>Ga0209455_1001153_pt1 | contig 12763 bp, 7 predicted proteins | sample AraplaCol_mCL_r2_FD_184275 | JGI IMG/M metagenome (GOLD analysis project Ga0209455, IMG submission 184275) | Arabidopsis root microbial communities from North Carolina, USA - plate scrape CL_Col_mCL_r2 (SPAdes) (version 2) | ecosystem: Host-associated > Plants > Roots > Endosphere | place: USA...
TCAGTAGCGATGCTGGCATGGTCGGTGCCGGGTACCCAGCAGGCGTTTTTGCCTTTCATGCGCGCGCGGCGAACCAGCACATCTTGTATGGTATTGTTCAACATATGGCCCATGTGCAGCACACCGGTTACGTTTGGCGGCGGAATTACAATAGTATAAGGTTCGCGTTCATCAGGCACCGATTTAAAAAAATCGTGCTTTAACCAGTAGCTGTACCATTTTTCTTCAGTCTCTTGCGGCAGGTATGTTTTAGAAATACTCATAGGGTGCAAATTTAATAAATAGTTCATGGTTCATGGTTCATAGTTCATAGTTTTTTGAGCAGTCCATAGCCGAAAGGGAATTAGTAGCACTGGTAAGTAGCAGTAGCAGTTATCAATTGCCCTGGATGGGAATATCCAGAACTGCTACTACCACGCTACCCCTAACTATGAACCATCAACTATGAACTACTACTTTTTGCTGCTATGAACTATGAACCATCAACTATGAACCATTTCCCACAATATTTTTACAATTAAAAAGTTTAATCTATAAACAACGCCAAATGTCCGTTAAAACACTGCCTTTACACCGTTTTTTACTGGAAATGCTCAAAAGAGCGCGGTCGTCTTTTTTGATAAAATGGTTTAACAAGTAGCCACCCCCCTCCTGTCTGCTTGCAGCGTTGCTTCATATTTCATTAACTTTAGTTTTTCAGTAACTGATTATGAAACAAAACATAAAACACTTTATGCTGGCGGGTTTATTATGCCTTTCGGCCAGCGCTTTCGCCCAGGTGCACACAAAAAATAAGGACAACCCGAAAACGCCAGATTTGACCTTAAATCTCAAAAAGTATATCGACCCATCTAACATGGACCTCTCGGTTAAGCCGGGCGATGATTTTTTTGAATATGCTGATGGTAACTGGGTAAAAAATAATGCTATCCCGGCCAAAGAAACCCGCTGGGGTAGTTTCAGCATCCTTCACCAGGAAAACACCAACCGTCTGTTGGGGATATTAAACGATATCAGCAAAACACCCGGCCATCCAAAAGGGAGCCTTAAGCAGCGTGTTGGTGATTTGTATGTAAGCGGAATGGACAGCCTGGCCATTGAAAAACGTGGTTACGACCCAATTAAACCTGACCTTGAACGCGTAGCTGCAGTTTCAGACCTCGATGGTGTGGTGAAAGAGGCGGTATACGAACGCACCAACGGCGTGGGTAGTCCCCTCTTTGGTTTTGGTGTTGGGCAGGACTCTAAACACCCCCTTGTAAACATTGTAAACTTTGGCCAGGGCGGCACCAGCCTGCCCGACAGAGACAATTATTTAAAAGACGACGCCCGCACCAAAAAAATACAGGCTGCTTATAAACAATATATCATTTCGTTATTTAAACTTACCGGGGCAAACGATGCCGACGCCGCAAAAAATGCCGAAACGATATTTACAATAGAAACGGCTATTGCAAAAGTACAGCTAAGCCGCGTTGTTATGCGTGATCCCAACAAAACCTACAATAAATTTGCCGTGGGCGATTTTAGTAAATTAACACCCCACCTTAACTGGGCGCAACTAATGCCGCTGATGAAAATAAACGGGCAGGACTCTGTGCTGGTTTCGTCGCCTGATTTTTATAAAGCGTTGGATGCCCAGCTTGCTGCTACCCCGATTGCTGATTGGAAAATTTACCTGCAATGGAATGTATTGAGAGGTTCCGCCTCTTCGCTTAGCTCGCCGTTTGTTAAGGCAGGTTTTGATTTCGGCAGTGCTTTAAGCGGGCAAAAAGTGCAGGCCCCGCGCGATGAACGCATGTCGAACCTGGTTGATGGCAGCCTGGGTGAGTTACTGGGCCAGCTATACGTAGAGAAGTATTTTCCACCTGCAGCCAAAGCGTATATGGCCAAACTGGTAGAAAACCTTAGGGTTACACTGGGCGAGCGGATACAAGGCTTGGCCTGGATGAGCCCCGAAACTAAAACAAAAGCATTAAAAAAACTGGCAGCATTTACCGTAAAAATAGGCTATCCGGACAAATGGCAAAATTACGACGGGCTTGAGATTGATCGCGGTGATTACGCAGGAAACTTGCGCAGGATATCGCAATGGCGATACAATTACAATGTTAGCCAACTAGGCAAACCGGTTGACAAAACCCGCTGGGGTATGAGCCCGCCAACAGTGAATGCTTATTACAGCCCAACCAATAATGAAATTGTTTTCCCTGCGGGGATATTGCAATTCCCTTTCTTTGATTTTGGGGCCGATGACGCAGTTAACTACGGTGGCATAGGTTCTGTTATCGGCCACGAAATGACCCACGGTTTTGACGACCAGGGCCGACAGTATGATGGCGATGGTACCCTGCGCGACTGGTGGACCAAAGAGGATGCCGACAAATTTAAAACCCGCGCCGACCAGGTGGTATCGCAATACAACGCGTTTACGGTGGTTGACACCATCCACGTAAATGGCAAACTTACCCTCGGCGAAAACCTTGCGGATTTGGGCGGCCTCAATGTCGCTTATGCCGCTTTCAAAAAAACCAAAGAAGGTCAATCAAACAAAAAAATCGACGGCTTTACCCCCGATCAGCGATTCTTCCTTTCATGGGCGCAGGTTTGGAGAAGTTCGCAACGCCCTGAAGCAGCAGCGCAGCGTATATTAACTGACCCGCATTCTCCCGAGCAATACCGCACTATGGCGCCATTGACAAATATTGACGCCTGGTACAAAGCGTTCAATATAAAAGAGGGTGATAAACTGTATAAAAAACCTGAAGACAGGACGAAGGTTTGGTAGAGTAGTCCATAGACTATGGACGATAGACCATAGTGAGAAAATTATCATATAATAGGCCGGCTGTGTCATCACAGCCGGCTTTTTACGTGCAGTCTTTTTCCCGCGAAGCCTTTTCTGCTCGTCATTGCGAGGAACGAAGCAACCTCTACGTATGCAAATCAACGAAGTAATAAAACTGTGGTGACGTAAATGCGGCGTTGAGATCACCACGAACACCAGGAGCCCTGAATGTCCTGTGTAGAGGTTGCTTCGTTCCTCGCAATGACGTGGTAGTGAGGCAATAACTCGACTTAAAATATCGCTTCAGCAATCTTCCTCGTTGGCCCGGCGTTACTCATGGTGTAGAAGTGCAGCACAGGTACACCAAATGCCATCAGCTCTTTACATTGGTTTATCATCCATTCAATACCGGCTTCTTTTACATCCTTTTCGTTTTTGCAACCGGTTATTAAATCGCACAAGTCATCAGGCATATCAATGTGGAATGTTTTGGAGAGGTTAACCAGCTGTTTTGACGTTGTTATTGGTTTCAACCCCGGAATGATAGGGACATTTATACCATTAGCGCGGCAGTTATTCACAAAATCAAAGTATTTCTGGTTGTCAAAAAACATTTGGGTAACAATAAACCCGGCCCCCATATCAACCTTTTGTTTCAGGTATTTAAAATCTGATTTAAGGTTCGGCGCTTCAAAATGCTTTTCGGGATAGCCGGCAACGCCAATGCAAAAATCTGATTTAAGGTTCTCACCCAGGTTTTCGTGCAGGTAGATGCCGTTGTTCATGTTTATCACCTGTTGCAGCAGATCGGTAGCGTAACAGTGTCCGTTAGGAGTTGGCACAAATGATGCGTCGGCTATGCGGGCATCACCACGCAACACCAACACGTTTTCGATACCCAAAAACTGCAGGTCGACAAGGCCGTTTTCGGTTTCATCCTTAGTAAAACCGCCGCAAAGCAAATGCGGAACGGTATCAACCTTATACTTGTTCATTATTGCAGCGCAAATGGCAATGGTGCCCGGTCGTTTGCGATAGCTAAGCTTTTCCAGCAGGCCGTTATCGTGCTGCTTGTATATAAAGTCCTCGCGCAGCGATGTAACGTCAATAAACGGCGGCTTAAACTCCATCAACGGGTCTATCGCATCATACAAACCTTGTATGCTGTGCCCCTTTAATGGCGGTATAAGTTCGAAGGAGAATAGTGTCTTGCCGTTCGAGTTTTTAATATGGTCAACAATCTTCATTGGTATAATTCGGATATAGTGTTTCTTCTATTTTGTCATTGCGAGGAACGAAGCAATCGCGAACTTTGCAAGGTCGCTCGGCATAGTTCGCGGTTGCCGCGCTCGTTCCTCGCTCGCAATGACAAGATTTTTTAATAATTTAAATTCGGTCCCAGCCACCTTTCAACTTCCTCTAATTTCATTCCTTTCCTCATTGCGTAATCCTCCACCTGGTCCTTACTGATTTTACCCAACCCAAAATACCGGGCTTGCGGATGCGCAAAGTAAAACCCGCTTACTGATGCGGCCGGCGTCATGGCCAGGCTTTCGGTAAGGTGCATGTGGGCATTGTCTTCGGCTTTTAACAATTCAAATAGAGTTGTTTTCTCAGTGTGGTCCGGGCAGGCGGGATAACCTGGCGCCGGGCGTATGCCCTGGTACTCTTCTTTTATCAACTCGTCGGCGCTTAACTGCTCACCTCCAGAGTAACCCCAGTATTGCTTACGCACCAGTTCGTGCATTTTTTCGGCAAATGCTTCGGCCAAACGGTCGGCAAGAGCTTTGGCCATAATGCTGTTATAGTCGTCATGGTCGCGCTCAAATTCGGCAACCAGTTCATCGCAGCCTAAGCCTGCGGTTACGGCAAAGCCGCCAAAGTAATCCGGCACACCACTTTCTTTTGTGGCGATAAAATCCGACAGCGCATAATAAGGCTCCCCCTTTACCTTCTCTGCCTGCTGGCGAAGCGTGTGGATGGTTTTAAGCACAGTTTTGCGACTTTCGTCGGTGTACAGTTCAATGTCATCGCCCACACTGTTAGCAGGCCAGAAACCGATTACACCGTTGGCCTGCAGTAACTTTTCGTCCACTATCTTTTTCAATAATACCTGTGCATCATCAAAAAGCTTTTTGGCTTCGTCGCCCACAAACTTATCGGCAAATATCTTAGGGTAGCTTCCACGCAATTCCCAGGTATGGAAAAACGGCGTCCAGTCGATGTATGGCAATAAATCTTCCAGCGGGAAATTTTCCAATACTTTCGTGCCGGTAAAAGTTGGCTTTTGCGCCACATCACCATCCAAACTAATCTGGAACCCGCCTTTGCGAGCCTCTTCAATAGTTACAAAGCGTTTATCCGAACGTTTGTTCAAATGCGCTTCACGGGCTTTTTCATATTCATCTTTTATGCCCTGTATGTAGCTTTCGCGATTTTCCCTGTTCATCAGGCTGCTGCAAACAGTTACGCTACGTGATGCATCCAGCACGTGGATTGCCGCCCCCGAATAATTTGGCGCCACCTTTACCGCAGCATGTATACGCGAGGTAGTTGCTCCGCCAATTATCAGCGGAATGGTAAAGCCTTCGCGCTCCATCTCTTTGGCAAAATGCACCATTTCATCAAGCGATGGCGTAATCAGTCCGCTAAGGCCAATGATATCTACATTCTGTTTCTTAGCCTCTTCAATAATCCTTTGTGCCGGCACCATCACACCAAGGTCAATCACCTCGAAGTTATTGCAGGCTAAAACTACCCCTACTATGTTTTTACCGATATCGTGCACATCGCCTTTTACGGTAGCCATCAACACCTTGCCTGCATTTGCCCTGCTGCCGCTGCTGTCTTCACCGGCATCAATAACACGTTGTTTTTCAAGCTCGATAAACGGTAGTAAATAAGCAACCGCCTTTTTCATCACACGGGCCGATTTCACCACCTGCGGCAAAAACATTTTGCCAGCGCCGAATAAGTCGCCTACTATGTTCATGCCGTCCATCAACGGGCCTTCGATAACTTCAAGCGGTTTAGCGTATGCCTGGCGCGCTTCTTCCACATCGTCGTCAAGGTATTCAATAATGCCTTTTACCAGTGCGTGCGATAACCGTTCCTGCACGGTACCCTTGCGCCATTCTTCATCGCGCTCAATAACTTTGCCTTTGCTTTTTATCGTATCAGCAAACTCAACCAGGCGTTCGGTAGCGTCCGGACGGCGGTTTAACAAAACGTCCTCAACCAGTTCCAGCAAGTCCTTGGGGATCTCCTGGTAAACTTCCAGCATCCCGGCGTTTACAATGCCCATATCCATACCTGCTTTTATGGCGTGATACAGGAAGGCCGAGTGCATTGCCTCGCGCACGGTGTTATTACCGCGGAACGAAAACGAAATATTACTCACCCCGCCGCTCACTTTAGCATACGGCAGGTTTTGCTTTATCCAGCGGGTGGCTTCAATAAAATCAACTGCGTAGTTGTTGTGTTCCTCAAGCCCGGTAGCAACCGTTAAAATATTAGGATCGAAAATGATATCCTGTGGCGGGAAGCCCACTTCGTTTACCAATATATCATACGAGCGTTTACAAATTTCAATACGGCGCTGTAACGAATCGGCCTGGCCGGTTTCGTCAAAAGCCATTACAACTGTGGCTGCACCGTAACTTAATATTTTGCGTGCCTGCTCTTTGAATTTGTCCTCGCCTTCTTTAAGTGATATTGAGTTTACAATCCCTTTCCCCTGTATACATTTCAAGCCTGCCTCGATAACCGTCCATTTGGACGAGTCGATCATTATCGGCAGTTTGGCGATATCCGGCTCTGATGCTACCAGGTTTAAAAACTTCACCATCACGGCTTCCGAGTCAATCATGCCCTCGTCCATGTTAATGTCGATAACCTGCGCGCCGCCTTCCACCTGCTGACGGGCAACGGTTAGTGCAGCCTCGTAATCCTCGGCCAATATCAGCTTCGAAAATTTTGGAGATCCGGTTATGTTTGTACGCTCGCCAACGTTTACAAAATTTGTTTCGGGCGTAATGGTAACTGCTTCCAGTCCGCTCAGCCTCATGAAAGGCTCTATCTCCGGTATCCTGCGCGGCGGATATTTTGCCGCTTTTTCAGCAATGCATTTAATGTGCTCCGGCGTAGTACCGCAACAGCCGCCCACTATGTTAACCAGCCCGTTTTTTATGAAATCGTCAACCTGGTGCGCGGTTTCGTGCGCAGTTTCGTCGTACTGACCAAACTCGTTCGGCAAACCTGCATTTGGATAAGCCGAAATATAAACATTAGCTTTTTCAGACAATTCTTCGATATGCGGACGCATTTCTTTAGCACCCAAAGCACAGTTTAAGCCAACAGATAATAAATTGGCATGACTCACCGAATCCCAGAAGGCTTCAACAGTTTGCCCCGATAAGGTACGCCCGGATGCATCCGTAATAGTACCCGATATCATCAGCCCCCCCAACCCTCTGAATGGTGCAAAATCTTTCCCGGCTGCCTTGCACTCTTTCCGGTAACGGTCAATCGCAAATAAAGCTGCTTTCGCATTCAATGTGTCGAATATAGTTTCAACAATCAGCAAGTCTGATCCCCCATCAACCAAACCTCTCACCTGCTCATAATACGCTTCGGCAAGGTCGTCGAACGTAACAGCGCGGTATCCCGGGTCGTTTACATCAGGCGATAAAGAAGCGGTGCGATTTGTGGGCCCGATAGCGCCGGCAACAAAACGCGGTTTGTTAGGTGTTTTCTTATTGTATTCGTCCGCAACCTCGCGGGCAATGCGGGCACCTTCGTAGCTTAGTTCGTAGGCCAGCTCTTCCATATGGTAATCGGCCAGCGATATACGCTGCGTGCTAAACGTGTTGGTTTCAATAATATCCGCACCGGCATCCAGGTATTCGGCATGGATGGCTTTGATAATATCCGGGCGGGTTATGTTCAGCAGGTCGTTATTTCCCTGCAGATCTGATTGATGGTTACGAAAACGTTCGCCACGAAAATCAGCCTCCTTTAACTGGTAGCGCTGTATCATGGTGCCCATTGCCCCGTCAATAACCAGGATGCGTTTCTCTAATTCTTTTCTAATATCCATTTTTGTTGAGATGTGAGGTATGAGATATGAGATTTGAGACAAAAAGTCCTCATCTTAATATCGATACCTCAATTTAACAGATGCTGATATACAACTGAAAGATAAGATGCAAACATCTCACGTCTCAAATCTCATATCTCCCATCTAAAAAAAAGCTTATATCGAAAAGTCGGGTGTTAATTTGACTTTCGCTTATCTTTCCCGGGGCCGCTTGGCTGCCGGGTAGAATGTAGCACCTTGTAAGTACAGGTTGCTAAGACTTCGCAGGGTCTGTCCCTCCGTCTTTCTCCATAAGCATCACAAAGATGCGGATTAATGAAATAAGTTGCAATAGGTTTTAGTTGTCATAGGATAAGAAAGCGCGGAGAGCCAAGAATCAAGAACCAAGAGTCAAGATTAAGAAAAACATCATCCGATATCCCGGTTCCTGGCTGCCGGTTCTTGATTCTTGGTTCTTGATTCTTGACTCTTGGTTCTTGACTCTTGGTTCTTGACTCTTGACTCTTGGCTCTTGGTTCTTGGTTCTTGGATCTTGGTTCTTGGCTCAAGCATATATCCACATCAGCCAATGCTTTTTCTGTTTGCGCAGCATGGCATCCACTATTTTCATGGTATTGTTTGATATAGCAGGACATCCCCATCCTTCCGGCGTGCCGAATAGGTATACATCGTTTTCGGCCACCTCCTCCCACGAGTGAAACACAATTTGCCTTGCCAGTACATTGCTGTTGGTACTTTCCAATCCATCTAAATAATATTTTACATGGATACCCCAGGCACTGTAGGCCCGGTTGTTTATCTTGTATTTGCCCAGCGGCGTACAATGGCTGCCGTCGGCATTGCTAAACACCGGCTTATCCTTCGACCACATGCCCGACCATGGCATTTTGCCGCAACCATGACTCACTAAACCCGAAAGCAGGATATCATTTTTGCCAAAATCCCAAACCACAAAACGTTTAACGCCCGATGGCAGGCTCATATCAATCAGAATACAGTATTTGGTATCGAAACCTTTTTGGCGGCAAAATGCGAGCGCTTGTTTGGCCTTTTCGCGGGTGCGGGCGGTATCAAGGTGTGGGGTGGTAGCCCGTACGCTTATAGTCAATAAAAAAGCCGGTAAAAAGGCTAATAAAAATTTATTAAGTCTTCTCACCGGCTTTTTATAAAAGTACCTTTGCTGATTATCTTCTGCTTCCGAAAATTCGCAGCATTGACATGAACAAATTAATAAAGGTTGTATAAAGAACGAAGGCACCCATCACCACGAGTTTTTTCGATTCAGCGTTACCATATTCAATTCCGGCACCTATCCGCTTAAGCATTTGTATGTAGTACGCCGTTAGACCGATCATTACTACCATAAACACAAAGCTTATAATATACTGCAATTGCGAACTACCCAAAAAGAAGTTGATAATACTAACTGCAAATGCGCCAAAAAATACGACGATCAATATCGAGCCCATTTTTGTCAGATCCATTTGAGTTGTATAGCCAGCAATTGCCATAATCGCAAATACAGCCGATGCGCTTAAAAAAACACCAAACATCGAACTCGCTGTATATATAAGGCCCAACACACTTAAACTTACCCCCATTGTGGCTGCGTAAGCAATAAATAATATTAACGTAGTCGGGTACGACATGCGGCTAAGGCCAAAACTAAGCGCTAACGAAAAAGCAAGTGGCGCAAATATCGCAACATAACCTAAACCTGTAAATCCAGTAGCTGGATTTACTATAAGATCCATCAAGCCTTGGTTAAGATAAAATTCAAATGCGACAAATGCTGAAATGCCAAGGGCCACAAACATCCATGTAAACACCTTTGCTAAATATTTACGTGATGCATCGGTATCGTTAATTTGTATTACGTTTTCATAAACGTAGTTCGGATTATTATTTTCCATTTTTTGTTTTAAAGATTTATTGTTCAAATGTAATTAGTAGTTATGAGATTTGAGACAAGAGATGCGAGATTTTTAATTTCGGTGTTTACACCCGGTAGCTCATAATTTCAAACCATTTCAAGTACTAACGTCAATATATCAATTCTCGTACCCCTTTGCTTAATTCAGCCGTTTTGTCAGTTGCTCCTCAACCCTTTTAAATACCTGCAAGGGCTTTAAAGTCCGCCAGTTCAAATCATCAAGCACGCCACCGAAGTTGATATAGTAGTCGATGTTGTTCCGTTTAAACTCGTCAATCACATGGTCCCTGAAATTGATTCCTGCTATCCAGCCATCCTCCACATCCTGGAACCATTCCTCGTAATAACAATCATCCGAAGAGTGAAAATTCAGCACATTCTCTCCTATCAAAATAAAATGATTGATACCATTATCGATCATCAGCTCCAAAATCTCCCGCTTCATCAGCATGATGTCGTTGTTGATCGCATCGTTCCACTCGCCGATAAACTCAATTATCGAATAGCCACGCTCATAATCAGCAAACAACACCTTCATATACAGGGTATTTGACCCAAACGAATCCCATTGCGGGTGCAGCAGGTAATTATACACCTGTTTATCAAATTCAAACTCGTTGTACTGCGTAGCATAAAACGGCGAATACTCATCCTCCGATGCTACATAATCATCGCGCCATTTATAATATGGTTCTATCTCGTGCATAGTTTAATTCCAAATGTGCGGATGTTGCCATGTGCGAATTAAACTTCGCACATGGCAACATCCCCATTCCCTTACCTTTTTTTCCTACCCCTATAATTGTTTTCCTGTCACTCCAAATCACCCGCTATTCCTCTTCTATCCGCACATCTGCACATCCACGCATCCGCACATCATTTGCACATTATTTCCCCAGGCTATCCACCGCTTTCCTTACGCTTCCGTATTTGGCAAGTAAATCCGAGGCGGTTTGTTCGTCAAAACCAGTTTCGGCCATTACCATGCGTGTGCCGCGGTCGACAAGTTTGTTGTTAGTTAATGCCATATCGACCATTTTATTGCCTTTAACGCGGCCCAGCTGTATCATTACACTGGTGCTCAGCATATTTAAAACCAGCTTTTGCGCAGTACCGGCCTTCATGCGGGTCGAGCCTGTTAAGAACTCGGGGCCGGTAACCACTTCAACAGGGTATTTGGCCACGGCCGCCACCGGGCTGCCGGTATTGCAAACAATGCAGCCGGTAACAATACTATGTTTGTTAGCCATTTCCAGCCCGCCGATAACATAAGGCGTAGTACCCGAAGCTGCTATGCCTACCACTACATCTTTTTCAGTAATATCAAAGGCTTTAAGATCTAGCCAGGCTTGTTCACTATCGTCTTCAGCAAACTCAACCGCTTTTCGTATAGCACCATCGCCGCCGGCAATTATGCCAACCACCCAATCAAACGGTACGCCGAATGTTGGCGGGCACTCCGAAGCATCAACTACTCCAAGCCTGCCGCTGGTACCTGCGCCAATATAAAACAGTCGCCCCCCTTCCTTCATTCTGGCTGCCGTTATGGTTGAAAGCGCCTCGATTTGCGGCAAGGCCTTTGCAACCGCCAACGGTACTGTTTGATCCTCACGATTAATACTCTCAAGGATCTGCGACACCGGCATTTGCTCCAGGTTATTGTAATGCGAATCCTTTTCGGTGGTTCTTTCCATAGGACAAAATTGAGGAAAAAGATTTGAAAAAAAGACAAGAGACGTGAGATATGAGATTTGAGATATGCTGCGCATTTTTCTTTCCAATTATCCCGATTTCCTAAAATACCTCTCAAATCTCATATCTAATATCTAATATCTAATTATTAACTTTGTGATTAATAAGACAATGAAACGAGCTGCAGGAATAATTTTCAGAACGATGGTATTGGTGTTGCTGGGGATAGCTATAGGGTTGTTTATCAGTAACCACAGCCTTATGAACCAAAGCCTGGGCTTTTCGATGCAAGACGGCGATAAGATATCAAAGGTTTTAAACCTGGTAAAAGATAGTTATGTCGACTCTGTAAATGTCGATAGTATTGAGGGGGCCACTGTAAACAACCTCCTTCAAAACCTCGACCCGCACTCACTTTATCTTCCCGAACAACGCGCAACTTCACTGAATGAAGGTTTGGCAGGCGGCTTTACAGGGATAGGCCTTGAGTACCAATTATTGCGCGACACACTGGTTATTACCCAAATTTACACCGGGGGGCCTGCAGCAAATGCCGGGTTGATTACCGGCGACCGGATTTTAGAGGTAAATAATAAAAAGTTTTCAGGCACGCATCTTACCACAAAATCGGTTAATAAAGCTTTGCGCGGCGACGATAAGTCGGCGATATTGGTTACAGTTGTGCCGCCAAACTCGCTCGTAAAAAAGCAATACACGCTAAAACGCGGACACGTTAATACCAGCAGTCTTGATGCTGCATACATGGCTGCCCCCGGCGTTGGTTATATTAAAATCAGCAAATTTGCGCTAACTACCGATGCCGATTTCAGGGATGCAATAGACAAGCTAAAAGCAAAAGGCCTGCAAAAGCTGGTGTTGGATTTAAGGCAGAACGGTGGCGGCTACCTTAACGCGGCTACGGCACTCGCCGATGAATTTTTAACCAAAGGCAAACTGATCGTCTACACCCAGGGCATACACGAGGACCGCCGCGATTATTTTGCAACAGATTCCGGCACTTTCCAACAGGGCAAGCTGGCCGTAATAATTGATGAATATTCGGCCTCGGCAAGCGAGATACTTGCCGGTGCTTTGCAGGACCTGGACAGGGCAACAATTGTAGGCCGGCGCTCCTTTGGTAAAGGACTTGTGCAGCAGCAATTTTCGTTTGACGATGGTTCGGCTGTTAATTTAACCATTGCCAGGTATTATACACCTTCGGGGCGGTCAATCCAAAAATCATACAAGGGCG
>Ga0209455_1001154_pt1 | contig 12757 bp, 15 predicted proteins | sample AraplaCol_mCL_r2_FD_184275 | JGI IMG/M metagenome (GOLD analysis project Ga0209455, IMG submission 184275) | Arabidopsis root microbial communities from North Carolina, USA - plate scrape CL_Col_mCL_r2 (SPAdes) (version 2) | ecosystem: Host-associated > Plants > Roots > Endosphere | place: USA...
TGAGCGTTGTAGAGGTCTCTAGCCGAAGCCTTTAGCTTCCGAGGCATATAGATCGGATGCCTATCTTGATCAGCCCAGGTTTTCGGGAAGCTCTTAAGACAATACTTCGACCAATGGCGCGCGTCATAGAGGGGCACTAATTTGATGGCCCTCGCCTTGTCAAAGTTTCCGACCGTACTGAGCAGATCGGTTATGAGTAGTTGATAGCCACCGCTCATCTCATGCTGGCTGACACCGATAACCCCGTGGAAATGTGGATCCACCGGCTTAGCCCTATCGGTAGACTCGAGCATGAGCCAGTAAGGCCTATTCGAAAAGTCCTTGTTCAGACGAAAATTCAAACGCCTCGCATACCATTCCAACAGCCCATAAGGAGATGCAGCTCCCATGGCTATTGCGTCCTCGCCTATCCGGATACTTAGGGCTACCGGAACAAGTCCTGAGGCTCGAATAGCTTTCGTCGCCCAATAAGTGTTGATCAAGGCGCCTGCACGTTCCCATGTAGGAAAGAGACCATTGAATGTTGGGAATCTAGCTCGGAGATTACTAGTAACTAGACAATCCTCGCGAAGGAACCTCTGATACAGGCTCATCCACAGGAAAAACCTAAGCGTTCCCTCAGATTTGAACAGTCGCCGCCTGAGATCGGCTTGATTGCGGCTAGATCTTTTTGCCGCACAAACTTCAGTCATTCCTTCGAGTTCTGAAAGCATCATCCGCTATCTGAGTTCTGCATTGATTAAGCTGAGTTTACGATTCCGGCCTTCGACCAGTTTGACGGCAAACCGACAACCTGACCTGGCGCGCGGTGCGAACTGCAACGCATTTTAGCGGCCCCCATCCCCGCCGGACACACTCCCGCAATTCCGGATCCACTGGGATGGCTGCCGCACTGTCACATTAATAAGTAAGTTATTACTTATTTTTTAATACCGCAACAACTAACTTGAGCAGACGACAATAAAGTAATGGACGGACCATCCGCGCAAGGCACTCGCCCGGCACATCCGAAGGAAACAGCCGATCAGAGCTTATTCGCCTTTGTCAGTTTTTCCAGGTGGCGATCCTTCGGAATGAGTGTTTTCATCTGATCCGTGGCTGCCAGAGGTGGCTTGCTCGGCGCTTTGCTGTTGAGCTGCTGCTTGCGCTCCGAGACTGTCCAACCAGTTTGAAATTTCGGCATTTGCATCTTTCATTGCCCCTATTTCGCCTTCGCGCATCTTTTTATATTCGTGTTCCAGCTTATCAGTTGTTTGAGAATACAGGACTGTGGACGCGCCCAATTCAGCGCCAATCATAAACATATCCGTATCTGCACCAACCCCGGGCGCTACTTCGGCACGCTTTTTTGCAAAGTAAGTCCTCAGCAGTGCCTCGGGCATGGGAGTGTTCCAGGCATGCTGCGACAGCATAAACTCCGATTCCGCATGCCTATATCCACTTCCGACTGCCGCAAAGCCGATCACATCTGAGCAACTCCAAGTGTCATTGTAGGTCGTGTAGATATGGGGGCCCTCCTCATCCACGCCGACGATGATCGTTGCCACCTCCGGGAGTGGGAACTCGATGAGATCCCGGGTTATACGCTCAGCGATGGAACCTTCCAATTTCCTCTGCTCACTGCGAAAGGACGCGATATCCAACCCCAACGGACGCAATAGCGCCAACTCTGCTCGCTGAACACGAGCCTTGGCTCGTAGTTGCAAGTACTGAAGCATAACATCTTTTACCCGCCACCAGTCATGAGGCTCTGCTTCTACCCGATCTCTTACGATCGCCCGGAGCTCACGATAGATTTCGCTGTGAAAATTCGCGTCACCGCTAAACATCACGACGATGGATTTTGTCACAAAATCGAATTTGCACTGCGGGGCGGACTGGAATTGGATATCTCCAGAAGTGAGCATCCTGTCCGAAGCTCCAAATAGAACCCCGTTAACGCAGCGCGCAGCGACACAGACTGTCATTATGCCCTCGCATATTATGAGCCTCTCCAAATACTTTATATACTATCAAGTGTATAAATGTATAGGCGAGCGGTCAGGAGCGCTCAATGACGTCACTCCGGGAGGCTATTGCCACCCGGAAAATGAGGTGTAACAGCGAATCAATGCCGCAATCGCCATGAACGATTGACATCGACCATGTCCCACACAGATAAGTAAGCGGTAAGTTAAATTTACATCGCTTAACTACCTGACGCTGCATTTCTAGCGGACGAACGAGATACCTACGTTGAGGGGCCAATGAAGACGCCTAGGGCAACCGGCAAGAGCTTTCACGAATACCTTGCGGCGTTGGTCGACAACAGTGGCCGCAAACAAAATGAGATTTCGGAAGCTTTAGGATATACCAACCCGAATATGATCAGCATGATCAAAGCGGGTCGAACGAAGCTCCCGTTTGAAAAAGTGCCTGCGTTCGCAAAAGCGGTTGGGGTTGATCCGGCGCATCTTATGCGGCTAGCCCTCAAGGAGTATGCGCCAGAGCTGTTGGAAGTACTGACGACCCTGCTCGGAGTTGCCTGCACCCAGAATGAGGCCGTTCTGCTCAAGGCCTATAGAAAGGCAACGAAGGACGCAGACCCCGTAATCACCGCGGAGGTGTTAAAGCGCTATGAGAGTGCCTTCAAAGCATAGGAAACGAGCCGGGCGCATCTCCGATCAGCGGTAGCCGAAGTGCCAGGCCATTAGGCGCGGCCCCCCCTCAGAGCGCCTAGGACGGCCTCTAGAGCTCCTACAGCAGAATATGGCTGCCATATCTCCGACGCTCCCTATCGCAGGAGAATCGCACGTCGCGAAAGGCTGCAATTCGGCAGACGTACTCCGAGCCCGGCCGCACCTTTCCCATGCCGCGCCATGTATCCGCAGTGTATCCCATTCCAACGGAGGCCATCGGAGAATGGCGGAAAACCAAGGTTTTTCAGAGATCCGTTCGGATAGCGATTTCCAAGGTATCCAATACCCAAAAGGCCTCTACGGGAGGCCTTGGCGCTACCTAAGTAGATGATTTTATTAGGGAGATAGGATTAAAATCAGTGGTGCCCAGGGACGGAATTGAACCGCCGACACGGGGATTTTCAATCCCCTGCTCTACCAACTGAGCTACCTGGGCGCCTTGGCGAACGGCACGAGCGTGCCTTGCGAAGTTGCGGTCTTGTAATGAAATTCAGGCGGCTTGTCTAGCGGCGAATTCACCGCCCCGCCATCCGTTTAACGGACTGTAAAATATAGAAAATAACCGTTGTCCATCACTCTTCATCCGGCTCGGATGCAGAGGATGCCGGGTCCTGGTCGGCGGCGATTCGATAGGTTTCGCTCAGCCAGCGGCCAAGATCGATCTGCTGGCAGCGCTGGGAGCAGAACGGGCGGTACCGCGGCTCGACCGGCTTGCTGCAGACCGGGCATTTGCCGCCGATCTTGCTGGCTGGTTTTCCGGCGGTTTTCCGGCCACCCTTTTCGCTGTCTTCCGTCATCTATGTTTTTCCGCAGCTATTGGCGCTTCAGTCTCACATCGGCGCTGTCTAAATGGATGCCGAGGCGAGGCCTTCCACTGTTGCCCTCACCCCGACCGCTTTCTCCGCAAGCGGGACGAGAGACGGTAAAGCACCGACGCCATCACGCCCCTGTCTTGATGACCTCGCCCCACATCTCGGCCAGCGTCGCGCCATTGCGCTTCCGTTGCAACTCGACAAGGCCGAGGCGGGACATATTGCCAACCCATTCGATGGCGGGATCGATCCCCACCGCCTCGCGCAGGGCCTGGACGATCTGGTCGCGCTTGTTGCGGTTCTGCAAGTCGATGAAATCGATGACGATGACGCCGCCGAGATTGCGCAAGGCGAGCTGCCGGGGCACTTCGCGCGCCGCATCCAGATTGACCGCGAGGGCCGTCTGCTCAATGCCGGAACGGCCGGTGGCGGCCGCAGAGTTCACATCGATGGCGGTCAAGGTGCGTACCGGTTCGATCAGCAACTGGCCGCCGCCCGGCAGGGTCACTTCCTCTTCCAACGCGGCGGCGATCTCCTCGATCGCCTCGCCGCGGCTGCGGGCCCAGTCGCGCATCGGCTCATGGCTGACCCGGGCGGCAATATCGGGCAAAGCGGCGCCACACCAGGCCGCGACGCGCTCCGCATCGTTGCGGCCGGCGCAGATCACCGCCTCGATCGCCTGGGGTGCCAGAGACAGCAACAGGCTCTGCCAGGCTTCCGGCGGCGGCACCAGGCAGCAGGGCGCCGTCTTGCCCTTGGCGAGGGCGGCGGCATCAACCGTGCTGGCGAGGCTGGTCGACAGGCGCACGCCTTTGTCCTCGCGGGTGTCGCGGCGGACCTGGACGATGACGGTTGCACCTTCCTGCACCGCATTCTGCTTCTTCAGCGGCAGGAGACCCGGCCGCTCCAGGCCGAGCTCGACGAAAGCGGCATTGAGGCTGGGCTCGATCTTGACGACGCGACCGAGATAGATCGCCCCCTGGCGCGACACGGCACCCGGCGCCTCGCGCCATGCCTGCACCAAACGATCATCGGCCCAGCGGAACAGCTCGCGGCCGTTTTCCGGGCCGCCGATATAGATCGTGCTGGGGGTGATCGGCGCCGGCACGGGCGCTGCGCTTTCGGCCGCATCCTGCTGCGGTATACGGCGCCCCTGCGGATGCTTGTGACCCTTGCCGGTCATCGCGGCTCCCCTATCGATCTCACCAGAGTCGATCTCACCAGACCACACCACTGCCATGCAGCATGGCGGCGAGATCGGAGAGCGAGAGACCGACGACATTGCTGTAGGAACCGGCAATGCTGCGGATGAAGGCGGCGGCGCGGCCCTGGATGGCATAGCCGCCCGCCTTGCCATGCCATTCGCCGCTGGCGATATAGCGATCGATCTCGGCCGGCTCCAGGCGCTTCAAGATCACATCGGTCTCGACCAGGCGGGAGATCTGCCGGCCATCGGCCAGGGCAACCGCGATGCCGCCCCAGACCTGATGACGCCGGCCGTTCAGCAGCTTCAGACAGGCACGCGCCTGTTGCTCGGTTTCCGCCTTCGGCAGGATGCGACGGCCACAGGCGACGACGGTATCGGCGGCAATGACGACGGCGCCGGGATGACGGGCGGCAGCGACGGCGAGCTTCTCTTCCGCCATGCGCCGTGCATAAGCGCGGGGCAGCTCGGTGCGGGCATGGCTCTCATCGATTTCCGGGGGATCGACCCGGTCGGGCTCCAGGCCGATCTGGCGCAGGAGGTCGAGGCGGCGGGGCGATGCAGAAGCCAACACGACAGCCGGTCGCACCGCGGCCTCAATTGTACCGCTGGTCGATCCGGCAAGCGTCGCTTCAGCGGACGAGGACATCGTTGTCGAGGGGTGACGCAGGGCCATGCTGGCTCAGCCGGTACCTGACAGGGCGCTGCCTGACGGGCACTGTCCGGCCGGGCCAGTCCGGCCGGATTGATTATTTGAAGCGGAAAGTGATGCGGCCCTTGGTGAGATCATAGGGCGTCATTTCAACATTCACGCGGTCGCCAGCGAGCACGCGGATGCGGTTCTTGCGCATCTTGCCCGAGGTATGGGCCAGCACTTCATGTTCGTTATCGAGCTTCACGCGGAACATCGCATTAGGCAGCAACTCGGTTACCGTACCCGAGAACTCGATCGAATCTTCCTTCGCCATTCCTTCTCCTTCGACGAAGCCGGGCGAGTCAGTCTCAGCCTGCAGGACTCCGTGATTTGGGCGCGGATCATACTCATTTCGGGGAATTCCGCAATAATCGGAAAAAACCTTTTATTTCCTATATTTGCGGCGCACCAAAGGTAGGGAAGCGGCGGCGGATGCGCTGCATCAGCCCATCCCGCACCTGGCGATAGGCCTCCAGCCGCTCCTCGCGATTACCCTCGATGATGCTGGGATCGAGGGTATTCCAGAACTCGACATCGCAGGCCATGGTGCGGGTCATGTCGACCGCCCTGTGCTGGGCCTCCGGCGACAGCGAGATGATCAGGTCGAAGGAGGTATCCTCGAGATCATCGAAGGTCTTGGAGCGATGCTTCGCCAGGTCGATGCCGACCTCGTCCATCACGGCAATGACAAAGCCGTCGATCTCCTGCGAGCGCACACCGACCGAATCCACGAAAATCCGGGTGCCGTGCATCTGCTTCAGCAAGCCTTCCGCCATCGGCGAGCGGATCGCGTTATAGGTGCAGCAGAAGAGCACGCTACCCGGCAAACCGGCCATAGGTCAGGTCCGGAAATAGAGGCTGCAGATGAGCGTGAAAAGGCGCCGCGCCGTGTTGTTATCGAGCTCCACCTTGCCGGTGAGACGATCGCGCAGCACCACCGAGCCCTCGTTGTGCAAGGCACGGCGGCCCATATCGATGGCCTCGATCTGCGACGGGGTGGAATGCCGGATCGCCGCGTAATAGCTGGCGCAGATATCGAAATATTCCTTCACGATGCGGCGAAACGGCGCCAGCGACAGGATGAAACGATAGACCGGCTGGTCACCGGTGTCCCGGATGTCGAAGTTCAGCCGGTTTTCCTCGATCGAGAGATGCAGGTGGAAGGGACCGGGGTGATCGACCGCAGGAACGAAGGAATTCTCCTCGATCAGGTCGAAAATGGCGATCGCCCGCTCATTCTCCACCTCAGGGCTGCGCCGCGCCGTGGTCTCCTCATCGAGCTCGATCTTGACGATCCGATGTGTCGCCGATGCCGGCTTGGCTTCGCCCGCATCGTTTGCGGCCACCATATGCCCTATCCTCGTTGCCAGCCCCGAAATCGCGACCGCCCTGCTCTCGCCCGGCGGTCCAACTCTAGCCTAGAGTGCGATCGTTTTAAGTGGAAGCAGTTTTGCTTCCGCTTAAAACGTGAATCGCACTCTAAGATATTGATAGAGACGGATTCACGTTTTTGGTTACGGCATGATATGCCGCGACCAAAAACGATCCGGCTCTAAGCTGCATCCACGACCTGGCGCAACCTCTCGACCCAGCCGCCAATCTCCTCCGGATAGGTTTTCAGCGCTGTCCGATTGACGACCAGGCGGGAGCTGACATCGGCAATATGTTCGACCTCGACCAGGTTGTTGGCCTTCAGGGTGGCGCCGCTGGAGACGAGATCGACGATCCGCCCGGCCAGGCTCAGGGTCGGGGCTAGTTCCATGGCGCCGGAGAGCTTGATGCATTCCGCCTGCACGCCCCGTGCAGCGAAATGCGCCTGGGTGATATTGGGATATTTGGTGGCGACGCGGATATGCGACCAGCGGTCGGGATCATCGCCGGCCGACATAGCGACCGGTTCGGCCACGGAAAGCCGGCATTTGCCGATCTTCAGATCGACCGGGGCATAGATCTCCGGATAGTCGAATTCCAGCAGCACGTCATTGCCGGCGATGCCAAGCTGGGCGGCACCGAAAGCGACAAAGGTCGCGACGTCGAAGCTGCGCACCCGGATGATCTCCAGCCGGGGATCATTGGTGCGGAAGCGCAGCGCGCGGGAATCCTCATTGTCGAACTCCGCCTCCGGCACGATGCCGGCCTGGCGCAGCAGCGGCATCGCCTCCTTGAGGATGCGGCCCTTCGGCAGCGCGAGAACGAATGTCTCCGTTTCGGGAATGGCCGGCAGAACGCTCATCACTTGCGCCCGAATGCCGCCGATTTCGCCGCCTGGCCGCCGTCATGCTGCGGCTGCCATTGGGTCGGCCAGGATTCGCCGAGATCCTGCAGGAAGAGATTGAGCGCCTCGACCTCGAGCTGGATGACGCCGCCACCGGCGAAAACGAAATCGAGCTTGCCCTCGGCATAATTGAGAGTCAGCAGATCGAGGAACTGGTCGGGCCGGTCGCGATTGATGTCGCGGCTGCGCACCGCGAGGACCCGGTCGATGCAGAGCCCGCTATGGGTGCGCTGATGAGCGCCGGCATAGGACGCGTCCTCGAAAGAGGCATCGCCCGATTGTGACTGCGTGGCGGCTTTTGCCTGCTTGCCGGCGCCATTGTTACGTTCCCACTGGAAACGATTGACCACCATGATGAAGCGCCGCTCGGCCCCGAGATAGCGCATCTCGTTCAACGGCACCAAGGCGTCCTGCAGGCAGGAAGCAACCACCGCCAAATCTTCGGCGTCGCGCGCGATCAACTTCAAGCCCGTATTGGTCGTCATCATCCCGTCCTATTACTCGCGACCGCCGGTATCCCGTCCCGGCGGCCGCCCTGTCTTCGTTCCTATTCCGCCGCTGCCTCGGTCAGACGCTCGATCTCGGCGCCGCAAGCCGACAGCTTCTGCGTCAACTTCTCATAACCACGGTCAAGGTGGTAGATACGGTTGAGAACGGTATCCCCTTCCGCCACCAGCCCCGCCAGCACCAGCGACACGCTGGCGCGCAGATCCGTCGCCATCACCGGCGCACCGGTCAGGCGCTTGACACCGCGTACCATGGCCGAGGCGCCATGGACGTTGATATTGGCACCCATCCGGGTCAATTCCGGGACATGCATGAAGCGGTTCTCGAAGATCGTTTCGGTGATCATCGAGGCGCCTTCCGCCGTCGTCATCAAGGCCATCATCTGCGCCTGCAGATCGGTCGGGAAACCCGGATAGGGTTCGGTCATGACGTCGACGCCATGCAGCGCGCCGTTGCTGCGGTTGATGCGCAGCCCGCGCTCCGTCTCGGTGCAGACCACGCCGGCCTGGGCCAGGCTGGCCAGGGCCGAGCCGATCAGGTCATGGTTGATGCCGATCAGTTCGACATCGCCGCCAGTGATCGCCGCCGCCATGGCATAGGTGCCGGCCTCGATACGGTCGGCCACCACGCGGTGGGTGGTGCCATGCAGGCGCTCAACGCCCTGGATCCTGAGATGGTTGGTGCCGATGCCCTCGATCTTGGCCCCCATGGAGACCAGGCAATTGGCGAGATCGGTGATCTCCGGCTCGCGCGCCGCATTGATCAGCTGGGTCTCGCCCTTGGCGAGGGTCGCCGCCATCAGCAGATTCTCGGTGGCGCCCACCGAGACCTTGGCGAAATTGATCTCGGCGCCGGTCAGGCCCTGGGGCGCACGGGCGCGAATATAGCCTTCGGCGAGCTCGATCTCGGCGCCGAGCTGCTGCAGGCCCTTGATATGCAGATCGACCGGTCGCGTGCCGATGGCGCAGCCGCCCGGCAGCGAGACCTTGGCATCGCCATGGCGCGCCACCAGCGGCCCCAGCACCAGGACCGAGGCGCGCATCTTGCGGACGAGATCATAGGGCGCCGTGGTATCGGTGATGTTGGCGCCGTTGAGGATGATCGAGCGGTCCTTGCCGGCAAGCCGCGTCATCGCCTCGACGCCGTGCTGCACCAGGAGATGCGTCATGGTGTTGATGTCGGCGAGATCCGGCACGTTATCCAGACGCACCTGCTCATCCGTCAGCAGGCAAGTGGCCATCAGCGGCAGGCTGGCGTTCTTGGCGCCGCTGATTCTGATTTCGCCCTGCAGGGGGCGACCGCCACGAATACGAATTCGATCCATCGATGATTGACCTTTAATCAGACCCCCGTCTGATCCCCGAAAACGCTTAATTCAAATCTTGGGCGCAGCATCGCGCGCCCATGCTTAACAAAAGGCTATTACAGCCGCGGCAGCGTGACGCCACGCTGCTTCATATATTTGCCCGCCCGGTCGGCATAGCTCGTCTCGCAGGGCTGGTCGCCCTTGAGGAACAGGAACTGGCAGGCGCCCTCATTGGCGTAAATCTTGGCCGGGAGCGGCGTGGTGTTGGAGAATTCCAGCGTCACATGACCTTCCCATTCCGGCTCCAGCGGCGTCACATTGACGATGATGCCGCAGCGCGCATAGGTCGACTTGCCGAGGCAGATCACCAGCACGTCGCGCGGGATGCGGAAGTACTCCACCGTGCGGGCGAGCGCGAAGGAATTGGGTGGGATCACACAGACCTCGGTCTCGCGATCGACGAAGCTCTCGGAGGAGAATTGCTTCGGATCGACGACGGCACTGTTGACGTTGGTGAAGATCTTGAATTCCGGTGCCACCCGCGCGTCGTAGCCATAGGACGACACGCCGTAGGAGATCACCCCTTCCCGCTTCTGGGACTCAACGAAGGGTTCGATCATGCCGTGTTTCAACGACATTTCCCGAATCCAGATATCGGACATGATGGACATACTGCCGGGCATCCTTGCGCGCGGGGTGAAAACGACTCCGATCTGTCAAAAACCGCCCGGAGCCGCCTGTTTGTACTGTATGGATGCCTGTGGCTCAAGCATCGCGCAAGGATTGGTCTAACCCGGGAAAGCGTCGAAAAGAAGGCGGCTAATGTATTGATTTTGCGCTTTTCAGGACAATGGACGGCGATCGTCTCCTGGCGTCCCGGTATCGCCTAAGCGTCGTCCTGGCTCCGCCGCTGGCGTTGCTGGGCCTTACGGCGCTGGAGATTGCGGCGCAGCTCCTCGGCCTGGCGCTCAGCTCGGCTCTTGGCGTCGGATGACCGTGGGGCCGGCTTGGTCGTATCAGCCGCCGCGTGATCGTCCCCCTGCGCTCTCTTCTCTTCGCCCATGCCAGCAGCTCCCACGAAATGCAGGGGTTCAGCTAGCAGTCATGTCGGGAAAGATCAATGCGGGCCCAAAAGCCCATGCCACCCGCCAGAAATTCCGGGCCGGAAGAAAAAGGGCCAAGACGGGTGATCCACGCCCACACGCAACCGGCGGCGGCCAGGCACGAAGCCGGCCCGGATCGGCCTTGCCGCAGGTTACGGGTGCAGGCGTGCCGCCCGCTCGTCCCAGATGCGGTTGAACTGCTTAAAATCATGGCGGAAACGCCGACGTTCCGACGCACGGCCCCACCAGGAACGAACTCGTCCAAGCATGACAGAATCACCTCTGATCGTGTGACACTCGTTAAGGTGTAGATAGTCGCTCCGAGGGACAAAGGTTTGACGAAAACGCGACAAAATCGTGACGCGGTTCACAAAATCTTGGGTTCGGGGGCCATAGAACCGGCCCAGCCCGCCGCCGGGCGGGCCAGCGCCGGCTCTACCCTTGGCGGGTGCAGTCTGCTAACTATCAGCCGACAGAGCAGGTCCGGCCCGATCCGGCTGCGCTCGACTGTTCTTCGCTTTCAGAGATAGACCGGCCCATGCGTCAAAACACCCCGCCCCAGCTCAAGCTCAACCAGCTGCAGCTTTCCACTGAAGAAGTGGAGACACTGTTCTCGCCTTACGTGATCTCGCAGCCTCAGGGCGCCGCGGCCGAGGCCTGGCAAGCGGAAAAGGACCGGCGCGCGGAGAAATACCGGAAGAAATACTGGCGCCGGCGCTTCCTCGATTTTCTCCCCTCGCTCGGCCGCACCACGCCGAAGATCGAGGAGGAATATAACGAGGTCTGGGACCGTACGGCGCTGGACAGCTACAAATTGCCAAATACCGAGGGCAGCCAGCAGCCCTGGGAATGGGGTGACAAGCACTACGTTGCCCACCGCTTCGGTGGTGCGCGGGTCCGCATCGCCGTGCTGATGCGGGCGATCGAACAGCTGAAGCCGGCCAGCGTGCTGGAGGTCGGCTGCGGCAACGGCGTCAACCTGTTCTATCTCGCCGGCCGCTTCCCACAGATCAAGTTCACCGGCATCGAACTGACCGAGGCCGGCAACCGCACCGCCAAGCGCTGCCAGGAGCAGTGGGCCGAGTTCCCGGAGGAGCTGCTGGCCTTCTCGCCCCTGCCGCAGCTCGACCGCACGGCCTTCCGCCGCATCGATTTCCAGAAGGGCTCAGCCGCCGAACTGCCCTTTGCCGATAACAGCTTCGACCTCGTCATCACCGTGCTGGCGCTGGAGCAGATGGAACGCATCCGCCGCCGCGCCCTGTCGGAGATCGCCCGTGTCTCAGGCAGCCATGTGCTGATGATCGAGCCGTTCCGCGACGTCAATGAAGGCGGCATGCGCCGGCATTATGTCTTCACCCGCAACTACTTCTCGGCCCGCATCCGCGACCTGCCGAAATACGGCCTCGAGCCGCAATGGTCGATCGCCGACTTCCCGCAGAAGGTGCAGATGCAATTCACCTGCGTGCTCGCCCGCAAGAAGCGGTGACGTCCCGCTTCCGACGAGCAATGCAGGATTTTTCATACGACCTGGTTGGCATGAATAACGCCGAAGGGAAACGGCACCGTCACGGCGACAGCTGACTCATTTTGCCAGTTTGACGACCCGCCCCTTCAAGGCAACACCGGCCACGATGTTGCCGGCATGGCATTCATACTCGGTTGTGCTGGAGAAGACGTTCTTTTTGTAATAGCTGACGATGCCGACGACGGCATCGCCGCCTTCGGCTTTCGCACGCTCGGCCAATTCCTTGAGCGCGGAGATCATCGCCCAGCGGCAGACGTCTTCATCGGGCCGTCCGACGGAATTCGTCTTTCGGTTGGTGACGAATTCACCCAAATCCTTGGCCGTCGCCCCGCTGGCCTGATCGGCGAAGAAGAACTTGATATCGGACGGCACGGCGCCGCTGTAGCGCGGATCATTGCGCACATCCTCTATCTTCAGATGATAGGCCGTATCACGCGCAACAGCCTCGGTTGCGGCAAGAGAACCGAGAATGGTAGCGGCAAAGCCGACCGCCAAAGCAGCATATTTCATGAATCCTCCCAAGTATTATCGCAAGCCAACGCGTTTCACCGGCAGCGGCTTCCGTCTCCAACTCCTCGCCGGTGCAGCCGATCAAGTGGAATAGGCTAGCGCCAGCGCTTGAAAATCAGCGACGTATTCAAGCCGCCGAAGGG
>Ga0209455_1001156_pt1 | contig 12733 bp, 10 predicted proteins | sample AraplaCol_mCL_r2_FD_184275 | JGI IMG/M metagenome (GOLD analysis project Ga0209455, IMG submission 184275) | Arabidopsis root microbial communities from North Carolina, USA - plate scrape CL_Col_mCL_r2 (SPAdes) (version 2) | ecosystem: Host-associated > Plants > Roots > Endosphere | place: USA...
CCGGCAATTTTATGATTACCGGCGATGACAAGCTTGGCGTTATTGATTTTGGCTGCATAAAGGAAATGCCTGAAAGCTTTTATTACCCTTTCTTTTCCCTCACCTCAACAGGGTTGATGGATAATAAGGAAGAAACCATTAAAGCGTTCCGCCAGCTGGAAATGATACACCCAAATGACACTCCGGCACAAATTGAGTTTTACTACGGCATGTACCGGCAAATGATCGGCCTGTTTGCCAAACCTTATATAACCGACCATTTTGATTTTGGCCAAAGTGCCTTTTTTGAAGAACTATATGGCTTTGGCGAAAAAGTGTCAAAAATGCCCGAGTTTAAACAAGCCCGTGGCGTAAAGCATTTTATTTATGTAAACCGTACGAATTTCGGTTTATACAATATATTGCACGAGTTAAAGGCTGAGGTAAAAACGGACACGTTTAAACCGCATGTGGTGGAGCAATTTGTGTAATCAGTTGGTAATTTTCGGTGAGCAGAGGGGAGCGTCAATACCTCTTTTGGGAATAAACTACCATCAAACACATTCTGCTTTTCCCTGTTCAACGTCTATCAGATCTTTTGCCATTGCCTGTAAATAGTTCAATCGGTGAAATCGTCTTCAAATCGGTGAAATCCAAGCAAAATGAAAATACTCCTCGCAGGCGCTAACGGATACATCGGCACCCGGCTCATTCCGGTGTTGCTGGAGAAAGGCCATGATTTGATTTGCCTGGTGAGGGATAAACGCCGTTTCCACGAAAACAGCGATTACAGCACCCATGTAACTTTGCTAACCGGAGATTTGCTGAACCCGGAAACTATAGAGGATTTCCCAATTGATATCGACGCCGCCTACTACCTTGTACACTCCATGACCGGGAACAAGGATTTTGCCGAATTGGAGGCAACATCAGCCCATAATTTTATCGGGCAGCTGGATAAAACCGATTGTAAACAAACCATATTTTTAAGCGGTATCACCAATGACAGCCATCTGTCGACCCATTTAAAATCGCGCCGGCATGTGGAGGATGTGCTAAAAGAGGGAAGATCTGCGCTGACCGTGCTAAGGGCATCAATTATTATTGGCTCAGGCAGTTCATCGTTCGAAATCATCCGGGATCTGACGGAAAAATTGCCATTGATGACGGTCCCCCGCTGGGTAAACACCAAATGCCAACCCATTGCCATAAGAGATGTGCTGGGCTACCTTGAAAGCGTTTTACTCAACCAAAAAGCTTATAACCGTACTTTCGATATCGGTGGTCCTGATATTCTCAACTTTAAGAAGATGATGCTGGGCTATGCTGAAGTGCGCAAACTTAAGCGGTACATTATAACCATCCCATTCCTGTCACCAAAAATATCGTCTTACTGGCTCTACTTTGTTACATCGGTAAGCTACTCGCTGGCACAAAGCCTGGTGGACAGCATGAAGAATGAAACCGTTGTAAAAGATAACTCAATTAATGAAGTTGCACCGCGCAATTGCCTTACCTATAGACAAGCTTTAGAACTCGCCTTTGTGAAGATAGAGCAAAACTCCATTGTTTCCAGCTGGAAGGACGCGTTAAACCGAGGCTACCTGGAACCGGCCTTTATGGACCAGATAAAAGTACCCCAAAACGGCACACTGGAATACAAAGTAAAAATGCCGTTTAAGCGCGATGTAAAAGAGGTATTAAACAACCTTTGGGCCATTGGCGGCAAACGCGGCTGGTACTACTGGAACTGGATTTGGAACATTCGCGGCTTTTTAGATAAAGTTGTCGGCGGCGTAGGCTCACGTCGCGGCCGTACCAGCAATGTCAACATCTCCCCCGGCGACGCCATCGATTTTTGGCGCGTTTTACTGGCCGACAAACCACATAAACGCCTGCTGCTTTATGCTGAAATGAAACTGCCCGGCGAGGCATGGCTCGAATTTAAAATTGTAGAGCGCCATGGCGAAACATTTTTAAGCCAGGTAGCCACCTTCAGGCCCAAAGGTTTATGGGGCAGATTGTACTGGGCGGCCATGTTTCCGTTTCATATCTTTATTTTTAAGGGGATGGCGGAGCAGATTACAAAGTTTGAAGTATCAGCATAGCTCTAAGATTTCACAACTTTTAAAAAGTTGTCGAATCTATCACCGCTTTATTTTTACCTTTATCCTATCAAACCTCATTAAAAATGAAAGGGAGAAGCATCCTGATTCTTATTGCTTTATTCATCTTTGTATCCTGCAAACTAAAACCTGCAAAACAAGCTGCCCACACCAACCCCGTGCGACTATCGCCTGCAAGCTATTCACATAAAAAAACAATTGTGTCGGTTAAAATACAGGACAGTTCTGAATACAGTCCTGCCAATGAGACTGCTATTTACTATGTGGTCGTTACCGATACCGGCACGAATTATAGCGAACTACGGGACAAAATGGAAAACATTCATCAGGCATTAAATATCGCCATAGATACTATGGGTCGCTACTACAACAAAACCAAAGATCTTATAGCCCTGCCTGATAACGATAGCGACGAAATCTACGCCGGCGCGTATTATCCCAGAAGATCGCCTACCGACTTTTTGAGCCTGGAGTACCTGACGTTTTATAAAAAAGGTTCGCCAAGTAATACCATTGCATTGATTGCCGGGATCTACGAAAACAAAAGCAGCGCCGACAGCGCACTTAATATTTTGAAGCCGTCGCAGCGTAATGCATTTGCCATAAAATCATCAATTTATGTTGGCTGTATGCATTAACAACATTATTTTGTATGATTGCACAATTACATAATTTATAACCATGCTCCTTAAAAACACCTTCGTTCACCACGTACATTTCTGGCTTAATGATAAAGCCGATAAACAGCAACTGCTTGACGGCTTAAACTTGCTGCTGCCTATACCGCACATCCGCGAAATACACATCGGCGTACCTGCCGAAACATTCCGCAGTGTGGTCGACCGCTCATACGATGTTTCACTATTGCTACTGTTTGATACCCCCGAAGCACAGGAAGCCTACCAGGTTGACCCTACCCACGTAATATTTGCCGAAAACTACGCCAAACCGCTTTGCAGCAAAGTTGTTGTATCGGATAGCGTAAATGTTTAGTAGACGATAGTCCATAGACCATGGACCATAGTAGCTGCTCGCCAAAAGTTGACCATAGTCCACAGACTATAGTCGATAATAAAACTGTTTACCAAATCAATTACTGATTTTAACTATGGTCTATGGGCCATCGACTATGGACTCGAAAAAAAGCATCCTCCTTACCGGCGGCACAGGTCTTATCGGCATAAAGCTCACCGAACAATTGCTGGCTAAGGGCTGGCAGATTAGCCATTTAAGCAGAAGTGCAGGCAAAAACCCGCAGGTAAAAACCTTTTTGTGGGATGTTAACAAGGGCGAGATAGACCCGGACTGCATTGACGGCGTTGATGTAGTCGTTCACCTGGCCGGCGCCGCCATTGCTGACAAGCGCTGGACGGACGAACGTAAAAAAGAAATTATAGATAGCCGCGCAAAGTCAATTAGATTAATTTATAACCTCCTGGGTACAAAAAAGCACCAGGTGACATCCATCGTGTCCGCATCAGCCATTGGCTATTACAGCGACCGGGGTGATGAGTTGCTCACCGAGGAGAGTCCGCCCAATAACGATTTCATGGCCCGTTGCTGTGTGGAATGGGAAAATGCAGTCGACGAGGCCCAAAAGCTTGGTTTACGCATAGTGAAATTCCGCACCGGCGTGGTACTATCTGTCGATGGCGCCTTGAAGTTGATGGCGCAACCAATAAAGCTGTATGTCGGCTCTCCTCTTGGCAGCGGCAAACAATGGGTGCCCTGGATACACTGGCAGGATGTGGTGGACATGTATATGCTCGGCATTGAAAACGAAAATTTCGCCGGCGTTTACAACCAGGTCGCCCCTAACCCGGTAACCAACGTACAGCTTACCCAAGCTATTGCCAAACAATTGCACAAACCATTATGGGCGCCAAAAGTGCCTGCATTTGTTTTAAAAATATTAATGGGCGAAATGAGCACCATTGTGCTTGGCAGCACCAAAGTGTCGGCACAAAAAATTGAAGGTGCCGGTTTTAAGTTCAAATACCCGGATATTACATCGGCATTGACAGAGATTTATGGATAAACAACCTGTTTCGATATTCTGGTTCAGGCGCGATTTACGGCTCGATGATAACGCCGGTCTTTACTACGCCCTGAAAAGCGGCAAGCCCGTTTTGCCCATCTTTATTTTCGATAAAGAGATACTGGACAAACTGGAAGATAAAGACGACGCCCGCGTAACCTTTATTTACGAAACCATTACAGCGCTGGATAAAGAACTGCATCAACATGGCAGCAGTTTGCTGGTGATTTATGATACCCCTGCCCATGCCTGGAGCAAGCTACTGAAGGATTACAACCTAGCTACTGTTTATACCAATCACGACTATGAGCCTTATGCCAAAGAACGTGACGATTCAGTAGCAATGATGCTAAAAAAGCACAATATCGCCTTTAATACCTATAAAGACCAGGTAATATTCGACCGGGATGAAGTAACCAAGGATGATGGCAAGCCCTACACCGTTTATACACCTTACATGCGGAAATGGCACCAAAAGCTTACGACATTTTATCTGAAAGCATATCCCAACAAAAAATATTTCGGCAACTTTTATCAAACCAAAACGCTAGCGCTGCCTACCTTAAAGGAAATGGGGTTTGAAAAAAGCAATCTCGAATTACCGAAAATTCATTACAAAGAACTGATTGCCGACTATGCCGAAAAGCGCGACTTCCCGGCTGTAAAAGGAACCACACACATCGGTATGCACTTGCGGTTTGGCACAGTGAGCATCCGCGAACTGGCGCGTACCGCCAATACCTCCAACGAGAAAACGTGGCTAAACGAACTGGTGTGGCGCGAGTTTTATATGATGATACTATATCATTTCCCGCATACTACTGATCATGCCTTTCGCCCGGAATACGACCGGATAAAATGGAACAACGACGAAAAGGAATTTGAGGCATGGTGCAAAGGAGAGACCGGCTACCCGCTGGTGGACGCCGGCATGCGTGAGTTAAACGCCACAGGTTATATGCACAACCGCGTACGCATGGTAGTGGCCAGTTTTTTAAGCAAGGATTTATTGATCGACTGGCGCTGGGGCGAACGCTATTTTGCCCGCAAACTGCTTGATTACGAAATGGCCAGCAACGTTGGTGGGTGGCAGTGGTCGGCCGGCTCGGGTACCGATGCAGCGCCCTATTTCCGCATTTTCAACCCTGAATCGCAAATGAAGAAATTCGACCCAAAACTGGAATACATAAAAAAATGGGTTCCGGAATATGCTGACTTCAGCAAATATCCAAAACCCATTGTTGATCACGCTTTTGCGCGCGAAAGATGTTTGACGGCTTTTAAACAAGCGCTGTCAAAATAGCTATTGAGTTACTGTTAACACCTGGTAACTAAATTTCAAAACACTGTTTGTTGGGATACTACCTGCTGTCGTGTTTCCATAGGCAAGATCCGAAGGTAGTATCATTTGGAATTTGGTTCCCGCAACAGCAACTTTCTGCAGTACTTCCGACACGCCGCTAATTAAGCTCGAAATCGACTGTGTTGCAATATTAGTTCCGTTATAGCTTCCGTCAAAAATACTCCCGTTCAATAATTCGCCGGTGTATGTACAGGTTATTGTACTATTCGGTCCTATTTTATCGGTGCCGGTACCTGGCGTTTGTATTTTGTAGTAATAAAAATACCCCGGCTTTGCGTTACTTTCAACCTTGGTGTAGGTTGATATGTCGCTCACCCTGCTTTGTATCAGTTGCTGATCGTAATCTTTATAGTTATCAATTACATGCACATAATAATCAAGGCACTGGTTGCCTGCAATTTTTGTATTTGCGTTACTTGAGCTGCCTGCACCATAGCCGCTAACCCCATAAGCCAGGTGCGAGGGTATCAATAACCGTGCACTCGCGCCTTTGTATTTTACAATGTTCCGAATGGCCATCTGTAAGCCATAGGGCAGGTTGTTAGATGTTAAATGGCCAAGATAATCTTCCATCCGGTTCTGTATAGTATCAGCCGAAACATATTTACCGTCAACCGAGCGCAACGTAAATACAAACGAAACCTTGTCGGGATAATCAAGCTGTTGTAATGTTGTTGCGGGAGGCACTACTTTACCGGGCAGCAGCAGCTGGTAATAAATACCCGAACTATCCTGCTTCGAAGTATCTTTTTGCATGCCGGTAATCCCGTTCGAACTGATATAGGCTTGTATCTGGGCATCGTCATATTGTTTAATATCAAGCTCAATTTTGTCTTTGCGGCATGATACCAAACCTATAGCAGAAATTAAAAGAAGGGTAAAAAATTTTTGTCTCATTTGTTATTTGTTGTTTTAGCGGCTAGTCGCTGCCCTCATCACATACCTTTATCGCTGTTATTAATATGCTGAGCTTGTTATGTTAGTTGGTTATGTTGTAAAGTTTTATCCTAAAAATCAATATCGCATTTGCCGGCAATCCGTACGATGGCTGCGCAAACGGCCCGTAAGCATAATGCGAAGGGACGTACAAAGTTACTGTGCCCCCTTTTTTTACCCCCGATTTTGCAATCCCGTACTGCCAGCCCATTATCGTACTTCCTAGTACATACGACGGATGAAACTGATCGGTGGTAATAAATATGGTCCCCGTCTGCAAATTTGTGCCGGTATACCCAACCGTTATCCTGGTTGAATTGGTAAGCACATCGTTACCGCTGCCAAGCGTATCAACCACGTAATATATCCCCAAACCAACCCCGGCCGAATCAACCTGTTTAGCGGTAATGTTGTTTTTTTGCAAATACGCAGTTATAATTTTAGCATCAACCGCCTGTTGCGCCCTTATCTGGGCAGGCACATCGTTGGTGTTTTTACATCCCGCAAAACAAGCGCACAATAGCAATAAAAATAACAGTATCCTGTTCATCCTGGCATTTATCCGTTTTTTTGCCTTTAAATTAAGCAGCTAATGCACAAACACGGCCCCTATATTTCAATCGGCAAATTTATTCTTTTATAATTCAAAAACAGCAGCTTAACATTTTTTAACAAATTAATGGTGCAAGCCACTAAAAGCCTGTACGTTTTAAGCCCCGTTTTCGCAACTTATAACGGTGTTTTTTTGATAAACGTGTGTGGTAATTGTCTGAACCGGGATTAAGCGGATTAAAGGATTTATTGGATTATGCATAAAGATTCTGCGTCCCGGTTTGGCGTCAATTGGAATTTAACAAAAAGGCACGGTATCCCGGAAATCATTTAATCTGTTTAATCCCGGTTCACTTCTCTCCCGGCTTAAAATTCATGGTCAGCGTATTCACCTTTTTAAGCATTTTTATCAAATATTCCCGGTCGGCTTCGCTGATGTTATCATTTAAATAATTGTTAAACTGCCGCCCTATTACACGGGCGAGGTGTCGTTTCTCCTTACCAAGTTCCGTTAAATAAATCTTTACCGACCGTTTATCCCCTTCGTTTGATTCCCTGGTTATCAGCCCTGATTTTTCAAGTTGGGCCAGCATCCGCGATAAACTTGTCGACTTCAGTCCTAACAGCGCCGCAACCTGCGACACCGTGGTACCTTCCTTCTCGTCAATATTTATCAGCAAATACCCTATCGACTGCGTAATACCAAACTCGGTAACTATCTGGTTGTATCGGTTAGCCACAGTTTGCCAAACTATCTTTAAAAAATAATCAATCGTTTCCTGGTGTTTTATGTTTTGGCTCATGTTTGTTAGTCCATAGACCATGGACAATAGACCATGGTGATAGCTTGTTTTCAATATTTATATGACTCCAGAGGCAATTAGTTAAATCAGTCTCTATTAACAGGCTGTTCAACTATGGTCCATGGTCTATCGTCCATAGACTAATAACCCAGCCCCGTATCATCCCCCCTCGGGTCGGCGCCGCCTTGATAGCCATCTTTGGTTATAAGTATTGCATCAACGCGGCCGCTTGCTCCGCCGCTAATGATTTTATAGCCCTTTTGCTCCAGCTTGCTAATTGCAGCAGGATCAAGCGCATCCTTTTCAATATTTACCTGGTCGGGCAGCCATTGGTGGTGAAAACGTTTAGATGTAACGGCCTGTTGCATATCCTCATCAAACTCAATTACGTTTAAAATAGTTTGAAATACCGACGTTATTATTGTTGAGCCGCCTGGCGTACCTACCACCATAAACAATTTGCCACCCTTTTCAATAATAGTCGGAGTCATTGACGATAGCATGCGTTTGCCCGGCTGTATGCTGTTTGCCTTACCGCCTATCAGCCCAAACATATTCGGCACACCCGGTTTCGAGCTAAAATCATCCATTTCGTTGTTCAGCAAAAAGCCCGCTCCCGCAACCAGTATTTTTGAGCCGAACGAACCGTTCAGCGTAGTAGTTATTGAAACCGAGTTCCCTTCTTTATCAACTATTGAATAGTGGGTAGTTTGGTCGCTTTCGTACCCCACAAATGCACCGGGCTGTATGCTGCTGCTTGGTGTGGCTGCGTTCCAGTTAAACGTTTTCATCCTGTTATCAAGGTAGGTGGGATTTAACAAACTATCCACCGGCACTTTATAAAAATCAGGGTCGCCAAGGTATTTGGAGCGGTCGGCATATACACGGCGTTCTGCTTCAACGATCAGTTGCACGGTCGAATCCTGGTTATGGCCCCAGCGGTGCAGCGGGTATTTTTCAACCGAATGGAGCAATTGTAGCAAAGCAATCCCCCCGCTTGATGGAGGGGGCATGGTGATAATTTTATAATCTTTATACTTCCCGGTTATCGCATTGCGCCAAACTGAATGGTAATTTTGTAAATCCGCCTTCGAAATCAGGCCCTTGCCGGCTTGCATTTCTGCTGCTATTTCATCAGCTACTTTGCCTGCATAAAATCCGTCGCGACCTTTATCCCTGATTAATTCCAGCGTTTTCGCAAGGTCTTCCTGCACCAGCAGGTCGCCTTCTTTCCATAGCGTATCCTTTAAAAAATAGGTTTTGCCGGGGTTCAGCTTCCTGAACTGCGGGCCACCCCAGTTTAATGAGCCCGCCAGGCGTTTGGATATTGCAAAACCGTTACGCGCCAAGTCGATGGCGGGCTGAACCAAATCGGCCCATTTAAGTTTGCCATATTTGCGGTGCGCCTCAACCATGCCGTCGACCGATCCGGGCACACCCGATGCCTGGTGCGTTGCAAGGCTCATATCTTTTACCACATTACCTGCGCTGTCCAAAAACATATTGGCACTTGCGGCTGCCGGGCCTTTTTCTCTAAAATCAAGCGTATTGGTAGTCCCTTTTGCCGACCTGTAAACCATAAAACCGCCGCCGCCGATGTTACCTGCTTCGGGGTAGGTAACCGCAAGTGCAAATTGCACCGCCACGGCGGCATCAACCGCGTTGCCACCTTTTTTTAATATCTCCAATCCAACTTTTGATGCATTTGGAGTGGCGCAAACTACCATGCCGTTGCGGTATGGACCATCGGTTGTTTTTGCAACAGGACCTTGCGCGACGGCGGTGCCTAAAATAGTTGTACAAAAAAGCAGTATCGAAGTGTGTTTTATCAGGGATAGATGGTTCATGCAGACTTTACAAATTAATCGGGCTAATTTATCATATTTCAATTTAAAAAATGAGCGTATTAGTTTTTAAAGATTTAAGAGCTGATATCCAAGCGGCCTGCAACGTTGCAGGTAATACAAGGGGTTGACAGGGTTGACACTTTTTTGGCTTTTTTCAGGCATAAAAATCTATTAATGAGAAAATCAACTAAAAACAAGGCCTAAAATGTGCAATCCCCTCTCGTTCCTAAATGCTTAACCACCGCAGAGCACATTGCCTCGGGACGCTGTCGGAACGGGGCTTGCCATTCTATCTAAAAATATTATTCATATCCCTTTGATCATAAATTTTCTCAAATATTTTCTGCTGTAAATCAGCCGTTTGTTCCCCCTTTAAGACAGCTATCTATTTAAAATACCAATAAAACAGCATTTTCGCCGTTAAGTTGCTTTTACATATTATGAAAATATTATGCGGTAACACCCAAAATAATAGTTTCATCAACCTTGACAAAACAATTTTATCGAATGAAAAAATTACTCGTTTACTCATTTATTTTAGCCGCTTCGTTATTAGTAAGCACACATTCTAAAGCACAAGACTACAAAGCTGCTGTCGGCCTTAAATTCGGCGGCTACGAAAACGGCATATCGAGCAAATATTTTACTGCCCCCGACGTGGCCATTGAAGGCTTGCTGGGGTTCCGCTCGCATGGTGTGGTTATCACCGGCCTATACGAGTTTCACCAGGAAGCATTTGGCGTTAAAGAATTGAAATTTTATTACGGTGCCGGCGCACACATTGGCGCCATAGGCAGCGGCCTTTACCGCCGGTTTAATGGTAGCGACGAATTCTATAACAACAGCCACATACTGCTGGGTGTTGACGGCGTTATCGGCCTAGAGTACCTTATTCCACAATCGCCCATAGCCGTAAGTCTCGATTTAAACCCGCGTGCAGAACTGGCCACCGGCCCATTTTTTGATATTGCGCCAGGACTGGGGTTGAAGTATACTTTCTAGTCCGAAAGTCGGAAAGACCGAAAGTCCGAAAGAAGCTGCAATTTTAGTTCTAAGTCAGTAAAGTCCGAAGAAGCTACAATCGTTGCACTTTCAAACTTTACTGACTTTTCGTCTTTCGGACTTTCGGTCTTTCCGACGTTCCGACTCCCTTATCTCAACACTATCACCTTCGTGTTATAAACCTTTTGCCCCAGTTGTATCTTTAAAATATAGGTACCAGGCGGTAAATAGGTTACATCGGCCACGGTACTAAAATTACCTGCAGCAATAGTTTGCTTACTGGTATTTACAACCTGGCCGGCAATATTTATTAGTGAAATAGTTAAATCAGCCGGCGCTTTGGCGGCAAAAAGTATGCTGAGCGGCCCGCTTGCCGGGTTGGGAAACACTACCAGGCCTATATCAGTTTTGCTATTGACGCCGGTAGCTGTTATTATGTATACGTAATTGTCAGAAAACACTGTGCAGCCGCCATCGAGCACCAGCGCAACCTGGTAATTGCCGCTTTGGGTTGGTGTATAAGTAGCGCCGACAGCCCCCACAATAGCTTTATCATTTAAATACCACTGATTGTTGGTGGCCACGCTGGAATTCAAAACAGCCCCGTTTTGTGTAATAATAGGCTTTGAAACAGTCACAGATTGTCTCGATACCGAAGGACACCCGGCGCTTTTTACCTTCATATCGTAAAAATAGTAATAGTAAGTTTTGTAGGCGGCCGTATCCGGGTTGGCAGTGGCGCTATTGCCGGTTATACTGAAAACATCGCCTATTTTAAAAGGGTAGCCGGTAACACCTGCATTGTTGCGATATAGGGTGGAATTGCTGTCAAATTCAACATTTATAGTGTAATTACCGGCTGCAGGCAGCAATAAATTAAGATTGTAAACAGCACCCTGGTCGTTTGGATCATCGGGTTGTGCGCCGCCCAGGGGCGTTGTGCGGGTTGCAACCGCGTTAATGGTCGTTGTCGACACGGTGCGGCCGCTGGCATCATTCACATTAAAAGTAATTTTTCCTGAATTACCAATATACAATCGTGCGCTTTCAATTACCACCGGCACTTTGGTATTTACGTTGACATATGGCGTAAACTGGTTATACCCTCCGCCTGTAAATACATTTTTTGTAGCGGGGCCAATTGTTCCTTTAAAATCGTTGACGCCTGCATAAAATGTGTTGTTGACAGGGGCGGTTGCAGTTGTACCCGGCGAGCCCCATGCTACCGGGATGGCGTCGCCAATATTTTGGTACCACAATATGGTTCCGTCGGCTGTGCCGGTTAAGCGGTAATCTTTACTGTCGGTACAATAATAAGCTGTTAAACCGGTCGCTTCTGGCGGTAAGCTAATAGTCACCGCAGCCGAAACCTGGTTGTTGGCAGCAACAGGGTCGCCGGCGAGGCTTGTAAACGCCGTAATGTTATAGGTTGCCCCGGCAACGGCATTAAAAGGCGTACCAAAGGTAAAATCCTCCTGCTCCGAAGCTTGCAGGGTACCTGTGTAAGTTCCTGTTAAAGTGGTTGTAACGTTGCCCGCGTCGGTAATGGTTACCGTTACCGGGATATTACTTATGGGTAACCTCCCAAAGTTTTTTATTGACACGGTAACCAGGTTAGCGTCTGAGCACGAGCCCGCAGTACTGGGGCTTACGATAGCCGTGGCGCCTGCGTCCGTTGCCGGTAGTACAAATTGCACACGATAATCCTGCGTTTCGCCTTTGGCATAGGTGCCGCAGGGTTGTATTAGGGATGCATCGTTGGTTTCGGCAAGTACCACACGCATAATGCTGTAGTCGCCGGCCACAACGGTTGCCGGGACGCTTATGTTTGTTGTGTAAGTGCCCGTTCCGTTAATAATTCCTGAAGTTGCTACAAGTTCATTTGCACCAAAAACACCATCACCATTCCAGTCAATGTAAACTTTAGCAGCCTTGTTAAAATCAGCGCCGCAGGTACCCAGGGTAAGGCTCAGCGGGTATGTTTTCGCCAGTTCCAGTTGAATGGTTTTGTCGGTATGGTCCGAGTAGGTGGTGCAGCCTGCAGGCGGCGTATAATTAAGGTTCGCCAGTGTTACGTTGTTTACCCT
>Ga0209455_1001158_pt1 | contig 12691 bp, 11 predicted proteins | sample AraplaCol_mCL_r2_FD_184275 | JGI IMG/M metagenome (GOLD analysis project Ga0209455, IMG submission 184275) | Arabidopsis root microbial communities from North Carolina, USA - plate scrape CL_Col_mCL_r2 (SPAdes) (version 2) | ecosystem: Host-associated > Plants > Roots > Endosphere | place: USA...
GCGCCTACGCCCCGCAGGTGGACCCGCGCGGCGCCTACCGCGTCGGCGACGACGTCGCGCTGTTCGACGCCGACGGCGCCTCCTTCATCGGGGCCGAGGACTTCGCGAAGGCTGTCGTCGACGAGATCGAGACGCCGTCCCGCCGCCGCGCCCAGGTGCATTTCGCCTACTGAGCCCGCTCGGGCGGCGCGGCTCCCAGGTCGCGTCGCCTCCCGGCTCGGAGATGAATTCCCAGGGAGTCCGTGTCCAGCGCCTTGCCGAGTCGGCGGCCCCGTGGCACCGTTCAAGGCGAACACGATCGACGGATCGGAGCGGGGATGGCGAAGCAGAAGAAGCTCGAGAAGGCGGCCGAGAAGGCCCTGAAGCGCGCCGAGAAGGCCGTGGATGAGGCGCTCGACGCGGTCGAGAGGCTCGACAAGAAGAAGGCGAAGAAGCGGGCGAAGGCCTTGCAGAGGGAGCTCGCGGACGCCGTGGGTCGCAGCACGACCGCCGGTTCCGTCGAAGGGTCCGGCGCCGACGACTCCACGACGAGCGTCGACCTCACGCCGCCGCTTCCCTCCGTGCGCGACCAGGGTGTCGGCGAGACGGTCGAGTTCGCCGGTTCGGTCACCACCTCCGCTCCCCACGATCCCGAGCTGGACGGCCTCACGGTGCAGGCCCTGCGGGACGTCGCGCGCACGCGCGGGCTGCGCAACGTCTCGAAGCTGAGCAAGGGCCAGCTGATCGAGCGGCTGAGCGAATGACCCCGGGCGACTGACCCCGACCGACTGACCCCGACCGACCGACTACGGTGACAACCACGGAAGGAGACCGAGTGGACGACGAGGCGCCCGAGGTGACCGAGAGCACGCCCGACACCGGCGTCGAGACCGACGCGGAGGTGACGGAGGAGCTGCCGCCGGAGGAGATCACCTACGACGAGCAGCTGTACCCCGCGCGTCCCCGCCGGCTGCGGCCGCGGGCGAACCTGCGCGGCGGCAGCATCCGCCGGTCGTTCTCGGACCCGCGCGCGGCCAACGGCCAGAACCCGGCCTACGTGGAGTGGCTGGTCCGCCAGTCCATGCTGAAGGATGCCGATGTGCTCAGCCGTCAGCTCTCCGGCTCCCCGAGCATGTGGCGCAACCCCTACGCCCGCCCGGACGCGCGCCGCGCCGTCTCGACCTCGGACGTCTGGTTCACCGCGTACCCGATCTCGCTGATCACCCGGCCCGGCGAGTCCTTCCTGACTGCGCTGGCCGACCCGGAGCTGTGGACCGCGTTCGAGCGGATCGGCATCAACGGCCTCCACACCGGTCCCGTCAAGCGGGCCGGCGGCATCCGGGGGTGGCAGGAGACCCCGAGCGTCGACGGCCACTTCGACCGCATCGGGACCCAGATCGACCCGGCCTTCGGCGACGAGGAGACCTTCCGCCGACTGACCGACGTCGCCGAGGAGCACGGCGGCAGCGTCATCGACGACATCGTCCCGGGCCACACCGGCAAGGGCGCCGACTTCCGGCTCGCCGAGATGGCGTACAAGGACTACCCCGGGATCTACCACATGGTCGAGATCCCGCCGGACGAGTGGCACCTGCTGCCCGACGTGCCCGACGGCCGCGACTCGGTGAACCTGGATGCGGCGACCGAGGCGTCCCTCGCCGAGAGCGGCTACATCATCGGCGAGCTGCAGCGCGTGATCTTCTTCGCGCCGGGCGTCAAGGAGACCAACTGGAGCGCCACCGCCCCGGTGATCGGCGTCGACGGCATCACGCGCCGCTGGGTCTACCTGCACTACTTCAAGGAGGGCCAGCCCTCGGTCAACTGGCTCGACCCGACCTTCTCGGGCATGCGCTTGGTCATCGGCGACGCCCTCCACTCGCTCGGCGACCTCGGCACGAGCGCCCTGCGCCTCGACGCCAACGGCTTCCTCGGCGTCGAGAAGAGTGCCGAGGGGATGCCCGCCTGGTCGGAGGGGCACCCGCTCTCCCACGCGGCGAACCACATCATCGCCGGCATGGTCCGCAAGGTCGGCGGCTTCACCTTCCAGGAGCTGAACCTGACGGTCGAGGACATCCGCGACACCGGCGCGGTGGGCGCAGACCTGTCCTACGACTTCATCAACCGGCCCGCGTACCACCACGCCCTGGCGACCGGCGACACGGAGTTCCTGCGGCTGACCCTGCGCACGTCGCTGGAGCTGGGCGTCGAGCCGGTGAGCCTGGTCCACGGCATGCAGAACCACGACGAGCTCACCTACGAGCTGGTCCACTGGGCGACCCTGCACGCGAACGACGTCTACACGTTCCGCGGCGAGGAGATCACCGGAGGGGAGCTGGCCCAGCGGATCCGCGCCGACCTGACCGAGGCGATCACCGCTCCGACCGCCGACTACAACCTGGTCTTCACGACGAACGGCATCGCCTGCACCTCGGCGTCGCTGATCGCGGCGACGCAGGGTCACGCGACGCTGGACTCGATCACCGAGGAGGACATCCCCGCGATCCGGGACGCCCACCTGCTGCTCGCCGCGTTCAACGCCTGGCAGCCGGGCGTCTTCGCGCTGTCCGGCTGGGACCTGCTCGGCTCGCTGACCGTCCCTCGCTCGGAGGTGTCCGACCTGATCGCCGAGGGCGACACCCGCTGGGTGGAGCGCGGCGCGCACGACCTGCTCGGCGTCGCGCCCGACGCCGACCGGTCGCCATCCGGGATGCCGCGGGCGCGTTCGCTCTACGGGACGCTCCCCGAGCAGCTCCGGACGCGGGACTCGTTCGCGAGCCGCCTGCGCCAGCTGCTGCGCATCCGCAACCGCTGGGGCATCGCGACCGCGCGCCAGGTCGACGTGCCGGACGTGGCGCATCCCGGGATGCTCGTCATGGTCCACGAGCTCGAGACCCTGGACGACCAGGGACTGCCCATCGTGCAGCTGACCGTGCTCAACATGACCGACACGGCCGTCGACGGCACGGTGCGCTCGGAGGCGCTTCCCCATCGCGCAGCGGTGACGGACGCCGCCGACGGCAGCGAGGTCGGGACCGTGGACGACCTGGCGAGCTTCCCGGTCAGCGTCCCGGCGTACGGCGCGCGGTTCCTCATCCTGACGCGGACTGCCGCAGAGCAGTGAGGGTGGGCCCGCTCAGGCCAGCAGCTCCCTCACGCGCGGAACGACCTCCTCGCCGTACAACCGGATGGCGGTGAGCAGCGACTCGTCGGTCATGCCGGGGATGCCGTACTTGAGGTCGAACCGGTCGGCGCCCAGGATGCGGAGGTTCGCCGCGATCTTCGTCGCGACGGTCTCCGGCGATCCGACGTAGAGGCTGCCGTCCGGGCCGAGCTCGCGCTGGAAGGACGCCTCGGTCGGGATCGCGAAACCGCGCGTGGCGCTCACCTTGGTGATCATGTCGCGGTAGTGCGGCCAGAACTCGGCGCGGGCCTGTTCGTCGGTCGCGGCGACGTGTCCCGGGGAGTGCAGACCGATCCGCCGCAGGTGCCGGCCGAACTGCTCGAGCGCCTTGTGGAACAGCTCCGCGTACGGCGCGAAGCGCGCGGCCGGACCGCCGATCACCGCGAACATCAGGTCGAAGCCGTACTGCGCGGTCCGGATGACCGACTCCGGGCTGCCGCCGACGCCGATCCAGGTCGGCAGCGGTGCGTCCAGGTGCGGGACCACGTCCTGGTCCCGCAGAGCGGCCCGGGTGCGGCCCTCCCAGGTGACCGGGCCTCCCTCGCGCAGGTGCGCGAACAGGTTGGTCTTCTCCTCGAACAGGTCCTCGTAGTCGGACAGGTCGTAGCCGAACAGCGGGAACGAGTCGATGCTCGAGCCACGACCGAGGATGATCTCGGCGCGGCCGTCCGAGACGGCGTTCAGCGTCGAGTAGCGCTGGAAGACGCGGACGGGGTCGTCCGAGCTCAGCACGGTCACGGCGGAGCCGAGGTGGATGCGCTCGGTGCGGGCGGCGATCGCGCTCAGCACGACGTCCGCCGCCGAGAGCGGCATGTCGTCGGTGTGGTGCTCGCCGATCCCGAAGAAGTCGAGTCCGGCCTGCTCGGCGGCCACGCCGTGCCCGACGAGGTCGCGGATGGTCTGCGCGTGAGAGATCGGACGGCCCTCGCCGTCGGCGGTGACGTCGCCGAAGGTGTTCAGGCCGAAGGCGAGCGGGAAGTTCGGGGTTTCCGTATTCATTTGTGGGTTCTCTCGGGTGGTGGGTGGTTCAGGCGGCCGTCTCGAGTTCGCCCGCGACGGCGGCGCGGAAGGCGGCGGCGTCGAGTCGCGCGCCGAAGACGGGACCGCCGGGCTCGAACACGACGCCGTCGCGCAGGCTCTCGGCGAGCACCGTGTCGTAGCCGGCGTCCTCGATGAGGGAGGCGACGACCGCCGCGGCGTCCGGGTCGTCCGACGCCACGCCGAGGGCGCGGCGGTCGGGGTCGCCGGCCGGCCGGCGGTCCTCCTCCATCTCGTGGTAGCCGATGTGGTTGAAGGTCTTCACGACCCGGGCGGCGGCGAGCTCGCGCTGGACGATCTCGCTGCTGGTCAGCTCGTCGTCCTCGAACAGCGGCTGCACGCCGTCGGTCGGCGCCCAGTAGTTCATGGAGTCGACGACGATCTTCCCCCCCAGCATCGAGCGGTCGAGCCCAGCGAAGCGATGCAGCGGGATGGCGAGGATCACCACGTCCGCGTCGGCGACGGCCTCCTCCGCCCAGCGCGGGCGGGCGCCGGGCATGACGACGGACGCGATCAACTGGATGCGCTGCGGGTCGCCCGAGGCAGCCACATCCACCTCGTAGCCGGCGTCGAGCAGGATGCGCGCGAGCGCCGAGCCGACGTGTCCGACGCCGAGGATCGCGACGCGCGGTCGGGGGGTGGCGATCATGAGCGGTCTCCTTCTGTGGCCTCTTCTGCGGCGTCGAGGTGGGTGCGGATGCTGCCGAGCACGTTGGCGAGGGCATCGAGCTGCTGCGGTTCGAGCGCGTCGGCGAAGAGCCGCTTGACGGCCCGGAGGTGCGGCCCGGACGCCTGACGGATCGCCTGGAGGCCATCGTCGGTCAGGAGGACGAGCGCGCCGCGGTTGTCGCCGGGACAGTCGGCGCGGCGGATCAGGCCCCGCCGCTCCATCCGCCCCAGCTGGTGCGAGACGCGGCTGCGCTCCCAGCCGATGGCGTCCGCGACCTCGGACGACCGCAGGGTGCGGTCGGGCGCCTCGGTGAGGGCGAGGAGCACGGCGTAGTCGCCCGGCGACAGCTCGACACGCTGCAGCTCGGCGGACAGCAGGCGGCGCAGCTCGTCCGTGGTGTCGAGCAGCGATCGCCAGACGGCGAGTTCGCGCTCGGTCAGGCGCTCGGGGGCGGCGGTCGGTGTCATAGGTCCTCGGTTCTGTCCGTCAGCGAAAGTAACTGACATGTCAATCAACCGAGGGACGCCGCCGTTTGTTCCCTGCGTGCGCGCGGGCTTGTACGGTTGCATCCATGACCGAACTGCCCGACGCGCTCCCCGCCGACTACGACCCAGCCACGGTGTTCCGCGTGGTCGCGATGCCGGTCAGCCAGGGCTGGGGCGTGTGGCTGCGCGCGGCGGACGACAGCATCATCCACAGCTTCGGCCTGGGCTTCCCGCCGGGCACACCCTTCGATCCGGACGTGCTGAACATCCTCGGCCCCATCCTCAACGTGCAGTACGCGCTCGCCTACCACGGCCCCGAGTCCTGGGACGAGCTCGAGGGCCACTGGTCCGCCGTCGTCTACGAGTACACCCCGCGTTGACCGCCGCCCGCGCGCGACCCCTCATCGAGATTCGTGCCGAATGTGCGCTATTCGTGACGAATGGCGTCGATTCGGCACGAATCGCGCCGCCACAGGAGTGCGGGACCAGCGTCGGCACGATGCGTCGAGCACCTGCGGTGGCCGAGATTCGTGCCGAATGTGCGCTATTCGTGACGAATAGCGCACATTCGGCACGAATGGCTAGGCGCCCGCGTGCTCCGCGGGCTCAGTGGCGGTGGTGCGCCGGAGGGGCTGCAGGCGGGTGAGCTGAGTGACGTGCTGCGGGCCGAGCTCGGCGAGGGTGCGCACCTGCAGCAGCTTCATAGTCCGGACGATCTGGTCGGTGAGGATCTGGATGGTGCGGTCCACGCCTTCCCGCCCGCCGGCCATGAGCCCGTAGAGGTACGCGCGGCCGATCAACGTGAACTTCGCACCGAGGGCGTAGGCGGCGACGATGTCGGCGCCGTTCATGATGCCGGTGTCGATCGCGATCTCGGTGTGGTGACCGACCTCGCGGGCGACCTCCGGGAGCAGGTGGAACGGGATCGGCGCCCGGTCCAGCTGCCGACCGCCGTGGTTGGAGAGCACGATCCCGTCGACGCCCAGGTCGGTCAGCTTCTTCGCGTCGTCGAGGTTCTGCACGCCCTTGATGACGAGTTTCCCAGGCCAGAGTGCGCGGATCTCGGCGAGGTCGTCGTAGTCGATCGACGGATCCATCGCCGCGTTGAGCAGGTCGCCGACGGTGCCGCCGGTGGCGGACAGCGACGCGAACTCCAGCTTCGGAGTGGTCAGGAAGTCGTACCACCACCACGGCCGCGGGATCGCGTTCACGATCGTGCCGAGGGTCAGCTGGGGCGGGATGGAGAACCCGTTCCTCTTATCCCGCAACCGGGCGCCGGCGACCGGCGTGTCCACGGTGAAGAAGAGCGTGTCGAACCCCGCGGCCGCGGCCCGCTCGACCAGGCCGTAGCTGATCTCCTTCTGCCGCATCACGTACAGCTGGAACCAGTTGCGCCCGTGCGGGTTCGCCGCCTTCACGCCTTCGATGGAGGTCGTCCCCAGCGTGGAGAGGGTGAACGGGATGCCCGCCGCGCCAGCCGCACCCGCACCGGCGGTCTCCCCCTCGGTCTGCATCAAGCGGGTGAACCCGGTCGGCGCGATCCCGAACGGCAACGCCGACGGGCCGCCCCAGATCTCGCACGAGGTGTCGACCGTGGACACGTCGTGCAGGATCGACGGGTGGAACTCCACATCCTGGAACGCCTGCCGCGCCCGGGCCAGCGACAACTCGCCCTCCGCGGCGCCCTCGGTGTAGTCGAACGCCGCCTTCGGAGTCCGGCGCTTGGCGATCCGCGCCAGGTCCTCGATCGTCAGCGCCGACTCCAGCCGCCGCTTCTTAAGATTCAGCTCGGGCTTCTTGAACTGCATCAGCTCGAGCAGCTCGGCGGGTTTGGGGAATTGACGGTCGACCATGCGAATGGATCCTAACGGGGGTCGTAGCGGACGATCGGAATGGTGCGGGCGACCAGAGCGCGAAGCGTCTCAAGGTCGCCTGAGAGGAGGCCGGCGGCGCGCGCCTGGACGAGGACGTTGCCGATCGCGGTGGCCTCGACGGGACCGGCGAGCACCGGCAGGCCGCTGCGGTCGGCGGTGGCCCGGCAGAGCAGGGCGTTGCGCGCTCCCCCGCCGACGATGTGGATGGCCTCGACCGGCACGCCCGACAGGGATGCCGCCGTCCGGACGGTCTCGGCGAAGGCGGCGGCGAGGCTCTCGACGATGACGCGGACCATGCCCGCGGGCGAGGCGGGGGCGCGCATCCCGCGCTCGTCGAACCATCCGGCGATCCTGCCCGGCATGTCGCCGGGGGCGAGGAACCGAGGGTCCTCGGCGTCGAACACCTCGGCCGGACGCGGCAGCTCGGACGCCTCCGACAGCAGCCCGGCGAGGTCGACGTGGAGCCCGCGGCGCTGCCACTCGCGGAGGGACTCGCTGAGCAGCCACAGCCCCATGACGTTGTGGAGGTACCGGATGCGCCCGTCCACGCCGCCCTCGTTGGTGAAGTTCGCGGTGCGTCCCTCGTCGGAGAGGATGCGCCGCTCGAGCTCCACCCCGACGAGCCCCCACGTTCCGCAGGAGATGTACGCGGCGCGGGAGGCGTCCATGGGCACCGCGACCACGGCCGAGGCGGTGTCGTGCGACCCGACCGCCGTGACGGTCGGGCCGGCGCCGGCGAAGGGCAGGTCGTGCGCCAGAGCCGGGAGCAGTCCTCCGATCGGCGTCCCCGCGTCGACCAGCGGCGCGAAGGTGGTGCGCGGTAGGCCGAGCCGCTCGATCAGGCCGTCGTTCCACGCGCCCTCGGCCGTCAGCAGGCCGGTGGTGGAGGCGTTGGTGCGCTCGGCGTGGGCGGCGCCGGTGAGCCAGTAGGCGATGAGGTCCGGGATGAGCAGGAACCGGTCGGCGGCGCCCAGCGAGCCGTCGGCCGCATCCACCGCCAACTGGTACAGCGAGTTGAACGGCAGGAACTGCAGGCCGCCCTCGCGGTACAGCTCCTCGGGCGAGACGGCCGCGTGCACGAGTTCGACCCCGCGCGCCGTGCGCTCGTCGCGGTAGTGGTACGGCTCGCCGAGCATCCGGCCGGACCGGAGGAGGCCGTAGTCGACCGCCCACGAGTCCACGCCGATGCTGCGCAGGGCGGGGTCGGTCCGGGACACGGCGGCCAGGCCGTCGAGCACGCTCGCGTACAGGCCGGTCACATCCCAGTGCAGGGCGCCGCGGTCACCCTCCCAGAGCCGGACGGGAGTGTTCGGGAACCGCGCGGCCTCGGTCAGCTCGAGGGTGTCCGTGCCGACGCGGGCGTGCATCACCCGGCCGCTGGTCGCGCCCAGGTCGACCGCCGCGACCGTGCCCGCGCTCATCCCAGACTCCCGTTCATCGTAGGAAGGCCGCGGCGACCCCGGCATCCACCGGGATGTGCAGCCCGGTGGTGTGGTCCAGGTCCGCCGAGGTGAGCACGGCGACCGCGTTGGCCACGTTCTCCGGCAGCACCTCGCGCTTGAGCAGCGTGCGCTGGGCGTAGTACTTGCCGAGCTCCTCCTCGGGCACGCCGTAGACCGCGGCGCGCTTGGCGCCCCAGCCGCCGGCGAAGATGCCGGAGCCGCGCACGACGCCGTCGGGGTTGATGCCGTTGACCTTCACGCCGTAGTCGCCGAGCTCGGCCGCGAGCAACCGCACCTGGTGCGCCTGGTCGGCCTTGGTCGCCGAGTAGGCGATGTTGTTCGGGCCCGCGAAGACGGAGTTCTTGGACGAGATGTAGACGATGTCGCCCCCGAGCCCCTGCTCGATGAGGACCTTCGCCGCCGCCTTCGAGACCAGGAACGAGCCCTTGGCCATGACGTCATGCTGCAGGTCCCAGTCGGCCTCGGTGGTCTCCAGCAGCGGCTTGGAGATCGACAGGCCCGCGTTGTTGACGATCAGGTCGAGGCCGCCGAACTGCAGCAGCGCCTCCTGGATGCCCTTCTGGATGTCGGACTCGCTGGTGACGTTCGCCGCCACCCCGATCGCCACATCCGTGCCGCCGAGCTCCGCCGCGGCGGCCTGCGCCTTCTCGAGGTCGAGGTCGGCGATCACCACGCACGCGCCCTCGGCCGCGAGCCGGGTCGCGATCGCCTTGCCGATGCCGGAGGCAGCCCCCGTGACGAGCGCGATGCGGCCGGCGTGGGATTTCGGCTTCGGGAGGCGCTGCAGCTTGGCCTCCTCCAGCGCCCAGTACTCGATGCGGAACTTCTCCGACTCGTCGATCGGCGCGTAGGACGAGAGCGCTTCGGCGCCGCGCATCACGTTGATCGCGTTGATGTAGAACTCGCCCGCGACACGGGCGGTCTGCTTGTCCTTGCCGTAGGAGAACATCCCGACGCCCGGGATGAGGACGATCGCCGGGTCCGCGCCGCGCATCGCGGGCGACTCCGGGGTCGCGTACCGCTCGTAGTAGGCCGTGTACTCGGCCCGGTACTGCTCGTGCAGCTCCGTCAGCCGGGCGATCGAGTCCTCGACGGAGGCGTCGGCCGGCAGATCGAGGATGAGCGGCTTCACCTTCGTGCGCAGGAAGTGATCCGGGCACGAGGTGCCGAGCCCACCCAACCGGACGTGCTCCTCCGACGCCAGGAAGTCGAGCACGACATCGGCATCGGTGAACGAACCGACCTGCGGCTTGTCGGTCGACGCGAGCCCGCGCAGGGTCGGCGCGAGCGCGGCGGCCTTCGCCCGGCGCTCGGCCGGGTCCAGCGGCTCGTTCGCCGGGATGCGCGCCCCGAAGGGCTCGGGACGGCCGTGCTCGGCGATGTAGTCGGCGGCGGTCTGGATGATCCACAGCGAGTTGGCCTCCGCCTCCTCGCTGGTGTCGCCCCACGCCGTGATGCCGTGGCCGCCGAGGATGGTGCCGATCGCGTCCGGGTTCGCCTGCTTGATCGCCGCGATGTCGAGGCCGAGCTGGAAGCCCGGGCGACGCCACGGCACCCACACCACGCGGCCGCCGAAGATCGTCTTCGTCAGCTCCTCGCCGTCCGCCGCCGTCGCGATCGCGATGCCGGAGTCCGGATGCAGGTGGTCGACATGCGCCGCATCCACCAGGCCGTGCATGGCCGTGTCGATCGACGGCGCCGCGCCGCCCTTGCCATGGAGGGTGTAGTCGAACGCCGCGACCATCTCGTCCTCGCGCTCGACGCCCGGGTAAACGTTCTGCAAGGCGCGGAGGCGGTCGAGCCGGAGCACGGCGAGGCCCTGCTCCGTGAGCGTGCCCAGGTCTCCCCCGGAGCCCTTCACCCACAGCAGCTCCACCGGCTCCCCCGTGACCGGATCGACCTCGGTGCCCTTGGCGGACGTGTTGCCGCCGGCGTAGTTGGTGTTCTTCGGGTCCGACCCGAGGCGGTTCGAGCGGGCGATGAGCGCCGCGACGGTCTCGTTCGCCATCACGCGCCCCATCCGGCCTGGGTGCCGCCCACGCGCTCGGCCTCGATCTTCTCCTGGTACCCGCTGGCCTTGTAGGCGGCCATCGGGTCGGCGGGCAGCCCGCGCGACTCGCGCCAGGCGGCCAGGTCGGCGCGTACGTCGGTGTTGAACGCATCCATGAACACCGTGTTGGCGGCGAGCACGTCGTTCGCCCGCTGGGCCGCGTCGAGCGCGTCGACGTCCACGAGCAGCGCCTTCGCCGTCGCCTCCTGGACGTTGAGCACCGACCGGATCTGGCCGGGGATCTTCGCCTCGAGGTTGTGGCACTGGTCGAGCATGAACGCGACGTCCGGGTTGCCGTAGCCGCCGCCCTGGATGACCTCGAACACGATCCGGAACAGCTGGAACGGGTCCGCCGCTCCCACGATCAGGTCGTCGTCGGCGTAGAAGCGGGAATTGAAGTCGAAGCTCCCCAGCTTCCCGAGGCGCAGCAGCTGCATCACGATGAACTCGATGTTCGTGCCGGGAGCGTGGTGGCCGGTGTCGAGGCAGACGAACGCCCGGTCGCCGAGCGCCGCCGTCTGGACGTAGCTGGTGCCCCAGTCCGGAACATCCGTGTGGTAGAAAGCCGGCTCGAAGAACTTGTACTCCAGCACCAGGCGCTGGCCCTCGCCGATCCGCTCGTAGATCTTCTGGAGGCTGTCCGCGAGCCGGTCCTGCCGGGCGCGCATCGAGTCCTGGCCCGGGTAATTCGTGCCGTCGGCCAGCCAGATCTTGAGGTCGCGGGACCCGGTCTCGTTCATCACGTCAATGCACTCGAAGTGGTGGTCGATCGCCTTCTGGCGGATGCGGTCGTCGTGGTGGGTGACCGACCCGAACTTGTAGTCGTCGTCCTGGAACGTGTTCGAGTTGACGGTGCCTAGCTCCACGCCGTTGTCCTCGGCGTGCTTGCGCAGGTCGGCGTACGAGTCGACGCGATCCCACGGGATGTGCAGCGCGACGGTCGGCGCGAGGCCGGTGTGCTTGTGCACCTGTGCGGCGTCCGAGACCTTCTCGAACGGGTCGCGCGCGGTGCCCGGCGTGCCGAACACCTTGAAGCGGGTGCCCGAGTTGCCGAACGCCCAGCTCGGAAGTTCGATGGCCTGCTGCGCCAGCCGGTCGCGGATGGACGTGAAGTCAGTCAACGTCGTGCGCCTTTCGTGTGGTGATCGACATCTCCACCGTCGTCGGTGGCGTGAATCGATTCATGAATCGTTTCATCGTAGCGTGCGGACGGTGCCGCCGCCAACTGGTCCTCCAGGTGGAAGATCTCGGGGATGAGCTCGAACGACTGATCGGGGGCAGCCCCGTCCAGTCCGTCGAAGAGCCGGCTCATCTCGGCCTGCCAGCGGGCGTTGACCTCCGTGAGGTCCATCCGCCGCTGGATGGATGCGTAGTCGTCCCGCGCCTCGACGTAGCCGATCAGCCACCCGTCGTCGGCGAGGAACAGGGAGTAGTTGTCCCATCCCGTCTCCTTCAGCGCCGCGAGCATCTCGGGCCAGACGGCCGCGTGCCGCGCGCGGTACTCGGCCAGGTGCGCGGGGTCGACGCGCAAGCGGAAGCAGACCCGCTGCATGGGAACCTCCAGAGGGGATGGGCCGCCCGGCCGGCGACCGGCGCCGGCCGGGCGAGAAAGGACTCGTTCAGAAGTTGAACTTGTCGATGTTGTCCTTGTTGAAGACGAACGGGTCGCCAAGGAGCACCGTCGCGTTGTCCCCGACCGTGAACTTGCCGAGCTTGCCCGCCTCGAAGGTGTCGCCCTTCTTGCCGGTGATCTTGCCGTCGATCAGCGCCTTGGCGGTGAATGCGGCCAGGTAGCCGAGGTCCTCCGGGTTCCACAGCGCGAACTCGTCGACCGTGCCGTTCTTCACGTACTCGCGCATCTGGTTCGGGGTGCCGAGCCCGGTCAGCTTGACCTTGCCCTTGGCGTCCGAGGTGGAGAGGTAGCGCGCCGCGGCCGCGATGCCGACCGTCG
>Ga0209455_1001160_pt1 | contig 12681 bp, 8 predicted proteins | sample AraplaCol_mCL_r2_FD_184275 | JGI IMG/M metagenome (GOLD analysis project Ga0209455, IMG submission 184275) | Arabidopsis root microbial communities from North Carolina, USA - plate scrape CL_Col_mCL_r2 (SPAdes) (version 2) | ecosystem: Host-associated > Plants > Roots > Endosphere | place: USA...
CAGCGCCGTTTCGATTATTTCGACCTGATCAGCCTGCTCGGCTTCGCTGTCGCCGCGATCCATCAGGCGGGGCTGGCCTTGCCGGCGCGGCTAGGGGAGGAAGAGCCGCAATTGCCGTCCGACTCCGTGGCGCCCGCGGTAACGGGATATGCCGACCTGATTCGGATCACTGGGGACCAAGTTGAAGTTTATGGTTGGGCCTGGGCGCCTGAGTGGCCGGGGGCTGCGGTTCCGGTCGAGGCGCGGCTCGACGGACACGTGGTCGCGGCGGCCCCGGCCGACCAGAATCGTTCGGATCTGGCTGCAGCCGGGATCGGCGATGGCCGCCATGGCTTCGTGATCCGGTTCGATTCCGCCTTGCTCGATGGTGCGCAACAACTGGTCGTGGCGGGGGCGGGTGGCGCCGATCCGTTGGGCGGTGGCGAACGGATGTTGGACGCACCGTTGCCCCGCGAGGCCTGACATGGGAAAGCGCCCACATGGCCGACCATCCCTATAAGAGCCTGCCCGACAGCGCCTATTGGCGGCGCTCGGTCGCGGCGATGGGCGCAGAGGTCGATCCGCTGGTCGGCGATTTCCCGCGGATCGCGCGGACAGACAAGGTTGCGACCGCAGGCAGTTGCTTCGCACAGCATGTCGCGCGTCATCTTGCCGCGTCGGGTTTCACCTATCTCGTCACCGAAAGCGCGCATCCCTTCGTCCCGGCGGCGGTGGCGCGCCAGGCGGGCTACGGTGTCTATTCGGCGCGTTACGGCAACATCTATACCACGCTGCAGCTCGTGCAGCTGTTCGACCGCGCTTATGGGGTCTTCACGCCAGAAGACGATGTCTGGCTCGCCCCCGACGGGGAGCATTTCGTCGATCCGTTTCGTCCGACGATCCAGCCGGGTGGCTTTGCCTCGGAGCGTGAGATGCGCGCCGACCGCGCTCAGCATCTCGCCCGGGTCCGGGAAATGTTCGAGACGCTCGACCTGCTCGTCTTCACGCTCGGTCTGACCGAAGCCTGGGTGTCGCGCGGAGACGGGGCCGCTTTTCCGCTCTGTCCAGGCGTGGCGGGCGGCAGTTTCGATCCCGAAAAGCATGCATTCCGCAATCTGCGCACCAGCGAGGTCCGCGCGCAGATCGAAGCGTTCTCGACCAGATTGCGTGGCGTGAACCCGGCGGCGCGGATCATCCTGACAGTCTCGCCCGTGCCGCTGGCGGCCACCGCAAGCGGCAATCACGTCCTGCCGGCGACGATCTATTCCAAATCGGCATTGCGCGCAGCGGCCCAGGAGGCGGCGGAGGATCTGGAGGGGGTTTTCTACTTCCCATCCTACGAGATCGTGACCGGCCCTCAAGCGCGCGGGCGTTTCTTTGCAGACGATCTGCGCGAGGTCACCGAAGAGGGCGTGGAGCAGGTCATGCGCGTTTTCCTGCGCCACGCTGCGGGCGAGAAGAGCCCTGCGCCGGTTGCCGCGCTGGATCCGGGCGCCGACCAGTTCGACGCTCGCGTCAATCAATGGGTCGAGACCTTGTGCGACGAGGCGATGCTTGACGAACGGGACTGATCACCGGCCGCGCCGGATGGCGATCCTCGTGGTCGGGCAGAGCCACGTGGGGGCAGTCCAGCGCGCCGCCAAGACGCATCGCGAGACCTGGCCCGACGAATTGCGCACGCGCGTGATCCATACGCTCGGCGAGCCTTTTGCCTCCGACGGCGAGGAATTCGGACCGCTGGCGCGTGCCGCAATCCTTGATCAGATCGCGCGCCACCGGCCGCGATTGGTCTCGATGCTCGGCGGTAACGCGCACAACATGATCTCGCTGATGCGTCCCGCGCGACCCTATGATTTCATCCTTCATGGCGAGGAAGACGAGGGCCCGCCGCTAGACCCGGATGCCGAACTGATCCCGGAAAGCCTGGTCCGCGCCGCGCTGGAGGAACGGCTGCAGAAGGATTTCTGGCGCCTGCGCAGGCTGCACGAGATTGCGGGCCCATTCCTCCATGTCGAAAGCCCGCCGCCGGTGATCGGGGATGCTTTCATCCGTGACCGGGTCGAGGTCTATTTCCGCGATTATCATGACCGCGAGATCGTGCCCGCTGCGCCCGGCGTACGCTGGCGCGTCTGGCGGCTGAATGCGCGCATTATCCGCGAACAGGTCGAGGCGCTGGGCTGCGGCTATCTGCCGGTGCCGCACACCGTGCAAGACGAAGCGGGCTTCCTCCGGCTCGATTTCGCCGCCGATCCGACGCACGGCAACGAGGCCTATGGCGAGGCGCTGATCCGCGCGATCGAGGACGCATAAAGGCCTTATACTGGACCTCCCCGGCAGGTGGGGCTACCGCGCCCTTATGGGGAGCGCACCCGTCAGGATCGGGCCAGATGCGGGCAAAGGAGGCGCTAGATGAGCCGCGCCGCGATCCTCGTGCTCGGCATGCATCGCTCGGGTACCTCGGCTCTGACCTGGCTGCTCGGCCGTCTCGGTGCGGCTTTGCCCAGCGACGCAATCGAGGCGAGTGGGGACAATGCGCGCGGCTATTGGGAATCGCAGGCCCTGGTGACGGCCGACGATCAGTTGCTGCGCGTGGTGCGGTCGAGTTGGTTCGATCCGCGCATGCTGGACTTCTCCCGCCTGAGCGCGGACGGGCTACGCTCGCGCAAGAACCGGATTCGCGAAGCGATCGAGAGCGCCTGGGGCAACGCGCCCTTGCTGGCGATCAAGGATCCTCGCCAATGCCGCTGCGTGCCGGTGGTCGCGGATGTGCTGGGCCAGATGGGGATCGAGCCGCGCGCGCTGCTGATGCTCCGTAGCCCGGCCGAGATCGCTCGCTCGCTCGCCAGCCGCGATGGCACCACGCCCGCTTATGCGCACCTGCTATGGCTGCGGCACATGATCGACGCCGAGCGCGCGACCCGCGGACTGATGCGAATCGTGGTCGACTATGACGGCATGCTGGACGATTGGCGCGGCACGATGGCGCGGATCGCGCCACTGGCCGGGCGCCACGGCTGGCAGCCGGATGCGGCGGACGACACGGCTATTAACGCTTTTCTCGATCCGGGTCTGCGCCACCACCGTGCTGCCGCTGCCGAGCTGGAAGAGCCGTTGTCGCAAATCGTGTGCGCGGTCGACGAGGGTCTGCGCGGGCTGATCCAGGCGGACGATCCGGCGGCGCGTGCACGGCTCGACCGGGCCTATGCCTTGCTGGACGAGAGTCCCTGGCTCGAAGGCGACATCATCCATGACGAATTGCGCCATCGTCGCATGACGCCGGAAGTCGTGGTGGAAGCTGAGCCCGTGCCGGTGGCTGAGGCCGAACCCGCTCTCGATCCATCCGGCGACGCCGCGCTGATCCGCAACAGCGGGTTGTTCGACGCGGACTATTATCGCGCGCGTTATCCCGACGTCGCGGAAAGCGGGCTGGATCCGGTCGACCATTATCTGCAGATCGGCGCGCCCAGGGGCTATGATCCTAACCCCCTGTTCGACACGGGCTATTATGCGCGCCAGATGGCGCGGCGGATGGGCGGGGCCGGCAAGTCCTGATGCGGGCGGCGATCCACCTCCATCTGTTCTATCCCGACGTCGCGCACGAGCTGATCCATCGCGTCGTGGCGCTCGGTCGCGCGGATATCGACGTGCTCGCGACCTGGTCGGGGCCGCTCGATCCCGCGATCGACCGCGCGCTCGATCGGATTCCAGGGCGCGTCGTGCGCGTCGAAACCCCCAATCGAGGCTGGGATATCGGGCCTTTGCTCCATCTGCTGCCGCTGATCCGGGAGGAGGGGTATGAGGCGGTCTGCCACCTTCACACCAAGAAGGGCGATTCGGGCTATGCCGCCGAATGGCGCGCGATCGCCTATGACGGGCTGATCCGCGATTCCGGTCTGGTCACGCGGTTGCTGGCAGCCTTCGAGGGCGATCCCGCCTTGATGCTGGCGGGTCCGGCCGCGCTCTACAAATCGGCGGCGAGCCATCAGTTCGGCAATGCCGCGATCCTGTCCGATCTTGCGCCCCGGCTGATGGCGCCGCTTTACCCGCTGGCGGACTGGGGCTTCTTCGCGGGCACCTTTTTCTGGGCACGACCGATCCTGCTCGAACGGCTTGCGGAGCTCGCTCAATTCGCAGGCCATGATTCCGATCGCGACGGCACGCTCGCGCATGCGCTTGAGCGGCTGATCGGGCTGGCGCCGGTGGCGCTGGGCGGTGACGTCGCTTTGGTGGACGAGGACGGTGCGATCGATCTGATCCATGCGCCCGGCAGCCCCAGCCACGAACCGATCATCCGCACTTTGGTCGACCGCGCCGAGCGATTCGTCGCGCCGCTCGATGCCGGGCTCTCCGCGCTGATCGCGCGGCAGAATCCGTTGGCCGATTATATTCGTCACGGCCGCGACGCCGATGCGCTCGATCCGAACCCCTATTTCTCCAGCCAATATTATCTGCGCGTGCATCCCGATCTGGCGGCGGCGGGGGTGCACCCGCTGGAGCATTATGTCGGCTGGGGCGCGAACGAGGGGCGCCCGACCGGGCCACTGTTCGACGGGGCTCATTATCGTAGCGCCTATGCCGACGTAACGGGCGATCCGCTGCGCCATTTCCTGGAGGTCGGCGCGCGAGAAGGCCGGATCGCGATCCCGATAAGCCGACCGAGCTACGAAACGTCGGACGAGCGGCCGCGCCGTTTCTACCGCCATTTCGACGTTGCAGGTGAGGAGGCGTTCCTCCGCCGCATCGCCGAACTGCCGAAAGCGCTGGCCACCAAGGCCGCGAAGACGCGCATTTCGGTGATCATGCCCGTTTGGAATCGGGAAGGCACGGTCGCCGCCGCGATCCGGTCGGTGCTCGGACAGACGCATGCGAATTTCGAGCTGATCATCGCGGACGATGGCTCGACCGACGCCACGCGCGAGGCGGTGGCGCCTTTCCTGGGCGACCCGCGCGTGCGCTGGATCGACGGCGCGCACGGCGGCGTGTCGGCGGCGCGCAACCGCGGGCTCAAGGTGGCGACAGGAGAGATCGTCGCCTATCTCGACAGCGACAATCGCTGGGCGGCGTGGTTCCTGGAGGTGATGGCGCGATTCATGGCGTCAGAGGGCCTGGAGGCCGCCTACAGCGCGATTTCGCTCCGCGACGACCTCGGGCACCTCACCGGCTATCGCGGCGACGATTTCGATTGGGAGGCGTGCCTCCAGCAGAATTACGTCGACCTCAACGCCTTCTGCCATCGGCGCGATCTGATCGACGAAGTCGGCGGCTTCGACCCGAAGTTGCGCCGCATGGTCGATTGGGACCTGATCCTGCGTTTTGGCAAAGGGCGGACCGTGGGCTATGCGCCCTTCGTCGGCTGCGACTATCACGACGGCAAGGCCGATCCAGGCCGTATCACTATGGCCGAACCTGCCGCCTTCCAGAAGCTCGTCTGGACGAAGAATCGCTACGGTCTCGCGATCGGCAGCCGCGAATTCGCGGACAAGCTCCGGTTGAGCTTCGCGATCAAGATCGCCGCACCGGAGGAGGAGAAAGAGGCTTGGGGCGATTGGCATTATGCCGAATCGCTGGCCGAGGCGATCCGGAAGCTTGGGCACGAGGTTCACGTCGACTTCCGTCACCAATGGACCGGACGTGCGCTCGCCGACGAGGATGTCGCGATCAGCTTGCGCGGGCTGCTGCCTTACGAGCCGCGCCCCGGCCAGCTCGCCTTGCTGTGGAATATCAGCCACCCCGATCAGGTGCCCTATGAGGAATATGACCTCTATTCGGCGGTCTATGTCGCTTCGGATAGCTATGCGGGCCTTCTCGATCACCTCGTCCGGCCGCCGGTCAGCGCCTTGTTGCAAGCGACCGATCCAAGCCGCTTTCATCCCGTGGCCCGGCCCAAGCCCGGTCCCGACCTGCTGTTTGTAGGCAATTCGCGCGGAGTGGAGCGCGCTATCGTACGTTGGGCGATCGAGGCGGGCCAGCCGCCAACGCTCTATGGCGGCGGCTGGGAGGGCCTCGTGCCGCCCGAGTTGATCGCGGGCACCAATGTCGACAATCGCGTCCTGGGCGGCCTCTATGCGGGCGCAGGCGCGGTTCTGAACGATCATTGGCCGTCGATGGCGGCGTTTGGCCTGCTGTCGAATCGCCTGTTCGACGTGGTTGCTGCGGGCGGCAAGGCGATCTCGGATCCGGTACCCTCGATCCGCCGCGTATTCGGATCGGCCGTTGCTGAGGTTTCCAACCCGGCCGAATTGCGCGCTGCAGCGGACCGGCTGAAAAGCCAGAAAGGGTCGAGTGCCGCTGCCGAACGGGTCATCGCGGAACATAGCTTCGATGCGCGCGCGCGCCGGATCGTCGGCGACGTTCTGGCGCGCCTCGGGCTGGAAGCGCCTGCCTCCGCGCCTGCCTCCGCGCCTGCGGCCGCGGCCGTGCCGGCACTGCTCCGTGTGCATCTGATCGTGCCTTATGGCGGGCAGGGGCCGCAAAGCTCGGCCTATATCCGGCTGCTCTGCCCCTTGACCGACGAGAGCGTTGCCGGGCGCGTGGCCGTGACGCTCGGTGGGGCGGACGATCACGTCCCGCCCAGCGACATCTGCATCGTCCAGCGCGCGGCGATGCCGGATGCGCGCGCAGTGGACCGATTGGTCGGTCAGCTTGGCGCAATGGGCGCAGCGCTTGTGGTCGATGTCGACGATGCCTTCGTCGCGATGGAGGATCACCCCGAAGGTGAAGCCTATCGCCCGCTCAACACCGCGATCGAGCATGCGATTGCCGCCTCAGCCGAGACGTGGTTCTCGACGCCCGCGCTCGTAGATCTGTACGGACATGTCGCGCATCGCCAGGCGGTCCTGTCCAACGCGCTCGATCCGCGCATCTGGCGCGACTGGCGCAATGCCCGGCCCACGCCGTTCGGGCAGGACAAGGTGCGCATGCTCTATATGGGCACCGGCACGCACGGCTCCGATTTCGCGACAATCCGGCCCGCGCTCGACCGCCTTTGGGCAGAGCGGGAAGCGCGGTTCGACGTCACCTTGGTCGGTATCGCCGCCGATATCGAGCCCGCGCCCTGGCTGCATCGGCTGGCCCCCCCGGCGGACGCTATCGCTTATCCGCGCTTCGTGCGCTGGCTGCGCGGGCAGGGGCCGTTCGATATCGGCCTGGCGCCGCTTGCCGACACGCGGTTCAACAGCGCCAAATCAGATATCAAATTGCTCGACTATCTTGCGCTCGGTCTGCTGCCTGTGGTGCAGGACACAGCCGCCTACCGGCTCGATCCCGAGGCGGCCGAGGTCGCGATTCATGCCGGGGACTGGTTCGAGACCTTGCGCGGGATCATCGACGATCGCGGTCCAGCCCAAAAGCGGCTCGCGCGGGGGCAGGATTGGTTGTGGAAAAAGCGCGCCGTCGCCACCTTGGCCGCTACCATGATCGCAAGGTTGGAAGCGTTGCTGTGAAACGTCTGATCGCCGTCCTGCCGCTGGCGCTGTTGGGTGCGGCAGCCCCATCCGCCAGGCCGGGGATACGCCTTGCGTGGCCGGTCGATTGCACCTTGGGCCAAACTTGCACGATCCAGAATTATCTGGATGACGATCCCGGCCCTGCCGCAGTCGACTATGAATGCAAGCATCGCACCTATGCCGATCACAATGGCGTCGACATCCGCCTGGCCAGCATGGCGCTCGAACGGCGCGGCGTGAACGTGCTGGCGGCGGCGCCCGGCACGGTGCTGCGCATCCGCGACGACATGGCGGATATCTCGATCCGCAATCAGGCTGCGGGTGCGGTCGCGGGGCGCGAATGCGGCAATGGGTTGGTGGTCGCACACGCCGACGGCTGGGAAACGCAATATTGCCATATGCGGCAGGGCAGCCTGGTGGTGCATGCCGGCCAGCAGGTCGCGACTGGTACCGTGCTGGGCAAGGTCGGCCTGTCCGGCAATACCGAATTCCCGCATCTCCACATCAGTGTGCGCAAGGACGGCAAAGTCATCGATCCATTCGCGTACGGCGCGCCCGTCGGCACGTGCGGCGCCGGGGAGAGCTTGTGGGCCGCGACCCCTGCTTATCGCGAGGGCGAGGTACTGGTGGCTGGCTTCGCAAGCGCCCCGGTGACGATGCGGGATATTCAGGAGTATGGGCCGGATCAGCCGGCGCACCCGAGCCGGGACAAGCCCCTGGTGACGTTCGTCCAGGCGATTGGGCTGGAACAGGGCGATCGCCAGCGGTTGGTCCTGACGGGCCCCGGCGGGGCGACGCTCGCCGAAAGTGCGCCGCCGCCGCTGGATCATGACAAGGCCGAGCAGATGCAGTTCGTTGGCCGCGGGCGCGTGCCGCCGGGCGGCTGGCCGGCGGGCGAATATCGCGCGACTTACAGCGTGACGCGTAACGGGAAGACCGTCCTGACCCACGTCGAAAAGATCCGGCTCTGATGGCCAACATCCTGATCGTACATCAAAATTTCCCGGGCCAGTTTCCGCACATTACCGATGCTTTGCTCAAGCGCGGCGACAAGGTGGCTGCGATCGGCGGAAGTACCGCGCGCCCGCGTCCGGGCGTCGATTTCCGCTTCTGGTCTACCAAGCGGGGAACGACCAACGGCATATTCGACCCTGCCACGCGGGCGGAGGCCGATATGATCCGCGGCACCGCTGCGGCCAACGCGGCCCTCCAGCTCAAGCGCGACGGTTTCACCCCCGACGTCATCATCGGCCATCCGGGCTGGGGAGAGACCTTGTTTCTCAAGGAGATCTGGCCCGCGGCGCGCCTCATCCTGTTCGGGGAAATGATCTATCGCAGCCACGGCGGCGACCTCAATTTCGATCCCGAATTCGACAGCGGCCGCGAAGATATGACGCGCAATTTCCGCTCGCATGCCAAGAATGCGACGCAGATCCTGGCGCATGCTTATGCGGACCGCATCGTTTGCCCGACCCGCTTCCAGGCCTCCAGTTTCCCGCCGTCGCTGCAATCGTCGATCCGTGTGCTCCACGAGGGGGTCGACATCGCGCATGCCGAACGGCGCAGGGGCGCGAAGTTCAGGCTGCCCGGCGGCCGGGTGTTGGACGGCACCACGCCAGTCATCACCTTCGTCAACCGCACCTTCGAGCCGCTGCGTGGTTTCCATGTTTTCATGCGCGCGCTTCCCGCGGTGCTGGAGGCCTGCCCCGATGTCGATGTCCTGATGATCGGCAACGCCGCGCCGAGCGGCTATGGCGGCGCCAGCCCGAACGGCAAGGACTGGGTCAGCCTGATGCTGGACGAACTGGGCGAGCGGCTCGATCGGTCGCGCGTCCATTTCGTGGGCAAGGTTTCGCATGCGCAACTGATCGACGCGTTCTCGATCAGTTGGGCGCACGCTTATTATACCTACCCCTTCGTACTGTCCTGGTCGCTCGTCGAGGCGATGGCGGCCGAATGTACGATCATCGCTTCGGATACGGCGCCTTTGCATGACGCGATCACCAATGGCGTCGAAGGCCTATTGCTGCCCTTCTTCGACATTCCCGCATTGAGCGAGGCGCTGATCGAGGCGGTGAAGACGCCCGAGAAATTCAGGGGCATGGGGCAGGCGGCGCGCAAGCGCGCGCTCAGCGACTTCGATCAGGCACGCGGCACGGCCGCCTGGCTTGCGCTGGTGGACGAACTCCTCGGCGGCTGATCTCTGCGGCTGGGGTGCGCGGACCCAGCGCCCGGTCTATTTCCCGATCGTCTAGCAGCGGTCAATTGCCGCAGCCCCGAGCTGTGCGTCGGGGATAGCCCAGTTTCCTGGATGTGTAGCACGCAAAAAGAAAGGGCCGGCTCCTTGCGGAGCCGGCCCCTCTTTTGTGTCGGACCTTCGATTAAACGAAGTCGGCCTTCACGACGGTTGCCGCGTCGTAGTGACCCAGGCCAAGGACCGAGTCGACCGTGCCCGTGCTGTGCGAGCTGTCCCAGAACAGGTAGGTGTCGGTGCCGACTTCCAGCGCCGCCACTTCCGTGCCGTGACCAGCCAGGATCGCCTTCGCATAGGTGTATGCGTCGTCGACATTGGCGAAGTTGGTCGCCGTGCCGCCGCTCGCCGTCTCAATGCCCGTGACGGTGAAGCCGAGCGACAGGTGATCGTTGCCATGCGTGAACCCATCGATCCAGTCGGTGAGGTCATGGCTGCTCGCCGTCACGTTGGTGGTCAGGTTCGCCACGCTCGAGTCGCCAGCGGCGAACACGAAGGTAGTGTGGTGGGCAGCGTCCGTGCTCGCGTGCATGTAGTCATAGCCCGCGCCACCGACGACGGTGTCGTGACCGTTGCCGCTGTAGATGCTGTCGTTGCCATTGTCGCCCCAGAGCGAGTTATTGCCCGTGGTGACATGGATCCAGTCGTTGTCAGCGCCACCATGAATGGTGTCGTTGCCGCCGTTGTTGTCGAACAGCTGGTCGTTGCCCTTGTTGCCCTGGATGTAATCGTTGCCGTTGCCGCCATCGATCGTGTCGTTGTCGGCACCGCCGTACAGACGGTCGTTGCCGTTGCCGCCATGGATCACATCGTTGCCGGCATTGCCGTTGATGTAATCGTTGCCGTTGCCGCCATCGAGCACGTCGGCGCCGTCAGCCGTACCAGCCGCGCCCACCGCCACGTTGCCGTAGATGTGGTCGTTGCCGACGCCGCCGGTGATCGTGTCAGCGCCATTGCCGCCGAGCAGGAAGTCGTTCTCGATCAGGTGGCCGTGGCTGTCGGTGCCCGACGAGCTGCCGACGATGACGTCGTCGCCTTCGCCACCGTTCAGCGTGTCGTTGCCAGCGCCACCGGTGATGTGATCGTTGCCACCGAACCCGAAGGCAACCGCGGCATGGCCGGCGGTGCCAACAACGGTGAACGTGTCAGCGGTCGCGGCAGTGCCGAAGAGCGCGACTTCATTGTTGCCGAAAACGACGTGGCTCGGCGTGTCCTGGCTGGCAGTGGCGAGTTGGTCTGCGCCGAACGTCAGCGACTTGCCGCCTTCGGTCAGCGTGATCGACTCAAAAACCGTCGTCGAACCGAGGCCGTTGCTCGTCACCTTTTCGGGAGTGTCGCTAACGCCCAGGTTCGCAACCGACCCCGAAAGGAAAAACAGATAGTCGGCAGACGTGAACGCGCTAGCGTCCGACTGCGACATGGTTTCAAACGTATAATTCGCCATCTAAGCCTCCAAATGAACCTTACAGTCCGGGCGTAAGTACGAAGCCCCCCCCTCCCCTAAGGTGGCTGGAGGCGCCCTCCGCCCATGCCTAACTGCACCGAAATGCAGTCAGCGCAAGCGAGCGCTCTGGACACTTAGCCAAGCTTCGAACCCTACGCAACCACTAAACAACTCGATCCTTGTTGCAAAAATCAGCGGATGCCACGGGAATCATGGCATAAGCCAACCGATGCGGTAAGACTCTGGGCGCCCTCATATGGTTCCCGCCCTAAGCACAGCCACTTAGCACGACAAAGGGTTAATCAATCCTTTTGGGGAAACAGGCCGTTGCCACCGAGTAAACCAAAGCGCCGCATCTCATCCGCGTACTGGCGTTGCAGAAATATCACGTCTGAATCGGACAATGTTGCTTGATAGTCGATATCGGCGGCAGGGCGCGAGATTTTGGCGGCGATTTCGCCAGCGGGCGCGGCTATCCCCAGAAAGGCGCAAATCGATCTTATCGTGCCAGTTGGATCGGACTTGAGCCCGTCGGAGCCGAGCAACAATATCTGCTCGCGGGGAAAGAGCGACAGGACGCGCGCGAGCTGACGTCCGTAGAAGCCCCTCTCGACATAGGAATAGACGCGATGGAAGCCGGGGTAGGGGGCGGCGTTCGCCATGCGCGCCCGGCCTTCGCTGATGCACCAGGCGAAGGGCTCGGTTTCCTTTCCGCGGGCATATTCCATTTTCCAGTGCGACCAGGCACGTTCGATGGGATCGCGGAAGGTGAGGATCAGCCGCATCGCTGGATTATAGGCGCGGATCCGCTCCAGCGCGTTTGGCCAGTAGATATAAATCGGCGTCGCCTCGCCCCATAGCTTGCCGGGATCGCTGAAAAGCGCATGGTAACCCGCATAATCGGGTGCGGCCCAGTCGATCCCTTCCTCGTCGAAAAAATGCGCTTCCTTGACCGCGGGCAGCTCCAGCGCGGGAATTTCGGCGAGATAGTCGAACAGCGCGGTCGTGCCCGCTTTCTGCACGCCGGCGATGAGGAAGTCGACGCGCTTTTCGCCGTCGGTGCCTCTCATTTCTCGCGCATGGCGCTCTGCATCGCGTCGTGGAACGGGCGGAGCAGATAATCCATGACCGTTCGCGACCCGGTGATCACGCTGACCATCGCCGGCATGCCCGGCGTCAGGTGCACGCCGTTGCCGATCCGCGCGATCTGTGCCGGGTCGACCTTGACCTGCACCGTGTAGAAGGGTTCGCGGCTCTGGCCAGCCGCCGGATCCGTCGGATCCACGCTGGTGGCGTCGGCCGAAACCAGCGTGACGGTGCCGTCGATCGGCGGGGTGGTGCGCGGGTTGAACGCGGTTAGGGTGACGCGCGCGGGCATGCCGACGTGCACCTCCGCGATATCGGTGGGCTTGACCTTGGCGTTGAGCACCAGTGGCGATCCGGTCGGCACGATTTCGAGCAGCCGCTCGCCGGGGCCGGCGACGCCGCCTTCGGTGAACTGCGTCAGGTTGAAAACATAGCCATCGACCGGTGCGCGGACGGTTGTCTGATCGAGGGATTCG
>Ga0209455_1001162_pt1 | contig 12672 bp, 13 predicted proteins | sample AraplaCol_mCL_r2_FD_184275 | JGI IMG/M metagenome (GOLD analysis project Ga0209455, IMG submission 184275) | Arabidopsis root microbial communities from North Carolina, USA - plate scrape CL_Col_mCL_r2 (SPAdes) (version 2) | ecosystem: Host-associated > Plants > Roots > Endosphere | place: USA...
ACAAGTTTACCGCGGGTGCCGGCTGGAGCTATGACTACGGCACGGCCGAAGACAGTAAGGAAATGTTTGAGTACTTGTATAAATATTCGCCATACCATGCTTTAAAACCCGCCAGCTACCCTGCTACAATGGTCACCACCGCCGACCATGACGACCGCGTGGTGCCTGCACACTCATTTAAGTTTGCAGCGCGCCTGCAGGAATATCAGAAGGGCCCGGCACCAACCCTTATCCGTATTGAAACCAAGGCAGGTCACGGCGCTGGCCAAAGCACCGAACAGGTAATAAGCGGACAGGTTGACAAATGGGCGTTTATGTTTTGGAATATGGGGGTGAAGTTTTAGAGATCAGAGACCGGAGATTAGAGATCAGGAAAAAGCGAAGGCGGAACAAAAAGGCGCGGGAAGTGCGATTCCCTCCCCAGGGAGGGCGCAGGGAGGGGTTTCTACACAAGGCTTTTACGCTTGATCCCCGCCCATGTTGGTCTTGTGACCAACATGCAGATGAATTTGTGGGAAGAGAATAACCCGGGCTATGTGTTTAAATTGATTTAAACCAGTTATCGATACAAATATGATGAGATTTAAAACACCGCTAATAGTCGCATTAATGCTGTTTAGCGTAATCACCCTTTTTGCACAAGGCAAAAAAGACTTGAATATCGTATTCATCGGCAACAGCATCACTTATGGCGCAGGCCTGGCAGATCCCGCTACTGAAGCACCCCCGGTAGTTGCTGCAAATTACCTGAAACAACAGTCAAACATAGGCAAAGTCGAAATTGCAAACCAGGGACATAGCGGTTATACCACTGTCGATTTCTTGCCTACCACCAATGGCGTTTTTAAAGATGTTGAAAAAGCGGCGCAATCATTTGCCGACAAACAGGCCCTGCTGATATTTTCGATAAAGCTGGGTACTAATGACAGTGCCATTGAAGGCCCGCGTGGTGCCCCGGTTTTCCCTGAAAACTATTACCAGAATTTAAAGCTAATTGCAGATAGTTTGTTGAAGGAATTCCCGTCTTCCATCGTGATTTTTCAGCACCCGGTGTGGTACAGCCCCAATACTTATAATGGCGCCAAATACCTTGCCGAAGGATTGGAACGACTAACCAATTACCTGCCCGAAATTGACTTACTGGTGCAGGATTATGCAACAACCTACCCAAAACGTGTTTTCGTGGGCGACACCAAAGGCTTTGATTATTTCAAAAAACATTCAACTACGGATCTCCAACCCGAGCAGGGCCACCAGGGAACGTTTTATCTTCACCCTAATAAACAAGGGGCTACTGCCCTCGGTAATTTTTGGGGCGATGCTATAAATAAGGTGGTTAAGAAGCTGGGGAAATAAGCTAGTTGCTATCCATTTAAATGCTTTCTTAAAAATGCACAGGCCGTTTGTATGGCATCCTGTCCCATTGTGCCCATTCCTAAAAAACCATGGGTGTTCTGGTAGTTTTTGTACATGGTTTTTATCCCTGCCGATTTTAATTTTTTTGCGTAGGCTTTTCCTTCATCTCTCAGCGGGTCGTAATTTGCTGTCATAATTAAAGCGGGCGGCAGGTTCAAAAAGGCGGATGTCCTTAAAATAGATGCTTCTTCGAACTTTGCAGGGTCTGGCAAAAATATATCCCAAAACCATTGCATCAACTGGGCAGTTAGCACATACCCTTTCCTGTTTTTGTCCCACGATGGATGGTCGGCGGTGTAATGGTCGGTAACCGGGTAAGCAGCGAATTGAGCCTTTAGTTTAATACCTGCTTCGGTTAACTTTTGTGCCACGTATAATGCCATATATCCACCGGCGCTGTCGCCGGCAACAGCCATGCGTTCGCCAATGCCGTTATAGCGCCAAGCATTTTTAATCATCCAGCGCGTGGCAACCACACTGCTTTCTGGTCCTGCAGGGTACGGATGTTCAGGCGCCAGTTTATAGTCTACCGACATCACCACCGAGCCTGTATTTGCACAAATCTGCCTGCAAATTTCATCGTGGGTATCAAGGCTCATCAGCACAAACCCGCCACCATGGAAATAAGATATTACCGGGAATGGCCCCGCACCTTCGGGGATGTATATCCTTACCGGGATATCATCTTGCTCAATTACCGTATTAATTACTTGCGCTACCGGTGTGGGGTTTTCATTTTTCGGAGCCAGTTTCATCATTTCCCGGGTTTGTTTTGCCGGGAACCGGTTAAGTTTATCGTAGCCGTGCTCGCTGGCATAGGCAATGGTTTGCAATACCTCTTTCGAAAGTGCCATTTTTTTAAGAATTAAAGATTGATAAATTCGTTAGTGATTAATTAAACAGGACTGGATAATCGGTATATCCTTTTGCGCCGGGAGTGTATAAGGTCGAAAAGTCGGGCGCGTTCAATTCGGTGTTATTGGCTATGCGCTGCTCCAGGTCGGGGTTAGCCAGGAATGGCCGGCCAAAGGCTATTAAATCCGCGTCGCCACCATTTAATTCAGCCTCAGCTTTTTCGGCGGTAAATGTATTACAATAAATCAGCGTACCCTCAAATTCCGTACGGATGGCCAGCAAAGTATCTTTCGGTGTTTGTTGGTTAAGACTGATATGTATATAGGCAAGCCCGATGCGGTTGAACTCCCTGGCCAGGTGTATGTATGTTTCCTGCACGGCATCTGCATCATAAGCCTGCAAATCGCCCAGTGTCGAGTTTGGCGATATCCGCACGCCTACCTTGTTTTTACCAATGGCAGCTGCAACCTGTTTGGCGATTTCCACGGCGAACCTTGCCCTGTTTTCAATGCTGCCACCGTAATTATCTGTGCGGTTATTCACATTCGGGTTCAGAAACTGCTCTATAAGGTATCCGTTTGCTGCATGCAGTTCCACTCCGTCAAAACCTGCTTCAATTGCATTTTTTGCAGCAGTAACATACCCCGCTATAACATCTTTAACACCTTGCTCAGTAAGCGCAACAGGGGCAGAATGGTCTTGCATACCGGCAGTATCAGTGAATATCTGCCCGGCCGCCGCAATATCCGAAGGCCCTGCTAGTTGTACGCCTGCAGGCAGGTTATCCTGGTGACCAACGCGGCCGGTGTGCATCAGTTGTAAAAATATTTTAGTTTGATTTTTGTGTACCGCCGAAGTAACAGTTTTCCAGCCCTCAATTTGCTCGCCCGAAAAAATGCCGGGGATACGGGCATATCCAAGTGCTTCCGGTGCAGGGGCGGTTCCTTCGGTTATAATAAGCCCGGCGCCGCGGCGCTGGCTGTAATATTCGGCCATTAGGTTATTGGGCAGGTTGTTGATAGCGCGGCTGCGTGTCATAGGTGCCATTACCAAATGATTTTTTAAATTCAGCGCTTCGCTGGTATAGGGCATTAGTAGCTTTTTCATATCGTTTGTTTTTGTTTTAAATGATATGTCAAAGGTGCGGAGCCCGCGAAACTTAAAATAGCGCCTTTCGCCCGAAAAATAGTCCTATCCGCCGGATGCGTATTTTTTTGGCTTTTGCTGGTGGTGCCGTTCAAATAAACGGCTAAAATGGCTAAGGTTACTGAAGCCAAGCTGGTAGCCAACTTCGCTAACGGAGTAATTTTTGAATTTGAGCAGGTATGCTGCTTCCTCCATTCGCGCTGTCTGGTAATAATTGTATATGCTATCGCCAAATACCTGCCTGAACAGTTCTTTCATTTTGGTTTCACTCATGCCCCCAAGTTTAGCAAGGTCCGGCAGGCTGGGTGGCTGGCTTAAGTCACTCAATACCGCCGTCCGGATAACGAAGAGTTTTTCAGCATCGGCTTTGTTTACCGGGCTATGCTGTGTTGCCTGCCTGTTGCATAATTTATCAAACACGTAGTATAGTAAACTTTCAACCCTTACGCGGTAATAAAAGGTGGCCAATGGGTTGCCAGTCTGTGGCTCTGAAAGCTGTTTCAATGCGATTTGCGCCTCGGCCGTCATACTTTCATAAAACAGGAACGACCCCTTGGGGTTGGTAATGGCGTTTACCAACGGGTTTGGCCGGCTCAAGGTAAGCATGGCATCGAGGCGGGCTGCGCTAATGCCTACCACGGTAAAGTAAATCTCGGTATTTGCCGGAAATGTGATAACCGAATCGAGGTTGTTCGATGCAATTTGGATGGCCATATCATTATAGCGGGTAAATTGCTGCCCTTGCTGTTCACTGGTAACCAGCGTCACCGGCTCATCGTTACTATAAAAAATGACACTGATAAAGCTTGCCGGGTCTTTGGATCCAACACGTTTTAAAACAAGGTCTTCCTTTAACCGGTATCGGTGGATAAGCAGGCGAAAATCGTCATTAAGCGCAACCCGCCTGACAAAACCCTCCCCTAAAGCCGGCGGAATTTGCAATTCGTTACTTACCACCTCTACTTTAAGGGCCTTTGCAAACAGTGCCATAAAGTCAAGCTGTGGCTGGGTTACGAATTCAATTATCATATCTCAAATATCGTGGTAATATGCTTAATATATCTCAATAATTACTTCTTGAACGTACTGCTTTCGTGATAAAGACTCCCGCCACAACCTGGGGATGATAACAAAAAAGCCCCGGCAAATGCCAGGGCAATTCTATTTAATTGTAGTTTATATGCGTAATTAGTCGCGATCGTGGCCATGACCATGTCCATGTCCTTTGTCATGGCCTCTGCCGTGCCCGCGATCGTCGTCGCCATGTTCACGTTGGCCGTAATGGTTGCCATTATCATGCCAGTGGTTGCGGTAACGCTCGTCGCGGCTGTCGCGGATCACTACCTGGTCCCTGCGGCCCCTGTAGGTAGCGTACCTGGTACGGTAAACGTCGTGGCGTTCCCATGGGTTACGTTCATTTACCACTACTTTATAGCCATGGTAACGGTCGTAGCTGCGGTACCTTACCGGTAAATATGTGCGGTGTACCCAAACGTTATTTTCGAGGTAAACATAACGGTGTGCAGGTACGTCGTAATAAGTGTCAATATCCGGCATATAATAATAATCGGCATGATCGTAGCCAACTGGACCCCAATCAGGTTGGCTGCCTATATTCAATCCTAAACTAACGCTTACCTGTGCATCGGCTTTTTTTATCGACAAGCAGCCAAATATTATTGCTGCTATTAAAATTAACTTTTTCATAATAATTTCCTTGTTTGAAATGATAGACAAATATTGTTGCCAATAGTTTAGTTTATTTTTTATATTTTTTAATATTAAACTGGTTGTCAGCTCGTTTGCTTGTTGAAATTATCGGAAAATCAGCCCCTGTACTACTTATAAATAGGTTTCCCTAATAACTGCGAACATAACGTCACCGCACTGGCAAAAGCATCTTCATGAAAGCCATATTTAAAATAACTGCCGCAAAAGTACACAGGGCCGTTTTGGTTGAGTGTTTGCAATTCGGTCTGGGCATTAATCGCCGGGACGTCAAACAGCGGGTGCTCGTAATCCAGCTCTTTTATTATTTTGCTTTCGTCCAAACCATTGTGAGGATTAATTGATACGAAGTAATCTTTTTTATCTGATACGCCCTGCAGCTTGTTCATCCAGTAAATGGTGGTCGGGCTTAGCTTGCCGTCCTGCATTTTTATGCTGTAGTTCCAGCTGCTCCAGGCCAGCTTTGTTTTGGGCATAATGCTTTTATCGGTATGCAGTACTGCTTTGTTGTATTGATATTTAAAGTTCGATAACAGCCTTTGTTCTTGGTTGGTTGGGTTGCTTAGCATCTCCGTGGCTGGCAATAATTACCCGATCAAATATCTCCTGCGATCCATCTGAAGCATGTACGGTAACCTTACCGTTTTCGCGGGTTACTTTTACGGCTTTGCGGTTGATGTGTATTTTATCTTTAAAAGGCTTTATCAAAATTTCGCGATAGGCCTGGCTGCCTTTTTCTAAGGTGTACCATTGGTGTTGTGTATCCAGCCCTAAAAAACCATGGTTCAAAAAAAAGCGGATTAACGTTACCGCCGGAAAATCCAGCATCTGCTCCATTGGCGTCGACCATACGGCCGAGCTCATCGGCACCAGGTATTTCCAAAGCATATCTTCGCCAAAATTAAATTCCTTGATATACTCACCTATCGAATAGTTGGCATATTTGGGGTCGTCCAGTATTTTAACGCTTTCCTTATTAAAGCGGCCAATCTGGTTCAGCATTTTGATATAGCGCAGGTTGAAAATATTTTTACGCTGGGCAAAAAGGTGGTTAATGCTCGACCCGCTGTACTCCAATCCGCTCGGCATATGCTGCACGCTGAACGACATATCCGTTTTTTTTATGGGCGCCTTTATCTCATCAAACAGCCTGCACAAGCTCGGATAGGTTTCGAAATTAAATACCATAAACCCCGTATCAATATAAACCGGCTTGCCGTCTTCATCAACCGTAACGGTATTGGTATGCCCGCCCACATAATCGTTTTGCTCATAAATGGTTAAATCGGTGCCTTTGTGTAAAAAATGCGCACAGCCCATACCGGCGATGCCGGTTCCTATGATAGCTGTTTTGCCCCCTAACCCCCGCTGACTAGCGGGGGAATTTATATCTGCTTTATTCATGGTTGAACTTTGTTTTGGCTCCTCCGCTAATCAGCGGAGGCCGGGGGGCTCTGCGTTACTGTTTTCAAAAATGTCTCCACCGCGTAAGTCGACAACTGACCACCAGGCCCGTTCAAATTATAATCAAACCCGTGGGTTGACCAGGGGAGTTTCAGCCAGTAATGTTTAATGCCGTTTTGTGTGAGTTTTAAGTCGAGGCGGCGGCTATGCTCGGGCGAAACCAGTACGTCATTATCGCCATGGATAATAAGCGTTGGAACCGACTGCCGGTTTACAAATTCCAAAGGTGAGCAGGCCGCGTATTTCTGCGGAACTTTGCTGTACGGTCCGCCAATATATTGCTCCATCACTTTACGCGAATCCATAATTAACGGGTTTGATGGTATGGAATACCCCCAAACCATATCTGCCGGGCCATAAAAATCAACCACACCTTTTAAAGCGGGTTCGTGCATGGTATAAGCTGCCAGCAAAGCGATCTGCGCTCCCGCCGAGCGGCCCAGCAAAGCAAAATTATTGGTATCGATATGCAGCTCTTTCGCATGCAGCCGCAGGTAAGCTATTGCTGCCTGTACATCCTCAACGGGTGCGGGCGTTTGCCATTTCGGCGCCATGCGGTAGTTTATGGAGGCTACATTGTAACCCCTCGAAGCAAGATAACTGTTAAGCTCCGGCAATTGCTGACTGTCGCCGCCCGCCCATGAGCCGCCATGAATCACGATTATACACGGCCTTCCGATATTTTCATACTCAGTTTCATCCATTTGGGGGACCAGGCGCGAACCGGCGGGCAAATGCGCCTGGTAATAATCCAGTTTCAGCAAGGTGTCTTTATATTTTACGTATTCGTAAGTGCGATAAGGTAATATGGTTTTTAAATAATCCGGGGCAGTTAAGCTGAACAGCTTTGCAAACTTGAAAGGCGGTTCATTTTCAATATCTCCATTTAGGACCTTTGCCATATCTGCTTTTAAATCTTTCGCAATAATGTAAGCCCTCACTACCGGCGACAAATAAATTGCCAAGGTGATCAACCCTATAGCCGTACCCGCGAGCTGATATTTTTGTATCCAGATACCTATAGTCAAAACAAATGCGGTTATGCCTGCAAAAAGCAGCGGAAATTCTGTTACAGCGATAGCCAGCAACCATAAATGATATTCCGGCGCCCTTAACACACAAAGCAGTGAAATGAGGAAGAGAATAATTAAAATATAAAATCTAATCATGTTGATTGGTATCTGTCCGTTGCTGAAGACGTGAAACATCGCGTCTACGATTTATATTTGGGTTTGTTTTGTAGAGACGCGATGCTTCGCGTCTCCGGATTAATTATTTGTTTTATGAAACAAATAATGGCTCACCATCCATTCGTTGCCATTGTTATAATTCCACAGTTCGGCGCAAGCCATGTAAAATATGCGCCAATAAACCCACCATTTAACAGCCTGGTCTTTCCCGTAGGTATCTTCAAACAGGGGCATAATCTCGGCTTTATGGCTGTCCATATTTTTTAGCCAATCCTCGGCTGTTTTGCCATAATGGGTACCGTTTACATGCCAGTGCTGTTCGGCCACCAAGTCATCGTTAAAATAAAATAAGAGATCGTCACTGGGCATAATGCCGCCGGTAAAAAAATATTTGCTCATCCAGTCGGTATCGTCAATTACCTCAAACAGGTAAGCATATTCTTTGTGGGTAAAAATATGAATAAACAGCTTACCATCCGGTTTCAGGCACGATGCTACCTTTTTCATTAGCAGCGTGTAATTGCGCATATGCTCAAACATCTCTACTGATACCACACGGTCGAACTTATCCTCAATATTAAACGTATTCATATCGGCGGTTATCACCATTAAATTGGCGATGCCCCGCAGCTTAGCCTGCTCATCGATATACAGCTTTTGGGTGCGCGAGTTAGATACCACCTTAAAAGTGCTGTCCGGGTATTTCGCCGCCATATAAAGCGACAACGAACCCCAGCCACAGCCAAGTTCCAATACCTGCTGCCCGTTTTTAAGTTCTGCTCTTTCACAAGTAAGCGCCAGCATGTCATCTTCAGCCTGGTCGAGGCTGGTGACGCCTGGCCTATAATAACAGCTTGAATATTTAAGATTTTTACCCAGGCAGTACCGGTAAAATTTGGTAGGCACCTCGTAATGCTGTTGGTTTGCGTCAACCGTATTAACCGCTATAGGCGACGCTTTCAGCGTATCGAGCAAAGCCATCAGGTGTGCCTGCTGCGCTTCAACATCGCCTTTGTTTTCGTCGGCCAGCCGTTGCTTTAATAATTTACGGATGCCCTGCCTCAGCAAAAAATCGGGGACTTTATTTTGTTCAATCAGTTTATCGTACCACATGTAACAGGGTTGGCAAAAGCCGGCTCGTTTGTTGTTTTTGTTTGTATAAGCAGTTTACGTTTTTTTTTTGGAGATGGATTGCGAACGGTGATTTTTTTAGAGCCATGGGGAATGTAAGAGAGAACCAAGAGTCAAGAGTCAAGAGCCAGGGTGAAAAGCAACTCTGATTTTTTAAATCGGACGTTTTTTCTTGATTCTTGACTCTTGACTCTTGGTTCTTGATTCTAAACTCTTTTCCTAAACCACGGCACAAACACACTTACTTTTTCCTGGTATCTTTTAAACGCTTCCCCTTTTGATCGTAACGATTGTTGCTCCGTAGCCGGTATACCGGTAACCTTGGTAAGCAGGTATAAAATAATAGCCGGACTAATAATAGCCAAATACCCGTAAGGCGATCCCAGCGCAAAAACAAAATATGACACCCACATCAGCCACTCAAAAAAGTAATTGGGGTGCCGCGAATAACCCCACAGCCCTGTATCACAAACTTTACCTTTGTTTGCCGGGTTCTTTTTAAAATTGGCCAGTTGCTGGTCGGCAGTTGCTTCGCCAATTACGCTAATCAGCCATAAAATAGCACCGGCATATTCAAATATCGAGAGTGATGTGCTGGTATTTATTGCTACGATAAAAAACGGGATGGCCAGCAACACATTCGATGCAGCCTGCATTTGGAAAAAGCCTGCCATTTTTGCTTCGGCATTTGCGCCCCATTCCTTGCGGATCTGCGCATAACGCGGCTCTTCATCGTGCAGGTGTTTTAAAACCCGCACCGCTAAATGGGTGCCCAACCTTACCCCGGCAATTATCACCATGCTGCAAAGAAGTATTTTCCGCGGTTCGAAACCCGGCGCCAGTAATAACAATATGATGGCTATAACCGGGAAGTTATACGACCAGAAAATATCAACCACGCCTGCATTTTTTATTTTGTACGACCACAGCCATACAAAAAACATGATTACGCAGCAGGCTATTAAACTGTAAAGGGCCAGCGCCCATAGGGAATGATTATCCATTTTGTTTACTAAAAAATTCTTTCAATCCTTCGTTCGGTTTAAGCTTAAACAGTTGTATCAGCACATAAGCACAGGTAGCAATGCTACCTAAAGCTACCAATAATATAAGCCATATGATCATCATCAACACACTTTTTTCTTTGCAGCAAACCCATACAAAAATGGCAGCTACATTGGCATAAAAATCCCAAAGGGTAGCCCTCATCCAGGGTATGCCGCCTAAAAAGTTCCATTGTTCAAACAGGTTACTGTGGATGCTGGTATTTATTACCTGGTAGCACATCCAAACGAAGAGAACGCTGAAGAAGATTTTGAGGGCAGTTATCATTTTGAGTTGATTAGGTTAATTGAGTTGGATTAAGTTGATTTAGTTGTAGTCAGGTTTGAATATTGTAAAAATTGCAGTGTTTGCTTAGCATCCTTTTAATTTTATAAACTTATTCAACCTAATCAACTCAATCAACTTCACTTATGCCCCTTCACAAATGCCAGTGCATCATCCGCGTGTTTTTTGCCCTGCATCATGGCGGTATAGGTGAAAGCTATTTTACCTTGCTTATCAACCACAAAGGTTTGGCGGCCGGTCATAAACATTTTATTCTTTACCCCGAATTTATGATAAACCACGTTATCCGGGTCGCTTAATAAAATAAAGGGTAGCTTGTAATGGTCGGTGAAGTTTTTATGGCTTTCAACCGTACCGCCATTTATGCCGATTACTTTGGCGCCGGCTTTGGTGAAATCATTAAAGCTATCCCTAAACTGGCAGGCTTCTTTGGTGCAAACCATGCTTTCATCCTTGGGGTAAAAGTAAATCACCAGGAAATTCTTTCCGACATAATCGGCACTTTGAAAGCGTGTTCCGTTTTGGTCGGTAAGCACAAATGCGGGCATTTTATCGCCGACTGCCAATTCCTTTTGTTCGGCCTGGGCGTGCGCTTTTCCAAATGTTGCAACCGAAAAAACAGCAGCTAACAATAAACCATAACTAATTTTAATTTTCATATGGTAACATACGAAGAATTAGGATGATACCGATTTATAAAACCACAATTAAATCTTATTTTTAAACAAACCAATTATCATGAAGAAATTTATCGCCTGCCTCGTCGTTTTAACAGCGTTCTCATTTACCTTGCCTGCACAGGATACCACCAAAACCCCGTCGGGCAGCTGGCAAATAATTACTGCCCAGGGAACACCCGCTAACCGTGAAGACTGCGGCTTTGTGGAGGTGAACGATCATTTTTACCTGCTCGGTGGCCGCGGCATTAAAACGGTTGATGTGTTCGACCCGGCAACCAACGTTTGGACACATAAGGGCAACACCCCCTTCGAGATGCACCACTTCCAGGCGGTGGCCTATAAAAATAAGATCTATGTAATAGGCGGCATGACCGGCGGCTATCCGCATGAAACGCCGCTGGCGAATATTTACATCTACACCCCTCAAACCGACGAATGGCAAAAAGGCTCCGCCATGCCTGCCGGCCGACTTCGCGGCGGTGGCGGCACGGTTATTTATAAAAATAAATTTTACTTAGTCGGCGGTATACAGGACGGACACTATGATGGCACCGTGAGCTGGATGGATGAATTCGACCCCGAAACCGGCGCATGGCGCACCATGCCCGATGCCCCGCGCGGCCGCGACCATGCACATGCAGTAGTGATTGGCAGTAAATTATATTTTGCAGCGGGCAGGCGCACATCGGTTAAAACAAACGAACTTTTAAAACTTATCATCCCCGAAGTTGACGTTTTTGATTTTAAAACCAACCAATGGACAACACTGCTGTCAACCCAAAACCTGCCAACGCTAAGGGGTGGCGGTACGGCGGTCGCCTTTAAAAAACAGGTCGTTGTTATGGGCGGCGAAAGCAGTACACAGGTACCATCGCACAACGAGGCAGAAGCGTTTGACACCAAAACGGGTATATGGACAAAACTCCCTCATCTGGCAGCTGGCCGGCATGATACGCAGGCCATAGTCTACAAAAACAAAATATACATAGCCGTAGGCGCGCCCAACCGTGGCGGTGGTAACGACCTTAACACCATCGAAGTCTATACCCAATAAAAAAGCCGGGCGTAATGAAACTACCCGGCCTGAGTTGATTGATTGTAAAGATCTTTAAACCAAGTTGCTCTTAATGTAGTTGATGCTGGTGGTAATGCTGTCATAAGGGTTGCCCGGGCAAATGTCCTGCTCAACAAAGAAATATTTTAACCCGGCCTTCTTAGCATGCTTAAAGATATTTTTAAAATCGATAACGCCGTTGCCTACTTCTGTAAACATCTGCTTCTCTGTTTTATCCATGTCCTTAACGTGCCATAGCGGGAAACGACCCGGATGCTCATTTATTAGTTTGATAGGGTCCTGTTTGGCTTTGGTTACCCAGTAAAGGTCCATTTCCATTTTCACAAGGTCTTTATCAGTTGCTTCCAATAAGGCTTCGTAGGGGTATTTTCCGTCTTCCTGTATAAATTCAAAATCGTGGTTGTGGTAGCAAAGTTGTATGCCTGCTTTTTTGCAGATTTCGCCGGCAGTATTTAAATCGCCTGCTATTTTTTTGTAGTGGTCAATTTTGCCGCGTTCAACAGGCGATAGCCATGCGCAAACCATGTATTTTACACCAACAGTGGCGGCATCGTCAACCGCTTTTTGCCAGTCGTTTAATATGGTGCCTTTCATGTCTTTGCTGTCTTCGCCCAGGCGGTAGTGGCTGCTTGGCATA
>Ga0209455_1001163_pt1 | contig 12666 bp, 12 predicted proteins | sample AraplaCol_mCL_r2_FD_184275 | JGI IMG/M metagenome (GOLD analysis project Ga0209455, IMG submission 184275) | Arabidopsis root microbial communities from North Carolina, USA - plate scrape CL_Col_mCL_r2 (SPAdes) (version 2) | ecosystem: Host-associated > Plants > Roots > Endosphere | place: USA...
CGGCGGGATCGGGCTGCCGGCCCCGCTTAGACGCGCAATCAGCGGCAGCAGGAAGAGCTTTGCAGTGACGAAGGCCGAGACCGGGTTGCCCGGCAGCCCCAGCACGATCGCGTCGCCGAGCCGGCCCGCGAACAATGGTTTTCCCGGCCGCATCGCGATCCGCCAGAAATCGAGTTCGGCACCGGCTTCCGTGAGCGCAGGACGGACGAGATCGTGATCGCCCACCGATGCCCCGCCGGTTGTGACGATGATGTCGGCATCTGCGCCGCGAAAGGCCTCGACCAACGCGTCGAGACGGTCGGGAACGATACCTGCGTCCCGCACCTCGGCCGCGGACCCGATCTGCGCGCGCAGCATTGCGCCGTTCGAGGCGGGCAGCATCACGCCCGTAGCGGCGCCCTCGGGCGGCACCAGTTCATCGCCGGTCGAGATGATCGTGATGCGCGGCTTGCGGCGAACAGTAAGCTGGCCGTGCCCGCCCACTGCGGCCGCCGCGATCTTGCCCGGGGTCAGCAGGGACCCTCGGGCGGCCAGGATATCCCCGACCGAAAAATCGGATCCAAGCGCACGGATGCTGGAGCCGATGCGCGGCGGGCCCTCGCCCGAAAGCCGGAGGCGGTTACCGTCGCGTATGGCCTCTTCCTGGATCAGGATCGCATCCGCACCCTCGGGAACGGGTGCGCCGGTGAAGATGCGGACCGCCTCAGCCGCACCGAGCAAACCAGCGAACCCAGTGCCTGCGCGGCTCTCGCCGGTCACCACCCAAGGTCCCGGCATGTCGGCGAAGCGGATCGCATAACCGTCCATCATCGACAGATCGGCGGTGGGTTGGGTGCGGCGTGCGACCACGTCCTCGGCCACCCACCGGCCCGCGGCGTCGACCAAGGATACCGTTTCGGTCGGAAGCATCGTCGCCAGCGCGAGCAGGCGCGCCTGCGCCTCGGCGACGGGAAGCAGGCTCATGATGCCCGCCAGTCTCCCGAACGCCCGCCCGATTTGGCGAGCAGGCGCACGCCCCCGATCGTCATGCCGCGATCGATCGCTTTTCCCATGTCGTAGAGCGTCAGCAACGCGACCGAGACCGCGGTCAACGCCTCCATTTCCACGCCTGTTTGGCTGGTTGTCGTGACGGTCACGGTGGCATCGACGCCGCCATCGCCGACCACGAAATCGACGCTGACCGAAGAGATGGGCAAAGGATGGCACAGCGGCACCAGGTCCGACGTACGTTTGGCCGCCATAATCCCGGCAACACGCGCCACCGCCAGCGCGTCGCCCTTGGCAAGCGCGCCGTTTCGGATCGCGGCAAGCGCCTCCGCCGACATCGCGATATGTCCCGCAGCGGTCGCCTCGCGCTTGGTCACCGCTTTTTCGGAGACGTCGACCATATGCGCCGCACCCGCATCGTCGAGGTGCGTGAGCTTGCTCATGCCGCGAGCAAGGCCCGGGTCGCGGCCTCGACGTCAGCCTGGCGCATCAGGCTTTCGCCGACCAGGAAGGCGCGTACTCCGTTGGCAGCCATCTTTTCCATGTCCGCATGCGATCCGATCCCGCTTTCGGCGACGAACAGGCAGTCGGCAGGCGCATGCGCGACCAGTTCGTAGGTGCGCGCGAAATTGACGCTGAAGTCCCTGAGGTCGCGATTGTTCGCGCCGATCAGCCGCGACTTGAGCCTGAGCGCGCGGTCGAGCTCGTGCGCATCATGCACCTCGACCAGCACGTCCATGCCGCGCTCGATCGCGGCGGCTTCGATCTCGGCCATGGCCACATCTTCCAGCGCCGCGACGATGATCAGGATCGCGTCGGCGCCGAGCGAACGCGCTTCGGCCACCTGCCACGGGTCGATCATGAAGTCTTTGCGCAGGCAGGGCAGCGAACAGGCGGCGCGTGCCGCGACCAGATATTCGTCCGCGCCCATGAAGTAAGGCACGTCGGTCAGCACCGATAGACAGGCAGCCCCGCCCGCCTCATATGCCTGGGCGTGTGCGGGCGGATCGAATTCGGCGCGGATCAGTCCCTTCGAAGGCGACGCCTTCTTGATTTCCGCGATCAGGGCGAAACCATTTTCGGCTTTGTCTTCCAGCGCCATGCGAAAGCCGCGCGGGGGCGACTGCAGTGCGGCGGCGACGTCGAGATCGGCCAGGCTCCGCGCGGCTTTGGCCTGCGCGACATGGCCCGCCTTGGTTTCCAGGATTTCGGTCAGGCGGTTGGCCATCAGTAAGCGATCCAGCAATTGAGCAACGCGTTGGCGAGGCCCTTGTCTATTGCCTCGGCAGCCTCCTCTACGCCGTCGCGCAGGTTTGTCGCTTCACCCGCGACGACTAGCGCCGCGCCCGCGTTCAACAGCACCGCATCGCGATAGGCGCCGGGCGCACCTTGCAGCAAAGCGCGCAGGGCGGCGGCATTATAGGCCGCGTCGCCGCCGCGGATCGCGTCGAGCCCGTGACGCTCAAGCCCCGCGGCTTCGGGCGTGATCACCCCGCTCATGCCGCACAGGCCCACCGGGACTGTCCGGCTCGGCCCGGCAATCGACAGCTCGTCGAGGCTTTCCTCGCCCGACACGACCAGCCCCGCCTCGGCGCCGAGCAGGTCGAGCGCCTGGGCGACCGTATCGAGATAATCGACCCGCGCGACGCCGATCAGCTGGCGCGCGACGCGTGCCGGATTGGCGAGCGGGCCAATGATGTTGAAGATCGTCCGTCGCCCGATCGCGCGCCGGATCGGGGCGAGCCGGCGGAGCGCGGGATGATGTTTCTGCGCGAACAGGAAGGCGATGCCGAGGTCGGCCAGGCTCTCCTCCGCGCGTGCGGAAGCGCGGTCGAGATCGAGCCCCAGGGCCTCCAGCGTATCCGCAGCCCCCGCCTTGGACGACGCCGCCCGATTGCCATGCTTGGCGACCGGCACGCCCGCCGCCGCCACCACGATCGCGACCGCGGTCGAGATGTTGAGGCTGTGCGCGCCGTCGCCGCCGGTGCCGCACACGTCGATCGCGCCCTTGGGCGCCGTCACCTCGATCATGCGTGCGCGGAGCGCGCGTGCGGCGGCGGCAATCTCGACGCTGGTCTCGTCGCGGATCGTCATCGCGGTCAGGAATTCGGCGATCGCCTCGTCCGATACCTTGCCGTCGAGGATGTCGGCAAAGGCCGCCTCCGCCGTCTCATGATCGAGCGGTTCGCGGGGATCGGGCAAGAGCGCGATTGTGGTCATAAGCGCTCGGAGACCTTGATCCCCGCAAGACCCATGAAATTGGCGAGCAGATCGTGACCATGCTCGGTCGCGATGCTCTCCGGATGGAATTGCACGCCGTGGATTGGCAGTTCGGCATGGCGGAAGCCCATCACCATCCCGTCGTCGCTATGCGCGTTGGCGATCAAAGTCGCGGGCGCACCTTCCACCACCAGCGAATGATAGCGCGTCGCGGTGAAGGGTGAGGGGATGCCGGCGAACACGCCGCTGTCGTCATGCGTCACGGGCGAGGTCTTGCCATGCATCAGCCGGCTCGCGCGCACCACGGCGCCGCCGAAATGCTGGCCGATTGCCTGATGGCCCAGGCACACGCCCAACAACGGCTTCTTCTGATCGGCGCAGGCTTCGACCAGTTCCAGGCTGATTCCGGCCTCGTTGGGCGTGCATGGGCCGGGTGAGATCAGAAAAGCCTGCGCACCCGACGACATCGCCTGGCCGACACCGATCGCGTCGTTGCGCACGACCTCGACCTCGGCGCCGAGTTCCTGGAGGTAATGCACCAGGTTCCAGGTGAAGCTGTCATAATTGTCGATGACCAGGATCATGGTCGAGCGACCTAGGCAGACTGAGCCCTTTAGGCAATCGCCACCGCGCTTTCGCGTGTGCAAGCCGCTCTATCGGTGCCGTGACGCCCCCGTAACAGTGGGAACTCCTGTCCTGACACCGCATTGTCGGGCCCGTTCTCGGACGTGCAGGAGTATCCATGTCGATTGTGATCAAATCGGTCGTCGGGGCGGCTTTGCTGGCCGTGATCGTGCCCGCGGCGGTGGATGCCGCCGATCGCGACGATGCACGCATGGCGATCATGCATGCGCGCGCCAAGATCGAGGCGGGCGATCGCGCCGGCGTCAACGGCCCAGCTGCCGATGCCCAGGCCCGTGCCCGCCAGGCGCTCGACGAAGCGCAGGACCAGTTCCACAAACATCACGAAAATAACGCGATCGCCGCCGCCGAGCGGGCGAGTTCGCTCGCCGATCTCGCGCTTGCGACTGCGCAATCGCGCGAGGCCGATGCCGAGCGCCGCGAAGCGATCGCCACACCCCAGGAGTAAAGACCATGAACAAGTTTGCCTTGAGCCTGATGGGCGCCGCGGCGACGCTCGCCCTCGCCGGTCCTTCGCTTGCGCTTAGCCGCGCCAACCGCGTGGTGGTCGAGAATTACCGCGACAAGATCGCCGCCGCGCGTGCCGAGCCGGGCGTAGCCGCCAACGGTGCCGATGCGCTCGCGAAGGCTGATAGCGAGATTCCCATGCTTGCGGACGCGCTCGACGATCACAAGACACGCCGCGTCGCCGAGATCACGTCGGATATCGACACCCAGCTCCAGATCGCCCGCACCCGTGCGCATGCCGCGATGGCGGCGCACGATGCGCAGCAGATCGGCGCGGCCAAGGCCGAGGCCGCCGACGCCCGCGCTGCCGCTGCCGATGCGCAACATGCTGCGGCGGACGCCAGCGCAGCTGCGGAGGCCAATGCCGCCCAGGCCGCCCAGGCGCGCGCGGATGCCGATCACCTGCGCCAGGAAATGGCCGATTACAAAATGCAGCAGACCCAGCTCGGCGCGACGCTCGTTCTGCAGGACGTCGTGTTCGAGACGGGCAAGGCAGACCTGAAGCCCGGTGCGTCGGACAGGCTGCGCCCGCTCGCGCAATATCTTCAGGCCAATCCAAACGTGCAGGTCCGGATCGACGGTCACACCGATTCGCAGGGTGGCGACGATTATAACCAGCAGCTGTCCGAGGCGCGCGCGGGCTCGGTCCGCGCCGCTCTGATCGCGATGGGTGTCGATGGCGGGCGTATCCAGGCGATCGGCCACGGCAAGGCCGATCCGGTCGCGGACAACAAGACCGAGGCCGGCCGCCAGCAGAATCGCCGCGTCGAGGTCACGCTCGTCGGCCAGCAGGCGACCGCGTTCGGCGCCTGATATCCTTCACTTGGGAAATGCGGGAGGCGGCGTCCGCGCCGCCTCCCATTCGTGTGCCTAGAGGGTGGCGAGCACAGCGGGCCGTTCGGTCGCGACCTTGAGCACCATCTCGCCGAACAACGTATTGGCCCACGCGAACCAGGGCCGCGAGAAATGCGCGGGATCGTCGGGATCGAAGGCTTCGTGGATGAAGCCGGTGTCCGCATCGGTCGCGGCCAGCATCCTGAGCGCCGTCGCGATCTCGGCATCGTCATTGCTGGTCAAAGCACGCATGACGATAGCGATCGGCCAGACGCGGTTGGCACCGGTGTGCGGGCTGCCCACGCCCTCGGCAACGCGACCCTTGAAGAACCAGGGATTATCGTCACTCAGCACGAAAGAGCGCGTTGCGCGGTAGAGCGGATCATCCGCCCCGCACCAGCCGAGATAAGGCAGCGACAAAAGGCTCGGCACGTTGGCGTCGTCCATCAGGATGCGCCCGCCAAAGCCATCCACCTCATAAGCCCAGAGATGCCCATGCGTCGGATGTTCGACGATCGCATAAGCGCGCAATGCCGCCTCGATCTCGTCCGCAAAGGCGCGGCATTCGGCGGCGAAGGCGTTGTCACCCGTGATCGCCTGCATCTCCGCCAGCTGCCGCAGCGACACCACCGCGAACATGTTGGCCGACACCAGGAAGGGCAGGATCGCGGCATCGTCCGATGGGCGGAACAGCGACACGATCAGCCCGACCGGCTTGATCGGGTTGCCATAACCCGCACCCGGTGCGGTATCCGGCTGCCAGCTGGTCTTGCGCTGGAAATGATAAGGCCCGCGCCCGGTCTTGCGCTGCTGGACGCGGAACGTGTCGACGATCAGCCGGGTCGCGCGGCGCCACCGCACATGGAACGGGCTTACATCCCCCGTCGCACGCCAATAGCCATGCGCCAGCCGAATCGTGTTGCAGAGCGAATCCACCTCCCACTTCCGCTCGTGCAGGCCGGGTTTCATCTGGGTGTCGTCACTCGCAAACTCGGAGACCTCGGCCAGATCCTTGTTGAAGGCGTTGGCATAAGGATCGAGCAGCACGTTCGCCGCCTGCCGCGCGATCACGCCCGCGATCAGCCGCTGCAACCGCGCATCCGCCTTACAGAAGGGTAGATAGGGCCAGACCTGCGCGGTGCTGTCGCGCAGCCACATTGCGGCGATGTCGCCGGTCAGCACGAACGTGTCAGGGTGCCCCTTGCGGTCATCGAACTCGACCGTCGTGTCGAGCGTGTCGGGAAAGCAATTGGCGAACATCGCGCCGATCTTCTGCGCGGTCGCACTCGGTCCCATCTTCGCGCGCACATCGGCGATCGCCTGCTCGATCGCGGGGCTGGAGAAACGGCGATGCGCGGGCCCCGGCCGCCCTTTCGCAATCGGAATGTCCGCGCGGGCCATCGCCGCCATCGCAATGCCGCCGCCCAGAAGCGTGCGGCGCCCGATCATTGCCCGAACCCGGCCTCGCCCGCCAGCTCGACCGCTTCGCGCGCGGCGGCGAACAAGGCGCCTGCCTTGGCCTCGCATTCCTTCTGTTCGGAGACGGGATCGCTGTCCGCGACGATGCCGGCGCCCGACTGGACGTGCATGACCCCGTCCTTCACCACCGCGGTCCGGAGCACGATGCAGCTGTCCATGCTGCCGTCGGGCGAGAAATAGCCGACCCCGCCGGCATAGGCGCCGCGCGTTTCGGGCTCCAGTTCGGCGATGATCTCGCACGCGCGCACCTTGGGCGCGCCCGAGACGGTTCCCGCCGGGAAGCCCGCGAACAGGGCGTCGAGCGCGTCCTTGGATTCGTCCAGCCTCCCGACCACGTTCGAGACGATGTGCATCACGTGGCTATATTTCTCGATCGTATAGCTGTCGGTCACCGCGACCGTGCCCTTGGCGGCGACGCGGCCGACATCGTTGCGGCCGAGGTCGAGCAGCATCAGGTGCTCGGCCCGTTCCTTGGGGTCGGCGAGCAGTTCGTCGCGGTTGGCGGCATCCTCCGCAGCGGTACGCCCGCGCGGCCGCGTGCCTGCGATCGGGCGGATCGTGACCTCGCCATCGCGAACGCGTACCAGGATTTCGGGCGACGATCCGATCAGCGCGAAGCCGGGCAGGTCGAGATGATACAGGAAGGGCGACGGATTGATCCGCCGCAGCGCGCGATAGAGATCGAACGGCGGCAGCGGGAACGGTGTGGTGAAACGCTGCGCCAGCACCACCTGAAAGATGTCGCCTGCCGCGATATACTCCTTCGCTTGCGCGACCATCTCGCCATAGCGGCCGCTCGGCAACTGCGGCTCGGGCGCGGGCAGATCCAGATCACCGATATCGCGCCGCTGTTGCGGTACCACGCCGGCCAGCTGCGCCGCCGCTGCCTCGATCCGCTCGACCGCGCGATTGACCACCTCGGTCGGCTCCGGATGGCCCGGCCATACTGGGGCGACCATGTAGAGCGCGTCCGCCAGCCGATCGAACACCAGGATCAGGGTCGGCCGTACGAACAGCATGTCAGGCAGGTCGAGCGGATTGGGCGCGGGGCGCGGCAGGGTCTCGACCAGGCCGACCGTCTCGTAAGCGAAATAGCCGACCAGCATCGCCAAGGCCGGCGGCAATTCCTCGGGCATCTCCGCGCGGCATTCGGCGACGAGCGTGCGCAAAGCCTTGAGCGGCCCGCCCTCGACCGGCTTGAACGCGTTGCGGTCGAGCAGCCAGTCGCGGTTGATCTCAGCGTGCGTGCCGTTGGCGCGGAAGACCAGGTCGGGGGCCAGCCCCAGCAGGCTGTAGCGCCCGCGCGTTGCGCCATCCTCGACCGATTCGAGCAGGAAATCGCCCCGCCCGGGCTCGATCAGCTTGAGCGCGGCCGCGACCGGCGTCTCGGTATCCGCCAGCTGGCGGCGCCACACCAGGCCCGGCCGGCCCGAGGACAGGCAGCGGATAGCTTGCGCATCCAGTTCGGCGTCGCCGCCGGCCGTCTCCACCTTACTGCCCGTTGCCGCGCAATTGCTGGTCGAGCGCCTGCATCGCCTGCGGATTGCGCTTGACCTTCACTTCGTCGCGCGCGGCGGCGGCGAACTGCTGGGCATATTCGTCGCCCAGGCTGCGCGCGAGCTGGCTGCGCGTGCCGTTGACCACCACCGGCAGCAACTGCGGATCGCCCGGCTGAATCTGCTCGAGCTTGATGATGAACCAGCTGCCGTTGGGCCCCTGGACCAGATCGGCCTTGCCCGGCGCAAGGCGGAACAAGGTACGGATCGGCGCCGGCACGTTCGGGCCGGCGCGCGACAGTTCGAGCTGGCTGACCGCGATGGGCTGCGGCGCCTGCTGGCCGGCCGCGGCGAAGGCGGCGGCCATGGGCTGGCCGCCCTTGACCTTTGCCAGGATCGCCTGCGCCAGGCCGCGTGCCTTTTCCGCGGCGCGCTGCATTTGCATGTCGAGCGCGACGCGCGGCTTGATGTCGGCCAGCGGTACCGGGGCCGCCGGCACTACGCTCGCGACGCCGAGCAAGGCGGCATGGCTCGGGTCGAGATTCTCGACCGTGGGTTCGTCGTCTGGGGTCGCGTCGCCCGCCGCCTTGAGCAAGGCGGTGACGGTCGCGTCGGGCTTGAAATTCGCGTCGCTCGGCGCGCTGCCGTTGGGCAGCAAGGCCGGGGTGGTGGTCACCTGCAGCTTGTGCTTGGCGACGATCTCGTTGAAGGCCGCGCCGTTGCCGACCTCGTCCTCGACCGCGTTGAGCAACGTGGCGAGCGCCTGATCCGACTTGGTCTTGGCGAGCGCGGTCTTGATCTCGGGTGTGGCCTGCGCAAGCGACTTGGCTGGCACCTTGGCGATCGTCTCGACATGCGCGATCGCCCAGCCCAGTGTCGACTTGATCGGCGCCGTATTGCCCGGCTTGGCCAGAGCGAAGGTCGCGTCGGCCAGTGTCTTGCCGTCGGTGCCCGCGAAGGCGTCATGCGTCACCGCACCGACGTTGATATCACCCGGGGCAAGCCCCGCCTCGGTCGCGGCCAGCGCGAAGGGCGTGCCTTTGGCCAGCTTGGCGGCGAAGGCATTGGCGGCGTTCTGGTCGGGCAGCACCACGCGCTGGATCGTGCGCGTCTCGCTCGCGGCATATTTGGCGGCGTCGGTCTTGTACTGGGCCGCGATCTCGGCATCGGTCGGCGCGGGGGCCGTTACCGTATCCGCGCTGATCATGGCGTAGCGCAGTGACCGGCGCTCGGGCAGCGAATAGCGCGCGATGTGCGCCTTGTAGAAATCGCTGACCTCCTGGTCTGTCGGCGGTGCGCCTTCAGGCTTGGCCTGGACCACCCCAATCGTGCCCTGACGCTTGTCGATCACGATCTGGGAATAAGCGCGCAGCATGCCTTCCGGCGCGCGGCTGTTGGCCATGATCGGGGTCAGGATCTGGCGACGGATCAGGTCGTCGCGGAAATCGTCATGCATCTGCTGGAAGCTGATGCGCTGCTGCGCCAGCACGCTGTTCATCACGCGCTCGTCGAACTGGCCCGCGACGTTCTTGAAGGCGCCGACCTTGCCGATCTCGCCGCCCACCAGCCGCTCGCTCGCGGCGATGCCGTGGCGCCGGCCCCATTCGGTCAGCACGGTCATGCCGACCATATTCTCGACCAGCGGGCCGAGCCCGCCGACCGCCGACAGGAACTGGCCCATCGTCAGCGAAGGCTGCTGTTCGCGCGCCTGGCGCAATTCCTGTTCCGCGCGACGGCTGACAGTGCTCGTGCTGATCGCGGTCTTGCCCACGGTCGCGACCGCATCGGCGGCCGCGCCTCCGCCCACCAGCCCGCCGCCGGGCGTGCCGACGCCGGTGACGATGAAGGCGATCATGATCACGGCGAGGATGCCAACCGCCATCCAGGAGGACAAAACACGGCGGAAGAAGGCGAGCATATACGGTCCGGAACTGCCAGAAGGAAGCCGAACCCAATAGAGGCGCGTTCGCGCGGCTTCAAGCGGAGGGTTGGCGGCGATGGGTTGGCGACCGGCGCTACGGTTGCTACCCGCCCTACATGGCTCTGAAATTCATGATTGCCGGCAATTGGAAGATGAACGGCAACCGCGCGATGCTGGCCGAGCTCGACCGGATCGCGGACGCGGCGGCGCAGCATCAGAATGTCGATGTCGCGATCGCCCCGCCTTTCACCCTGATCGGCGAAGCTTCCCCCCGTGCCGGCCGCGTCTGGATCGGCGGGCAGGATTGCCATCAGGCCGCCAAGGGCGCGCATACCGGCAGCATCTCTGCCGACATGCTGATCGAGATGGGCGCCAATTTCGTGATCTGCGGTCACAGCGAGCGCCGCGCCGAATATTGCGAAACCGATTCGCTGATCCGGGCCAAGGCCACCGCCGCGCAGGCCGCGGGCCTCGCCGCGATCGTCTGCATCGGCGAGGACGAGCCAGAGCGGGACGAGGGCCGCGCGGTGCCCGTGGTCGCGGCCGAGCTCGACGGATCGGTTCCGCCCGCCTCGACGGGCGACAACCTCATCGTCTCCTATGAGCCCGCCTGGGCGATCGGCACCGGCCGCACGCCCACCATGGCCGAAATCTGCGAGATGCATGCGATGATCCGCGCCAAGCTGATCCAGCTTCTGGGCGAGGAGGGCACGCGCGTGCGCATTCTTTATGGCGGCTCGGTCAAGCCCGACAATGCCGCGCAGATCCTGGCCTGCCAGGACGTCAATGGCGCGCTGATCGGCGGCGCCAGCCTGACCGCCGAGGCTTTCGTCCCCGTGATCCAGGCCGCCAGCAAAGCCGCGAACGTCTCGCAATAAGCTTTTTCACGTGACCCTTCGCGGGATCGGGCGTTAGGGGGCCAGCGAGTCTCAAGCCCCCCTAAGGAGGATTCCATGGCCTTCCAGCTTCCCCCGCTTCCGTTCGAACCGACCGCGCTCGAGCCGCATATGTCAGCCGAGACGTTCGAATATCACCATGGCAAGCATCACAAGGCCTATGTCGACAAGACCAATGGCTGGATCGACGAGAAGGGCCTTGCCGGCCTGTCGCTGCTCGACGTGATCAAGAAGGCGAAGGATACGGGCGACAAGGGCCTGTTCAACAATTCGGCCCAGATCTGGAACCACAGCTTCTTCTGGAATTGCCTCGCGCCGCAGGGTTCGACCAAGCCGTCGGAAAAGCTCGCCAAGATGATCGACGATTTCGGCGGCCAGGATGCGCTGGTGAAGGCGATCGCGACCGAATCCGTCAATCACTTCGCGTCCGGCTGGGGCTGGCTGGTGCTGGAAGGCGACAAGCTCAAGGTCACCTCCTACCACGACGCCGACACCCCCGTGGCGCATGGTGTGACCCCGCTCTTCACGCTCGATGTGTGGGAGCATGCTTATTATATCGACTACCGCAACGCGCGCCCCAAGTTCGCCGAGACCATCCTCGGCAACGTAATCAACTGGGATTTCGTGTCGCAGAACCTGGACGGCCAGGGCGCCAGCCGCGCCGACCAGCAACAGTAGAATAATCCTCCCCGGAACGGGGAGAGGGACCATGCGCAGCATGGTGGAGGGGGCGGCGGCCATGCGGTTCGCTGCCCCCTTTCACGTCCGGGCCGCGCCTGAAAAGGTCGCGGGCTTGCGAACCGTGCGCCTCAGCGCCAATCACCGCGCATGCGCATCGCCCTCTACGAACCCGAAATCGCCCAGAATGTCGGCGCCGTCTTGCGCCTCGGCGCTTGCCTGGGCGTGAGTGTCGACCTGATCGAGCCGATGGGCTTCGCATGGGACGATCGCCGCGTCCGCCGCACCGCGATGGACTATATCGATCATGTTGTCATTACGCGCCATGCCGGCTTCGATGCGTTCCGGGCGACGATCGGGTCGAGCCGGCTGTTGCTGCTCACGACCAAGGGCCAGCAATCGCCCTACGATTTCAGCTTCCTGCCCGACGACATCCTGCTTTTCGGCAAGGAAAGCGCGGGCGTGCCGGCGGCCGTGGCCGACGCCTGCGACGCCCGCCTGCGTATCCCGATCCGGGCGCAGGTCCGCTCGATGAATCTTGCCACATCCGCCGCGCTCGCGCTGGGCGAAGCTCTGCGCCAGACCGAAAGCTTGCCGGACTGACCAACACATTACGTCGCTCAGCGGGATTCGACACGCATCCCACGTGCGACCACGGCGCCATTCTCCTCGATCTCGATCGCGGAAATGTCGGGGGTGCCCGAGAAATTGATCCGCAGATCCCGCTCCCGCGCGAAGAAATGTCCGACTGCGCTGGCCCCCAGGCTGACTTTCAAGCCGCCCGAGCGAAGCACCAGCCGACCGTCTTCCAGCGTGATGTCCACGTCGCCGGAGGCGGTATGATAGCGGCCGATATAGGGCTTCAACGCCTCTGCGGGCAGCGGGATTTCGCGCGAGGACGGTGAATAAGGCACTGGGCGGTGATCGTAACTGACGATCCGCGTCATCAGCCAGCGGCCCGACTGCAGCTTCCAGATCACCAGGAACCGCGCCAGCGTCGCCGGCC
>Ga0209455_1001164_pt1 | contig 12662 bp, 11 predicted proteins | sample AraplaCol_mCL_r2_FD_184275 | JGI IMG/M metagenome (GOLD analysis project Ga0209455, IMG submission 184275) | Arabidopsis root microbial communities from North Carolina, USA - plate scrape CL_Col_mCL_r2 (SPAdes) (version 2) | ecosystem: Host-associated > Plants > Roots > Endosphere | place: USA...
GGAAGGTGCAGCCGGACGGCGGGTTCAGCGGCGAAGGGAGTTCGCCTTCGAGCTTGATCTTGATGTGCCGATCGGCCTCGAAGATCGCCGGGGTGGCCGAGAGCAGCGCGCGGGTATAGGGATGGCTCGGCCGCTCGATCACCGATTTCTTGTCGCCCAGCTCGGCGATCGCGCCCAGGTACATGACCATCACGTCGTCGGCCACGTGCTCGACCACCGCCAGGTTGTGCGAGATGAAGACGTAGCTGGTGCGGAACTGCTCCTGCAGATCCATGAACAGGTTCAGGATCTGCGCCTGGATCGAGACGTCCAGCGCCGAGACGGGCTCGTCGGCCACCACGATCTGCGGGTCCAGGATCATGGCGCGGGCGATCGCCACGCGCTGGCGCTGGCCGCCGGAGAACATGTGCGGATAGCGCTGGGCGTGCTCGGGGCGCAGGCCCACGATCTTCATCATGTGCGCGATGCGCTCGGCGCGCTCGGCCGCCGAGAGCGCGGTGTTGATCACCAGGGGTTCGCCCAGGGTCTGGATGACGGTCTTGCGCGGATTGAGCGAGGCGTACGGGTTCTGGAACACCATCTGCACGCGCCGGCGCAGCGCCGCGATGCGCGCCTTGTCCGCGTGGGCCACGTCCTGCCCGTCGACCGCCAGGCGCCCGGCGGTGGGCGGCTCGATCAGGGTGAGCTGGCGCGCCAGCGTGGACTTGCCGCAGCCGGACTCGCCGACCACGGCCAGCGTGCGCCCGCGCGTGAGCGCGAAGGACACGCCGTTCAGGGCCTTGACGGTGCCGGTGCCGCCCAGGCCGCGCTTGACGGTGTAGTGCTTGGTCAGGCCCTCGGCCAGGAGGACGGGCTGCGCGCCGTCGGCGTCTTGGGGTGCGGGTTGGGGAGCGTTCATTGCGCACCTGCGCGAGTCGAATTGAGCGGATGGATGCAGCGCACCTGGGTGGCCGCGGGGTGCCCGGGCAGGAGCCCGAGCGCCGGGCGCGCCGCGTCGCACTCGCCGGTGCGGTACTTGCAGCGCGGGGCGAACAGGCACCCGCTGGGACGGTCCTCGCGCCCGGGCACCATGCCCGCCAGCGCCGACAGTCTTCTTGCGCCCTTGTTGTGCTCGGGAATGGCCGCCAGCAGCGCCTCGGTGTACGGGTGATGCGGGGCGGCGAAGATGTCGGGCACGCGGTTGGTCTCGATGATCTGGCCCGCGTACATCACGGCCACGCGCTGCGCGACTTCGGAGACCACGGCCAGGTCGTGCGAGATGAGCACCAGCGCCATGCCGCGCTCTTTCTGCAGGCGCACGAGCAATTCCATGATCTGCGCCTGGATCGTGACGTCCAGCGCGGTGGTCGGCTCGTCGGCGATCAAGAGCTTGGGGTTGCACGCGACCGCCATCGCGATCATCACGCGCTGGTTCATGCCGCCGGACATCTGGTGCGGGAAGCTCTCGATGCGGTTCCTGGCATCGGGGATCCCGACCTGGTCCAGGAGCTCGAGGGCACGCGCGTGCAAGGCCGCGCCGCGCAGGCCTTCGTGCAGGCGCAGCACTTCCTTGATCTGGTAGCCCACGGTGTAGCTCGGGTTCAGGCTCGTGAGCGCGTCCTGGAACACCATGGCGATGTCCTTGCCCACGATCCGGCGCCGCTCGCGGCCGGTGGCGTGAAGCAGGTCGCGCCCGTCGAAGGTGATCGAATCGGCAGTGACCTTGCCCGGGGCGTCGATCAGGCCCATCAGCGCCATCATCGTCACGCTCTTGCCCGAGCCCGATTCGCCCACGATGCCCAGCACCTCGCCCGGGGCGACCGAGAGATTGACGCCGTCCACCGCGGGCAGGCCGTTGAAGTCCACCGCCAGGTTGCGCAGGGTCAGCAAGTCTTGAGTGTTATTCATATCAGGCCATCCGCTTGAGCTTGGGATCGAGCGCATCGCGCAGCCCGTCGCCCAGGAGGTTGATCGCCAGCACCGAGATCAGAATGGCCAGGCCCGGCATGGTGACGATCCACCAGGCGCTGTCGATGTAGTCGCGGGCCGAGGCGAGCATGGTGCCCCACTCGGCGTCGGGCGGTTGCACGCCCAGGCCCAGGAAGCCCAGCGCGGCGGCATCGAGGATCGCCGAGGAGAAGCCCAGCGTGGCCTGCACGATGAGGGGCGCGGCGCAGTTGGGCAGCACCTGCGAGAACATCAGGCGCAGCGTTCCGGCGCCGGCCACGCGCGAGGCGGTGACGTACTCTTTTTGCAGCTCGCCCAGGGCCGAGCCGCGCGCCAGGCGCACATAGCCGGGCAGGGCCACGATGGCGATGGCGAGCATGGTGTTGACCAGGCCCGGGCCGATGATGGCGACCACGGCCACGGCCAGGAGCAGCGACGGGAGCGCCAGCAGCACGTCCATGAGGCGCATGATGGGCGTGTCGGCCCAGTTGAAGAAGGCCGAGATCAGACCGAGCACGACGCCGGGGATCAGCGCCAGGAGGACCGAGACGAAGCCGATCCACAGCGACAGGCGCGCGCCGTACATCAGGCGCGAGAGGATGTCGCGGCCGGCCTCGTCGGTGCCCAGGAGAAACTTCCAGTGGCCGCCGTCGAGCCAGGCGGGCGGCGCCTGCACGGCATCGCGGTACTGCTCGATGGGGTTGTGCGGCACGATCAGGGGCGCGAAGATCGCGGCCAGGATCAGCGCGAGCACGATGGCGCCGGCGGCCACGGCGCCCCGGTTGCGGGAAAAGTTGGACCAGAATTCTTTCATGGCGCGCTTACCTTGTATGACGGATGCGAGGGTTGAGCACGCCGTACAGCAGATCGACGAACAGGTTCACGACGATCACCAGCGAGGCGATCATGAGGATGCCGCCCTGCACCACGGGGTAGTCGCGGCGGTTGATGGCATCGATGAGCCACTTGCCCACGCCGGGCCAGGAGAAGATGGTCTCGGTCAGGACGGCGCCGGCCAGCAAGGTGCCGACCTGCAGGCCGATCACGGTGACCACGGGGATCAGCGCGTTGCGCAGCGCGTGCGCGACGATCACGCGCACGGGCGACAGGCCCTTGGCGCGGGCGGTGCGGATGTAGTCCTCGCGCAGCACTTCGAGCATCGAGGAGCGGGTCATGCGCGCGATCACCGCCAGGGGGATGGTGCCCAGCACGATGGCCGGCAGGATGAGGTGCGAGACCGCGGAGAGGAAGGAGCCGGGGTCGGTGCCGGGCAGGAGCGAGTCGATCAGCATGAAGCCGGTGACGTGCGGGATGTCGAACTCGACCGCGATGCGGCCCGAGACCGGGGTCCAGCCCAGCTTGGAGGAAAAGAGCATGATCAGGATCAGGCCCCACCAGAAGATCGGCATGGAGTAGCCGGTGAGCGCGGTGCCCATGACGCCGTGGTCGACGGCGGTGCCGCGCTTGAGCGCGGCGAAGATGCCGGCGGGCAGGCCCACCACCAGGGCGAAGACGAGCGCGCACAGCGAGAGCTCGACGGTGGCCGGAAAGCGCGCCAGGAACTCGCTCATCACGCTGGTGTTGGTGATGATCGAGGTGCCCAGGTTGCCCTGCAGCGCGTGCTCGACGTAGTGCAGATACTGCATCGGCAGCGGCTCGTCCAGGCCCAGGCGATGCATGGCGGCCGCGTGCATGGCCGGATCGACCCCGCGCTCGCCCATCATCACTTCGATGGGGTCGCCCGGGATCAGGTGTATGAGTGCGAACGCCAGGATCGTGATACCGATGAATGTGGGTATCACCATGCCGATTCGGCGCAAAACAAAGCGGAACATGGCTGTTCCCCCGAAAAGCTGGAGAATGAAACATAACCGGCGACAGAGGCGCGGGGCCTCGGTCGCCGGACCTGGTTCGCCCGGCGTTCCGACGAGCGGTCGGCCGGGCGAACGGCAGGAGCTACGCGTGGAGCATTACTTCATGCTGACGCCGTCGAAGCGCACGTAGCCCAGGGCTTCGATCTTCATGTCGACCACATTCTTGCGGATGGGCTGATACACGGTCGAATGGGCGATGGGCGAATACGGCAGCTGCTGCGCGAAGATCTGCTGCGCTTGCGTGTAGTACTGCGTGCGCTGGGCCTGGTCGGAGGTCGAACGGGCCTTCTGGATCAGATCGTCGAAGGGCTTGTAGCACCACTTGCCGAAGTTGCTGCCGTTGACGGCGTCGCAGCCGAGCAGCGTGCCGAGCCAGTTGTCCGGGTCGCCGTTGTCGCCCGTCCAGCCGATCATCATCGAGTCGTCTTCGCCGGCGTGGGCGCGCTTGATGTACTCGCCCCACTCATACGTGACGATCTTGGCCTTCACGCCGATCTTGGCCCAGTCGGACTGGATCATCTCGGCCATCAGGCGCGCGTTCGGGTTGTAGGGGCGCTGGACCGGCATGGCCCAGAGCGTGAGCTCGAAGCCGTTGGGCAGGCCGGCCTTGGCCAGCAGCGCCTTGGCCTTGGCCGTGTCGTACGAGTTGGACTTCAGGTTCTTGTCGTAGGACCACTGCGTGGGCGGCATAGGGTTGGTCGCGAGCTGGCCCGCGCCCTGGTACACCGATTCGATGATCGCCTTCTTGTTGATGGCCATGTCCAGCGCCTGGCGCACGTCGGCGTTGTCCAGCGGCTTGTGCGTGGTGTTGTACGACACGTAGCCCAGGTTGAAGCCCGGCTGCGACGGCATCGAGATGTTCGGGTCGGCCTTGAGCGGAGCGATGTCGGCGGGGCGCGGATAGACCATCACCTGGCATTCGTTCTGCTTGAGCTTCTGCACGCGCACATTGGCGTCCGGCGTGATCGAGAAGATCAGCTTGGACAGCTTGACCGCGCCCGGCTTCCAGTAGTTGGGGTTGCCGTCGAAGCGGATCGTCGCGTCCTTGGTGTAGCTCTTGAAGATGAAGGGGCCGGTGCCCAGCGGGAACTGGTTGATGTCGGCGGCCTTGCCGGTCTTGAGCAGGTGGTCGGCGTATTCGGCCGAGAGGATCGAGGCGAATTCCATCGCCATGTTCTGGATGAACGGGGCGTTGGGCTGGTTGAGCACGAACTGGACGGTGTGCTCGTCGACCTTGACGACCTTGGCGATCAGCTTGTCCATGCCCATGTCGGTGAAGTACGGGAACGACACCGGATAGGCCTTGCGAAAGGCGTTGTTCGGGTCGAGCATGCGCTCGAAGGTGAAGACCACGTCGTCGGCGTCGAAGTCGCGCGTGGGCTTGAAGTACGAGGTGGTCTGGAATTTCACGCCGTGGCGCAGGTGGAAGGTGTAGGTCTTGCCGTCGGGCGAGACGTCCCACGAGGTGGCCAGGCCGGGTTCGACCTTGGTGCTGCCGCGCTCGAATTCAACCAGGCGGTTGTAGACGGTGAACGTGTTGGCGGTGAAGTCGGTGCCGGTGGTGTACTGCGCCGGATCGAAGCCCGCGGGGCTGCCTTCCGAGCAGTAGACCAGCGTCTTGTTGGGGATGCCGGACGCGTGCGCGAGCGAGACGCCAGCCATGGATACCGCGACGGCCGCGGCGAGCGAAGACAAGCTCGCAACACGCAATGGATTGTTTTTCTTCATGTTTTTCCTCCTGTTCAGTCCCGGGCAGGGCCGGGCGTGGGCGCGATTTTACAAGAGCCCCAGGCGCCATCACAGGTGGTTAATCCCAGTGTTAAGTCCCCGTTAATTTATGGGTGGACGCTTATGGGGGACATATTTCTACGCGCCCATCGACCAGTCGATGGCCGGCATGCCCTGGGCCAGCAGCCAGGCATTGGCCTGGCTGAAATGCCCGCAGCCCAGGAAAGGGACGGGCGGCCGGCTGGCCGACAGGGGCGAGGGATGGTTGGCCTTGAGCACCAGGCGCGGGCCGCCCGCGGGCAGTTGCGCCTCCTTGGCCTGGGCGTGGCCCCCCCACAGCATGAAGACCTTGGGGTGCGGCTCGGCCGCCACGGCGTTGATCAGCGCGTCGGTCGCGGCCTCCCAGCCGCGCTTGGCATGCGCGCCGGCCTGGCCGTCCTCGACGGTGAGCGAGGTGTTCAGGAGCAGCACGCCCTGGGCCGTCCAGGGCGTGAGGTCGTTGCCCGTGATGCGCGCCTGCGGCGTGTCGCGGGCGATTTCCTTCTGGATGTTGCGCAGGCTGCGCGGCGTGGGGCAGGCGTCGGGCACGGAGAAGGCCAGCCCCTGGGCCTGGCCGGGGCCGTGATAAGGGTCCTGCCCCAGGATCACCACGCGCACTTGCGACGGCAGCAGTGCCTGCAGCGCGCGCAAGGGGCGCGCCGGATAGACCGTGGCGCCTTCGGCCAGGCGCTTCTCGACGAAGGCGGTGACGGTTTGCAGCGCCTGCGCGGCGGGCGCCGATTGCAGGCAGGCGCGCCAGGGGGAGGGCAGGTTTTCGGTGTCGGCTGCCAGGGCTCCGGGTTGCAGGCGGTTGCCGGAAATCTCGTTGTCGGTGAAAAGCATGAGGTGGGAAAAGGGTTCAGGCCGGCGGGGTGTTGAAGGCTTCTTCGGCCTGGGTCAGTTTGGGCAAGGAAGCCAGGAAGCGGCGCAGGATGCCCGACGAGTACACGCTGGCCACGTCGCGCAGGAAGAGAGGGAAGTCGATGTGCGAGTCGTCGTCGGCCCGATCCGACACGGTGCGCATCACGGCGCAGGGCACGCCGAACTCGTGGCAGACCTGGGCCACGGCCGCGCCTTCCATTTCCACGCACAGCGCCTCGGGCATGTCGGCGCGCAGCCGCGCCACGGCCTCGGCGCTGTTGAGGAACTGGTCGCCGGTGACGATCAGGCCCAGGTGCGCGGCGGGCGCCGCGGGCTGCTCGGCCAGGAATTCGGCGGCGCAGCGCAGCAGCAGGGCCGACAGCGCGTCCGAGGTGGCGAAGCGGCTCGTGTGCAGCAGCGGCACCTCGAAGCGCGGGAAGAAAGGCCGCGCGTCCAGATCGTGCTGCGCCAGCGCGCTGCCGATCACCACGTCGCCTACCTGCACGTTCTCGGCGATACCGCCGGCCACGCCGGTGAACACCACGCGCTCGACGTCGAATTCGTGCAGCAGCGTGGCGGTGGTGGCCGCGGCCGCCACCTTGCCTACCCGCGTGAGCGCGATCACGCAGGGTTGGCCGTACAGCACGCCTTGATGGTAGTCGCGCATGCCGATGCGCTGCGTGTGGGCAGTAGCGCCCATCTCGTTCAGCAGTGTGCTGACTTCTTCGGCAAGAGCCGCGAGGATGCCTAGGGTTTTGATGATGGACTCCTGGGCAGGGTAAGACGGAACATCTTATTGGAAAATCACAGGCGCGCCTCTATGGCTTCGGCAATATGGCGCAGTACCTGGAGCCGAGCATAGCGCTTGTCGTTGGCCGATATCAAATGCCAGGGCGCGGCCGCCGTATTGGTGCGGGCCAGCATTTCGTTGGTGGCCAGCGCGTAGTCTTTCCAGCGCTTGCGGTTGCGCCAGTCGTCGGGCGTGATCTTGAAGTTCTTGAAGGGCGAGTGTTCGCGCTCCTTGAAGCGCGCGAGCTGCACGTTTCGCGTGACGGCCAGCCAGAGCTTGAGCACGACGGCGCCGTTGTCGGCCAGCTGCGCTTCGAAGTCGTTGATCTCGCCGTAGGCGCGGCGCCAATCGGCCGGTGCGATATAGCCCTCCACGCGCTCGACCAGCACGCGGCCGTACCAGCTGCGATCGAAGATGGCGATGCGGCCCGGCGTGGGCACATGGCGCCAGAAGCGCCATAGATAAGGGTGCGCCATTTCCTCGGCGTTGGGCGCCGCGACCGGCGTGATTTCGAACTGCCGCGCATCCAGCGCGTGTGTGACGCGCCGGATGGCACCGCCCTTGCCGGCGGCGTCCTGGCCCTCGAAGACCAGCACCAGCGAATGGCCGGCATGGAATTTGGCCGAGCGCGTGGCCCGCGCCAGCCGGCCCTGCGTGAGACCCAGCTCGGTGTCGTAGTCGTCCTTGGCGATGCTGGCGTTGTAGTCGAGCTCGCCGAGCCGATCGGTGACGTGCGTGGACAGGTCTGCCGCGAATGCGCTGGCGCGCGCGGGGCGCGGCGCCTGGCGCCGGCGCAGCGCCGCCAGCAGGGTTTCGGCCGTGCGCAGATGGCGCAGTTGCGCATCGGCGCCGGGCACGATGGTCCAGGGGGCGTGGGGCAGGTCGGTGCGTTCGATCGCGGCCGCGCCGGCACTGCGCAGGCGGTCGAATTTTTTGGGCACCTTGCGGTCTTCGGGCACGACCTGCCAGGCGGTTTCGGGGCTGGACAGCAAGGCCTTGGTGCGCTCGGCCTGGGCCGACGCGGACAGGTGAAACCAGAGCTTGACGAGCTGCACGCCGTTGGCTGCGAGCTCGGCTTCGAAGCGGCGTATGCGTTCGATCTCCCGGTCGATGCGCTGGGCATCGGGGCGCTTGCGCGCGGCTTCTTTCAGGAGCGGCGCATACCAGGAGCCGAACACGATGCCGATGCGGCCTTTGGCGGGCAGTGCATTCCAATAGCGCCAGCAGGGCGGGTGCTGCGCTTCTTCGGGCGTGGGCGTATCGAAGGCCAGGGTGTGGATGTGGCGCGGGTCCATCCACTCGTTCATCAGATTGACGGTGTCGCCCTTGCCCGAGCCGGCGATGCCGGCGACGACGACGAGCAGCGTGCGGTCCGCGCGGTTCAGCAGTGCGTATTGCGCGTTCAGCAGCGCGGTGCGCAGGCGAGGCTCCTGAAGATCGAAGGCCTTCTTGGCGAGTTTCGGGTCGGATTCCGCTTCTTCGAACATGGCCGGCGTCCTTGTCGTGGTCATGCGGCGATGTTCCGGCATTCCGCGAGGGGGCGCAAGCTTCGGCAGCACGCGACGCCGGTGCGGATACACTGGCCCGCACATTGTCTGAAGGAGCAAGTCATGCAAGTTCGATCAGTCATGCTGGCCGCGGTGCTGGCCTCGGTCTGCGCGTCGGCCTGGGCGGACGGCGTGCACGCGGGCGCGCTGGACATCAAAGACCCGTGGGCGCGCGCCACGGTGCCGGGGCAGGTGAATGGCGCGGGTTATCTGGAGGTGGACAACATGGGTTCGACGCCCGATCGCCTGGTGTCCGTGCATTCGGACGCGGCGCAGAAGGTGGAGATGCACACCATGTCCATGGAGAACGGCACGGCGCGGATGCGGGAAGTGGACGGCGGCGTGGAAGTGCCCGCGGGCGGCAAGGTGACGTTCGCGCCGGGCGGCTACCACCTCATGTTCGTGAAGCTGAAAGCGCCGTTCGCCGCGGGGGCTTCGGTGCCGGTGGTGCTGACGTTCCAGAAGGCGGGAGAAGTGAAGGTGATGATGCCGGTGCGGCCCCTGGGGGACATGGGGCATTCCGGAAACATGGGGCACGCCGGCCACGGCATGAACATGCCCGGAATGCAGTGATTTACGCGGGGTAGCGCCGCGCGCCGAACAAGGCGCTGCCCACCCTGATTTCGGTCGAGCCTTCTTCGATGGCGAGCTCGAAATCGCCGCTCATGCCCATGGAAAGGCGGTTCAGCTCGACGTTGGCGATGCCTTCGCCCTGCACCTGGTCGCGCAGTTCGCGCAGATGGCGAAAGCACGCGCGCACGGCCTGCGGGTCGTCGGAGTTGACGGCCAGGGTCATCAAGCCCTTGATGCGCAAGGCCGGATAGTCGCGGGCCACCGTGCGCACAAAGGCAGGGAGCTCGGCGGGCGCCAGGCCGGATTTGCTCTCTTCGGCCGAGGTCTTGACCTGCACCAGCGCGTCGATGGCGCGGCCTTCCAGATCGAGGCGGCGCTGCAAGGCCTCGGCCAATTCCAGGCGATCCAGCGATTGCACCTCGGAAGCGTCGCGCGCGGCTTCCTTGGCCTTGTTGGTCTGCAGATGGCCGATCAGCACCCATTGCAGTCCCAGGTCGGCCAAGGGGCCGGTTTTCTGGCGGATTTCCTGCGTCTTGTTTTCGCCGAAACGGATCAGGCCCAGGCCGGCCGCTTCGCGGATGAGATCGACGCCGAAGGTCTTGCTCACGGGCAGCAGCGTCACGTCGTCGACCGGCCGGCCGGCCCGCGCACAGGCGGCGGCCATGCGTGCACGGATGGCCGCCAGGCGCGAGGCGAGCGTGTCGTCGGAAGAGGGCATGAGCGTGGCGTCGGTCATCGGGATGAAAAGCGCAATGTGAAAACGGATAAGCAACACGCCGCACGCGGCGTGTTGCGGGCAAGCGGGAACCGGATCATTATCCTACGGGTTTGCCTCCACCTCTTTGGCCATCATGTCCGCCGCGTCGAACTACGTCTTCACCGATCCGTTCAAGGAAATCTACATTCCCCCCATCCGCTCGCTGGCGCCCTACGCATCGCGACCGGGCACTGTATCGCTGTCGGGCGGCTATCCGGCGCCGGAGCTGTTCGACGTCGAAGGCCTGCAGGAAGCGTCAGACCGGATCATGCCGAATCTGCGCGGCTTTCTGCAGTACGCCAACGTCGAGGGCCAGGCCAGCCTGATCGCGGCGCTCATCGGGCTTTGCGGCGAGCGCGGCATCGCCTGCGCGCCCGACGAGATCATGATCACGGGCGGAGCGCAGCACGGCATGGCGCTGCTCGCGCGCGTGCTGCTCGCGCAGGGCGACAACGTCATCGTCGAAGACCCGGCGTTTCCCAACACCGTCCAGGCTTTCCGCTACACCGGCGCCCAGGTGCACGGTGTGCCCGTCACGTCGGCGGGCGTGGACGTCGATGCGCTCGACGAAATGGCCGCGCGCCTCAAGCCCAAGATCGTTTCGGTGGTGGCCTCGTTCTCCAATCCGGGCGGCGCCACCGTCAGCCGCGAGAACCGCCTCAAGCTGCTGCAGTTGGCGGTCAAGCATCGCTTCCTCTTGATCGAAGACGATCCCTACGGCGAGCTGCGCTATTGCGGCGAGAAGGTGCCGCCCATCATGGCCCTGGCCGATGCCCGATCGCGTCCGTGGGTGGCTTACACCTCCACCCTATCCAAGACCATGGCGCCCGGCATGCGCGTGGGCTGGCTGGTCGCGCCGGCCGAGATCCGCCGCCGCTGCGTCAGCGCCAAGGCCGCCGACGATATGTCCAATCCGGTGTGGATCCAGGAAATCGCCGCGCAATACATCACGGGCGGCCGCTATCACGAGCACGTGCCGCGCATCCGCGCGGCTTACGGCGCGCGCTGCGAAGCGCTGGACCGCGCGCTGGCCGGCGTGCTGGGAGGCCGGGTCAGCTACGTCAAGCCCGAAGGCGGCATGTTCTTCTGGGTGCGCCTGGCCGGCGAGATCGACGCCACGCGCCTCTTGCCCTACGCCATCGAGAAGGAAGTGGTCTTCGTGCCGGGCCCGGGCTTCTATCTCGACCCGGCGCGGCATGTCGATTTGCATGCCATGCGCCTGTCTTTCGTCACGGTCGACGAAGCGCGCTTGACGCTGGGCATCGAGCGCCTGGCCCGGGCGCTCGATGCGTGCGAGGCCCGGGAGCCGGTGGCGGTGTCGCTCGCTTGATGCCGTAGAAAGAGCGATGCAAAAAGGCCGCGCATTGCGCGGCCTTGTCTATCGCTGGCCGGCTGCGCGGCTTATGCCGCCCGCTTGGCCGCCGTGGCGTTGCCCGCGCGGCTGCCGCCCTTGCGGTCCAGGTGGCCGGAGATCCACTGCCCGATGTCGACCAGCGCGTCGAAATCCACGCCGGTCTCGATGCCCAGGCCGCGCAGCATGTAGACCACGTCTTCGGTGGCCACGTTGCCGGTGGCGCCCTTGGCATAAGGGCAGCCGCCCAGGCCCGAAGCCGAGGCGTGGAAGATCGAGATGCCGGTTTCCAGCGAAGCCAGGATGTTGGCCAGCGCCTGGCCGTAGGTGTCGTGGAAGTGGCCCGAGATGCGCGCCGGATCGATCTTGGCCGTGACGGCGCTCATGACCTTGCGGGTGAGCAGCGGCGTGCCCACGCCTATGGTGTCGGCCACGTCGATCTCGTCGCAGCCCAGCGCCAGGAAGCGCTGCGCCACGTCCACCACCGACTCGACGGGCACTTCGCCCTGGTAAGGGCAGCCCAGCGCACAGCTGATGCTGCCGCGCAGGCGCATGCCGGCCGCCTTGGCCGCCTGCGCCACGGGCTCGAAGCGCGCGATGGATTCGGCGATCGAGCAGTTGATGTTCCGCTGCGAAAAGGCTTCGCTGGCCGCGCCGAAGATCACCACCTCGTCGGCGCGCGCGGCCAGGGCGCCTTCGAAGCCCTTCATGTTGGGCGTGAGCACCGAGTAGATCGTGCCCGGCTTGCGGCGTATGCCGGCCATGACTTCGGCGCCGTCGGCCATCTGCGGCACCCACTTGGGCGAGACGAAGGACGCCGCCTCGACGTTGGGAAAACCGGCATCGGCCAGCCTTTCGACCAGCTCGATCTTGACCGCGGTGGGGATGAAGTTTTTCTCGTTCTGCAAGCCGTCGCGCGGCGCGACCTCGACAAGTTTTACGCGGGCAGGCAGGGACATTTTCGGGCTCCGGGGCGGATGATGGATTGTTGATTCAACGATAGCGCAAAGCAACCGGAACCGTGAACCAAGCCCGCATTCGGTCATTGGATTCACATTCGGCCGTCGGGTTCGGTACGTCGGGCTTTTCAATACGCCAGTCGCTGGAACCGCCCATCGTCCAGCCGCGCGATATGCCCGGCCAGCTCCAGCTCCAGCAGCTGCGCCTGCAGCGTGGCGGTGTCCAGGCCGGTGCGGGCCTGCAGGGCATCCAGATG
>Ga0209455_1001166_pt1 | contig 12650 bp, 12 predicted proteins | sample AraplaCol_mCL_r2_FD_184275 | JGI IMG/M metagenome (GOLD analysis project Ga0209455, IMG submission 184275) | Arabidopsis root microbial communities from North Carolina, USA - plate scrape CL_Col_mCL_r2 (SPAdes) (version 2) | ecosystem: Host-associated > Plants > Roots > Endosphere | place: USA...
TTCTCTTTCGTCGCTTCTCTTGCCGTCGCTATTCACGGCAGATTGTCGCGCATCACGATGTCGATGCGGATCGTCTCCTGTTCGCTCAAGATCGGCTCGCCGCGGGCGAGCGCCAGCAGCACGCGGACTGCCGCCCGCGCCTCGTGTCCCGGATTCTGCGAGATCGCCGCATCCATCACGCCGTTGAGCAGCAGCTTGCGCGTCAGCACCGTCACGTCATGGCCGACGAACATCACCTCGCCCGCGCGGCCGGAATCGCTCAGCGCCTTGGCAACGCCCGACGTGCCGGCGCCGACATTGTAGAGACCGACGATGTCGCGATGCTCCTGCAGCAGCCGCGTTGTGAGCCGTTCCGAACGGTCGTCCTCGTCGTGGCCCTCGGCAACCGGCAATACCTTGAGCTGAGAAAACTCCGACGTCAGAACCTGATTGAAGCCGAAGATGCGCTCGGCATGATCGCGCAAGCCGCGCGACCCGGCGACGATGGCGACGCAGCCGGGCCTGCCGCCGACGAAGCGGCCGACCAGCGCGCCGGCCGTGCGACCAGCGGCGATGTTGTCGATACCGACATAATGATGCCTTCGCGACGACGGCACGTCCGACACCAAGGTGACCACCTTGGCGCCGCCATCGACGAGATCGTTGAGCGCCGCGCGAACGCTCGGATGATCGAGCGCGACCACGGCGACGCCGTCGACCTGACCGACCAGCTCTTCGAGCCTGGCCGACAGGATGGCCGGGTCGAACACGTCGGTCTCGAGCGTCTCGACGGCAAGCCGCCGCGCCGACAGCCAGCCCGCCATCTCGCCGAGATGAGACTCGATCTGCTGCATGAAAAGATTGACGCCGCAGGGCATCACGAAGACGAAGCGCCGTGATCGCGCCCGCGCCAGTTCGGAGGCCGCGGCATGCGGCTGAAACGCGCTGCGCTCCATCGCATCCTTCACGCGCCGCACCGTATCGGGCCGCACGCCCGGACGGTTGTGCAGTACGCGGTCGACGGTGGCGAGGCTGACGCCGGCCTGCCGCGCAATATCCCGCAATGTTTGCGGCGCGTTCATCTCCTCCCCCTTTTATTGAACGGGGAGCCTAGCGGAATCGCTGAGGTACGCAACTCATTTTTGAGGTTACAGCACTCAGCCTTTCGTCAGGGCGCGCAGGTAAAGCTCCCCGCCTGGTCAGTCGGTCCGGATCGATAATGCGGCCAGGCGGGCCAGCGGCACAGCGGCAGGCTGCGGATGGTGGCGAACGACGGCGCTTCGATGGTCTGCTCTACCACCTCGAGGTCAGCCGGCGCCTTGCCGTTCTCGACCCAGTCGACCAGCACACTCAGCATGTCGACGTCAGCCGGCGCACCGGAGCCGACGTGATCGACGCCAGGCGCCGTATAGAGCCGCGCGAATTCCGCGGTCTCGGCCTTGCCGAGCTTGTGCTCCACGCTCTCGAAATAGCGGATGCCGGCATAGGGGCTCTGCGCGTAGTCGGCCATGTGCTCCAGCATCACCAGCTTGCCTTTACGGTCGCGAAAGCGGCTCAGATCGGGATTGGTCGAGTCCATCAGGTTGGAGACTTCGAGCACGCGCGCCTTGTGCTCCTCCGGCTTGTAGGTCGTAACATCGAGCTTGGGATCCCGCGCGAAGACATATTGCGTGCCGCCGGCGCCGTAGATCCAGGCGATACCGTTGGCCGGCGTCGGCGGCTGCGTCGGCGCCGCCCTGCCGAGCCACCAGGAAATCCAGCCGCCCGCCGAGGCGAACGGCGGCGTGTCTTCCCCGGACACGCCCCAACCCGGATAGTCATCGAGACCATTGGCCAGCGCGAACGGAAATTTGTAAGTCGAATGCAGCGTGTCGATCGCCTTGATCTGCGCGTCGGTCAGACACTCGTCACCGCTCTGCCCGCTGGCGCAGCGCAGCGTCTCAGGCTTGAAGCTCGCCTTGCAGCCGACGGGATTCTCGACCAGTCCGTCTTCCACGCCATCGGCCTTGTCGCAGGTCTTGCGGACGGCATCTGCGACCAGCTTCACCTGCGCAGGGTTGATCCAGCCCGCGCCCATGGTCACGAGCCCGCTGCGTGTCCCGGCATGCTGCAGGCCGGCCCAGTTGATGACCGGCGCACGGGCGAAGATGCCGTCGAAATCATCGGGATAGCGCTGGGCCATGGTCAGCGCCTCGCGGCCGCCTTCGGACGATCCCATGAAGTACATCCTGGCGGGCTTCTTGCCGTACGCCCGCTGCATCAGGTCGACCGCAGCGTCGTGCACCTTCTTGTAGGCGACGTGCGCAAAATTCTCGAACGCCTCGTCATTGAGCGCGAAGGCCTGCGGCGGTTCGCCGGGTTTGGCCTCATGCCCGGAGTCCGTGCCGTAGGTGACGAAGCCGCGCGCCAAGGGCGAGGGCTTGTCGAACGGATAGGCCGGTGGCAGGCCGAGACCCGTGATCAGGACGCCGTTGAACCCACCGCCGCCATATTGCAGCGAGCGGCCGTTCCAATCGGTCGGCAGGTTGACCTCGAACTTGATCGGCGGTGCGGTCGGGTCTCGGGAATCAATATGCCCGAGCACCTTGCAGAAGGCCGGATTGGCCGGCGCGATGCGCGCAGCCGGCGAGCCCGCCTTCTCGGCAACAGACAGCGGGGTCGGCGCCTGCAGTGCGCCAGAATCGATGTTCACGCCGTTCTGCGCCGGGCCCGCGAGACCGCTGCAGGTCGCCGCGGCGTCGCCGACAAGACCATCAGCGAATGCCGGCGCAGCGACCATCGCCAGCATCAAGCCCGCACCGCACGCGCGCGGCGTGTTCATCCATGTCGCCATTTTTCGCTTCCTCCCCTGTTCGTCCCGTTGTCCGGAATCTCGATTCCTGCGCTGACCGCAAACCGTCAGCATGAGCTTATCATCCGCCCGGCTAGAATGGCAGGCCGACATAGTTCTCCGCGAGCGAGCGCTGCGCGGCGTCCGACGAGAACAGATAGGCCATGTCGGTGTCCTGCAGCTTATTCTCATAGGCGATGCGATCGGGGAAGCGATGCAGCAGCATCGTCATCCACCACGAGAAGCGCTGCGCCTTCCAGATCCGGGCCAGAGCACGCTGCGAATAAGCGTCGAGTCCGTTGTCGTCGCCTTTTTTATAGTGATCCAGCACCGCGTGATAGAGATAGTAGATATCGGAAGCAGCGCTGTTCAGCCCGCGCGCACCGGTCGGCGGGAAGATGTGTGCGGCATCGCCGGCCAGGAACAGCCGGCCGTAACGCATCGGTTCGGCGACATAGCTGCGCAGCGGCGCAATGCTCTTCTCTATCGAGGGTCCCGTGATCAGGCCTGCTGCGACCTGCGGCGGCAAACGATGCTTCAGCTCGTCCCAGAACGCATCGTCGCTCCAGTCGTCGACCTTGTCGGACAGCGGCACCTGGATGTAATAGCGGCTCAGGATTTGCGAGCGCATCGAGCACAGCGCGAAGCCGCGCTCGTGCTTGACGTAGATCAGCTCCGGGTTGATCGGCTTTGTGTGCGACAACACACCGAGCCAGCCGAACGGATAGACCCGTTCGTACTCGGTGAGCTTGTCTTTCGGGATCGATTTGCGGCTGACGCCATGGAATCCGTCGGCGCCGATGATGTAATCGCAATCGATGCGGATCGTCTGACCGCCGTCGCGATAGGTGACGAACGGAGTGTCGGAGGCGATGTCGTGCGGCACGACGTCGGCGGCGCTGTGCACGACTTTGCCGCGGAGCCGGTCGCGCGCCTCATAGAGATCGCGCGTCACCTCGGTCTGGCCATAGACCAGGACCGAATTGCCGCCGGAATATTTGTGCAGATCGATCCGGTCGAGCACGCCGTCATGGGCGATGTTGAAGCCGTGATGGATTTCGCCCTCGCGGTCCATGCGCTCGCCGCACTGGGCCTCGCGCATCAGCCTGGCAAAGCCGTGCTCGAGCACGCCGGCGCGGATGCGCGACAGCACATGGTCGCGGCTGGACCTCTCCAGCACGACGGTGTCGATCCCCTGCAGGTGCAGAAGCTGTGACAACAGCAGGCCCGACGGGCCGCCGCCGATGATGCACACCTGGACCCGCATGATCTCCTCCCGGACAACTTTTCTATTGGACGAATCTATCCACTTTCTCCCCGTCCCGAATGGATCAACTGCGCTTTATCTTGTACAAATCGAACATGCCCCGTTCACCGGAACGCCAGTCCTCGATCCGCACCTATCCCCTGTTCGGCGAAGCCGGCGATCTGCCGGATGTCGTGCATTGCGAAACCATTGCCGCCCGATCGCTGCTCACCGGATGGCAGTTTGCGCCGCATCGTCATGCGCGGCTGCACCAGATCCTGCTGGTGGAGAAAGGCGCCGGCGAAGCGACGCTCGAGGGGCAGGCGTATCGGTTGAATGCAATGCGGGTGGTCAACGTGCCGACCGGCCATGTCCATGGCTTCACCTTCGTTCCAGGCATGCAGGGTTTTGTGCTGACGATCGCGAGCGAGATGCTGGACGAGGCGTTGTCGCCGGCGGCGGGCCTGCGGAGGGCACTCGCCGGCTCGAATGTGGTCCGCGCCACCGCACAGATGCGCGGCTTGATGGCCCAGCTCCATGCCGAATACGCCGGACGGCATTTTGCGCGCGCCCATCTGTTGCGGGCGCTCACGTCAGCTCTGCTCGGCCTGGTCGCGCGCGAGCTGGCGGACAAAACGGCCGCGGACAGCGCCGGGACCACCGACCTGTTCCGCCGCTTCGAGGCGCTGCTGGAGCAGCATTATCTCGAACATTGGTCGGTCGCCGACTACGCTGCGACGCTGTCGGTCAGCCCAACCCATCTCAGCCGCCTCACCAAGGCCGCGACCGGGCACGCCGCGTCCGAGCTGATTCAGGAGCGCATCGTCCGCGAGGCACGGCGAAACCTCGTCTACACCAACCTCCCGGTGTCGACGATCGCCTACGCGCTCGGCTTCAACGACCCCGCCTATTTTAGCCGGCTGTTCGCGAGCGCAACGGGGCTCTCCCCAAGGAGGTTCAGGGAGAAGGTGGTGCGCGGGGAGTGATAATCCGTCATTGCAAGCGAAGCGAAGCAATCCAGAATCGAGAAAGAGGTCTGGATTGCTTCGTCGCCTTCGGCTCCTCGCAATGACGAGAATTCACCCCTCAGTCAATTGCCGATCCAGATCGTGCAGCACCTGGTAGCACGGCAGCACCTGGGCGACGCTGGAGTTGGGCTCGCGGCCTTCGCGGATCGCGGCGAAGAATTCGCGATCCTGCAGCTCGATGCCGTTCATGGAGACATCGACCTTGGAGACGTCGATCTTCTCTTCCTTGCCATTCACCAGATCGTCGTAGCGCGCGATATAGGTGCCGGTATCGCCGATGTAGCGGAAGAAGGTGCCGAGCGGTCCGTCATTGTTGAACGACAGCGACAATGTGCAGATAGCGCCGTTCGCCGCCTTGAGCTGGATCGACATGTCCATGGCGATGCCGAGCGTCGGATGGATCGGCCCCTGCACGGCGTTGGCCTTCACGATCGGCGAGCCGGCCTGATAGGCGAACAGATCGACGGTATGCGCGGCATGGTGCCACAACAGGTGATCGGTCCAGCTCCGCGGCTGACCCAGCGCGTTCATGTTGCTGCGACGGAAGAAGTAGGTCTGCACGTCCATCTGCTGGATGTGGAATTCACCCGCCTTGATCTTCTTGTGCACCCATTGGTGGCTGGGATTGAAGCGGCGGGTATGCCCGCACATCGCAACCAGTCCTGTCTGCTGCTGCAGGTCGACCACGGCCTGCGCGCCCTTGAGCGAATCGGCCAACGGAATCTCGACCTGCACATGCTTGCCGGCGTTGAGGCACTCGATCGCCTGCGCCGCATGCATCTGGGTCGGCGTGCACAGGATCACGGCATCGACCTCGCCCAGCTTCAGGCTGTCGGCGAGTTCGGTCGAGACATGCTTGATGCCGTATTTGTCGGCGATTTCCTTGGTCTGCTCCAGCCTGCGGCCGACCAGCGACACCACCTCGACATCGGCAATGTTCTTGATGCCGTCGAGATGCTTGATACCAAACGCGCCGGCGCCGGCGAGTGCAACCTTGATGGGCTTGCCCATATCAGGTGTTCTCCAGGATCAGATGACCGACCGCGGTGTTGCTCGCGGGCACGTGATAGAAGCGATGCAGCAGCTTCGGCTTGTGGCCACCGTTGACGTCGCTCATGGCGCCGCGCGCAATCAGCCACATCACAAGCTCGATGCCCTCGCTGCCGGCCTCGCGCACATAGTCGATGTGCGGCAGCTTCGACAGCCGATCAGGATCGTTGATCAACTGGTCGAGGAAGGCATTGTCCCATTCGCGGTTGATCAGGCCGGCGCGCGGCCCCTGCAACTGGTGGCTCATGCCGCCGGTGCCCCAGATCTGCACGTTCAGCGGCTCGTCATAGGATTCGATCGCCTTGCGGATCGCCTGGCCGAGCATGAAGCAGCGCCGTCCCGACGGCACCGGATATTGCACCACGTTGACGGCGAACGGGATGATCGGGCACGGCCAGGCATCGACCTGGCCGAACACCAGGCTGAGCGGCACGGTGAGGCCGTGGTCGACATCCATCTTGTTGACGATGGTGAGGTCGAAATCATCCTGGATCACCGACTGCGCAATGTGCGCGGCCAGCGCCGGATGCCCATAAACCTTCGGCACCGGGCGCGGCCCCCAGCCCTCGTCAGCCGGGGCATATTCAGCTGCCGTGCCGATCGCGAAGGTCGGGATCATGTCCAGGCTGAAGGCCGTGGCGTGATCGTTGAACACCAGGAATACCACGTCCGGCTTCTGCTGCTTCTCCCACCGCTTGGCGAAATCGTAACCTTCGAATACCGGCTTCCAATAGTCTTCCTGGGTCTTGCCGAGGTCGAGCGCCGCGCCGATGGCCGGGACGTGCGAGGTGTAAACGCTTGCCGTGATACGGGCCATCACTTCTTCTCCCCGGTGTAGCGGTTGCCCTCGACCGAGCGGCCGCCCTTGATCATCATGTCGCGATATTGTTCTTCGGTCATGCCGGTCATGCTGCCGGCCATCTGCTGAAAGCTCTTGCCGTCCGTCGCGCCGATCTTGGCAAGGAAGTAGATGTTGCCGCCGAGCGCGATGCAGCGGTTGAGATCGCGATCGAGCACCGCTTGCTTCTGCTCCTCGCTCATCGGCCATTCGTCGAGATAGGCGCGCTCATTGGCCTTGAAGCGGGCGCGGTTCTCCGCCTTCATCAAGGACATGCAGAACTGGTTCAGATGATAGCCCTGGCGTGACATGTCGGCGTCGAAGATCGTCGTGCCGGGAACGTCGGTATAGGGTTTGTCGAGCGACATCGATCGTCTCCTCGTTTAAGATTCCTCGGGCCAGTAAAGCCGCATCGGATTATCGACCAGGAGCTTCTTCTGCAGCTCCGGCGTCGTTGCGATATGCGGAATGAAATCGACCAGAAGCCCGTCGTCGGGCATGCGGCCCTTCAGGTTCGGATGCGGCCAGTCGGTGCCCCACAGCACGCGATCCGGAAACGTCTCGACGATGCGCCTGGCGAACGGCACCACGTCGCGATAGGCGTTCTGCTCGCCATTGAGCGCGGGCGGTCCCGCCACCGAGAGCCGCTCCGGGCAGCTCACCTTGGACCAGACGTTCTGGTGCTCGCGCATGAACTTCACGAACAGCGCGAACTCCGGGCCGTCGACCGGCTTGCTCACGTCGGGACGGCCCATGTGATCGACCACGACGGTGGTCGGCAGCGTCGTGAAGAAATCCCACAGCTCCGGCAGGTCGACCGCCTCGAAATAGATCACGACATGCCAGCCGAGTTTTGCGATCCGGCCGGCGATCTCGTTGAGCTCGTCCTTGGGCGTGAAATCCACCAGCCGCTTGACGAAGTTGAAGCGGACACCGCGCACGCCGGCGTCGTGCATCGTCTTCAGCTCGGCGTCGGTGACGCTGCGCTTGACTGTAGCAACACCACGCGCGCGACCGTTCGCGTTGACCAGCGCATCGACCATGGCGCTGTTATCGGCGCCGTGGCAGGTCGCCTGCACCACCACGTTGCGGGCGAAGCCGAGATGGTCGCGCAAGGCGTAGAGCTGCCGCTTGGAGGCGTCGCACGGCGTGTATTTGCGCTCGGGCGCATAAGGAAACTCTGCGCCGGGGCCGAACACGTGGCAGTGCGCATCGACGCTGCCGGCCGGCACCTTGAAGCGCGGCGTCGATGGGCCGTTATACCAATCGAGCCAACCGGGTGTCTTCTGAAACTCCATGTCGTCCATTACTCCTTGGACTTCGTGTTGGACCCGGCCTGCGCGAGAATGCGGTCGGCCTCGGTGCGCCAGTCCGGGCTGCGTGCGAATTCCTTCGCCCCCTTGGCGCCGAACAATCCCTGGTCAGCGAGATCAGCAACCCAGGCCTGCCGCTCGGCGGTGCCTTGCGCCGACCACGGCGTCAGCCCGATATCGCGCACGGTCTCGGCCACCTCGCGCACCTCTTCGGCGCGGCGACGGCCGTGCTCGATCACGCGCTGGAAGAAATAGGCGCCCTGTTTCTCCCAATCGATGCCCGGAAAGGTCTCCTTCAGCGAGGCCAGCACCGCATCCTCGACGCCATAGGCGCGCGCGGTGGTGAAGGCCTCGATCACCATCGCCTCCATACCCTTGATCATGATGCTGCGGCACATCTTGGTCGCCGACGCCACGCCGAGCTTGTCGCTCGCAGGCTTCGCGGCAAACCCGAGATCGTTGAGCAGCGGCGCCAGCTCGCGCGCACCGGCGCCGCCGAGCAGCAGCGGCACCTTGATTCGATACGGCGGCACCGAGGTCATCACCGCGCCCTCAACGTAACGGCCGCCGGCGCCGTCGATCAGATCAGCCGCGCGCTGTTTGGCACGTGGCGACGCCGAGTTGAAGTCGAGGAACCAGGCGCCCTTCTTGATATCAGGTGCGCAAGCCTCCGCTACCGCAATATCCTGGCTCGCGGTCACCGCCGAGACGATGAAGTCGGCCTGCGACGCCAGCTCGCCATGCGAGTCCGCCAGCGTGACGCCGATGCCTGCCGCATGCTCACGCAGCGGCGCGTCGCGCTCATCGCCGAGCTTGATGTCATAGGCCGAGACCCGCACGCCGTCCTTGCGCAGGTCCTCGGCGAGAATCCTGCCGACCTCGCCATAGCCGATCAGCCCGACATGCCACCGGTTGGAAGGACTTGGGTTGGATGCTGCGGCCATGACCTAATCGATAAATTTGAGCCCGGCCTTCGCCAAGGGCTCGCGCATCTTGTACATGTCGAGACCGAGCACGCCGGAGGCCAGCTTGGCGCGCTTGTCGGCTTCGTTGGCCTCACGTGCGGCGGCCGCTTCCGCGGCCTGATCCGCGATCTCGGCCGGCACCACCACCACACCATCGGGATCGGCGATAACGACGTCGCCCGGATTGACCAAAACGCCCGCAACAACCACGGGGATGTTGACCGAGCCCAGCGTCGCCTTGACGGTGCCGCGCGCGCTGATGGCGCGCGAGAACACCGGGAACTGCATCTCGGTGAGATCGGCGACGTCGCGCACGCCGCCGTCGATCACAAGGCCCTTGGCGCCGCGGGCACGAAAACTGGTCGCAAGCAGATCGCCGAAGAAGCCGTCGGTGTTCTCGACCGTGCAGGCCGCGACCACGACGTCACCCGGCTGGAGCTGCTCGGCCGCGACATGCATCATCCAGTTGTCGCCGGGCTGCAGCAGCACGGTCACGGCAGTGCCGCACATCTTCGCGGTCGGATAGATCGGGCGCATGTAGCATTGCATCAGCCCGACGCGGCCCATCGCTTCATGGATGGTGGCGACGCCGAACTTCGCAAGCTTCTCGACTGCCGCCTTGTCGGCGCGGCTGATAGTCTTCTTGACGATGCCGAGATTGTTCATGGGGGTATCTTTGGCGGTGCTCATGTTCGCGTGCCCTTAATTCACTTGCGCTTGGTTTATTTGCCTCGGGCCTTCAACGCGGCGTCGAGCCGCGGGAACACCCGCCGCGCATTGCCTTCATAGATCTGGTGGCGCTGCTCGGGCGTGAGCTTGGCCGCCTCGATGTAGCGCTTGGTGTCGTCGTAGTAGAAGCCGGTCTCGGGATCGATGCCGCGGACAGCACCGATCATCTCGGAGGCGAACAGGATGTTGTCGACCGGGATCACGTTCGTCAGCAGGTCGATGCCGGGCTGGTGATAAACGCAGGTATCGAAGAAGATGTTCTTGAGCAGATGATCCTTCAGCAACGGCTTCTTAAGCTCCTGCGCTAACCCGCGGAAGCGGCCCCAGTGATACGGCACCGCCCCGCCGCCATGCGGGATCAGGAATTTCAGCGTCGGGAAATCCTTGAACAGGTCCGAGGTCAGGCACTGCATGAACGCGGTGGTGTCGGCGTTCAAATAATGCGCGCCGGTGGTGTGGAAGCAGGCGTTGCAACTGGTTGAGACGTGGATCATCGCCGGGATGTCCAATTCGACCATCTTCTCATAGATCGGATACCAGTGCCGGTCTGACACCGGCGGCGAGGTCCAGTGACCGCCCGAGGGATCCGGATTCAGATTGATGCCGACGAAGCCGTACTCCTTGATGCATTTCTCCAGCTCCGGAATACAGGTCGCTGGGTCGACGCCCGGCGACTGCGGCAGCATGGCAACACCGATGAAATTGTCCGGGAATAGCTTGCTGACGCGATAGCACAGCTCGTTGCAGATCGCGGCCCAGGTCGAGGATACCTGGAAATCGCCGATGTGATGGGCCATGAAGCTCGCCCGCGGCGAGAAGATGGTGAGGTCACTGCCACGCTCCTGCATCTTCTTGAGCTGATTGCTCTCGATGCTCTCGCGCAGCGCGTCGTCGCTGATCGAAAGCTCCGAGGCCTTCGGCATCACCGAGGGATCCTTGATGCCCGCGATCTGGCGGTTGCGCCAATCCTCCAGCGCCTTCGGCGCGGTGGTGTAGTGGCCGTGCACATCGATGATCACTTGGCAATCTCCTCAATCAGCGAACGCATGTCCCACGATCCGGTTAGTTCCGCCCTCCGGCGAGACGTCGCATGTTGTTCTGTCTATTCTGCGATGGGCATCGCGTCGAGACACGTCTTTGCCCTGGATGTGGGATGATTTTAACCTGCACTCTGCCGCGTTCGGTCCGTTCCCGCCAGCGCCCGCCTCCTATAACAGATATTCCGGGATGGCATGGTATAACACTCCAGCCATGCTGAATTGGAACGGTTCGATTTGTGCCTCCGAATGCGCCCTGATGGCTCTAGCGCGCCAATTTACGGATCAGCGCGGACGCGAGCTTCATGGTGCGGACGGCAAGCGGCGTCGGCCGCTTGTGCGCCGAGGTGACGAGACAGAGCACGCTGGTCGGGGTCGGATCGGTCAGCCGCCGGATCGCCAGTTCCGCCGCGCGCCCCGAGGCCGCCACCCCGCTCGCGGTCAGCACCGCGTGCCCATAGCCGGCGCAGACGAGATCGATGATCGAGGGCACGCTCGACACCTCCCAGGCGATATCGAGCTTGACCCCGGCCAGCGCCGCCTGCGTCTCCAGCAGGCGCCGCACCGCATGCACCCGCTCCGGCACTATCAGCGGATAGCCCGACAGCTCGGCCATCGGCAGCGGCGTGGTCATCCGCCTCTTTCCCTTCGGGGCATGGCTGACCAGGCCGAGCGCCTCCTGCAGCAGCGGCGTGATCTCCAGGCCAGGCTGCGCCTCGGGATTATAGACCATGCCGACATCGATGCGCCCGGTCGTGACCCATTCGACGATATGGGTCGACAGCCCTTCGACCACTGCGAGCCGCGCCGCCGGCAGTTCGGTCCTGAAGCGGTCAATCAGCGGCAGCGTCAGCCGGCGGCCGATGCTCGGCGGCAATCCGATGGTGATGCGGCCGACCGGCGCATCCCTGCTGGCACCGAGGTCATCGCGCGCATGCGAGACGAGCTGCAGCACCGCAACCGAGTGATCGAACAGCCGCTTGCCCGCATCAGTCAGCGCCACGCCGCGGCCGTTGCGCGCGAACAATTGCTGGTTCAGCTCGGTCTCCAGCGCGCGGATCTGGCGTGACAGCGCCGGCTGCGCCACGTCGAGCACGCCCGCCGCCTTGCTGAACGAGCCGAGCTCGGCGACCTGCACGAAATATTCGAGCTGCTTGAGGTTCATGGATGGGCTCGCAGATGCGGTGCGCTCCTCCCTCGCCCCGTTGTTACGGAGCAGAGCCGCAGGCCGCTCGCAATTGCGATCGGAATGGATTCCAGGAATTCGTCATGACGATCGCAGCGAAGCAATCCAGCGCCGCGAAGAAGGTCTGGATTGCTTCGCCGCCGCTGCGCTCCCCGCAATGACGAGCCTAGAGCGCCTGGTGTAGGGTGGGCAAAGCGAAGCGTGCCCACCATTGATCGACAGGGCCGATAGACGGTGGGCACGGCGCTGCGCGCCTTTGCCCACCCTACGTACCTCGCGTTGCCGAGGTCCCTCATCTCAATTCAGCACATTCAGCGACGCATTGAGTACCGACGCAAAGGCGACCCAGCAGGCGTAGGGCACGAACAATAGCGCCGTCGTCCGGTCCTTCCGCCATTGCATGACGATGAAGGCGATGACCAGCGCCAGCATCGCAACAATGACGGCTA
>Ga0209455_1001167_pt1 | contig 12638 bp, 10 predicted proteins | sample AraplaCol_mCL_r2_FD_184275 | JGI IMG/M metagenome (GOLD analysis project Ga0209455, IMG submission 184275) | Arabidopsis root microbial communities from North Carolina, USA - plate scrape CL_Col_mCL_r2 (SPAdes) (version 2) | ecosystem: Host-associated > Plants > Roots > Endosphere | place: USA...
CGGCCATCAATTCATTCTCGGCCCCGAGGCGCCGCCGCTCTGGCGCGACATCGATCTCGTACAGCATGCGGTCACCGGGACCGTCACCGACCGCACCGGCACGATCACGCTGGCGCGTGAAGGGGCAGGGGCCAATGTGTTGGGCGATCCCCGCATCGGCCTCGCCTGGCTGGTTAATGAGATGGTGGCGCTTGGAACGACGCTGCGGGCCGGCGAGGTGGTCACCACGGGTACCTGCATGGTGCCTCTGCCGATCGCACCGGGCACCGTCATCACCGCCGATTACGGCAGCCTCGGGCGCATGCAGATCCGCTTCGCGACGGCTGGTTAGATGGCTCGCAAGGATGCGCGCGACCGGTTGGCGTATTAGCGGTCCTTCGGCGCCGGATTCTCCTTGGATGCATCCGCCGTGGTGGTTCCCGGCGGCGGCACCGACACACCGTTATCCTGCAGGCTCGCCAGCTTCATGTTGCCGTCATAGCAGGCGGTGACATTATGCTTCTCATTGCGCGTGCCGGCCTCGACCGGGGTGAAGAGAACTTCACTCAGCCCCAAGGTAAAGACATCGGCAACCGCTTCGCCGGCGGCGATCGCGGCTTTGCCGCCCGCACCTGGCCCGCGCGTATAGACACTGAAGACGTCGCAGGATTGGTCTCCGTTCTTTACCGTGGAAACCGGCGCCCCCAATTTACCGACGACCTGCAACCGGTCTGTTCCTGTCGGCACGCTTGACAAATTGACAGGATCAGGCCGGGTTGCCTCCAACGCAACGGAACAGCCGGTTGTCACAGCGCAGGACAACATGGCCGCCACAAGGCGAGCGGCCTTCAAAGGAATGAACATGTGCGATTGCCCCCAAAGCAAACTATCGACGCATATTATCCTATAGATCGTGAAGTTTCTAAGTCCAAAATAGGACTTCGGGTGCGAAATTTTGGCGGATTTCGGATTGAATTCTGCACGGTCCGCTATGGCGTCGGGCACCGCCCCTGGAAGACCATGAGAAACCGCTTTTCGCCCGCCGGGCATCGGCGTATCATTTTGACCAATTGATCAAGTTTCGGATCAACCGGACGGTCACGATCAGATTGGGAGAAAGTTCATGTCGCTATTGATCAGGGGCGGCACCGTCGTCACTGCCGAAGAGATGAAGCGCGCCGATGTCTATTGCGCCGATGGCGTGATCAAGGCGGTGGGCGAGAAATTGGACGTGCCGTCAGGCGCCAAGGTGGTCGATGCCGGCGGCCAATATGTGATGCCGGGCGGCATCGATCCCCATACCCATATGCAGCTGCCCTTCATGGGCACGGTGGCCAGCGAGGACTTCTTCAGCGGCACCGCTGCCGGCCTTGCCGGCGGTACCACCATGATCATCGATTTCGTCATTCCCGCCCCCCAGACCTCGCTGCTCACGGCCTATGACCAGTGGCGCGACTGGGCGAAGAAATCCTGCGCCGATTATTCCTTCCATGTCGCCGTCACCTGGTGGAGCGACCAGGTCTATGAGGATATGGGCACCCTGGCGCGTGAACGCGGCGTCAACAGCTTCAAGCACTTCATGGCCTATAAGAACGCCATCATGGTGCCGGACGAAAACCTGGTGAAGAGCTTCGCCCGCTGCCTGGAACTGGGCGCCATGCCGACGGTCCATGCCGAGAATGGCGAGCTCGTCTATCACCTGCAGCAGGAAGTGCTGAAGAAGGGCATCACCGGTCCCGAAGGCCATCCCATGTCGCGGCCGCCGGAAGTGGAAGGTGAGGCCGCCAACCGCGCCATCCGTGTCGCCCAGGTGATCGGCAATCCGCTCTATATCGTCCACAATTCCTGCAAGGAAGCGGTCGAGGCGATCGTGCGTGCGCGCAACGAGGGCCAGCGGGTCTATGGCGAGGTGCTGGCCGGCCATCTGCTGATCGATGATTCGGTTTATCGCCATCCCGACTGGAACGTCGCGGCCGCGCATGTGATGAGCCCGCCCTTCCGGCCGAAGGAGAACCAGGAGATCCTCTGGCGGGCACTTCAGGCCGGCAGCCTGCAGACCACGGCGACCGATCATTGCTGCTTCTGCGCCGATCAGAAGGCCATGGGCCGCAATGATTTTTCGAAGATCCCCAATGGCACCGGCGGGGTCGAGGACCGCATGTCGGTGATCTGGCATCACGGCGTCAATACCGGTCGCCTGACGCCGATGGAATTCGTCAAGGTGACTTCGACCAATGCGGCGCAGATCTTCAACATCTATCCGCGCAAGGGCTCGGTCAGCGTCGGCGCCGATGCCGACCTCGTGGTCTGGGATCCGAAGGCCAGCCGTACCATCTCGGCCAAGACCCATCACCAGAAAGTCGATTACAACATCTTCGAAGGCATGACCGTACAAGGCCTCAATAGCTACACGATCAGCCAGGGCAAGGTGGTCTGGGCCGATGGCAAGCTGAATGTGCAGGAAGGGGCGGGTCGCTATATCGACCGGCCGACCTTCCAGCCGATCTTCGAGGCGGCCGAGAAGGCCAATGCCCGACGCAAGCCCTCAGCAGTGCAGCGGGCCAAGGCTGCGCAATAGGAAATGCAGCTTCAGACTTGGAGAAGCCGGGACCCCGGATGCGAGGTTCCGGCTTCTCTTGTATCAGCCATCCTCGTCCGGGTCGGGCAGGCGGCTGACCAGCAGCTTGTCGATGCGGCGACCATCCATGTCGACGATCTCAAAGCGCCAGCCATCCCAGTCGAAGGCATCGCCGGCGACGGGAATACGGCCGAGCCTGAACAGCGAGAAGCCGGCAATGGTATGAAAGTCCTCATCGGGCCGCTCACGGATCCCCAGCCGGTCGAAGGCATCGCCGGCCGCCATCATGCCATCGATCAGCAAGGAGCCGTCGGCACGCTGGGTCACCTCCGGCGCTTCGCCTTCCTCATCGGGAATATCGCCGGCGATGGCCTCCAGGAGATCGGTCTGGGTGACGATGCCTTCCAGGCTGCCGTATTCATCGACAATGATGGCCATGCGCACCGGCTTGGTCTTGAAATGCTCCAGGACCTTCATGACCGGCGTACCTTCATGCAGCACGAGGGCCTCCTGCAGCACCGCCAGCGGATCGACCTCGCCACCATCCAGCATCCGGTCAAGCAGGTCCTGTTTGCGCAGGATACCAATCACGTCATCGACGCCGCCGCGGCTGACGACGATATGGGTATGGCGACAGTCGCGCACCTGCTTCAGGATCGTCGCGCGATCATCATCGGCATCGACCCAGATCACATCGGGGCGCGGTGTCATGTAGTCGCTGATGCGGCGATCGCCGATGCCAATGACGCGCTCGACCACTTCCTGTTGCGCCTGGTGCAGCAAGCCGGCTTCGCCGCTGGCAGCCACCAGCAGGCGGATTTCCTCTGGCGAATGCAGCGTTTCCTCGCCTTCGCCTGGTTTCAATCCGAACAGACGTAGGACCAGGTTGCCGAGCCCGTTCAGCAGAATGATGGCGGGGCGCAGCAGGAAGAGAAACAGGCCCAGCGGTCGCACCACCCAGAGTGCCGTCGGCTCGCTCTTCTGCAAGGCCAGGCTTTTCGGCGCCAATTCACCGAGAACGATGTGAAGCGAGGTGATCACGGCAAAGGCAATGGCGACCGAGATAGTGTGGGAGCCCGCCGCCATCCAGTCCGATGGCAGGAAACCGAGCAGTGGCTCCACCAGATGAGCCAAAGCCGGCTCGCCGATCCAGCCCAAGGCCAGCGAGGAGATGGTGATCCCAAGCTGGGTCGCCGCCAGATTGGCATCGAGATGATCGATCGCCCGCGACAGTGCCTTGGCATTGCGCCGACGCTGCGCCACTAGTTCGGCGACACGGCTGCGACGCACCGCCACCAGCGAGAATTCCGCCGCAACGAAGAAGCCATTTGCCAGGACAAGAAGAAGAACGAGAGCGATCTTCAATAGGTCGCCGATACTGTCGTCACCTGTGGACATTGGCAGTTAATTCCAATCGGAGATGAAAAATGGGCCGAATGTCGAAGATGGCCGCTTATGCCTGTGCGTTCAACCCGCAGCCGGTGAGAATAATCTCGCTCACCTGGCGCGCCGCCAGTTGGTAATCCTCCGGCGCCAGGGTCTCCCGGCCCAGGACGGCGGCGATTTGCACGGCGAAATCGGCATAGGTCTGGGTATTGGCCCAGATCATGAAGAAAAGATGCCGGGGATCGATCCGCCGCATCTTGCCGGCAGCGATCCAGCCATCGATGACGCGGGCCTTGCGATCGACCCAATCGCGCAGTTCTTCCTGCAGGAAATCGCCGATCTCCGGAGCGCCGTGGATGATCTCATTGGCGAAGACCCGCGAGGCGAGGGGGCGCTGTTGCGCCAGCTCGATCTTGGCAGCTATATAGTGATTGAGCGCTTCGGCCGGATCGCTCTCCGGCTTGATCAGATCGCCGGTCCCGAGCCAGAGTTCGAGGATGCCCTGCAGCACCTGGCGATAGAGGTCGGTCTTGGTCTTGAAGTAGTAATGCAGGTTGGCCTTGGGCACGCCGGCCCTCTTGGCGATCTCCGCCGTCGTGGCACCCGAAAAGCCCGTTTCGGCAAAAACCGATTCCGCCGCCGCCAGGATGCGCGCCTCGATACTGGCCCGCGAAATCTGCCGAATTCCCTTGGCCGCATTGTTGCGGCGAACGCCAATCGTCATGGTCTCCAGGTCAGCCTTTTCTTTCACCGTCGGCACCGACTTCACCCCTCCCCAAAGCAGCCGGTTCGGCCCCGGCCGTCATATGTCGTTCACCTTCCTGTCTCACCTTAACACGGTAAAACTGATCAAGCGGTCAGAAAAAACTTGATCAAATGGTCAAAATTCCGCATGCTCGATTCCAACAGACGGGAAACGTCGGGCATGCCTGCCGGCTGAAGCTGGCAGGGCGATGATGCCAAGAATGGGAGAGAAAGATGACGCAATCCGCGACGCCGGATATCGCGACTGCACGCCTGAGCCAAGGGCAGCTCGCCGAAAATTTCGACGATGTGAAGCCGGTGCTCGACCGCAAGAAAGCGCTGGTCGAAAGCAGCCGCTGCTATTTCTGTTTCGATGCGCCCTGCCAGGAAGCCTGCCCGACCAGCATCGACATCCCCAATTTCATCCGCATGATCTCGACCGACAATGTGCGCGGGGCGGCGGAGAGGATCTTCGAGCAGAACATCCTCGGCGGCATGTGCGCCAGGGTCTGCCCGACCGAGATCCTCTGCGAGGATTCCTGTGTCCGCAACACCTCGGAAGACAAGCCGGTCAATATCGGCGCGTTGCAGCGCTACGCAACGGACAAATTGATGGAGCAGGGCGTCCATCCCTTCCAGCGCCAGGCATCGAGCGGGAAGCAGGTCGCCGTGATCGGCGGTGGCCCGGCCGGCCTCTCGGCTGCGCACCGGCTCGCCATGCTGGGTCATGACGTCACCATCTTCGAGGCGAAGGACAAGCTCGGCGGCCTCAATGAATACGGCATCGCCGCCTATAAGACGGTCAATGACTTCGCTCAGCGCGAAGTCGACTGGCTGATGAAGATCGGTGGCATCACGTCGAAAACCAAGACCGCGCTCGGCCGCGACATCACGCTCGAAAACCTGCGGCGCGATTTTGACGCCGTCTTCATCGGCCTCGGTTTGGCGGGCGTCAATGCGCTCGGGCTCGAGGGCGAGGAGATGACGGGTGTGCTCGATGCCGTCGATTACATCGCGAAACTGCGCCAGGCCCAGGACAAGTCGAAGCTGCCGGTCGGCCGCAAGATCGTTGTCATCGGCGGCGGCAATACCGCGATCGATATCGCCGTGCAGTCGAAGCGCCTGGGTGCCGAGGATGTGACCCTGGTTTATCGCCGTGGCCCCGACCAGATGAGCGCCACCTGGCATGAGCAGGAATTCGCCCAGGTCAATGGCGTCACCATCAAGCATTGGGCAAAGCCCGTGCGGCTGATCGGCCAGAAGGGGGCCGTGCGCGAAATCGAGTTCGAATATACCCAGCTGGATGGGGACGGGAAGCTGATGGGCACCGGTGAGACCTTCACCATCCTCTGCGATGTCGTCTTCAAGGCGATCGGCCAGAAGCTGGTCAAGGATCCGGTCAATGGCAAGGCGCATGAGACGCTGGATCTCGCCGGAGGCAAGATCGTCGTCAATGACGATATGCAGACTTCGCTACCGGATGTCTGGGCTGGCGGTGATTGCGTTGCCTCGGGCATCGATCTCACGGTGCAGAGCGTGGAAGACGGCAAGGTTGCCGCCATCGCCATCGATCGCTACCTGCGTGGCAAGAATCGCTGATCAATAACACAGAGAAGCGCCCCTAATAGCGCCTGACGGGAGAATGACCATGGCTGACCTCCGCTCGAATTTCGTCGGCATCAAATCCCCCAATCCTTTCTGGCTGGCCTCGGCGCCGCCGACCGACAAGGAAGTCAATGTCGTGCGCGCCTTCAAGGCCGGTTGGGGCGGGGTGGTGTGGAAGACGCTGGGCGAGAACCCGCCGGTCGTCAATGTCAGCTCGCGCTACGGCGCCATGCATGTCAACGAGCAGCGCATCATCGGCTTCAACAATATCGAGCTGATTTCCGACCGGCCGCTGGAAATCAACCTACAGGAGATCAAGAAGGTGAAGCGCGACTGGCCGGACCGGGCCATGGTCGTCTCGCTCATGGTGCCCTGCGAGGAGCAGAGCTGGAAGCGCATCCTGCCGCTGGTCGAGGAGACCGGTGCCGACGGGATCGAACTCAATTTCGGCTGCCCGCATGGCATGTCGGAACGCGGCATGGGCTCGGCGGTGGGCCAGGTGCCGGAATATGTCGAGATGGTCGCCCGCTGGTGCAAGCAATATACCCGCATGCCGGTGATCGTGAAGCTGACCCCCAATATCACCGATATCCGTGGCCCGGCCCGCGCGGCCAAGCGTGGCGGCGCCGACGCTGTTTCGCTGATCAACACCATCAATTCGATCTGCGCCATCGATCTCGACCTGATGGCACCGACCCCGGTAGTCGACGGCAAGGGTACCCATGGCGGCTATTGCGGCCCGGCGGTGAAGCCGATTGCCATGAACATGGTGGCGGAGATCGCCCGTGATCCGGAAACTGCCGGCCTGCCGATTTCGGCGATTGGCGGCATCAGCAATTGGCGGGATGCGGCCGAATTCATGTCTTTGAGCGCCGGCACCGCCCAGGTCTGCACCGCCGCCATGCATCACGGTTTCAAGATCGTCGATGACATGGTGACGGGCTTGAAGAACTGGATGGACCAGAAGGGCTACGCCACCATTGAAGACTTCCGTGGCCGCGCCATTCCCAATGTCACCGACTGGAAGTATCTCAACATCAACTACAAATCGATCGCCCAGATCGACCAGGACAAGTGCATCAAATGCGGCCTCTGCCACATCGCCTGCGAGGATACCTCGCATCAGTCGATCGCAGCGATGCGTGTCGATGGCAAGCGCCGCTATGAGGTGATCGAGGAGGAATGCGTGGGCTGCAATCTGTGCCAACATGTCTGCCCGGTCCCGGAATGCATTTCCATGGTCTCGGTCGATACCGGCAAGCCTTATCTGAACTGGACCCAGGATCCGCGCAACCCGCTGGCGAAGGCGGCAGAATAAGAGGCGATCCCCGCCAAAAGAGCGGCCTATCGCCGATGCGAGAAGTCGTTCATCACGCGGCGCATCATCGCCCGTGCATCGGCGGTGAGATGCGGGCCGAGATTGGGCCTGCCGAGGAATTCCGCCCAGGAGATCAGTTCGACCAGCAGCGTCATCTGGTGCCAGTCCGGCGGCAAATTTCCGCCGGCCTCGCGGTAGCCGGCCGCGACCGCGTCCGCCGCGTCGCTATTAGCGCCGAGCGGCGGGCGCAGCAGGTTGCCGAGATCGAAGAACGGGCTGCCACTGAAGGCGAACTCCCAATCGACAACAGCCGCCACGCGCCAGCCCCGATCCTCCTGCCGCATGAGAATGTTGGAGCCGCCGAAATCACCATGAGTAAGGGACGGGGGTTCGCGCCAGGTATCGAGAAGGCCACCTTCACGCTTGGCAAAGTCGAGCACGCGCTTCGCAAGGGCCTCGCCGAGCCGGTCCCGGCCACGCGTGCCGGCCCCAAGCTTTTCCGTCAAGTAGTCGAGCAAGCCGGCGCTGCCGATCGAAATCGGCGTGACAACAGTGAGATCGTTATCGAGAAAGCCTGCGGCATCAAAGCGCATCGCATGGATATGCGCGAGGACGCTGCCAACGTTATGCATCATCTGCTGCAGCGTCACGCGTTCGAGTTTTTCTTCCAGCACGGTTTCGAGGCGATCGCCCTCTATCCAGTCCATGAGCGCATAAGGATAGGGCAGCATGTCGCCGGCCGCGGTAGTGTATTGGACTCGCGGCACCGGAACACGGGGAGCAAGACGCGCCAGCAACGCCCATTCCTTCGCCGCCTGGGCCGGATCACGGACATAGATTCTGAGCAGGGCGGGTGCCGGATGATCGGCAAAAGTCAGGCGGACATTGGTATTGGAGAGACCACCGGAGATGACCTGGTGGTGCAGCAGGGAACGGTCCGGATAGGCACGCGCGACCAATGCCGCGACCTCAGCCCGGGTCAGTTCAAGCGTCGCCGATTGCCGCTCCCATGTCTGGCGCATCCCGCCGACGCGTCCGTTGGTGAAACCCGGGCATCCAAGATCAACCCTGCCGAAGATAACCGATGCAGGCGCCATTGCGGTAGCGCAGCGCCGCCAGCCGGAATCCAGCGGAAAAGGTCGGTTTGGCGGGTTCCGCCGCCACCGTTTACATTGACCATTTGGTCAAAGCTCACCTAAGATCGTGAAAATTTATCGGCTGCCGCGAGTCCGGCGGACCGGGATAAAAGGGCCAGTCACAGGTCCTGATATGGGAGGAATGAAGAAGATGGCAGCCACCAATCTGCGCATCAATGCTGATCGTTTGTGGGACAGCTTGATGGAAATGGCGAAGATCGGCGCGACCGAAAAAGGTGGCGTGTGTCGCCTCGCTTTGACCGATCTCGACAAGCAGGCCCGCGACCTCTTCGTGAAATGGTGCAAGGAAGCCGGCTGCACCATCAAGATCGACAAGATGGGCAATGTCTTTGCAAGACGGCCCGGCAGGGATGACGGCCTGGATCCGGTGATGACCGGCAGCCATATCGACTCCCAGCCGACCGGCGGCAAATTCGACGGCGTCTATGGCGTGCTGGCCGGCCTCGAAGTGATCCGCACCCTGAACGATTTCAATTACGAGACCGCCCGTCCGGTGGAAGTGGCGATCTGGACCAATGAAGAGGGCTCGCGCTTCGCCCCGGCCATGGTCGCCTCCGGTGTCTTTGCCGGCGTCTTCGACCTCGATTACGGCCTCAGCCGGGCCGATGTCGACGGCAAGACCATGGGCGAGGAATTGAAGCGCATCGGCTATGCCGGCGACGAGCCGGTTGGCGGCCGCAAGATCCATGCTTTCTTCGAGACCCATATCGAGCAGGGCCCGATCCTCGAACATGAGAAGAAGACCATCGGCGTGGTCCAGGGCGCCCAGGGCCAGCGCTGGTTCGAGGTGGTGATGACAGGGCAGGAGGCCCATGCCGGCCCGACCCCGATGAAGGTCCGCAAGGACGCCATGGTGGGGGCGGCGCATGTCATCAGCGCCGTCAACCGCATCGGCCATGACAACCAGCCATTTGCCTGCGCCACGGTCGGCATGGTCCAGTGCAGTCCGAATTCACGCAACACCATCCCGGGCAAGGTGTTCTTCACCATCGACCTCCGTCATCCCGACGACAAGATCCTCAGCAAGATGGCGGCCGAAGCGAAGGCCGCCGCCGAGGAAGCCGTGAAGAAGAACGGCCTTGAGATGGATTTCAAGGAGATCTGGTACTCGCCGCCGGTGAAGTTCAACACCGATTGCGTCGCCGCGGTGAAGCAGGGGGCGGAAGCGCTCGGTTTCGATGCGATGCCGATCATCTCCGGCGCCGGCCATGATGCCTGCTATATGAGCCGGGTGGCGCCGACCGCCATGGTCTTCATTCCCTGCGAGGACGGCATCAGCCACAACGAGATCGAGAACGCCACCAAGGGCGATTGCGCCGCCGGCGTCGACGTGCTGCTGCGGGCGATGGTCGAGCGTGCCAATGCCGTCTGACGGCGTCCGGACGACACACGAAACTGGTGGGCTGGCCGTCAAGGATCGGCCAGCCCCATCGCCGTCCCGGCCAACTTCGCTTGGCAATCAGGTAGAAACCGGACTAACAATAGGGGATCAGGGGATCCCGGTTGCATCACCGAGCGCCGGCAGGACCACCGTCGATAGAACTGGGGAGCATTTGGTGGCCGGGGCCAATACGATTATCGATATCCGCAATCTTGGGCTGACCTTCCAGACGGCGGATGCGCCGGTTTATGCCCTCTCCGATATCAATCTGCAGATCGAGGCGGGGGAATTCGTCTCCTTCATCGGCCCTTCCGGCTGCGGCAAGACGACGCTGATGCGGATCATCGCCGATCTGGAGCAGCCCACCGCCGGCTCGGTGACGGTCAACGGCCTGACACCGCAGGAAGCCCGCCTCAAGCGCAGCTACGGCTATGTGTTCCAGGCCTCCGCCCTCTATCCCTGGCGCTCGATCCTGCGCAACGTGACCTTGCCGCATGAAATCATGGGCGGCTCGCGCAAAGATGCCGAAGCCAAGGCACGGCAATATCTCGACCTCGTCGGCCTCAAGGGATTCGAGAAGAAATATCCCTGGCAGCTTTCCGGCGGTATGCAGCAGCGCGTCTCGATCGCCAGGGCCCTCAGCTTCGAACCGCAATTGATGCTGATGGACGAACCCTTCGGCGCGCTCGATGAGATCACCCGCGACAAGATGAACGAGGAACTGCTGCGGATCTGGGCCAAGACCCGCAAGACCGTCATCTTTGTCACGCACTCGATCGACGAAGCGGTGCTGCTCTCAACCAAGATCGTGGTGATGAGCGCCAGGCCCGGCCGTATCATCGATGTCATCGACAGCACCTTGCCGGCCGAGCGCAGCCTGGAGACACGCGAGACACCGGCCGCTTTGGAGCTGGCGCAGCGAGTGCGGCAGGGCCTGAAAGCGGGGCATTCCTACGATGGCCAGTAGCTCCGGGGTCAGCGGCCTGACGGCCGGTAAAAAAGGTGCGTCACCGTTCCGATGGCTGTCGCCGCAGGGTCCCATCCTGCCGGTATTGACCATCGTCGCCTTGATCATCGTCGCCTGGTATGGCCTCGCCATCCTGCTCAACCGCGCCCAGGTCAGCGAAAGGCTGGATGGGGCCGGGGCCTCCTGGACGGTGAGCGACCTCATCTCCGGCACATGGTCGATGGAGCGGCCGGTCCTGCCGGCGCCGCATCAGGTCGTGGCGGAACTGTGGAAGACCACCGTCGAGGTCGAGCCCACCAGCAAACGCTCGCTGCTCTATCACGCCTATATCACGGCCTCGGCGACGGTGGCCGGCTTCATCTTCGGCTCCCTGCTGGGGATCATTCTCTCTGCCGGGATCGTCCATGTGCGCACGCTTGATCGGAGCCTGATGCCGTGGATCATCGCCTCGCAGACGGTACCGATCCTCGCCATCGCGCCAATGATCGTCGTCGTGCTCGGCAATATCGGCATCACCGGCCTGATCCCCAAAGCCATCATCTCGATGTATCTCTGCTTCTTCCCGGTGGCGATCGGCATGGTCAAGGGGCTGCGCTCACCCGATCTGCTGCAGCTCGATCTCATGCGCACCTATAGCGCCAATCGCTGGCAGATATTCTGGAAGCTCCGGGTGCCGGCCTCGGTGCCGTTTCTCTTCTCCAGCCTCAAGGTCGCCATCGCCATCAGCCTGGTTGGCGCCATCGTCGGCGAGCTGCCGACCGGTGCCTCGGCCGGGATCGGCGCGCGTCTGCTCAGCGGCTCTTACTACGGCCAGACAGTGCAGATCTGGTCGGCGCTGTTCATGGCGGCCTTCCTCGGCATGGCCATGGTCTACCTGATCGCCGGGCTGGAGCGCCTGGCCCTCAGCCGCATGGGCATCCAGCCGGCGGGAGGCAAATGATGGTGCGGTCCTTAATCCTCGGCTATCCGCCGCGCCATTTCCTGTTGCCCGCCGTCACCTTGCTCTGCCTGCTCGCTGGCCTGTTCCTGCCGGTCGGCTTCTACGAAGATGATTACGCCTTCTGGTATCAGTTCCCTCTATCGATGGCCTTTGCTCTGATCGGCCTCCCTTTGGTAATCGGTGCCGCCGTCATGCCGCAACAAGGCGCAGGCGCCGTTCTCTGGGGCATCGCCGCGCCAGTTCTGCTCGCCTTGGCGGCCACCGGCCCGGTCATCGTCTCGACAGCCGAGCTCGATATCCGTACTTCCGGCACCGGCTTCTGGCTGCTCATCTTCGCTTTGCTGCTGGTGGCCTGGCAGGTGATGCGGCACCTCACCGGCCTGCCGAAAAAGCGCATCTGGTCGATCCTGGTGCCGGTAATCTTCGGCGCCTGCCTGATCTATCTCTGGGAGGCGATCATCGTCGCCTTCGAGGTGCCGAAAGTGTTACTGCCGGCGCCGACCCAGATCGTCAGCGCCTTCATCAACAATTTTCCTACCCTGATGGGCGACTTCCGACAGACCTTCCTCAGGGCCGTGATCGC
>Ga0209455_1001168_pt1 | contig 12631 bp, 9 predicted proteins | sample AraplaCol_mCL_r2_FD_184275 | JGI IMG/M metagenome (GOLD analysis project Ga0209455, IMG submission 184275) | Arabidopsis root microbial communities from North Carolina, USA - plate scrape CL_Col_mCL_r2 (SPAdes) (version 2) | ecosystem: Host-associated > Plants > Roots > Endosphere | place: USA...
CGAACTCCGGAATGTCGCCGACCGTCTTGAGCACGACGAAGTCGTCCTCGCCGCCCGCCGGAACGCCGTCGACGATCGGGTTGCCGATGCTGCGGATGAGCTGCTCGAACCGCGCGTCCGCCTCGTTCGCGGCCTGCTGCGCCTCCTTCACGCGCCCGGCCAGCTGCTGGGCCTGCGCGACGAGCTCCTTCTTCTGCTCCTTCGGCGCCTTGGCGACGGTCTTGCCGAACGCGTTCTGCTCGGCACGGAGCTCCTCGAACGCGGTGATGGACGCGCGGCGCTCGATGTCGGCTTGGATCGCCTCGTCGACGAGCTGCACGGAGTCGCCGCGCGCCTCCTGCGAGCGGCGGACGACATCGGGGTTCTCGCGGAGGAGCACGGGATCGATCACCTGACCAGCTTATCGACCGATGCCGAACAGGTAGCGTAAGCAGCGTGAACGCTGGGGGTGGGGGCACGGGAATGATCGTCGCGGTCGTCTACAACCCTGTGCGCGTCGACGTTCCGCGGGTGCGCGCGGCGGTGGAGGCCGCGGCGGCCCAGGGCGACGGCGTCGAGCTGCTCTGGCTGCCGACCACGGTGGAGGAGGGGGGCCAGGCGCAGGCCCGCGAGGCGCTCGACCGCGGCGCCACGCTGGTCCTCGCCGCGGGAGGGGACGGGACCGTGCGCGCCGTCGCCGAGGCGCTGCGCGGGCAGGACGCGACGCTCGCTGTCATCCCGGGCGGCACCGGCAACCTCCTCGCCCGCAATCTCGGCATCCCGTTCGGGAGCGTGGAGGCGGCGTGCGCCGTCGCGTTCGGCGGCGAGACACGCCGGATCGACGCCGGGGTCGCCGCGGCGCGCTACCCGGACGGCTCTCGATCGGAGCACGCGTTCCTGGTGATGGCGGGGATCGGGATCGACGCGGCGATGATCGCCGGCGCACGGCCCGAATTGAAGCGGCGGTTCGGCTGGCTGGCATACGTGGATGCGGCGTTCCGAACGTGGCCGTCGGCGACCGAGGTGCGAGTGCGGTTCCGCCTCGACCGCGGGCACGAGCGGTCGGCGCACGTGAGCACGATCCTGATCGCCAACTGCGGCGCGCTGCCGGGGAACATCGAGCTGATCCCTGACACCGCGATCGACGACGGTCTCCTCGACGTGGCCATCCTGCAGCCCGCGACCGTGTTCGGCTGGCTGGCGATCTGGCGCAAGGTGACCTGGGAGAACCGCGTGCTGCGCAGATCCGCTCTCGGCCGGCGCATCATCCGCTTCACCGATCGGGCCGTGCGTACCCGGCTCAGCTACCTGCGCGGGGCGTCGGTGCAGGTGAAGGTGGATGCGCCCGAGCCGTTCGAGCTGGACGGCGACGCGTTCGGCGACGTGGTCGGGCTCGACTTCAGCGTGGACGAGCTGGCGCTGCGGGTGAAGGTGCCCGCCTAGAGCTCGTCGTCGGGCGGCGTCTCGACGGGTGCGCGACGGCCGGCGATCACGTTGAGGAACAACAGCCCGACGAGGGTGAGGAGGCCGACGGTGATCAAGGGACCGGCGAGCATCCACCCCAGCTGTGCGAACACGAGCGAGCCGACGTCGCTGCTCGGCGTCGGGCCGCTGTACGACGACGTGACCGAGATGCAGTAGAGCACGATGCCGAGCAGGACGAAGCCACCGCCGACGATCCAGAGAGCCAGGATGAGCGGGTTGCGGCGGGGGCTGACGTCGAGCCGGGCGAGCGCCCCCTGACCGACGACGTATGCGGGCGCCGTCGGTGCGGGTTCGATCGCGGCCTCGGGCTCGCGGACCAACGCGCCACGCGCCTCCACCGGCGGGAGGTCGTCGTCGTCCGTCTCGGCGGGGCGCTGCAGCAGCGACGACGGCCTGCGGTAGGCGGAGTCGGGCGCCTCGGCACGGACGCGGGTCTGCGCCCGCTCCCCCGGCTGCGGCCGATAGCCGCGCTGGAAGGACGGGTCGTAGCGCGGGTCGAAGGCGTCGCCGCGACCGCTGCCGTCCTGCTCCTCGGCCACCATGCCGACCTCCTCGCTGTGTGGCGTGTTCGCAGCCTACGCCGGAGAGGGGCGGTCGTGACCCGTCTCATCGGTCAGCGACGCCAGCCACGCGCGGGCCTCGGTGAAGACGTCGTCGCGGTAGCGCTGGTCGAACTCCACCGGCACCCGGTCGGCCCGCGGATACGAGCCGAGGAACATGACCGACGGGCTGAACCGGCGGAGGCCGAGCAGGGCGTCCGCCACCCGCTCGTCGCGGATGTGGCCGTCGGCGTCGATGACGAACCGGTAGCGGCCGAGGGCGTCGCCGATGGGCCGCGACTCGATGAGGCTGAGGTTGACCCCGCGGGTGGAGAACTGCTCCAGGAGGTCGAGCAGGCTTCCCGGGCGGTCGTCGGGCAGCTCGGCGATGAGGCTGGTCTTGTCCGCGCCGGTCGGCTCGGGGACCGTGCGGGATGTGCTCACCAGCACGAACCGGGTGACGGCGTTGGCGTTGTCGCCGATGTTCTCGGCGAGCACCACCACGTCGTGGTGGTCGACGATTCCGGGCGGCGCGATGGCCGCATCCGCCCTGCTGCCCTCGAACAGCGACGCGGCGGCCGCGACGTTGCTGGAGGCCGGGAGGTGCCCGTGGTCCGGGAGATTGCGGTCGAGCCACTGGTGGCACTGCGCGTACGCGACGGGATGCGCGTTGATCGTCTTCACATCGGCGAGCGCCGTACCCGGCCGCGCGACCAGGACAAAGGTCACCGGGACCAGGTACTCCCCCACGATCCGCAGCCCCGGGATGGTGGCCAGCGCATCCTGAGCCACCGAGACGCCGCCCTCGATCGAGTTCTCGATCGCGATCATGGCGGCCACGCTGCGGCCCTCGACAACATCGGCGAGCGCTTCGCCGAGGTTGTTGACCGCCCGCCACTGCTTGCCGCGCGCCTCGGGAACCTGCTTGAGCGCGGCCTCGGTGAACGTGCCCGACGGACCCAGGAAGCTGTAGACGTCGTCCACGGAGGCGGGGAGCTCGGCGCGCGCGTCGGCGGGGTCGGAGGACATGCCGCTCAGCTTACCGAGGCCGTTGGCGCAGGCCGCCCGCCGTGGAAGAGTAGGAGCATGGACGAACGAGCCGGAACCCCCGCCCAGCCCTCCGACCTGATCGACGTCGACGCCCTGCGTCGCGCGTACTACGAGCTGAAGCCGGATGTGAGCATCCCGGAGCAGCGCGTGGTGTTCGGCACGTCGGGGCACCGCGGGTCGTCGCTCGACACCGCGTTCAACGAGGACCACATCGCGGCGACCACGCAGGCGATCGTCGAGTACCGGAACAGCCAGGGCATCACCGGTCCGCTGTTCATCGGCGCGGACACGCACCTGCTCAGCGAGTTCGCCACGACGACCGCGCTGGCCGTGCTGGTCGGCAACGAGGTGCGCGTGCTGGTGGACGAGTTCGACGACTGGGTGCCGACGCCCGCCGTGTCGCACGCGATCATCCGTTACAACCGCCAGGGGCATGACGACCAGGCGGACGGCATCGTCGTCACCCCGAGCCACAACCCGCCGCGCGATGGCGGCTTCAAGTACAACCCGCCGCACGGCGGCCCCGCCGACACCGACGCCACCAGCTGGATCGCGAAGCGCGCCAACGAGATCATCGCGAACGGGATGACCGAGGTGCGGATGGCCGAGCCGTCCGGGGTCGAGACCTACGACTTCCGCGGGCACTACGTCGACGACCTCGAGAACATCATCGACGTCAAGGCGATCAAGGACTCCGGCATCCGGATCGGCGCCGACCCCCTCGGGGGCGCGAGCGTCCACTACTGGCAGGCCATCGCCGAGCGCTACGGCCTCGACCTGACCGTCGTGAACCCCGACGTCGACCCGACCTGGTCGTTCATGACGCTCGACTGGGACGGCAAGATCCGGATGGACCCGTCAAGCCCTTCGGCGATGGCCTCGGTCGTCGCGCGCCGGGCGGACTTCGACATCCTGACCGGCAACGACGCGGACGCCGACCGTCACGGCATCGTCACGCCGGACGGCGGCCTGATGAACCCGAACCACTATCTCGCGGTCGCGATCGACTACCTGTTCCGCACCCGCACGGAGTGGAAGTCGGACGCCGCCGTCGGCAAGACGCTGGTGTCGTCGTCGATCATCGACCGCGTCGCCGACTCTCTCGGGCGACGGCTGTGGGAGGTGCCGGTCGGCTTCAAGTGGTTCGTGCCGGGCCTCATCGACGGAACCGTCGGCTTCGGCGGCGAGGAGAGCGCCGGCGCGTCGTTCCTCCGGTTCGACGGGACCGCGTGGACGACCGACAAGGACGGAATCCTCCTCGCCCTGCTCGCCAGCGAGATCCGCGCGGTGACCGGCAAGTCGCCGTCGGAGGTCTACCGCGAGCTGACCGAGCGCTTCGGCGACCCGGTGTACCAGCGGGTGGATGCGCCGGCCAGCCCCGAGCAGAAGGCGGCGCTGTCGAAGCTCGACGGCGACGCGATCAGCGCCACCGAGCTGGCGGGCGAGCCGATCACGGCGAAGCTGAGCCGCGCGCCCGGCAACGACGCACCGCTCGGCGGCGTCAAGGTGCAGACCGACACGGCCTGGTTCGCGGCGCGTCCCTCCGGCACGGAGAACGTCTACAAGATCTACGCCGAGTCGTTCGTCGGCGAGGACGACCTGCGCGAGGTGCAGGAGGAGGCCAGGCGGATCGTCGGCGACGCGCTCGGCGGCTGACGCCACGTCCGAATCTCCGACGATGAGCGCGGGCCGTCGCCCGGTTCAGTAGGCGGCGGCCTCGCGGCGCAGGACGATCGCGAGCGCGTCGCCCGACGACGCGCCGTGGGCAGCGGCCACGATGCGGGAGACGGCGCCCGCGGGCGTGACCGACCCGCGCAGGATCGACTGGATGCGCAGCAGACCCTTCTCACCGCCGAGCGCGTCGAAGACGCCGTCGCTGAGGCACAGGAACTGGTCGCCGTCATCGAGGATCAGCTGCCGGGCCGGGCGTGACTCGCGGTCGAGGCCCAGCGGGAGCGTCGCAGTCTCCAGCCGCTCCAGCTCGCCCGTGCGCTCGCGCAGCACGAAGGCGAGACCGTGGCCCGCGTCCACGAACTGCATGCGCCCGTCGGGCTCGATGCGCGCATGGAACACCGTGGTGTACGCCGCCAGCAGGTGGAGCTCGTCGTCCACGACGTGCGCCGCCGTCTCCACCGCCCGCGCCGGGTCGCTGAACGGAGCGGCCGCGCGCAGTGCGGCACGTACGGACGCGGCGACGATCGCGACCGGCACGCCGGTCCCCACCACGTCGCCTACGGTCAGGCAGAAGCCCTCGCCGCAGTCGTACCAGTCGTAGAAGTCGCCCGCGATCCGCTCACCGGGCTCCGAGGCGGCCGCGATCGAGAAGCCCTTCGCGGCCGGCTTCCGGCGGGGCAGGAGGGCGCGCTGGACGAGCTGCGCGCGGTCCAGCTCCTCCTCGCGGGTCAGCTCGGCTTGCACCCAGTCGGCGAGGTCGCGGAGCAGGATGCGCTGGGCGTCGGTCAGCTCGTGCGGCTCGGTGTCGAGCACGCACAGCGTCCCGACCGCCTGGCCGCCCGGGGCGTGCAGCGGCTCCCCGGCGTAGAAGCGCAGGTGCGGGTCGCCCACGACGAACGGGTTTGTGGCGAACCGCTCATCCTCGGCGGCGTCGCGCACGATGAGCGGCGCATCCTGACGCACGGTCAGGTCGCAGAACGCGCCCTCCCGCGGCGCCTCCTCGACCAGACCGACCTGCGACTTGCGCCACTGACGGTCGCCGTCGAGCAGGGTGACGCTCACCATCGGCACCCCGAACAGCTGCTGGGCCATGCGCGTCACCCGGTCGAACCTGTCCTCCGCGACGGTGTCCAGGATCCCGAGGGCCTCGACGGCCTCCTGGCGTGCGTCCTCCTCTGCGAGCGCAGTCGCACTCTGCGTGTGCCCATCCACGACCATGGCACAAGCATATTGAAGGATGTCAGCCGGTATAGCTTTCGCCGCCCGGGCAGCCGAAGAACTCCTCCAGTGTCGTCACCCCGGTGGTGTGCAGCTCGGTCGCGAGCGGGACGCCGATGTACCGGAAGTGCCAGGGCTCGTAGGTGAAGCCGGTCACCGCGACCTTGTCCGCCGGATAGCGGAGCAGGAAACCGAAGCGCCACGCGTTCGCGGCGAGCCAGCGGCCCTGCGGCGTCTGGCCGAAGCACGCGTCGAGCGAGCACTGCGCCGGCAGGGCGCTGATGTCGACGGCCAGGCCGGTCTGGTGCTCGCTGTGGCCGGGGCGGGCGGTGTCGGTGTCCGCGTATGCCTGGCCGTTGCGGGCGACGTCGTCGTCGTACACCCGCGTCTGCGAGTCGAAGGACCGGTAGGCGCTCTGCACGGCGAAGTCGAGCCCCGCCTCCCGCTTGCCGGCCTGGAACATCGCGACCAGGGCGGCCGCGGTCTGCTGCCGCATGGGCTGGCGGTTGACGTAGGCGACGTCGGGATAGACGAGGTCGTCGGGCGCGAAGGTCGTGGGATGCAGCTCCCGCGGCTTGTTGACGACGACCCACGGGCTCGCCGGGTCGTCATGCGAGAGCGCGGCCTTATCGAAGCCCACGACGGTCGGGGTCGGCGGGATGGACGGGGTCGCCGTGGGGCGCGGCGGCCGCGGTGTCGGCGCGGTGCGATGCGGCGTCGATCGGTGGCTCGTCGGGGCCGCAGACACGGTTCCGGAGGCGCACCCGGTCAGCACCAGCACGACCGCCAGCACGCCGGCGACGCGGGCAGCGCGCGACCGACGATCCCGCCTCGCGCGGGCACCCCCCAGACTCACGGGGCCGAGCATAGCTCATGCCCGTGACGCCTCCCTGCAGGGTGGCCGTAAGCGGATCTACTTGGACAGGCTCCAGAAGTGGCCGATGCCTCCGGGGTGGTCGACGGTGATCGCCTCGTCGAGGTCGCGGTAGTCGCTGTCCTCGTTGTGGCCTACCATCTTGATCTTGATCTGGCCGTTCACGTTCTGCACGGCTGACACGATCTGGACGTGGTCGAGCGAGTCGTTGTCGTTCCAGTCGAACATCACGATGTCGCCGACCTTGATCTTGTCGCGCTGGTCGAACGAGTACTCGGTGAGCCCGAGCTTCGCGGCGTTCTCACGGAAGTAATTGTCCATCGCGGGCACGTAGCCCCAAGCCGGGCTCCAGCTGGAGGCGGCGTCGTGGTTGTACCACTCGTCGTTCATCTGCCAGCCTCGGGCGATCAGCGTCTGGCTGACGAAGTTGGCGCAGTCCCCGCCGACGGGGTTGAGGTCGCCGTACTGGGCGGTGTTGTAGTTCTTCCAGTACGTGAGCGCGTAGGCGAGCTGCTTGTCCACAGGCGTCTGCACCTGGTAGTCGTACGTGCTGGTCGAGGTGGTGACCGGCTTGCCGCTCTTGTCGGTGACCGTGACCGGAACGCTTCCCGCCTGGAAGTTGGCCGCTGCCGGGACGTTCACGACGACCTTGTCGGCGGTGGCCTGCGCGACGGTGGCGGCCTGGCCGCCGATCTGGACGGCGCCCACCTTCTGCAGGTTCGTGCCCTCGAGGGTGATGGTGCCCCCGGAGACGCTGCCCGCGGCAGGCTGGATGGACGACACGACCGACGAGGTCGGCGACGGCGACGGCGCGGCTGCCTGGGCGACGGCCTTGGTGACCGGAGACGGCTCGCCGGCGCACGCGGTGAAGGCGAGCGCGGTCGAGGCGGCGACGGCCGTCAGGGCGAGCGCACGATGGAGACGACGGGAGCGGGCGGGAGGAGTCATCGCCTTGCACCATACGCTCAGAACTTTTGCGTCACCTGAAGAGGGGACAGCGACGTTCGCTGTGCGACCGTACAGCTTTCGCTGGGAGCGAACCCCCTGCGTTGTGAGCCGAGTGGCAGGGGGTGTAACTTTGCAGTCTCCGCAAAATTCTTTTACACGCATTTTCGCACCCGCACTCTCGACCCGGAGACAGATGTCCAGTCAAACCACCGCGGCAGGCGCCGCCCCCAAGCCGATCATGTCGCATCGCGAGATCCTCTTCGTGATCTTCGGCCTCATGGCCGGCATGTTCCTGTCGGCGCTCGACCAGACGGTCGTCGGCACGGCGATCCGCACGATCGGCGACGACCTCCACGGCCTCAGCGAGCAGGCCTGGGTCACCACCGGCTACCTGATCCTCTCGACGATCTCGACTCCCATCTACGGCAAGCTGTCCGATATCTTCGGCCGCCGTCCGTTGTTCATCATCGCGATCCTCATCTTCATCGCCGGATCGATCCTGGCGACCTTCTCGACCTCGATGCTCGAGCTCGCGGCGTTCCGCGCCATCCAGGGCCTCGGCGCCGGTGGCCTGATGTCGATGCCGCTGGCGATCATGGGCGACATGCTCGCCCCGCGCGAGCGCGCCAAGTACCAGGGCTACTTCCTCGCCGTCTTCGGCATCTCGAGCCTGGTCGGCCCGCTGGTCGGCGGCCTGTTCGCCGGTGCGGACCAGATCCTGTGGATCGACGGCTGGCGCTGGGTGTTCCTCATCAACGTCCCGATCGGCCTCATCGCCCTCGCGATGGTCCTGCGGTTCCTGCACCTGCCCAAGCGGTCGCGCGGCTCGGCCCGCATCGACTGGTGGGGCGCGGCCGGCGTGATCGTCGCGCTCGTCCCGCTGCTGCTGGTGGCCGAGCAGGGCCGCGACTGGGGTTGGGGCAGCGCCGCGGCGATCGCCTGCTACGTGATCGGCGGCGTCGGCATCATCGCGTTCATCTTCATCGAGATCGCGATGAAGGACGACGCGCTCATCCCGATCAAGCTGTTCCGTTCGAGCACCTTCTCCATGGCCACCATCATCGGCGTGCTCGTCGGCTTCGGGATGTTCGGCGCCATGCTGACCCTCCCGCTGTACCTGCAGATCGTCCTCGGCTCCACGCCGACGGAGTCGGGCCTGCAGCTGCTGCCGATGATCCTCGGCCTGATGGTGTCGTCGATCGTCTCCGGCCAGATCATCGCGCGGACCGGCCACTACCGGCAGTTCCCGATCATCGGAACGGCCATGCTCGCGGGCGGCTTCTTCTACCTCACGTTCATCAAGTACGACGATTCGTACTGGTTCATCGCCGGCGCGATGCTGCTCATCGGACTCGGCCTCGGCCAGCTGATGCAGACGCTGACCATCGCCAGCCAGAACTCGGTCGGGCTGCGCGACATGGGTGTGGCGACCAGCGCATCCACGTTCTTCCGCCAGATCGGTGGAACGCTGGGCACCGCGGTGCTGCTGTCGCTGCTGTTCACGGTGTTCCCGACGAACATCAAGACGTCGCTGACCGACACCCCGACGCTGACCTCGGCGCTGGATGCGGCGCTCACCCCCGCGGTGGCGAACGCGCCCGAGAACAAGCAGATCATGAACCAGATCTACGACCCGATCGTCGGCAAACTCGTCCCGCAGGTGCAGGCGCAGGCCCATCAGGCGGGCGTCCAGGCGCTGGTCGCGAAGGGCATCCCCCAGGATGTGGCGGAGCAGCAGGTCCCGGCCGAGCCGATCGACTTCTCGAACGCCGACCAGCGCCAGCAGGTCGTCTCGAAGGCGGTCCCCGCCCTCCAGACGCAGCTGGAGAAGTCGAACGCCGGGACGAGCAGCTCGGACATCAACGACACGTCGTTCCTGAACTCCGCCGACCCGCGGCTCTCGAAGCCGTTCCTCGTGGCGTTCAACGCCTCGGCGGTGCAGGTCTACTGGGTGGCGATGATCGTCGTCCTGGTCGCGTTCGTCCTGTCGCTGTTCTTCCGGACCCCGCCGCTGCGCGCGAAGTCCGCGCTGCAGGAGGCGGCCGATGACGCCGCCGCCGCGGACGCCGCGAAGAACGCCGAGCGCGAGCCGGTCGGCGCCTACGCGTCGCTGTCGGAGGACGACGACGAGGAGTACGACACCGGCATCCTGGCCACACGTGCCGCGAACGAGTTCGGCGCGCTCGTCGAGCCCGGCGTCGACACGGCGTCGACCCGGGCTCAGCGGCCTCGTCCCGCGACCGACTGACTCGGGTTTCCACCTCGAACGGCCGTCGCTCCCTCGGGAGCGGCGGCCGTTCTCGTCGTGACGCGGAAAAACGGGGATGAGAGCGCGACCACGAAAGACTTGACAAGTCCGTCCGAACCGATCTACAGTCTCTCCAAACGCGTGAGAGCGCTCTCACGTCCGCCGCATGAGAGCGCTCTCAACGCGCACCAGGCGCACACCAGACACACGCACAAAGGAGTGACCCGTGAAGCTTTCACGACGCACCAGGATCGCTGCGGCCGTCGCCGGCGCAGCATCCTTCGCCCTCATCGCAGCCGGATGCTCATCGAGCGGAGGCAGCGGTTCCAGCTCGGACCCGATCACGCTGACCGTCACCACGTTCGGCACGATGGGCTTCGACAAGCTCTACTCGCAGTATGAGAAGGAGCACCCGAACATCAAGATCAAGGCCACCAACATCGACACCGGTGACAACGCGCTCACCGACTGGCAGACGAAGCAGGCGGCCGGCAGCGGCCTCCCCGACGTCCAGGCGGTCGAGGAGGGCTGGCTGAGCAAGGTCATGCAGGTCTCCGACCAGTTCAACGACCTGAAGGACTACGGCGCGAACGACATCAAGAGCCGCTGGGTCGACTGGAAGCTGAAGCAGGCCACCGACAATAACGGCCGCATCATCGGCTACGGCACCGACATCGGCCCGGAGGGCCTCTGCTACAACGGCAAGCTGTTCGCCGCTGCCGGCCTCCCGAGCGACCGCGAGTCCGTCGCGAAGCTGTTCGGCGGCGACAACGCCACCTGGGACGACTTCTTCAAGGTCGGCGAGCAGTATCACGCGGCCACCGGCAAGGCCTGGTACGACCAGTCCGGCTTCATCTGGAACGCCATGGTGAACCAGCAGGAGGAGGGCTACTACACCAAGGACGGCAAGCTCAACATCAAGGACAACAGCGACCTCAAGACACTGTGGTCGAAGCTGGCGGCCGGCGCCGCGGCGGGCCTGTCCTCCAACCAGACCCAGTGGGACTGGGGCAAGGGCAAGGCGTTCACCGACGGCTCCTTCGCCACGTTCGTCTGCCCGGGCTGGATGCTCGGCGTCGTGCAGGGGCAGGTCAAGGCGGGCGGCGGCGACGCCACCACCGGCTGGGACTTCGCCAACGTGTTCCCGGGCGGCGCGGCCAACTGGGGCGGCTCGTTCCTGACGGTCCCGAAGCAGTCGAAGCACCCGAAGGAGGCCGCGGCCCTCGCCGCGTGGCTCACCACCGCCAAGTCGCAGGTCCAGACCTTCCAGGCGGCGGGCACCTTCCCGTCGGTGACCGAGGCGCAGACCGACTCCGGCGTGACCGGTGAGAGCGACCTCACGAAGTTCTTCAACAACGCCCCCGTCGGCCAGATCCTCGGCGAGCGCGCGAAGGGCGTCGTCGCCCAGTACAAGGGCCCGGACGACTCGGTCATCCAGTCCCAGGTGTTCGGCCCGTCGGTGCAGCAGCTCGACTCGGGCAAGGCCAACGGTCAGCAGGCATGGGACAACGCCATGAAGCTGCTCGACCAGCTGGTCGTCAACAAGTAACCCGAAACCGCAACCGGGCCTCCGCTGCAACCCGAGCGGCGGGGGCCCGACCCACGGGAGAACCGTCATGACCACCACCGCCACCAGGGAATCCGCGCCCTCGGCTCCCGCTTCGTCCCGCAAGCGCGACGACCGCGGAGGCCTCACCTTCAAGCAGCGGCTCAGCCGCTTCGACGTCAAGTCGTCGCCCTACTTCTACGTGGCGCCGTTCTTCATCCTCTTCGGGCTCGTCGGCCTGTTCCCGCTCATCTACACGTTCGTCGTCTCGCTCAACAACTGGAACCTGCTGACCGGTCCCGGCGAGTGGGTCGGCTTCAAGAACTACGCGACCGAACTGACCGATCCGTTCTTCTGGAATTCGCTGTTCAACACGATCAGCATCTTCCTGCTCTCCGCCATCCCGCAGCTGATCGCCGCCGTCTTCATCGCCGCGATCCTCGACCAGAACCTGCGCGCCAAGACCTTCTGGCGGATGAGCGTGCTCCTCCCGTACGTCGTCACCCCGGTCGCCGTGACGCTGATCTTCTCAAGCGCGTTCGACGAGAAGTACGGACTGATCAACAACCTCCTGCAGGCGGTCGGCCTGCACCCGGTGATGTGGAAGACCGAGACGTTCCCCTCGCACGTCGCCATCGCGACGATGGTCAACTGGCGGTGGACGGGCTACAACGCGCTCATCCTGCTGGCGGCCATGCAGGCGGTCCCGCGCGACATCCACGAGTCCGCCGCCCTGGACGGCGCCGGCTCGTTCCGCCGGTTCTTCTCGATCACGCTGCCGAGCATCCGTCCGACCATGATCTTCGTCATCATCACGGCCACGATCGGCGGCCTGCAGATCTTCACCGAGCCGAAGCTGTTCAACCCGTCGAGCGCCGTGCCCGGCGGCCCGCAGCGGCAGTACCAGACCACCGTGCTCTACCTGTGGGACATGGCCTTCAACCGGCAGAACTTCGGCAAGGCCTCGGCCATCGCCTGGCTGCTGTTCCTGCTCATCGTGATCTTCGGCGTGCTCAACTTCCTGATCTCGCGCCGGATCGCCTCCACCGAGACCCGCCTGCACCGCAGAC
>Ga0209455_1001169_pt1 | contig 12619 bp, 11 predicted proteins | sample AraplaCol_mCL_r2_FD_184275 | JGI IMG/M metagenome (GOLD analysis project Ga0209455, IMG submission 184275) | Arabidopsis root microbial communities from North Carolina, USA - plate scrape CL_Col_mCL_r2 (SPAdes) (version 2) | ecosystem: Host-associated > Plants > Roots > Endosphere | place: USA...
CGCCAATGTCTTCCTGGTGCAGAACGGCGAATTGCACACGCCGACCCCGGATTGCTTCCTCAATGGCCTCACCCGCCAGACGGTGATGGAGCTCGCCAAGCGCCGCCAGATCAAGGTGGTCGAACGCGCCATCATGCCGAATGAGCTGGCCAAAACCGATGAGGTTTTCCTGGTCGGCACAGCCGCGGAAGTGACCCCGGTCGGCCAGATCGGTGAATACAATTTCAAGGTCGGCCCGGTGACCAAGCAGCTGCGCGAGGACTACCTCAAGGAAGTCCGCGCCCATGTGAAGAGCGCCGCCGCGGAATAACGCTTCCGCTTATTGGCGTCAAAAACAGCGCCCCGCTTCGAGTTTCGGAGCGGGGCGTTTTGTTGTCGCGCGAGATCGGCCCTCGCGGGTCAGCTCTTTCGTTGGGCGGCCTGGCGTTGGGCGACCTTGGCCAAAGCCGCGAAATCCTGTTCTCCGTCGCCCACGGCGACCGCCGAGAGCAGGTGATCGCGCACCAGGCTTGCCATCGGCAGCGGCACATTGGCCTGCTCGCCGGCGGCGATCGCCAGGCGCAGATCTTTGAGGCCGAGATGCAGCTTGAAAGCGGCCGGCTCATAGCGGTCGGCGGCGATCAGTCCGCCATAGCCCTTATAGACCGGGGAGGCAAAGAGCGTGTTGGTGAGAAGATCGAGCAGGTCGGCCGCCGGCACACCGTAGCCGGCAGCCAGGGCCGAGGCCTCGGCCATTGCCTCGATGGCGGCGCCGATCATGAAGTTGCCGGCGAGCTTCACGGCATTGGCGCGCCGCGGTTCCTCGCCCATGCGCCAGGTCTTCTGGCCGATGAGATCGAAGAGCGGCTGCACCCGGTCAACGAGGGCCGTCGCGCCTGCTGTGACGATATTGAGCTTGGCCGCGGCCGCCGCATCGGGCCGTCCGAAAACCGGCGCCGCCACATAGAACTGGCCGAGCTTGCCATGCAGTTCGGTCAGTTCCTCGGCAAGAGCGACGGAGATCGTTGCCAGGTTCACATGCAGCAGGGCCTTCGGTGCCGCCGCCAGGGCGCCGCTGTCGATCAGCAGGCTTCGCAGCGCCTTGTCGTCGGCCAGCATGGAGAAGACGACATCGCCTGTCAGGGCATCCTCGAGCTTCGCCGCGACTTTAGCACCTGCGGTGGCCAATTCCTGCGCCGGGCCGGGCGAGCGGTTCCAGACCGTCACCTGGTGGTCGCCTTTGATGAGATTGGCGGCAATGGCCTTGCCCATATTGCCGAGACCGATGAATCCGATATTCATGGCGAAACTCCTTGTTTGCGGGGACTGCCGCGCCGGCAGAGTTCCGGCGCGGCAGAAACGCGGAGGTGTCAGGCCTTCTCTGCGCTGCGACGGCGCGCGCGTGCCCAGAGATTGAGGCCTTCGACCAGGGCCGAGAAGGCGATCGAGAAGTAGAGATAGCCCTTCGGGATATGGAAATGCAGGCCTTCGCCCAGCAGGGCAACGCCGACCAGCAGCAGGAAAGCCAAGCACAACATCTTGACCGAGGGATGACGGTCGACGAAATCGCCCACCGGACCGGCGGCAAAGATCATCACGATCATGGCGGCAATGACGGCAGCCACCATGACCGGCAGGTGATTGGTCATGCCGACGGCGGTGATGACGCTGTCGAGCGAGAACACGATATCGAGGATGGCGATCTGCACCACGGCCGCGCCGAGACCGAGATAGGTCTTCTTGCTGTGATCCGCCTCTTCTTCGCCGTCGATATTGTGGTGGATCTCGGTGGTCGCCTTGGCGAGCAGGAACAGGCCGCCGCCCAGTAGGATCAGGTCGCGCCAGGAGAGATCGAATTCGCCGCCGATCCACGGCCAGTTCAGGGTGAGGATCGGCGTCGTCAGGCTGGCGATCCAGGAGATCGAGGCCAGCAAGGCGAGCCGCGTCAGCAGAGCGAGCGCAAGGCCGGCCCGGCGTGCCAGCATGCGCCGCTCGGGCCTCACCCGGCCGGCAACGATCTGCACAAAGAGCAGATTGTCGATACCGAGGACGATTTCGAGAACAGCGAGGGTGAGGAAGCTGAGAATGACTGTGGGATCGGTCAGGAGATCGATCATGGCGGGTCCGTTCGGGCCTTGTCCGTTGAAAGATCAACAGATGAGGGTGGCCGCGGCGAAAATCAACCGCAGCGGGATGAATTCCGACAGCCTGAGGACAGGAAATGCGGCGGATGAATGGTTAATGCAGGCGTGACGGCAGGATGCCGCGCAGAACGCGCCTATTTGTTCCAGCGCGCGGCTGCTGCATCATCGCTGCCCTTGGCATCGACCCATTTGCTGCCCTCGGGCCCGTCTTCCAGTTTCCAGAAGGGCGCCTTGGTCTTCAGCCAGTCGATCAGGAAGGCGCAGGATTCGAGTGCCGCTTGGCGGTGGGCGGAAGCCGTCGCGACCAGGACGATACGGTCGCCCGGCAGCAGGCGGCCGTAGCGATGAATGATCAGGCAATCCTGCAGCGGCCAGCGCTGCCGCGCCTCGGCCTCGATGGCGGCAAGCTGCTTCTCGGTCATGCCCGGATAGTGCTCCAGGGTCATGGCGCCGATCTTGCCGCTGGTTTCGCTAGCGGGGGCCATATCGCGCACCAGGCCGGTGAAGCTGGCGACACCGCCGATCGCATGATTGCCTTGGCTCAGGCGATCGAGTTCGGCGCCGATATCGAAATCCTCTTGCTGGACACGAATCATCGCAAATGCCTCAGCCGCCGGTCACCGGCGGGAACAGCGCCACCTCGTCACCCAGCTTGATCGGGTGGTCGGCATCGACATATTCCTGGTTGACGGCGGTCTTCACCACGGCGCGGGTCTTCAGCGCTTCCGCGTAATTGGGACCACGTGCGGCCAGCCAATCCAATAGGCCACCGACGGTGGTGACCTCGGCGGGCGGCGCCACGTCTTCTTGAGCGATACCGACCTTGGCGCGGATCCAGGCGAAATACAGTATTTTCATGGCCTCATCTCTACTCCCGGAACCGCTTCTCTCCAAGCCGGAAAACGCCCGTGAAAAGACCCTGGCGCCGCACCGGGATTTGGCTATCTTGCGCTTCCTATCGAGGGAGGATGTGATGTCTGTGACGATTTACCACAACCCCAATTGCAGCACCTCACGCAAGGTCCTGGGCCGGCTCACCGAAAAGGGCATCGAGCCGGAGGTCGTGCAATATCTGAAGACGCCACCCAGCGCCACCGAGCTGAAGCGCATCCTCAAGCTGATGGGCGGGGCCAAGGCCGCCGACATCCTGCGCCGCAAGGGCGATGCTTATGAGGCTTTAGGGGATGTTGCCAAGCTCAAGAATGACGAACTGATCGCGGCGATGGTCGCGGAACCGGTGCTGATCGAACGTCCTATCGTCATCACCGACAAGGCGGCTGTTCTCTGCCGTCCGCCGGAGAAGGTCTGGGAGGTGGTGAAGGCCTGACGGATCCGACCGGCTTTCACCTTTTCCCTTCAGCGGATATCGCGCTTGTCGCCCGCTTGCAGGCACAGATACTGCCAGGCGATGGTGGCGGCGGCGAGGGCCGTCACCTCGGCGTGGTCATAGACCGGCGCCACTTCAACGACATCCATGCCGACGAAGTTGATGCCGCCGAGCTCGCGCAGGATGGCGAGGATCTGCCAGGTCTGCGCGCCGCCGATTTCCGGCGTGCCAGTGCCCGGCGCCTGCGACGGATCGATGCAGTCGATATCGAAGCTGAGATAAGTCTTCTGCTGCGTGCCGACCTTGGCCTTGATGCGCCGCGCGATCTCTTCCGGCGTGGTGCGGTGCATGTCGGGGCCGGAAATGATCTCGACACCCTTGCCGGTGGTCCAGTCATGGACGGTCTTCTGCACCGGCGAGCGGATGCCGATCTGGATCATGCGGTTGGGATCGACCAGGCCCTCATTGATCGCATGATAGAACACCGAGCCATGGCCGTGGATCTGCCCGAAGGTATCCGGCCAGGTGTCGATATGGGCATCGAAATGGACGAGGCCGACCGGGCCCTGCTTCTTCACCAAGGCGCGCAGCAGCGGCAGGGTGATCGAATGATCGCCGCCCAAAGTGATCAGGTGATCGATCGGTGCGGCCTGTTCCTCGATCATTGTCATGCTGGTCTCGACATCGCCGACCAGCACGTTGAAGTCGCCGAGATCGGCGATGTCGAGCTGGCTGATATCGCTCCAGTCATGCGGGTTCTCGCCGTCGAGCAGCATGCGGCTGATCTGGCGGATGGCGTTCGGGCCGAAACGGGCGCCCGGGCGGAAGCTGGTGGCGATGTCATAGGGGACACCGGCCACGCAAAAGCGCGCATCGGGTGTCGTCTTGCGGGTGGAGAGAAAGCTGGGGTAGCTGGCGAAAGTCGGCACACCGGCCATGATAAAACTCCCGGAATCAAACGAAGGAGGTCGCGATTGCCGGCATCATAGCGCCTAGCGGAACGATGGCAATCTGACGGTCAGGGCTGTCACAGCTTGTTCATTGTCGCCAGATGCTGGTAGAGCGCGCTGTGGTCGAGCCCGCCGAGGCCATTGGCCGCCGCTTCCTGGAAGAGGCGATAGGCGAGCTGCACGAAAGGCAAATCGAGGCCGATATCGGCGGCCTCGTCCAGGATGTTCTTGATGTCCTTGATCTGGGTGACGATGGGGCCGCCCGGGGTGAAATTGCCGGTCAGCATGCGCGCCCCATGCAGATTGAGGATGCGGCTGTCGGCGAAGCCACCGGTAATGGCGCTGCGCACCGCAGCCGGCTCGGCGCCGCCACCCTTGGCCAGCAGCAGGGCCTCGGATACCGCACCGATGGTGATGGCGACGATCGCCTGGTTGGCGAGCTTGGCGAGCTGGCCGGCACCGTTGGGGCCGACCAGGGTAGCCCGACCCATCGCCGCGAAGACCGGCTTGGCGCGTTCGAAGGCATCGGCGCTGCCACCGGCCATGATGGCGAGTGTTGCTTCGGTCGCCCCGACCGTGCCGCCGGAGACTGGCGCATCGAGATAGGCGATCTCGCTTTGTGCGAGACGGACGGCATGCAACCGCGCCATGCGGGGCGCGATCGAGCTCATATCGATCACCATTTGGCCGGGTTGCAGGGATGGCCCGATGTCGGCGAGGATACTCTCGACGATGTCGTCATTGAGCAGCATGGTGATAATGATATCGGCGTCCCGCACCGCCTGCGCTGGCGTGTCATGGACCGTTCCGCCGAGAACCGTGAGCGGCTGGGTCTTGTCCGTGCTGCGATTCCAGGCATTGAGCGGAAAGCCGGCACGTAGAAGGTTGGCGGCCATGGGCTGACCCATCAGGCCGGTTCCGATAAAAGCGATACGGGGCTTGGTCGACATGGCATGCCTGCTCTTGCTGCGATCCAGCGGAGCTTGTCACGACGCCGGTGAGGCGGCAAGCGCAGCGCCCCGCGGGCGCCTCTTGTCGCAGCCTGTCTCTGCAGCTCTAGGCCGCCTGCGGCTCCGACCCCTCATCGATCTTCGGGAAAAGCAACGCGATGGTGGTGCCATGGCCCGGGATGCTGTCGATCACGAAACGCCCGCCATGCAGCTCGACCAGGGATTTGACGATCGGCAGGCCGAGGCCGGTGCCGTGATGGCTGCCGGCGACCATCGACGATTCGTTGGCATGTGTGACCTGGCCGAAGGGCTGCAATGCGACGGCGATGTCCTCGCTGCTCATGCCGATGCCGTTGTCATTCACCATCACGGCGACATATTGATTTTCCAGCAGCTGGGCGCTGACCAGGATGCGCCCGCCGGGGCGGGTGAACTTGGCGGCATTGCTCAGCAGGTTGAGGATCATCTGGATGAAGCGGCGCCGGTCGACCATGACCAGCAGTTCCTCATCCAACGCAAGATCGATCTGCAACTCGCTGCGATTGACGATGGGCTGCGCGAGGATGGCGCAATCGCGCAGCAAGGCCGCCACCGGAAAGCGTTCCAGTTGCAGGCCGAGCCTGCCAGCCTCGATCTTGGAGAGGTCGAGCAGATCGTTGATCAGCGAGAGCAGCAGTGTCCCGGCATTGTGGATGAGGCCGGCATATTCGGTGTAGCGGTCCAGCGCCTGCTCGCCCAGATGACGGTCGCGGATGATTTCGGCGAAGCCGAGAATGGCATTCAACGGCGAGCGCAGCTCATGGCTGATCTCGGCGAGAAATGCGCTCTTGCTGCGGCTGGCCTCCTCGGCATCCAATAGATGCTGCTCGGCGGCGGCCAGCTCGGCCTGTCGCCGCTTCAGTGCCGTGATGTCGGACAAGCTGACGATCACCGCCGGCTCGCCGTCGTACCAGACGCTGTTGGCGGCAATCAGCACCTCGATCCGGCTGCCATCCGGACGCCGCAGGCTGGCTTCCATCTGCTCAACCAAGTCGCCGCTGGTCAGACGCTCCATCATGGCGCCACTGCCGGCGATCGCTTCCAGCATCAGCCAGAGCGACCAGGGTGGCAGGGTGGTCAGGTCCATTTCCAGGCGCAGCAGGGAACGCGCAGCCAGGTTGGCGCGCAGCAACAGCCCACTGTCCCGTCGACAGACGATCATCGGTGCCGGGGAGCCAAGAGGGAGCAAGCTCACCGCTGAAAACGGCTCCGCGCCGAAGGTGAATTCATCCATTTTTAGTCAAATTATTCCGATGGTTAGCTCAGTAAATCGAGCAAACGTATTGAATTAGGTGTGGCGTGTTTGTTAGCCTATTACTAGTTCTCACTTTTTCAAATGCACACATAAATATGTGTGATAACGTGAATATAGAATCGCTCTAAATTTTCCTGTGACCGTATTCCTCGGCAACGATTAATCCGGCCAAGAGCTACCGGCGCCAGGCCGTAACTCTCGCTTGGCGTGGCCGCGAATCACCGTACGCGGAATACGGTGGAATTGGCGGCGCGGGTTGGCTAGGTTGGCGCCGCCGCAGGAGGGAAGCTGGTCATCGCACCGGTCGTCAGGCCGAAGCGCGCCAATCCAGCGCTGCCCCCGCAACTGTAGGACCATCCGCAGGACCAGCCAACTGGCCTGCAGGCGGAAGAACGAGCCACTGGCGCAGACGTGCTGGGAAGGCGGTTCCGGCAGTCCGGGAGACCGGACGGTGGTCGAGCCAGGAAACCTTGGCGGTGCCGATGCAACTCAGCCACCTCGGTGGGAGGGAGAGACTGATCGATGTCGCTGGGGCCGACCAGACTCGATTATACGACCATGCCAGGAATGCTGCCGCCGGTGACGCTGGTTCTCGGTGGTGCGCGTTCAGGCAAGAGCCGCTTTGCCGAGGGATTGCTGGACCGGGTGCCGCGCAACCGCGCCTATCTGGCGACGTCCGAAATTTTCGATGACGAGATGGCCGAGCGCGTACGTCTGCACCGCGCGCAGCGGGGCGAGAACTGGCGCACCATCGAGGAGCCGCTGGCAATGGCGGAGACCCTGATCCGGGAAACCGACCGGGGCGATGCGATGCTGGTCGACTGCCTGACGCTCTGGCTCAGCAATCTGATGGGCGCCGAGCGCGACATCGGCGCCGAGACGGCGCGGCTGGTGGGCTGCCTGCCGCAATTGGGCGGGCCGGTTGTCTTCGTTAGCAATGAAGTGGGGCTTGGCATCGTTCCCGACAACGCGCTGGCCCGCCGGTTCCGCGACCATGCCGGACGCCTGAACCAGGCGATCGCCGCGGCGGCGGATCAGGTCTTTTTCATCGCCGCGGGCCTGCCGCTGCGTCTTAAATGAACGACACGTCTGTGAATGAGAAGGTTAGAAACATGAGCACGAAAATCCCCGCCACCGTGGTGACCGGCTTCCTCGGCGCCGGCAAGACCAGCCTCATTCAGAACCTGCTGAAGAATGCCAATGGGCGCCGTATCGCCCTCATCATCAACGAGTTCGGCGAGACCGGCGTCGATGGCGAGATCGTCAAAGGCTGCAAGATCGAAGGCTGTCCCGAAGAGAATATCGTCGAGCTCGCCAACGGCTGCATCTGTTGCACCGTCGCCGACGATTTCGTGCCGACCATGCAGGCGCTGCTCAATCGCCCCAATCCGCCCGAGCACATCGTCATCGAGACCTCGGGCCTGGCGCTGCCAAAGCCGCTGGTGCGCGCCTTCAACTGGCCGGAGGTGCGTACCCGCGTCACCGTCGACGGTGTCATCGCCGTGGTCGACGGACCGGCGACGGCGGCCGGCCGCTTCGCCGAGGATCCGGCGGCAGTCGATGCCCAGCGCGCCACCGATGAGAATCTCGACCACGACAGCCCGCTCGCCGAGCTGTTCGAGGACCAGATCAATTGCGCCGATTTGATCGTCCTCAACAAGACTGACCAGATGAATGCCACCGACCGCGCGGCCGCGGAAGAAGCGATCAACAAGGAATTGCAGCGCCGCGCCAAGATCCTGCCGGCCCAGTTCGGCGAAATCGATCCTGCGGTTCTGCTCGGCCTCGGTGCCGGCGCGGAAGACGATCTCGAAAGCCGTCCCTCGCACCATGATCTCGAAGCGGAGCATGACCACGACGACTTCGAGAGTTTCCATCTCGACCTGCCGCAGCTTTCCTCGCCGGACCAGCTGCTCAAGAAACTGCTGCCGGTGATCGAGCGCCACGACATCCTGCGCGTGAAGGGCTTCCTCGACGTCGCCGACAAGGATATGCGCCTGGTGCTGCAAGGTGTCGGCAGCCGCGTGCAACATTATTATGACCGTGCCTGGGAAGCCGGCGAGCGGGGCGGACGTCTGGTGGTCATCGGCCTCAAGGGCCTCGACCGCGCTGCCATCACCCGCGACCTCGCCATCTAAGCAACCGGTTTCGGGAACGCGGCGCAATCATGCATCTTCTGGCGGCCAGGCCCGGTGTCATCACGGATGGAACGGAGGCGATCGATCTCGGCCAGATGCCGGGCGATATCGTCATCCTGAGCGCCGCCGATACCGAGCTTGCCTGCCTCTCCGCCGCGCAAGCGGGCCAGGCGGCGGATGCCCCCAGCCTGCGTCTCGCGAGCCTGCTGCAGCTGAGCCACAATCTCAGCATCGACACCTATGTCGAGGACATCGTCGCCAAGGCGAAGCTGGTCGTCATCCGCGTGATCGGCGGCGTGCGCTATTGGCCCTATGGTGTCGAGCAGGTGGCGGCCATCTGCCGCGAGCGGGCGATCAAGCTCGCCTTCCTGCCGGGCGACGACCAGCCCGATCTCGAACTCTCCGAGCAATCGACCCTGCCGGCCGATGCCGTGCATCGCCTGTGGCAATATCTTGTCCAGGGTGGCGTCGAGAATGCGCGACAGTTGCTGGCCTATGGGGCGAGCCTGCTCGGTCGCGACACTGATTGGCAGGAGCCGCGGCCGCTGCTGCGGGCCGGCCTCTATTGGCCGGGCCGCGAGATCCTGCGCATCGCCGATCTGCAGCCGCTCTGGCAGGCGGACCGGCCGGTCGCCGGCATCATCTTCTATCGTGCCCTGTTGCAGGCCGGCAATCTCGCCGCCATCGATGCTTTGATCGCGGCCCTGGCCGAACGCGGCCTCAATCCGCTGCCGATCTATGCGACCAGCCTCAAGGAACAGGTGACGGCCGATCTCATCGACAGCTTCTATCGTGTCACCCGGCCCGGCATCACCCTCAATTGCACCGGCTTCGCCATTTCGCAGCCGGGTTCGAAGACGGCGAAGACACCGTTTGACAGTGCCGATGCGCCGGTGCTGCAAGTGGTGCTGTCGGGTGACCGGCTGGAAGACTGGCAGGGCAACACCCGGGGCTTGAGCCCGCGCGATCTCGCCATGCAGGTCGCCTTGCCGGAAGTCGATGGCCGTATCTTGAGCCGCGCCGTCTCCTTCAAGATGGCGGCGCGCTACGACGATGCGACCCAGTGCAACATCGTCGTGCATGCGCCGGTCGCCGACCGTATCGCCGCGGTGGCCGATCTCGCCGCCGGCTGGACGCAGCTGCGGACGACCGCACCCGCGGAACGTCGCATCGCTCTGGTGCTTGCCAATTATCCCAATCGCGATGGCCGCATCGGCAACGGTGTCGGCCTCGACACGCCGGCCGGCACCATTGCCGTGTTGCAGGCTCTGCAACAAGCAGGCTATGCGACAGATGCCTTGCCCGCCGACGGCAACGCGCTGATGGACCGCCTGCTGGCCGGTCGTCAGGCAGCACGGCGGGGTGATGCCGACACCATCAGCCTGCCGCTGCTCGACTATCAGCGCTTCTTCAACGGCCTTGCGCCGAAGATCCGCGCAGCAGTGACGGCGCGCTGGGGCGGGCCGGAGAGCGATCCTGGTTTCGCCGATGGCGTCTTCCATCTGGAGATGTTCCGCCAGGGCGGCCTGCTGATCGGGTTGCAGCCGGCGCGCGGCTATCACGTCGATCCGGTTCTCTCCTATCACGATCCGGATCTCATCCCGCCGCATGGCTATTTCGCCTTCTATGCCTATCTGCGCCAGATCGCCCGCGTGCAGGCGATCGTGCATATGGGCAAGCATGGCAATCTCGAATGGTTGCCGGGCAAGTCGATTGCGCTCAGTGATGCCTGCTATCCCGAGGCGATCTTCGGCCAGGTGCCGCATCTCTATCCCTTCATCGTCAACGATCCCGGCGAGGGCACGCAGGCGAAGCGCCGCACCAGCGCCGTCATCATCGATCACATGACGCCGCCGCTGACCCGGGCGGAGAGCTACGGGCCGCTGCGCGATCTGGAATTGCTGGTCGATGAGTATTTCGAGGCGGTGCAGCTCGATCCGCGCCGCTGCCGCGATCTGCGCGAACAGATTCTCGATCTCGCCCGCAGCAGCGGCCTCGCCGCCGATTGCGGCATCACGCCGACCGATGATACCGACACGGCGCTGGGCAAGCTCGACAATCATCTCTGCGAGCTGAAGGAGCTGCAGATCCGCGACGGCCTGCACATCTTCGGCCGCGCGCCTGAAGGCCCGCAGCTCACCGATCTTCTGGTGGCGCTGACACGGCTGCCGCGCGGTCGGGGCGAGGGTCGCGACCAGTCGTTGATCCGTGCCTTGTCCGCTGATCTCGATCTCGGTGAAGACTTCGATCCGCTTTCCGTATCCTTGGGCACCGCCTGGGAAGGCCCCCAGCCGGAGGTCTTGCGCGCTGTCAGCGATGAGAACTGGCGCAATGCTGGGGACACGATCGAACGGCTGGAATTGCTGGCACAATCGCTGGTCAGTAGCGTGGCAGTCTGCGATCCCGCCTGGCAGCGTACGACGCAGGTGCTGGGCTATGTCGCGGAAGAGCTGCGGCCGATGGTCGAAGGCTGCGGTGGCGGCGAGCTCGCTGCCATCTTGCGCGGTCTCGATGGCCGCTTCATTCCGCCGGGGCCGTCGGGTGCACCGACCCGCGGCCGGCTGGATGTATTGCCCACGGGACGCAACTTCTATTCCGTCGATACCCGTTCGGTGCCGACGCCGACCGCTTGGGCCTTGGGCTGGAAATCCGCCGGCGTGGTGCTGGCGCGGCATCGCCAGGAACACGGCGCCTGGCCGCAATCCTTCGTGCTCTCGGCGTGGGGCACCGCCAATATGCGCACCGGCGGCGACGATCTCGCCCAGGCCTTGGCCCTGATCGGCGCACGGCCGGTCTGGGATGCCGGTGTTTCGGGCCGGGTCAGCGGCTTCGAGATCCTGCCGCTCAGCCTGCTCGACCGACCGCGGGTCGACGTCACCTTGCGTGTCTCCGGTTTCTTCCGCGACGCCTTCCCGGCACAGATCGATCTTTTCGACAGTGCGGTGCGGCAGATCGCCAATCTCGATGAGCCGGACAATCTAAATCCGATCGCCGCGCGCTTCCGGCGCGAACGCCGGGAACTGATTGAAAGCGGTGTTGCCGCAGCCGAGGCAGAGCGCCGCGCCGGCTATCGCGTCTTCGGCGCGAAGCCGGGCGCGTATGGCGCCGGCTTGCAGGCAATGATCGATGAGGGGGGCTGGACCGCTACCGGCGATCTTGCCCGTGCCTATCTCGCCTGGAGCAGCTATGCCTATGGCGCCGGTACGGAAGGTACAGCTGAAGGCGGCCTCTTCGAGAGCCGGCTGCAACAGGTCGATGCAGTGCTGCATAACCAGGACAACCGCGAACACGATCTCCTCGACAGCGACAATTACTATCAGTTCGAGGGCGGCCTCGCGGCCACCATCAAGCATCTGACCGGCCGCAAAGCGGTGGTCTGGCACAACGATCATTCGCGTCCCGAGACACCGCGCACCCGCAGTCTTGACGAAGAGATCGCCCGCGTCGTGCGGGCCCGCGTCGTCAACCCGAAATGGATCGCCGGTGTCATGCGCCATGGCTATAAGGGCGCCTTCGAGATGGCGGCGACGGTCGATTATCTCTTCGCTTTTGCAGCGACGTCAGATTGCGTCGCCGACCATCACTTCGATGCCGTCTTCGAAGCCTATCTCGTCGACGAGACGGTGCGCGATTTCCTCAGCGCCAATAATCCAGCTGCCTTGAAGGAAATTGCCGCGAAACTCTTGGAAGCGCAGGAGCGCGGGCTATGGAAGTCCCGCTCCAATGCCGCTTACGATCATTTGAGCCTGTGGGCAGGAAGGAGCTTGGCATCATGAGCGCCGAGACAGACATGACGCCGGACGAAATTCAGCGTGCCAATGAGAAATCCGCCAAGCG
>Ga0209455_1001170_pt1 | contig 12613 bp, 11 predicted proteins | sample AraplaCol_mCL_r2_FD_184275 | JGI IMG/M metagenome (GOLD analysis project Ga0209455, IMG submission 184275) | Arabidopsis root microbial communities from North Carolina, USA - plate scrape CL_Col_mCL_r2 (SPAdes) (version 2) | ecosystem: Host-associated > Plants > Roots > Endosphere | place: USA...
TCGGGACATAATGGTGCGGCGCGCCCGGCAGCCAAAGCCAACGGCTATCACGCCCCGGTCGCGGCGAAGGCAGCTCCGGCCAAGGTGGCGGTGGCGGCGAAGAGCTTGAACGGGCGCAGCCGCAGCGGCTTCAGCCTCGACATGGCGACCGGCGGTCCTGACAGCCGCGATGCGGAATTCGAAAGGGCATGAGCATGAAGGGCGACGCGCAGCCGGGGCGGGAAATGCAATTCGTGACCCTGGGGATCGGCCAGGAGGTCTTCGGCGTGCCGGTCTCGGCGGTGCTGGAAATCCTCGACATGCGGCCGATGTTCCGCCTGCCGGAAGCGCCGCCTTATCTCGCCGGTCTGATCGACGTCCGGGGTCGCGGTGTGCCGGCCATCGATCTCCGCGTCAAGCTCGGCCTGCCGCCGGTGCCGGCGACCGAAAACACCCGAATCCTGGTGCTGGAAGTAACGGTTGGTGAACGGCAGGTCATCCTGGGCCTGATCGCCGACCGCGTCATCGAGGTGATCAGCCTCGTCCTTGACGATATCGAGCCGACACCGGAGATCGGTCTGCGCTGGCGCTCGGACTACATTCGAGGAATCGGCCGGCGCAATGATTCCTTCGTCATCATTTTCGATCTGCCGAGCCTGTTCTCCCGTGAAGAGGCGATGCTGATCGACCAGACCGGGGCCGCCCGGTCGCAAGCATTCAGTACCACAGGTCAAACGGCGGCCTGACGCCGCCGGTCTGGGTCAAAGGAGGGTGCCATGCGCGCCACAATCAAGCTGAAACTCGGTCTGACGTTCACCGTTGTCATCATCCTCTCGATGCTGACGGCGGCCTTTGGCATCAGCGGTCTCGCTGCCTTGCGTGACTCGGTCGACAATCTGGTCGACGGGCCGGCGCAGGAAGTGGAGCTCGCACAGGACATCACCATCAACATGCTGTCGCTGGTGCGTTCCGAAAAGAACATGATCACCGCGGATAATGCGCAGCAGGTGGCCCTCTATAGCGGCCAGATCCCGCCATTGCGCCAGACCCTGCTCGGCCAGGTCGACAAGCTGCAGGGGCTGGCTTCCGATGAGGCCAAGCAGAAGCTCTCGAATTTCATGGGCATCTGGCAGCAATGGGTGCCGGTGCAGGACAAGATGCGCGACCTGATGGCGGCCAATGTCAGCAATCGGGACACCGCCGAGCCGATGTCGGAAGGCCAGGGCCGTGACCTGCAGCAGCAAGCAGAGGCGGTGCTCAATGACATCGTGGCTCTCAACCGCCACGCGATGGCGCAGGCCAAGACCGATGCCGAGAGCGAGTATGAAAGCCAGCGGCTGTTCCTGGTATCGGCCGTGGTTCTGTCGCTGGTGATCGCCGCGGGGGCGGGCATCTGGATCTGCATCCTCATCGGCCGGGGCCTGTCACGGGCCGGCAATCTGGCGCAGGCGGTTGCCGGCGGCGATCTTACCCAGACGCTGGAAACGCGCACGAATGACGAGATCAGCGATCTCATCGGCCATATCAACAATATGGTCGGGCATCTGCGCGGCGTCGTCTCCGAGGCTTTGAGCGCCTCCGACAATGTCTCCGCCGGCAGCCAGGAATTGTCTTCGAGCGCCGAGGAACTGTCGCAGGGTGCGACCGAACAGGCATCTTCGGCCGAGGAAGCCTCTTCTTCGATGGAGGAGATGGCCTCCAACATCAAGCAGAACGCCGAGAACGCCACCCAGACCGAGAAGATCGCCCGCCAGTCGGCGAGCGATGCCCAGTCGAGCGGCGAGGCGGTGGGCCGGGCGGTCAGCGCCATGCAGACCATCGCCGAGAAGATCACCATCGTGCAGGAGATCGCCCGCCAGACTGATCTTCTGGCCCTGAATGCGGCGGTCGAAGCGGCACGGGCCGGGGAACATGGCAAGGGCTTTGCGGTGGTGGCTTCGGAGGTGCGCAAGCTGGCGGAACGCAGCCAGGCCGCAGCGGCGGAGATCGGCACGGTCTCGACCCAGACCTTGAAGGTGGCGCAGGAAGCCGGCGAGATGCTGACCCGCCTGGTGCCGGACATCAAGAAGACGGCGGAACTGGTGGCGGAGATCAGCGCCGCCTGCCGCGAGCAGGATATCGGCGCCGACCAGATCAACCAGGCGATCCAGCAGCTCGACAAGGTGACGCAGCAGAATGCCAGCGCCTCGGAACAGATGTCGGCCACCTCGGAAGAGCTGGCGGCCCAGGCCGAGCAGCTGCAGAGCAGCATCGCTTATTTCCGCACCGATGCGCATGAGCACGACCGTCGTCCGGCGGCACCCAGCCGTCCGGCATCGCGCCCGGGCTCGGGACATAATGGTGCGGCGCGCCCGGCAGCCAAAGCCAACGGCTATCACGCCCCGGTCGCGGCGAAGGCAGCTCCGGCCAAGGTGGCGGTGGCGGCGAAGAGCCTGAACGGGCGCAGCCGCAGCGGCTTCAGCCTCGACATGGCGACCGGCGGTCCTGACAGCCGCGATGCGGAGTTCGAGCGGGCATGACGGCAGCGCAGGCAGTGGATTCAGCCACGGCGGCGTCTTCGAGCTTCCCAGGATCGGTGGGCTTGTCACGACGTGATTACGAACGGCTCGGGCGCTTCATCCAGGGCTATAGCGGCATCAAGATGCCGCCCAACAAGGTCACCATGCTGGAGGGCCGGTTGCGGCGACGCCTGCGCGCGACGGGATATGGCAGTTTCGCCGATTACTGCCGCTACCTGTTTGACGAAGATGGTCTCGAGCAGGAGGCGATCCATCTCATCGACGCAGTGACCACCAACAAAACGGAATTCTTCCGCGAACCGGATCATTTCCGCCTGTTGCAACAGCAGATCCTGCCGGATCTGATGGCAAAGAAGCGCGGCACCACGCCGCTGAAATTCTGGAGCGCTGCGGCATCGACCGGGGCCGAGGCCTATACGCTGGCCATGATCCTGACGGAAGCGCGGGAGACCTGGTCGCAGCTGCGCACTTCCATTCTGGCGACCGATATCTGTACCGAGGTTCTCGAATCAGCGGTGCTCGGTATCTACCCCGAAAACATGGCGGTGCAGATACCGGCAGAGTTCCGCCGTCGTTATGTCATGCAGGCGAAGGATCGCCGCAGCGGCACCGTCCGGCTGGTGCCGGAATTGCGCGCGCAAGTGCAGTTCGCCCGCCTCAACCTGATGGATGACACCTATCCGGTGGAGAAGGAACAAGATGTCATCTTCTGCCGCAATATCCTGATCTACTTCGACAAGGAAACGCAGCTGGCGGTGCTGACAAGGCTCTGTGACCACCTGCGCCCGGGCGGCTATCTGTTCATGGGCCATTCCGAGACGCTGGCGGGCTTCAACCTGCCGCTGAAGCTGGTCGGGCCGACGGTCTTCCAGCGGATCTGAACCGTCATGCCCCGCAAGATTCGCGTTCTCGTCGTCGATGATTCCGCTTCCGTGCGGGAAACTCTCAGCCGCGTCCTGCAAAGCGATCCCGCCATCGAGGTGATGGGAACCGCGGCGGATCCGTTCGTCGCGGCCAAGCGTATTGCCGAAGAGATCCCTGATGTGATCACTCTTGATGTCGAGATGCCGCGTATGGACGGCATCACCTTCCTGCGCAAGGTGATGTTGCAGCATCCGATACCCGTCGTTATGTGCTCGTCGCTGACGGAGGAGGGATCTGCCACCTTGATGCAGGCGCTCGAAGCTGGCGCCGTCGATGTCATCCTCAAGCCGCGCGTGGATACCGCGCAGTTCCTGCAGGAATCCTCCTTGCGCATCTGCGATGTCGTCAAGGCGGCGGCCCAGGCCAAGATCGGCAAGCTGCCGCCGCGATCGAGCCGCACGCAATCGCCGCAGAAGAAACTATCGGCCGATGTCATCCTGCCGGCACCGGTTCATGAACATGCCATGGTGCGGACGACGGAAAAGGTGATCTGCATCGGTGCCTCGACCGGTGGCACGGAATCGCTCCGCGTTGTGCTCGAGGCTTTGCCGGTCGATTCGCCTGGGATCGTCATCGTCCAGCACATGCCGGAAAAATTCACTGAGGCTTTTGCCCGGCGCCTGAATGGATTGTGCGAGGTCGAGGTCAAGGAAGCCGCCGACGGCGATGTCGTGCGGCGCGGCCGGGTGCTGATCGCCCCTGGCAATCATCATATGCTGCTGCAACGGAGCGGCGCCCAATATTATGTCGCGATCAAGGAAGGGCCGTTGGTCTCGCGGCACCGTCCGTCCGTGGATGTGCTGTTTCGCTCAGCCGCCAAATATGCTGCCGGCAATGCGGTCGGCATCATCATGACCGGCATGGGGGATGACGGCGCCCATGGCCTGCGCGAGATGAAGGATGCCGGCGCCCATACCATCGCCCAGGACGAGGCGACATCCGTCGTTTTCGGTATGCCCAAGGAGGCGATCGCCCGGGGTGCCGCCGATAAGGTCATGCCGCTCGGTCTGCTGGCGACGGAAATCATTCGCCTCGGCCGAGGTTGAGGCGGCATGGGCCCAACGCGCACACGCATCTTCCTGCTGCAAGGTCAGATCTATTGCCAAAGGCAGCCGGCCCTGGTGTCGACGATCCTGGGATCCTGCGTCTCGCTTTGCCTGTGGGACCCGAAGGCTGGGTTCGGTGGCATCAATCACTATGTCCTGCCGGGCAGCGGCGCCGCAGCCGAAGCCGAGAACACCCGCTATGGCGACATCGCCATCGACCTGCTTCATCGCCGGATGCTCCAGTTCGGCGCCGATAGCGATACTCTCCAGGCAAAGATCTTTGGCGGCGCTTCCGTCTTTCCGCTCGGCGCCAGCCAGACCACCGTCGGGGAGCGCAATGTCGAGCTGGCGATTGCCCGCATGAATGACTTGGGCGTGCCGATCATCGAGCAGGAAACCGGCGGCGATGTCGGCCGCCAACTGGTCTTTGACAGCGGATCTGGAAAGGTGACCGCGCGCATTATCGGCCACACAGCGGCATCCGACAAAGTGGGTTCAGCCATCCCGGGCGCGCGCTGATAGGATTTCGCAGTAACGTTCTAGAAGAGGAAATCGTCGAGATCTGCCTCGGTCGTCGTGCCGTTGCCAGGTCCCGTGTCGATTGAGCCCACACTCTGCATGGCACCGGCCGGCACGGCCTGCGCGAAGAAGCGGGCATGCACGTCGCGTTCCCGTGCCATCGTGTATGACTTGGACAGGACCTCGTGCAGGCCCGAAAGTAGGTCTTCCGCGATGGCATCGGCTTCTGCCGGCAGGTTGGCGAGCGGCTGCAACTGCATGCTGCATTCGGTCAAATCGGCACTCAGGGTGTGATGCGTGTTGATGGTGGCCAGCGCGTCATCCAGCAAGGTGACGACAGCTTCCGCGTCATCCGAGAGCGTGGTCAGTGTCGTCGTCAGGGCCTGGCCGACGCCGTTCATCCGCGCGATTGAGGCATGCATCATTTCCTGGATCGCACGCATTTCCTCGATCTCGCCGTCATTTTCGCCGGCGGTCAGACGCCCGCCGATCTCGGCAACATGCGTCAACAGCTCCATGATCGCTTCGGCCTCGCTGGCGGTGATATTGGAGCAGCTGCGCAGCTCCTGGGCGATGACGGTGAGCGAGCGGCCTTCCGTTCCCAGGCGGCTGCATTTCAGGGTGGTGTTCAGTCCCATCAGGCGAATATCGGATTCCAGCGACTGGATCGAGCGCATATGCTGGGTCAGCGATGACGTTGCCGACATGACCGATGTCACCACGCCATCGGCATCGTGTTGTGCTTCGGTAAGGCCGCTCAATAGGTCATTGGCCTGGCCGACCCGGTCGCTGAGTTCATCGAGGAAGGTGCCTTCGACCGGGCTGCCGGTGCCGTAGGCACGACGGGCCAGTCCGACCATTTCGCGAGCATCCCGCGTCAAGGTCGTGAGCACTTCCTGGATGCGCTGCGACTGCAGGTCGAGTTCCTGGGCGGTATCGATCAGCTGGGCGACCTGCAGCTGCGCCGTCCGATAAGCGAGGCTGTTGCGGGCCGTCTCGTCGAGAGATGCGGCGATGGCGAATGTGCTATGGGCCTTGCCGTTCCCGCTTTTGTGGCCGCCGTTCAGCACATCGCGCAGGATATCGATGGCGAATTCGACATGTTCGATACGCTGGCGCGTGGTATCGCCGATCTGCAGCGCCGACACGGCAATCCCCACCTGGCGGGCGATTTCACCGGTTTTCTGCTCGATGACGGCAACGGTATTGCCGGCTTCGGTGTTGCGATCGGAAATAGTATTGACGCTGAGGCGAAGCGCCTGGGGGACCGTTGCCGCTGCGTCGGTCTGGTATTGCCGCAAGGAAGCCTGGCTCTTGGTCGCACTGAGCAGGGTCGAAGTGACGCCGTCGAGTTCGGCGCGGAAGTCGGCGAGATTGCTGCCGGCAACCTTGAGGGCAACGCCGATTTCATTGGCGAAGCTCATGAATTCGTCGCTTCGGCTGCTGATGCCCGCGGCAGCGATCTTGGCATTGACGGCGAGGACATCGACCGCCTTGACGGCCTTGAGCATTTCCTGCAGCCGCTGGCCCACGGCCGCCGTCAGCTCGGTGATTTCGCGCAACGCTTCGGGCACCGTGCTGACATTGACGGTGAGGGCGCTGATACGTTCGGCAACCTCCTGCATGCCCCGCGTGGCGGCGATGAGATCGTCGCTGGCGAGATCCAGGCGTACATTGCTGAAGGCTTGGCTCAACCGGTGCAGGATATCGATGGCCGATTCAAGGCGGCCGCCGACGCCGACGAAGGAATCTTCAATGCTGCGCGAGGCGCCGCGCAGCAAGCGGGAGGCATCATCAAGAACGGAAATCAAGGACATATCGGTATATGCTTATCGGTATGTTCTGGTGAAATCGGAATAGAGAAGGCAGTCCATAGAAAGGACGGCAAAGAAGCCTCACGAACATCCCATGGGAATATTTCTTTGTTCTTAACGCCGACAGGAAATCGGCATTTCCGATGTGATTAGCGGCAAATGCGTGACAATTTCGGCGCTGGCAGCCTTGGGTTATAACCCTAGAACAGCCCACTGATCGGCGCTCACGATCGGGGCGTCGTCCTTGATGCGCCCGTCGCCGGCAGGTCGATGGTTGGCGCCTTTGGCGGGCTGCTTCATCCCTGGGTCATTTCCGGCCAAGTCGCATGGCGGCGATGCCACTGGCCGTGATCAGTGCGATGCCGAGCCAGACGATGGGGGCGGGGATGTCGCCGAAAACCAGGAATCCGATCAGGATGGCGGAAACGATCTCCGTGTAGCCGAAAGGTGCGAGTTGTGCGGCGCTGGCCAGGCGATGGGCGTGCACGATCATGAAATGACCAATCGCCGCAATGAAGCCCATCAGGGCCATCAACGGCCAATCGCCGGCATCGGGTGTCACCCAATCGAACGGCACGATCAGTGAATAGACGACGGCCCCCAGCAGAGCGGAGAGGGCGGAGGTGACCAGAGCCGGGTCCCTGGCGCCGAGCTTGCGGGTGACCAGCATGGAGCCGGCATAGGCCAGGCCCGAGGCGAAGGCGAAAGGCACGCCGATGGAGATGGTGCCGACACTCGGCCGTACCACCAGCACGGTACCGATGAAGCCGAGCAGCACCATCGCCCAGCGCATGAGACCGATGGGTTCGCGCAGAAACAATGCGGATCCGACTAGGATCACGAAAGGATAGATGAAGAAGACCGCCATGCTGTCGGCGAGCGGCAGATGCTTGATGGCGTAGAAAAAGCTGAGTGCCGAGAAGGCCATCAGGCCGCCGCGCAGCAGCTGCAGGCCCGGCCGCGCCGGCCGCCACAAGGCGCTTCTATATTGCCTGAGGGCAAAGGGCAGCAGCGCCAGCGTGTAGAACAGGAAGCGTGCCCAGGCGATCTCCAGTACCGGCAAGTGACCGGCGAGATGCTTGGCGATGGCGTCCATGGCCGGCAGGATGGCGATTCCCGCGACCAGGACGACGATGCCGAGCAGCGGCCGATCCGCATCGGTGGCACTGCGGGGCGATGGTGTCGCCGGAAGCGAAACGGAGGAGCTTGAGGAGTTTTGCACGATCACCAATCAGCCAGCGCGATGAAGCCAAGTCGAAACGCCACTCCATGGCGCGTGTTTCGACAATGCCATGGATAGCCGGGCGCCAGTATCGCGTCCAGAGCATGGCGGCTCATCTCTCGGGTGGTGTTGTTACTGCCGCGGTTAATAGGTTGGGTTTGCGGCCGCGTGCTACTCGGGCTTGACGAATTTCAGCAGGAATCGATCGCTTTCGCCGATCGCCAGGTATTTCGCCCGGTCCTGATCCTTGAGGCGCAGGGTGGGCGGTAGGGTCCAGACGCCGGCCGGATAATCCTTGGTATCCTTCGGATTGGCATCGATCTCGGAACTGGCCACCAGCTTGAAACCGGCCTTCTCGATCAGGGCGATGGCATAGTCCTGGCGGACATAGCCGCTCGCCGCCTTGGGGTCCTGGGGCTGGTCGGCGCGTCCTCGATGGTCCTCGATGCCGAGCACGCCGCCCGGCTTCAGGGCTCGGTAGAAGGCGCGCAAGGCGGGCTCGGCAGTACCGTCGGCGATCCAGTTATGCAGGTTGCGGAAGGTGAGAACCATGTCAGCAGAGCCCGGCGGTGCGATGTCGAACCGGTCACCATCGAACTGCGTGACGACGACATTGCTATAGAGTGCCGGCGCACTCGCCAGCTTGGCGGCGAAGCCCTGGCGGCTGCTGGTTGCTTCGGCCGAGCTGTTGTCATTGGCCGGGCCGGCCGCATAGTAGTGGCCGCGATCATGCAGGTAAGGGGCGAGGATCTCAGTCCACCAGGCCCCGCTGCCGGGATCGATTTCCACCACCGTCTGGTCATCGCGGAGGCCGAAGAAGGTCAGGGTCTCATAGGGATGGCGATAGATATCCCGGGCACGGTTCTTGTCACTTCGCTGGGGCCCGGCGATCAGGGTCTGCAAGCTTTGATCCGCCGCGGTGGCAACCAGTGGCGAACTTGCCGTGGTCGAATCGGCGCTGGCAGATTTGCCGTGGCTGGCGAGCACGAGCGGGGCAAGCAAAAGCACTGCCAGTACCCCCGACCGAGTCATGCGCAAGGTCATCGCTGTCTCCTGTAAAGAGCTGTTGAGCCTAACCTGCCGTGAGCAGGTCGGGACGGGCAAGGTCATTCGCAACATGTCAGCTATCGTCACGCCGCGTTTTTCTCTGCCGCGCGCGAGCAGAGCTTGCGACATGGGAAACCACGCCGGGGTAGGGGACATCGACGCTAGGGGCTGGCGAGCGGCCGGTCAGGCGTAAAGCAGGCGGCCGACTTCCTGGATCAGGTGATTGAGATGGAACGGCTTGGACAGGCGCGGTGCCGAGCTTTCGGTCGGGTTGCTGCCGGCATTGCTGGACGGCGTTGAGAGACCGCCATTGCCGGTGCTGCGGCTGGCGGAGCTGCCCCGGACCGGCCGGTTGCGCTTCAGCGAGACCGCGGCAAAGCCGGTGATGAACATGATCTGGACATTGGGATTGTGCCGCGAGCACTGCTTGGCCAGTTCGAAACCATCGAGGCCCGGCATGGTGACATCGGCCAGCAAGAGGTCGACCTTGATCTCGGCCAGCATCTCCACGGCCTGGCTGCCATTCTCCGCGGCCCGCACGTGATAGCCGGCCCGCTGCAACATCCTGACCAGGAAGTTGCGAAGCTGAGCGTCATCTTCGGCGACAAGAATCTGAGCCATGACGGCGAAGTTTCCCCACGGGACCACATCATTGGATCGTCACACCATCACGGCGACTGTCGCGATGCGGATCAGGCTGCCGGAGCGTGTAGGTTCTTTTTAACCTCATGCCGCGAGTCGCGACCAAGGCAAAATCTTATGGTGATTTCGGGTGCGACCCAGCAACGTCTTGTGATGCCGAGACTTTTAGGTAAATGTCGGCGAAGCTCGAGAGCACGGCTGCGGCGTCTTGTCAGGGGAGGACAGGGTGTCACGGCACATGACACGATGGCGGGATTAAGCTACAAAAACGGGAACATGAGCGGCGATTTCAAAGCGTCGAGTGACGCGCCAGCAAAACCTGCAGAGATGATCTGGCCGCCGCGGCTGTCATCGCCGCTTTTGCTCGCCTCACCTCATAGCGGTCGCGATTATCCCTCTGGTTTTTTAGCTCAATCGGCGCTCGACCGCGCGACCTTGCGGCAATCGGAAGATTGCTATGTCGATCTGCTGATCGAACCGGCGACGCGGCTTGGCGTGCCCAGCCTGAAGGCGCTGTTCCCGCGCATTTTCATCGATCCCAATCGCGATGCCGCCGAACTGGATCCGCAGCTCTTCGCCGATCCGCTGCCCGCGCAAGCGCAGATCACCTCGCCGCGCGTGTTGGCGGGGCTCGGTGTGGTCCCGCGCGTGGCGGCTGATGACCGGTCGATCTATGCCGGCCAGCTCGCCTTTCATGAAGCGGAAGACCGGCTCGAGCGCTATTACCGGCCTTACCACCGCAGCCTGCAGGCGGCGATCAAGCATATCCGCACGGCTTTCGGGCAATGCCTGCTGCTGGACTGCCATTCGATGCCATCGGCCGGCGCGCCGCTGCTGAGCGAGGAGCGGCACAGGTCCGGTCTCGGGACCGCGACGGGGGCAGGGCCAGGAAAAGGCACGGTGGCCAAGGAGCAAGCTGGCAACGGTGTCGATGCCGGGCGCGGCTCGCGCGGCGGTGGCGAAGCGGACTTCATTCTCGGCGATTGCTATGGCGGCGCCTGTTCGGATGCCGTGACGGCCCATGTCGAAAGCTTCCTGTTGAAAGCGGGGGCCAGCGTCCGCCGCAACAATCCCTATAGCGGCGGCTATGTGACCCAGACCTATGGGCGGCCGGCCGAAGGGGTCCATGTGCTGCAATTGGAGATCAATCGCCGGCTCTATGTCGACGAGGCGAGCCTCGCGCCCAATGCCGGTTTTGCCGCCACCCGGGACCTGCTGGCCGGCCTGATCGGCAGCTTGCGCGACGATGCAGCTGACTTGATGAAACGTCGGTAGATTATTGTTTATGCAGCTTATTCGGCCTGTAACTACGAATGATATCGACGCCATTACCGCGATCTATCGGCACCATGTCCTGACCGGCACGGCAAGTTTTGAAGAGGTCCCGCCCGATGCCGCCGACATGGCGGCCCGCTTTGCCGCCATCCAGGAGCGAGGCTTGCCCTATCTCTGCCTGGAAGATGCGCTTGAGCCCGACAGCCCGCCACGGCTCCTCGGTTATGCTTATGCCGGGCCTTACCGGCCACGCACGGCCTATCGCTTCACGGTCGAGGATTCGATCTACCTGGCACCGGAGGCGGCAGGGCGCGGTTACGGCAAGCTGCTGCTGGCCAGACTGATCGAGGAATGCCGGGCGCGCGAGCTGCGCGAGATCGTGGCGGTGATCGGTGATTCCGGCAATCACGCCTCGATCGGCCTGCATCGCCGCCTGGGCTTCCGTGATGTCGGGATCCTGCGGCAGGTCGGCCTGAAATTCGGCCGCTGGCTGGACACTGTGCTGATGCAGCTGACCTTGCAGGACTAGTACAGGCATGCCTGGCCACACGGTCGCAACCGGGCCGGCTTGTATGGGTTGCGACACCGGAGATGGGCCGCGGGCAGGCACCTGGGCAAAAAAAAGGACCGTGATTTCTCACGGTCCAAGTTCTGGGAGGAAACGCCCATGAGGGGCGTAAGCGAGAGGGGAGTGTCAGGGGAGATGTCCGCCTCTCGCACTGCAGAAAATGATGCTGCGGCTGCGAAAAGTCAAGGGACAACCTGTCGCACTAGCTATGCAAATGCTTGAGTCTGCTATCAGAAAACCACATGGCAGCGGTATCATTTGAGACCGGTTCTATGATCATTTAAGTGGAGCAGCCGCCCCAGGCCGTCTCGGCCTTAACCATTGGATAGTGCCTAAATTCCCAAACAGCCAAACTTTCCTGCCTGATCCGCTACTGATCCGGGCAGAAGCGTGTTAATAAATAAAATGGCGACAGCCTGGGGCGAAGGGGAAGCGACGGCATGGGCCGGCATCTGGGGCAAACCAGTACGCCGCATCTGGAGGCAAGCAACGACGCGGCCGGATCGGGCCATGCGCCGCATGGTACCGTGTCGCTCGGCGCTTTGCCCGGAGATACCCGCCCGGATGCGTCCGGCCGGCACGCCGCAGCCGGGCCCGAGCGTTCTCCGCCGCCTCCAACCAGGCAGACCTTGCAGCCAAACCGGCCCGGATCGGCGAAGCGCCTGATGACGAATCGCTGGCGGCTGATTGCCACCATCGCGATCCTGCTGTTCCTGGGCGTGACGGCGATCGTCGCCCTGATCCAGCGAAGTGCCGAGGAACAGGACAACGAGGCCCGGCGGCTGGCGGAGACCCAGCTCGGCGCCGCCCTGGCCGCCACCCAGCGCAGCATCGCCGCCACCACGCTCGATTATGCCTGGTGGGATGATGCCTATCAGCACCTGGCGCAGCAATATGATGCTGGCTGGGCAGCCACCAATCTCGCCGGCGCGACGGTGATCGGCCCGGACAAGCTGATCCAGGGTGCCCTGGTCTTCGATCCCGCCGGCCATCTGGTCTACGGCCTCTGGCTGGGGCAATCCGTCGACATCCGCTGGCCGGACCGCATTTCCGGCGGC
>Ga0209455_1001171_pt1 | contig 12612 bp, 9 predicted proteins | sample AraplaCol_mCL_r2_FD_184275 | JGI IMG/M metagenome (GOLD analysis project Ga0209455, IMG submission 184275) | Arabidopsis root microbial communities from North Carolina, USA - plate scrape CL_Col_mCL_r2 (SPAdes) (version 2) | ecosystem: Host-associated > Plants > Roots > Endosphere | place: USA...
TGGTCTGCCACAAGGTCAGGACGGCACGGCGCAGCGCCTCGTCGCTGGCGGCGCGCTCATCGGGAGTCATTTGCATGCGCTCGCGACGATCCAGCAGTGCCGCGATCTCCATCTCCCGGTCCATTGTGCTCTTGCGACGAACCTCGGTCGGATGCGCAGTCAGCACCGGGCTGACCAAGGCGTCAGCGAAGAACTTGCGCAGGTCGGCGGGTTTCTGGCCGGCCGCCTTCGCGTGCGCCAGCGTCTCGGCGAGCAGACCGCCGCCCCCGTTGGCGTTGGCGCGGCCACGCATCTGACGGATGTGGTTATGGTCCTCGGCGATGTTGGCGAGGTGGGAGAAATAGCTGAAGGCGCGGACGATGCGGACCGTCTCTGAGGTCGACATGCTGTCCAGGATCTGTTCGAGCTCGCGGCGGGCAATCCGGTCCTCGTCGCGGTGAAACCGGATCGAGGTTTGCCTGATGCGCTCGACCAGATCGAACACGTCGGCCCCCTCCTGGTCGCGCACCGTGTCGCCAAGGATACGCCCGAGCAGGCGGATATCGTCGCGCAGCCGGACATCGGCCTCCAGCGCCTGAACGTCCTCAGGCCGGTTCGGGCGAAGATCGGCAGCGTCGGATGATACGGTCTGGAGGGACATGGCTCGCTCCTTTTTCTAGAGCTCCCAATGGCTCCCCGGCGGACCGAGTGTGCGATATTTTTCTGCCGCAGTGCAAGATGAAGTTGGGGGCGGCGCACACAGCTGTGCGCCGGGACCGGAAGCGCGCCGGCGGGGTCAGGCCGGCACGATCACCTTGCCGATCGGCCAGAGCGCGATGCCCGCGAGCTTCAGATGGGCCCAGGCAAAGGGAAGCCCAATGATGGTGATGGCGAAGAGCACGGCCGTCAGGAGGTGGCCAAGCGCAAGCCACCAGCCGGCCAGCACGAACCAGATGATGTTGCCGATCACTCCGAGGGCGCCGGTGCCAATATCGCTCATGCCGGTGACCTCGTCACGGCTGACCGCCCGCGAGCCGAACGGCAGCAGCGTGTAAATGGCGATGTTGAACGCCGCCCGCGCCCAGGGCAGGCCGATGATGGTGATGGCCATGATGACCGATGCCACCAGCCAGCCGAATGCCATCCAGGCACCGCCGATGAGAATCCAGATCAGGTTGAGCAGGATGGAAACTGGGGACATGGCTTGCGAGCCTCGGGATTATCCGTTTTCTACTGTCATGCATATATGCGTCCAAGGCCCGGGATCAAAGGCCTTGGCGACGGCTGCGCTCGGCGCGCAGCGACGTACCGACAAATCCTACGTCCTCGATGCCGCGCGACATCTCCTTCGAACAGAGCCAAAGCGTGAGCGCGGCGACGCCGATGGCTGACAGCCCCGAGATGAGAACGGGATTGGGACAGAATATGACAAGAAAATTATCGAGTGGAATGGATCCCGTCGGCCAGCGCGGCGTGCAAGACGATCCCAGCGCCCAACCCGAGAGCATTACGACAGCAGCGTTCGCCGCGGCCAAAACCGTCACGACAACGGCAAGACCCTTCTTCATGGAGAGTGCGAAATCGACCATCTTCGCGACAACGCAACATGCGACCATGACGACGATGGCCAGCCGCCATCCGGAAACCCCGGTGGCAATGGCTTGAGCCTGGCCGCTCCAGGCCCAAAATGCAGCGACACAGGCAAGCAGAGTGAGGTTGACCTTGACGGCTTCGGGGAATTTGCAGCGAAGCACGTAAACATTCACCTTCTCGATGACATCAAGCACGGCGCAGGCGATCAATCCGGCCGCAAAACCGCCGAGATGGACTCCCCAGTCGATCCGAGAATTGCCGAGCGCAAACGCGATGTTCAATCCGATGTTGATCGCGAAGAAGTCGAACCTGACGTCGAGCTTGCCGAGGATCCACAGGCAAAGCAGCGCGCCTAAAATACCTGATGTCGCGCCCGACGCGCCGACCGTCAGGTAAGGCGTGGAATGGATGCCATTGCCGATGATGGCGCCGAACACCATTGCACAGAGATAGATGATGAGGAAATAGGCCGGCCCGATCCGCCGCTCAAGATGTCCGCCCCACAGCACCAGGCACAGCATGTTCATGGTGAGGTGGACGAAATTGACGTGCAGGAAGCCATAGGCGAGCAGGCGCCAATATTCGTGCCGTGCGATGGCGGTCGAATACATGCCTCCATAGCGATACAGCAATTCCGCCGGCGCCTCCGGGGCGCCGGCCTGGATGAAGCAAAAGCCCGATGCGAGGACCGTCACAGTCATGAGGGTGTAGACGGCGGCATGGGGGACTTCGAAAAAACCGGCGCGCGACGAGGGCATGAAAATCGGACCAGAAAAAGGGAGACGGGGCAACGTAGCCGAGCCGGTCAAACATCTCTACCCTTACGTGTATCAAACCGCCACATATTGTAGGGATCGTTAAATGCCGGAGGTACGCAGAATGACGAGAACCACGAGAGTGCGCCGTCGATGGTCGGAGAGCACGCGATCGGTTGGACGACGGCCCTCCCTCAAGCAGCCGTTACCCTCCACTTCATCGAATTGACGCACGCAGTGCCCAGAATGGCACGGCGTTTGAAACATTCGGGACGCCATGGCGTTGCTGTCGCGGCCATCGCGGCCTTGGGGGTTCACATGTCCGATTTCGTCATCGAGGAAGGCCTGCCCTATCCGCTGGGTGCCCATTGGAGCGGCAACGGCACCAATTTTGCGGTGTTCTCAGCCAATGCCACCAAGGTGGAAGTCTGCTTCTACGACGCTGATCGCGAGACGCATCGCTTCGAGCTGCCTGAGTATACCGACCAGGTCTTCCACGGTTATATCGCCGGCGTCGGTCCCGGCACCTTCTACGGTTATCGCGTCTACGGGCCCTATCAGCCCGACGCCGGTCACCGCTTCAATCCCAACAAGCTGCTGCTCGATCCCTATGCCCGCGCCCATGCCGGGAGCCTGACCTGGAATCCGGCGGTGTTCGGCTACATCATGGAGACCGGCGACGACACCACCTTTGACGAACGCGACAGCGCGCCGTTCATGCCGAAATGCGTCGTGGTCGATCCTGACTTCGACTGGCAGGCCGAGGCGGCCCGTCAGAACGTTCATTGGGACGAGACCATCGTCTACGAGACTCACGTCAAGGGCTTTACGAAGAAGCACCCGGCGGTGCCGGAAAATTTGCGCGGCACCTATGCCGGCTTTGCCGCGCCAGAGATGATCGCACATCTGACATCGCTCGGCGTGACCTCGATCGAGCTGCTGCCGGTCCATTCCTTCATCAACGACGACAATCTTCTGAGGAAGAACCTGGTCAATTACTGGGGCTACAACACCATCGGCTTCTTCGCGCCCGACCCCCGCTACGCCTCCGACGTGCCGAACAGCCTGCGCGAGTTCAAGGAGATGGTCTCGAAGCTGCATGGCGCAGGCCTCGAGATGATTCTCGACGTGGTCTACAACCACACCGCCGAAGGCAACGAGCTCGGGCCGACGCTGTCGTTCAAGGGCATCGACAATGCGAGCTATTATCGCCTGCTGCCCGACCGGAAGCGCTATTACATCAACGACACCGGCACCGGAAACACCGTCAACCTGTCCCATCCGCGCGTGATCCAGATGGTGATGGATAGCTTGCGCTATTGGGCCGGACATATGCATATCGACGGCTTCCGCTTCGATCTCGGCACCATTCTCGCGCGCGAGGTCTACGGCTTCGATGAGCAGAGCGGATTTTTGAAGGCGATGGATCAGGATCCGCTGCTGTCGACCGTCAAGCTGATCGCCGAGCCCTGGGACTGCGGACCCGGCGGCTATCAGGTCGGCGGCTTCCCGCCGGGCTGGGCCGAGTGGAACGACAAATATCGCGACACGGTGCGCGATTATTGGCGCGGCGAGGCGCCGCCGTCCGCGCTGGCCTCGCGGCTGCTTGGCTCGGGCGACATCTTCGGCCGCTGGGGCGGCCGCCGCTCATGGGCCAGCGTCAACTTCATCACGGCGCATGACGGTTTCACGCTGAACGACTGGGCGAGCTACAACGACAAGCACAACGAGGCCAATGGCGAGGGCAACCGCGACGGCAATTCCAGCAACCGCTCCTGGAATTGTGGCGTCGAAGGCCCGACCGACAACAAGGACGTCATTGCCCTGCGCGAGCGGCAGAAGCGCAACATACTGGCGACCCTGCTGCTCTCGCAGGGAACGCCGATGCTGCTCGGCGGCGACGAGTTCGGTCGGACCCAACAGGGCAACAACAACGCCTATTGCCAGGACAGCGATATCTCCTGGTTCGACTGGACCATGGGTGAGGACGCGCAAAAGCTGCTCGCCTTCACCAAGCGCGTGATCCAGCTCCGGCGCGACTATCCGATCCTGCGCCGCAGCCGCTTCCTCACCGGCGCGCATGATACGCAGCTCGACATCCGCGATGTTGTCTGGGTCAATGCCAATGGCAGCGAGATGTCGAGCGCCGACTGGGAAAGCGGCTGGTTGAAATGCTTCGGCGCCGTGCTCGACGGCCGTGCTCGCAAGACGGCCATTCCGCGCCATGGCGAGGACGACAGCGTGCTGATCATCCTCAACAGCTATGAGGGCGAGGTCGACTTCAAGCTGCCGCACACCACGGCTGGACCGTGCTGGTCGCTGCTGCTCGACACCAATGCTGCCGACGGCACGTCCAACGCCCGGTTCGAATTCGACAGCGTCTACAAGGTGCCGGGGCGGTCATTCCTGCTGTTCGTCGGTGGGGAGCTGGTTTAGGGCACGGACTTCGCTCCATCCCGGCGACAACGCCCTCAGATCTTCCGCCCCGCCTGCTCCCAATAGGGATCGCGCAGGCGGCGCTTGAAAATCTTGCCTGAGTCTTCGCGTGGCAGGCCCGTACGGATCTCGATATGCTTCGGCACCTTGTAGTCTGCGAGCGAGCTTTTCAGTCGCGCGCGGATGCCGGCGGCGTCGAGGGTAACGCCCGGTTGCGGCTCGACCACCGCCATCAGCGCCTCGCCGAATTCTGCGTCGGGGATGCCGAACACCGCGCAATCGTGCACGCCCGGGACAGCGTGCAGCACCGACTCGATCTCGGCCGGATAGATATTGACCCCGCCCGAGATCACCATGTCGCGCTTGCGGTCGCAGATGAAGACATAACCGTCCTCGTCGATATAGCCGACGTCGCCCGAGGTGATGAAACCGTCGCGGTCGATCTCGGCGCGCTTCTCCGGCTTGTTGTGGTAGGTGAAGTCGGCCATTTCGCCCATGCGCGAATAGATCTCGCCGATCTCGCCGACACCGAGCACACGGCCGTCGTCGCCGATGAAGCGAAGCTCGGCGCCCGGCGAGATCTTGCCGACCGTGCCCGGCTTCTTCAGCGCATCCTCAGACGTCGCGAAGGTGACGGCACTCGATTCGGTCGAGCCGTAGAATTCATAGATCACCGGCCCCCACCATTCGATCATGGCGCGCTTGACGTCCGCAGGACATGGCGCGGCGGCATGGATGATGTGGCGAAGCGAGGAGACGTCGTACTTCTTGCGGACCTCCTCCGGCAGTTTCATCAGGCGGATAAACATGGTCGGCACCATGAAGATGGTGTCGATTTTGTAACGCTCGATCAGCTCCAGGAACTCCTCGGCCTCGAAGCGCGGCATCAAGACCAACGCGCCACCGAGCTTGCCGGAGCGGATGCCGAACGAATTCGGCGCGGAATGATAGAGCGGGCCCGGCAGGATCGCGCGGGCACCGGGCTTCAAGCCGTAAATCATCGCGCGCATGCGCTCGCCGGCCGCCTGCTGCTCCGGCGTCGGCGCGTTGCGCCGCACGCCCTTGGGGTGGCCTGTCGTGCCTGACGTATAGATCATGTTCATTGGCTGCGGCACGACCGGGCCGTCATAGGGCTGGTGCTGCGCGAGCCAAGTTTCGAAATCGATCGCGAAATCTGGGGTCTTCAGGTGATCAAGATCGATCTTGTAATTGGACAATATCTCCGGCGGCGTTGGCACGCTGAGAACTGTGATGCCTTTCGGAATCGCGTCGCGCAGGGCGTGCAGCATGTCGGCATGCCCGATCAGCACTGATGTGCCGGTGTCGCCGAGGATGTAATTGATCTCCTCCGGCTTGAAGTGCCAATTGATCGGTACGCCATAGGCGCCCAGCCGCATCGCGGCGTAGGCGGCCTCGAGGAAGGCAATGTCGTTGCGCATCAGCATGCAGACGCAATCGCCTTGCCTGACGCCGATCTTGGCGAGGCCGGACGCAATGCGGTCGGCGCGATTGGCGACCTCGCTGTGGGAGCGGCGGCGGTCGCCGGAGACGATGCCGAGGAAGTTGGACGTTTCGCTCATTTTTGTTTTTCTTTGTTGTTAGCCGCTGTCATTCCGGGGCCACGCGAAGCATCGAGCCCGGAATCCATTTCACAGCGGACGATGAGGCTCAATGGATTCCGGACCTGCGCCTACGGCGCATCCCGGAATGACGAGCTCAATCCGCATACCTCGCCGCCCGCTTCTCCAGATTCGAGCGTACCGCCTCGGTCTGGTTCGGACTGCCGATCAGCTTCTGCTGCTCGACGGATTCAGCAAGCAGCGCCGGCCCCGGATCGACCGAGAGATTATTCAGCAGCCGCTTGGCTGCGCGGATCGCATCGGGGCTCTTGCCGGCGATCTCGCGCGCGACTTCGAGCGCGGCAGCGCGCGGATCGTCGCAGACGCGGGTGGCGAGGCCGTAACTCATCGCCTCCTGTGCGGAGAAGATGCGGCCCGTATAGGTGAGATCGCGCAGGATGTCGTCGCGCACGAGGCTCGCCAGGATCGGCGTACCCGCCATGTCAGGCACGAGGCCCCATTTGATCTCCATGATCGACATCCGCGCATCGGGGCTTAAGAAGCGCATATCGGCGCCGAGCGAGAGCTGGAAGCCGCCGCCGAAGGCAACACCATGCACGGCCGCGATCACGGGAACCGGAAGCTGGCGCCAGCCCCACACCGCCTGTTGCGGAAAGTTGGCCTGGCCATGCGTGCGTTTGGTGAGATCGCGATTTTCGCCACCCGGAATTCCGTTGCCGCCCTTCTCCTTCATGGCGGCAAAACGCCCCATGTCGAGACCGGCGCAGAAGGCGCGGCCCTCACCCGACAGCACGACAACGCGCACGCCTTTTTCCTTCGAAAGACGCTCGGTTGCCCCGACAAGGGCCTCGAACATGGCCTGGTCGAGCGCATTCATCTTGTCCGCGCGCACCAGGCGCACGTCGGCGACGCCTTCCGAGATCGAGATCGAGACGCGCTCTTCCATGGATGAATTCTCCCTGTTCTTGTTCGGTGCCGCTTTACAGAAAGCTGGAGGCCGGATTTAGTCAATCGACCAATTAACTGACAATCCGTACGGGAGAAACAGCCATGTTCAAGGAAAATCTTCTGGCTGGGCGGCGCATTCTCGTGACCGGCGGCGGCACAGGGCTCGGCAAGTCGATGGCAGCGCGCTTCCTCGAGCTCGGCGCCGAGGTGCATATTTGCGGACGGCGCAAGATCGTCTGCGACGAGACCGCGATCGAGCTGATGGGCGAGTATGGCGGCCGCGTCACCAGCCACGGTGTCGATATCCGCAATGCGCTTGCGGTCGAGGAGATGGTCGACAACATCTTTCGCGAAGCGCCGCTGACCGATCTCATCAACAACGCCGCCGGCAATTTCATCTCGCGCACGGAGGAGCTCTCGCCGCGCGGCTTCGATGCCGTCGCCAATATCGTCATGCACGGCACATTCTACGTGACCCATGCGGTCGGCAAGCGCTGGATCGCCTTGAAGCAGCCGGGCAATGTCGTCTCGATCACCGTGACCTGGGTGCGCAACGGCTCGCCTTATGTGGTGCCGTCGGCAATGAGCAAGTCGGCGATCCACGCCATGACGATGTCGCTTGCGACCGAATGGGGCCGCCACGGCATCCGCCTCAACACCATTGCGCCGGGCGAGATCCCGACCGAGGGCATGAGCAAGCGCATCAAGCCGGGCGATGAGGCTGGCACGCGCACCAAGGCGATGAACCCGATGGGCCGCGTCGGCACCATGGAGGAATTGCAGAACCTCGCCGTGTTCCTGATCTCCGGCGGCTGCAACTGGATCACCGGCGAGACCATCGCCATGGACGGCGCCCAGGCGCTGGCGATGGGCGGCAATTTCTACCAGCTGCGCGACTGGAGCGACGACGACTGGAAGACCGCCCGCGAGAGCATCATGGCACAGAACGAGAAGGACCGCGCGAAGCGGGGATGAGGTTTCTCCGCCGTCGTCCTGGCGAAAGCCAGGACGATGCATTCGGAGAGCATTGCCTCTATCGCTCCCACCTTGTTTTCACTCGCGGATGACGCCACACTCCCCGCATAAAAACAAAACACCAACGGGAGAAACATGTCCACACAGCCATTGGCGAACCTCGCCGACATGGTGCGCGAGCGCGCGACGAGCCGCGGCAGCGCCGCCGCCTTCGAGTTCGAGGGCCGCGTCACCAGCTTTGCCGAGTTCGACCGCAACACCAACAAGGTCGCCAACGCGCTGCTCGCGATGGGCGTGAAGAAGGGCGACCGCATCGCCTATCTCGGCAAGAACAGCGACCTTTATTTCGAGCTGCTGATGGGCGCGATGAAGGCCGGCGCGGTGATGGCGCCGGTGAATTGGCGGCTCGCCGGGCCCGAGGTCGCCTTCATTGTTGCGGATTGCAAGGCGCCGGTTCTGTTCGTCGGACCTGAGTTCATCACCCACGTCCGCCAGATCAAGGACCAGCTGCCCAACGTCCGCACCATCATCACCACCGAGGGCGGTGCGCCGGAATGGCAGGATTTTACGGCCTGGCGCGATGCGCAGAGCGGCAACGACCCGAAGGTGCCGATCGATACCAGGGATGTAGCGATCCAGCTCTATACGTCAGGCACCACGGGCAAACCCAAGGGCGCGATGCTGAGCCACGCGAACTTCCTCAATCTCGTGCAAACGGGCAACGCCGAGGACAAGCCGGAGTGGAACCGGTGGTCGACGGACGACGTGTCGCTGGTGGCGATGCCGATCTTCCACATCGGCGGCTCCGGCTGGGGCGTGATGGGGCTCTATCACGGCGCCCGCGGCGTGATCGCGCGTGAATTCGATCCGACCAAGGTACTGGATTTCTTCGAGCAATCGGGCATCACAAAGCTGTTCATGGTGCCGGCGGCAATGCAGTTCGTGGTGCGACAGCCGCGCGCGAAGACGGTCGACTTCTCCAGGCTGAAATACATGCTGTACGGCGCCTCGCCGATTCCGGCAGCGCTGCTGAAGGAATGCATCGAGGTCTTCAAGTGCGGTTTCGTGCAGATGTACGGCATGACCGAGACGACGGGCACCATCGTTGCGCTGCCGCCGGAGGATCACGTCGAGGGCCTCGAACGGATGCGCTCCGCCGGCAAGGCGCTGCCCGGCGTCGAGATCGCCATTTTGGATGCTGGCGGCAAGCCGCTGCCGCCGCGCCAGGTCGGCGAGATCGCCACGCGGTCGGGATCCAACATGGCGGGCTACTGGAATCTGCCGGAGGCGACCGCCGCGACGCTGCGCGGAGACGGTTGGCTGCGGACCGGTGACGCCGGCTACATGGACGAGGATGGCTATCTCTACATCCACGACCGCATCAAGGACATGATCATCTCGGGCGGCGAAAACATCTACCCCGCCGAGGTCGAGAGCGCGCTGTGCGATCATCCTGACGTCGCGGAAGCTGCGGTGATCGGCGTGCCCGACGAAAAATGGGGCGAGGCCGTGAAGGCTGTTGTGGTCATGAAGCCGGGCAAACAGGCCACCGCCACCGACATCATCAACTTCACCCGCGAGCGCATCGCCGGATTCAAGACACCGAAGAGCGTGGAGTTTCTGCCGGCGCTGCCGCGGAATCCCTCAGGAAAGATTTTGCGGCGGCAGCTGCGGGAGCCGTATTGGGCGGGGAAGGACCGGCGGGTGAATTGATCCGGCCGGGCAGTGCCGTAGGGTGGGCAAAGGCGCACTTGCGCCGTGCCCACCACCTTTTTCCGCATTCAACGAAACGTGGGCACGCTTCGCTTTGCCCACCCTACGATGCCGGCGCAAGCCTTAATGCTTCCCCGGCCCCATATAGCCAAACAAGAACCCCGCCACTTTGCGCATCTGGATCTCCTCGCTGCCTTCGGTGATGCGGTAGCGGCGGTGGTGGCGGTAGATGTGCTCGAACGGCTTGTGGCGTGAATAGCCCATGCCGCCGTGGACCTGCATGGCGCGGTCGGCGGATTCGCAACAGAGGCGGTTTGCCCAGTAGTTGCACATGGAGACGCGATCGGAGAGCGTGCGCTCGATCTGCTCCTCGTTGAGCTGGTCCATCTCCCAGGCGGTCTTGCGGATCAGAAGGCGCAACATCTCGGCTTGCGTCGCAAGCTCGACCAGCGGGAACTGGATCGCCTGGTTTTCCGCAAGCGCCTTGCCGAACGGCTTTCGCTCACGCGCGTATTTGACGCTTTCGTTGATGCAGTAGACGGCCGCACCCAGCGAGCTTGCGGCCTGGCGGATGCGGTTCTGATGGACAAAGCATTGCGCCAGCGACAGGCCGCGGCCGACCTCGCCGAACTGGGCGTCTTCAGGCACGAACACATCCGTGAAACTGACACGCGGATGGTCGGTCGGCATGTTGAAGGTCCACATATATTCCTCGATCTTCACGCCGTGGCTCTTGGCCGGCACCAGGAAGCAGGTAATGCCGCGCGCATCGCCATCATTGCCCGACGTGCGCGCGAACAACGCGCAATGCGTGGCGACGTGCATGCCCGTCGTCCACATCTTCTCGCCATTGATGATCCAGCCCTTGACATTGTCTCTGACGACCGGCACCGCGCGCGTTTCCATGTGGGTCGCATCCGAGCCGTGATGCGGCTCCGTGAGGCCGAAGGTGATGCGGTACTTGCCCTTGATCGAGCCGTCGATCATCGCCTTCTGGTCGTCGCGGCCATAGCGATCGAGCATGGTGACGACAGGGAAATTGCCGACGATCGAGTGCTCGTTCTGAAGGTCGTTGTGCAAGCCGAGACCCTTTGCCGCAAAATGCTCGCGGATCACGGCCATCCAGAGATTGGAGCCGTCCTTGCCCCCATATTGCTTGGGCACCGGAAAACGCAGATGGCCGGCGGCGTCGGCGAGATCCTTGGCCTTGCGCAGCAGCGCTTCCCACTCATGCCGCGGCAGGCCGCCATTCTCGAAATCTGTGCGTGCCCATTCGCGGCGATGATCGAAGAAGCGGATGTTGTCGTCGGCCTGTTCGAGCGGCTTGATCTCGCGTTCGATGAAACGGTCGAGCTCTCCGAGATAGGCGACGAGATCGGCAGGCAATGAAAAATCCACAGGTTCTCTCCCGGATTGATTTTATCGTTTTGCGTTAAGGCGCTAGCGCACTTTTGCTTCGCACGATTAAGGTGAGAAGAGCGCGCGCAAGTCAAGCAAGGCGAGGCGCGTGAGAGGCGCAAGGCGCACCCGCGCAATTCGATGGTGCTCCGCCACTGACGCGCGGTAGTATGACGCCAATATTCCTTGACGAAAAAATGCGGGAGCGCGCGATGGAGCTGAAATTCTCGAAGGTGGAACGCAAGGGGCCGATCACGATCATCACGTTGTCGCGGCCCGAGGTCTACAACGCGCTGCACATCGATGCGCATTTCGAGCTCAACAAGGTGTTCGACGATTTCGCCGCCGATCCGGAGCAATGGGTCGCCGTCGTCACCGGCGCCGGCGACAAGGCGTTCTGCGCAGGCAACGATCTGAAGTGGCAGGCGGCGGGAGGAAAACGCGGCTGGGACAAGGGCGGCTTCGCCGGCCTGACCTCGCGCTTTGACTGCGACAAGCCGATCATCGCCGCCGTGAACGGCGTTGCCATGGGCGGCGGCTTCGAGATCGCGCTGGCCTGCGACCTCATCATCGCCTCGGAGAACGCGACCTTCGCTCTGCCCGAGCCGCGCGTCGGCCTTGCTGCGCTCGCCGGCGGCCTGCACCGGCTACCGCGACAGATCGGCCTGAAGCGCGCCATGGGCATGATCCTCACCGCGCGCCATGTCAGCGCCAAGGAGGGCCATGAGCTCGGCTTCGTCAACGAGGTGGTACCGCAAGGCGAGGCGCTCGCCGGCGCGCTGCGCTGGGCGGAGATGATCACCAAGAACTCCCCGATGTCGATCCGGGCCTCGAAGCAGACGATCCGGAAGGGACTCGCCGTGTCGCTGGAGCAGGCGATCGAGGAACAACGCGAATATCCCGCGGTGAAGGCGATGGTGGCCTCGCAGGATTACATCGAGGGGCCGAAGGCGTTCTCGGAGAAACGGTCGCCGAAATGGGTGGGGAAGTAGGAGCGTTTCGCTTTCACAAGAATGAGCGCGCCCAACATCACCGGTGTCATGCCCCGGCTTGACCGGGGCATCCAGTACGCCGTGGCTTCTCCGTACCTCACTGCCGTCCCTGGAGTACTGGATCGCCCGATCAAGTGTTCAGCCCGGGGACATGACCGACGGGTGTTCGGGGACATAGCCGACACTTTTTCCGCTCGCCAAGTCGATGATAGCGACTTGGTGAGCGGCAAAGAAGACCCCGTA
>Ga0209455_1001172_pt1 | contig 12608 bp, 10 predicted proteins | sample AraplaCol_mCL_r2_FD_184275 | JGI IMG/M metagenome (GOLD analysis project Ga0209455, IMG submission 184275) | Arabidopsis root microbial communities from North Carolina, USA - plate scrape CL_Col_mCL_r2 (SPAdes) (version 2) | ecosystem: Host-associated > Plants > Roots > Endosphere | place: USA...
GGAAACGAAACTCATATTGGCTGGAAGCCCCCGCCGATGCGGGGCGCTTAACGCCGCCGAAAGATCAGGCTGAAATTATTGGCTGGCATGGCAACGATCTCCGGCGCGCCAAAACCGGCACCGATCGCCAGTGCCGTCACCTCCCCCATATCGCGCACCCCCCATTCGGGATTCCGACGGCGCAGATCGGCATCGAAGGCGGCATTGCTCTCGGCGGTATGCGCACCGTCGCGTCGATAGGGTCCGTAGAGATAGAGCGGCGCTCCCTTGGGCAGCAAGGTGGCAGCCCCCTGAACCAGGCCCATGGTCGAACGCCAGGGCGAGATATGCACCATGTTGATGCAGATGACGGCATCCGCCGCCGTCAAGGGCCAGACCGCCGCGGTGACATCGATCGCCAGCGGCGCACGAATATTGCTGAGACCTGCTGCGGCACTCCAACCGGCAATGCTGTCGCGCGCCGCCGCATCTGGATCGCTCGGCTGGAAGGTGAGACCGGGGAAGGCCGCCGCAAAATGCACGATATGTTCACCGCTGCCGCTTGCCACTTCCAGCACCAGGCCGCTTTCCGGCAGGACCTGTTTCAGGACGGTGCAGATCGGCTCCCGGTTGCGGACCGCGGCGGGGGCATATTGACGGAGATCCGTGGTCATCGACAATCCATCGACATCTGGCACTCCATGGATAAGGGGGAATCCTTTATTATAGATGCAGTCTAGTCCTGGAATCAGCCGCGGAACAATGAAGACATGGCTACGGCTGTAACCCGTCTATGACAGGCGTGACAAAGGCGCGACGATAGCAATCCATTGCTCTCGGCCGGCCGGCAAGGCAGCCGATCTGAAGGCCGGATAATTAATCGCATCGCGCTGTTTCCCCAACCATCACAGCGGCGCTACAATCGGCGAAAATCAGGGCAGCGAAAAGCCACCTGAAGAAACCTGAAGAAAAGGTAGGGGGAGCGCAACAGATGGAAACCCGGATCGATGAGATTGCCGACGGCATCTTTCGCCTCTCGACCTATGTGCCGCAGATCGCCGCACCGGCCGGCTTCACCTTCAACCAGTTCCTGGTCAAGGCCGAACAGCCGCTGCTGTTTCATTGCGGCCATCGTCGCATGTTTGCGCAGATCTCGGATGCGCTCGGCCGCTTGCTGCCGATCAACGATCTGCACTGGATCTCCTTCGGCCATCTCGAGGCGGATGAATGCGGCGCCATGAATGACTGGCTCGCCGCCGTGCCGCAAGCGGAGATCGCCTTCGGCGCGCTGGGATGCATGATCTCGCTCGACGACATGGCCGATCGCAAGCCGCGTCCTCTCGCCGACGGTGAGGTGCTGGATCTCGGCGGCCGCCGCTTGCGCTATCTCGCGACCCCGCATCTGCCGCATAACTGGGAAGCCGGGCTGTTCTTCGAGGAGGAGACCGGGACGCTGCTCTGCGGCGATCTCTTCACCCATACCGGCAAGGTGGCGCCGCTGACCCATGGCGACATCCTGGCCCCGGCCATTGCCACCGAGGAAATGTTCCAGGCCTCGTCGCTGACACCGGAAACGCCGATCATGCTGCACCGGCTCGCCGGGCTGCAGCCGAAGACCCTGGCGTTGATGCATGGCGCATCCTTCAACGGCAATTGCGCCGCCGCCCTCGATGCCCTCGCCGTCTATTACGCCGACCGTTTCCGCGAGGCGTGATCGGCAGCCTAGCGCAACACCGCGCGCGCACCGGCCCGCAAGGCGGCGGTGAAAGCCTCCAGGAGATCGATCGACAGACGCCAGCTCTGCCAATAGAGGGCGATGTCGTGATGGCGTCCCGGCACCAGTTCGACCAGTTCGCCGCGCTCCAGATGCGATGCCACCAGGTGTTCCGGTGCGAGGCCCCAGCCGAGACCGCCGAGATAGGCATGGAGATAGCCGTTGGCGCTGGGCAGCCAATGGGTCGGCGGCTCGGGATCGCGCCGTGTCAGCTTGCGCATGAAGACGCGCTGCAGATTGTCCTTGTGGTTGAAGCGCACACAGGGCGCCTGGCGCAGCTGCTCATAGCCGGTGCCCGCACTGAAATAGCGGCGATGGAAGGCCGGCGAGCAGACCGCGTAATTGCGCACCGCGCCCAGTTTGATGATGCGGCAGCCGCGGATCGGCCCGGCTTCAGCGGTGATGGCCCCTTGCACGGCGCCTTCCTTCAGCAATTGCGCCGTATGGTCCTGGTCATCGACCACCACATCGAGCAGCAGGCCGCGCGCCAGCGCGAAAGGTGCGATGGCCGGAATGAACCAGGTCGCCATGGTGTCGTCATTGACGGCGATGCGCAGGGTCGGCCAGGCAGCCGCCGCCTCTTCCTGCTGATAGCCGCTTTCCGGCATCTGCCGGCGCAGATCGGCCTCCATCAGATCGACCCGCTCCAGGTGACGGCAGAGCAAGGTGCCGGTCTCAGTGGCGCGGCAGGGCTGGCCGCGCTTCACCAGCACGCAGCCGACCCGCTCCTCCAGCAGCTTGATGCGCTGGGAGATGGCCGACGGCGTCACATTGAGGGCGATCGCAGCCTTGTCGAAGGAACCTTCGCGGATCACCGCCCCCAAAGCCTGCAACAGGGCATAATCGAACATGAATTTCTCTAATCTAGAATTAGAGAGTTTAGTTTTCCTTATTTCCGGAGAGAGCGCAAGTTGCGGTCATCGGATGACGCTCGTCCAAACAGGACGTCACACCCATACACGCAAAACGCCCAGAGACCCGAAACGGCAGCAACAGATGACCATCACCTACCCCTCACTCGGCCTGCTTTCATCCGGCGATTTCTGGCGCGGCGCCTTTCTCTGCGGCTCCCTGGTCATCACCATCGGCGCCCAGGTCTCCTATCTGCTGCGCCAGGGCATCCTGCGCGCGCATGTCGGCAAGCTGGTCGCGGTCTGTGTCCTCTCCGACATGATCTTCATCTCCGCCGGCGTGGCGGGTGCCGCGGCGTTACTGCAGAGTCATGCGAGCCTGATCCATCTGCTGGTCTATCTCGGCGCCGCCTATCTGACCTGGTTCGGCCTGTCGGCGCTGCGCCGCGCCTGGCGCGGCGGCTCGGCCCTCACTGTTACCATCGCCGGCGGCAACGCCGGTATCACCGCAGGCGGCATGCCGTTTGCCGACGATGCCCTGACCGGCGGCGCAAGCGGCAAACTGAGCCGCAGCATTGAGCCGGCCCTGAAGGTGATGCTGACCATGGCAGCCCTCACCTGGCTCAACCCGCATGTCTATATCGATGCCATCCTGATCCTCGGCAGCACCGGCGCCCATTTGCCGGCGGCGGCGCGGCAGGACTTCCTGGCCGGCGCCATCATCGCCGACATCCTGTGCTTCACGGCCCTGGGCTATGGCGCACGCCTGCTGACCCCGCTTTTCGCCAAGCCGCTGGCCTGGCGCCTGCTGGACGTCACCGTCGGCGTCGTGGTGCTCGGCATTGCCGCGAGCCAGGTCAACCAGTAACGGACCACCAGGAGCCAATCAGGTCGTCACGCGACCTCGCGCAGGCCTCGGGTCTTCAGCGCCAGATTGGGAATCTCGCCGACCTTGCAGTTGTCGAGGTCCAGGCCACGCTGATGCGATTCGCGGAAATCGGCGCCGCGCAGATCGGCCCGTTTCAAGGCGACGTCGGTGAGATTGGCCTCGCGAAAATCTGCCGCCAGCAGCCGCGCCCCGCTGAGCCGCGTGCCATGCAGCTTGGCGCCGCTGAAATCGGCAACAGCGAGATTGGTGTCGGAGAGATCGATGCGGGTGAGATCGGTCAGGCTGAAATCGGCGCGGAAGCCGGCCTTGCCGAGCGTCATGACCCATTCGTCATGCTCGATCAGGATGCGCTCGATCTCATCAGGACTGATCTTGCGGAAGGTCGGCGCCGTGGTGGTGGTGAGATCGATCTTCTGTTGCGCCGCCTCGTCGAGGATGGCGCCGGTGAAATCGGCATCCACCATGAAGGCGCCGGCGACCTCGATATCGGTCACTTCGGCATGCTTGAGATTGGCACCGCGCAGATCCGCCTGGACGAGATTGGTCTCCTGCAGCTTGGCGCCCTGCAGGTCGATCCCCTTCATCTTCGCCTCGGCGAAACTGGCGCGGGTGAGATCGGCATTCTTGAAGGAAACCATGCGTTCCTCGGCATTGCCGAGATCGAGGCGGAGATCGCTGCGCTCCAGGAAGGCGTTGATCAGCTGCGCTTCCTCAAAGGAGGTGCTGCGCAGGTCGGCCTTGCTGAAATCGGCATTGATCAGCTTGGCATTGTCGAATTTCGAACCGCGCAAAATGGCGCCGACGAATTTGACCCCGCGTCCCTCGATATTGCGCAAGGTGCAATTGAGGAAGATCGCCTCGGAGAAATTCATATGGCTGAGATCGAGACCGGTCAGGTCGCAATTCTCGAACATGGCGCGGCGGCCATCGCGTCGCCCCTGCAGATAGCCGGTGTGCAGCTCATGAATACGCTTGAGCGCGTCACGGGTGAGCAGGAAGCCGCTCTTCAAGCCGCTATCCTTGGCGGGATTCTTCTGGGATTGTTTCATCTGGCTGTCTGAGTGTCTGCGCCGGGCGGAGAGCCGGGCATCATCGATGGCGCAAGAAGAGCCATAAAGCCGCTCGCCACACAATCGCCAATGTGTGTTTTCAACGAAGTATCGCCTCGAACACAGTTTGTATTTTAGCGATCTGTCGGTGATGCGGCAGCCGGTGACGGCGGCGTGCATTTCAACTGCGACGCAAGGCCGCAGATGCGTTGAAGACTGTCAGCCCCCGCCTTGGCGAGAACAATGCGACAGGAAGACTCAGAACGCCTCGAGGATCTCCGTCGCGTCCGACGCACCGGAGGGGATGAAGCAGAAGCAGAGATGTACCAGCAGGCCGAGATAGGGGATGAGACAGGGATAGGCCCAGTTGCGGCTCCAGCCGATATCGCGCAGGCGCCTGACGGTCAGGCGCAGCAGGCGAAACTCGATCGCAACCCAGATCAGCGATAGCAAGGCTGTCGTGCTGCCCCGAGAGACCGCTTCAAGCAGCGAACCCAGGATGAGATAGCCGGCCAGCAGGCCGATAAAGGTCAAGGCATAGGCGCCACGTTTCATGCGCCGGCCGCTGCGCTCCCGGGCAATGCCGAAATAGGCCATGGGTGCGGCGACCAGCAGGACGATCAGCACCACGATGACGAAATGAAACACTGAAAACCCGGCCATCATACTTCCCCCGCGCGCGGCGCCATGCCGGCACCGCCCGGCCGGCGCGACAGCGGCATCACGCAACCCCGGCGGGTATAGAAACATTGGACCCGGCATCGTGCAAGGCGCCTGACCGTCCGCTGTCATGAATTAGCCGGGGCGACGTTGGCCGGGACGACGGCAGCATCCCGCTTGGCGTATGTCGGCAGCTTGCTATAGTGCGCCCCTCCTTGCCTGCAGCCAGTGGTTTCCATGTCCGATCGCCCGTCTTTCAGTCACCCTACCCGCATCCCCCGGCCTGCCCCCATTCGTTCCGGTTGGCGCGCCCGCTTGTTCACCGTCCCCGCCATGCTGGCCCTGATCGGCGGCATATCGATGGGCTTTGCCGTCGATTTCGGCGCCGCCCGGGCGGCAGAGCCCCTGCCCCTCGCCCATATCCCGGGCGATCAGATGCCCGAATTGAAGAACAAGGCCTTCAACGGCAATTTTTCGCTGGAAGGTGCGGCCGGCAATGCGGTGATCCGCTCACGCTACGGCAATGATGTCGGCGGCGACGGGCAGAAGATCTATGTCCTCGGCTACCAGGTCGATCTGACCAATGCCTATGAAGTCAACGGGGCGGCCGGTATCAGCGCCATCACCCTCGATCTGCCGAAAGCGGCGGAGATCGTCAGCTGGCCCAAGCTGCCGGGCCAGGTGAAGTTTTATGTCATTGATGAAGACGGCAGTGATCAAGGCGTGAAGCTGACTGCCGCCGAGATCAACGGCGACAAGATCACCTTCCGTTTCGCAACACCGGTCAATGCCGGCAAGACGCCCGGCAGCGGCGAACACTCGCAGTGGTTCGGCTTCGTCACCGCGACCAGGCCAGGCAATGGTCCGGTTGAAGTGACCCCCGCCGGCCAGACCGTCAAGCCGCCCGCCGCCCCCTCGACCGCCGCCGGCGGCAAACCCGCCGATAACCAGACCAGCACAGCCGCCGTCACCAGCGACGCGCCGACGATCACCATCTTCTTGCCGGTAGGCGACCAGCCGTCGAGCAACCAGAACAGTGGCGATCAGACGAGCGGCAACCAGAAGAGCAACAAGCAGAAGAACGGCAACTCAGCCGGTACCAATTCGGGCGGCATCGCGCCGAGCGGGACAGCGCCGGCCGGAAATGGCCAATCGGGAAGCAGTCAGACCGGCAACTGAGCGCGGATAGTGCCTAAGACGCCCGTCGGCGCCTAGGACGCCAGCGCCTCGAAGAAGTCCTCCAGGGTCGGCACTGCATCGTGTCCGCGCCTGAGAGCAATCCGCTGCACCTTGCGTTCGCGATCCTTGAACAGCTCCTCGGCAATGTCGAAGCCGAGCTTGCGATAGCTTTCGAATTGCGATTCGCTGAACCACTGGTCGCTGGTCGGCTCATGCGGGAAATCCGCATGGGCCAGCGCATAGGCGCGCACGCCCGCACTTTCCACGCCGCGGAAGCTCGGCTTGATATAGATGATATAGCCGTCGGCATCCTCGCCGCCGGCTTCCCGGTAATCGGCCTCCTTGTAGCCGATCTTGCCGACACACCAGCATTTCTGATCATCCTGGCACTTGCCGTCCTGGGCATCCTCGACCGAGAGCCGCGGCTTCAGCTTCTGCAGATCCTGAAAGGTGATGCGAACACCAAGATCGATCTCGATCTTGCGCACGGCATTGCCGAGATCCTCCAGCGCGCAGGTGGGATCGCAGCCGCCATCGCTGACGATGATATAGCGGCAGCGCCGACGCACCATCTCATAGAGGCCGAGATTCTCGAAATGGCCGCCATCGGAGAGGTAGACGAAATCCTTGTCGTCGGTGGTCAGGCCGAAGGCTTCGGCGGCAATCCATTTGATCGCCGAATGCGGACCGTCGAGATCGGCCTTCTCGCGCACCGGATTGCCAAGCCACCAGCCGAGCCGCACATTGAGCAGCGTCATGATGAGGGTGATCAGCGGCGAGCTGTGATAGCCCATATTGGGACTGGCGGCGGCGCCGGAAATCGCCATCGCCGTGCCGAGCGAGATGCCTTCATCCTCGCCCTTGGCATAATACTGGCTGTCGCGATAGCCGAGCATGGCGGCACCGCTATGCAAGGCACTGGCGGTGAAGGATTCGCCCTGGCGCTCCTGCCAGGCGAGGTTGCTGGTCCCCACCAGGTTGAGCGTCATGTTGACGATATGGAAGAGGCGATTGCGGCCACCGACCGTGACCGCCGCCTGCCGCAAGTCCGACATCGGCATGTTGTCCTTGAGCGCGAAGCCGGTGAAGAGATTGGGCTTGCGCGTGAGATTGGTGGCGCCGAGGAATTCACGGATCAAGCGGTTGCGATAGAGCGCATGCAGGGAGAAGCGGTTGATGTTGACATAGCGCGAGGCGATCGCCGCCAGCACGGTGGTGCCGATGACACCGATCACCAGCCAGAGCAGATCCTTTCCCCAGCTATCGCCCACTACCGCCCGCAGCAGCTCGCTGGTGAGCAGTGACTGGCCCAGCAGCACCTGGTCGAGCCCGGTCGAGAGGAAGACGAGAAGCGAGATGAGAAAGATCAGCGCGGCGATGGTGAGGCCGTTCTCGGCGATCAGCCGGGTGACCGGTGAGCGGCCGTCATTCGCCTTCTCGCGGCCGCCGGTCAGCGAACTGCCGCTGAGGACAGCCGTGGCGACGGCGGAGAGGCCACCGATCGGCGCCAGGTAAGTGCCGATCGTCTGGATGCCGCCCCGGATCTTGTCGACCCAGCCGAAATAGACGGTCCAGCTGGGATCGCCGTCGGTGCCGGGCGGGAGCAGCAGCACCGAGCCGCCATAGACCAGCAGCACGGTGATGATCCAGCCGATCGCCGCCAGCAGATACCAGCCGGCGGCACGGCCCAGCCATTCCCGGTCGCTGTCGGAGCCTTTGACGAAACTGCCGAGGCCGGTGAAGACCGCCTCCCCCGTCAGTTGGGCGAAGACCAGCCAGGGCAGGCCGAGCGCGACGGCGGCGAACAGCCGCACTTTCCAGATGAGATCGCCGGGAATCACCGGCGGTGTCGGGTGTTCGCCGCAAGGCTGCGGCTGATGCACCGTCAGGTCTACCACGTCCGGCACCAGGTGATATGCCGCCTGGCAGGCGGGCTGCGCCGGCAGTGTCAGTATATGCGGTGCCAGCAGCAGCAGATAGGCGCCGAGGCCGAGCAACAGGCCATAGACGGCGCCGCCGATGGCGAATTGCGCGCCGTCGACCAGCAACTGACGCCACGGCGGCATGAAGTCCTCCGGCCCGGCGGTATCGGATTTCGGCCGCTGCATGAAGCGCCGCAAGCGATACCAGGGGCCGGCGCAGAGCCAGCCGAGGCCGTAGATGACCATGCCGGCGATGGTGCCGGCGATCAGGCAGGCAAGCTTGACGGCGCCCAGTTCTTCGGCGCTCGCCGTCAGGGCCGGCAATGTCGGCTCGACGATGCGCAAGGCGGCGGCGAAGGCCGGCGAGAGGAAGAAGCCGGCCCAGCCGATCGCGGCGATGACCACTGGCGCCAGAACGCGGCCGATGAACACACCTTGGTCGACACCGATCTCGGCATAGGTCGGCCGGTTCACCGTCACATTGCGCAAGGCATAGATCATGAAGATGATCGCCATCGCCGCAGCAGCAACCGACAGGCCGAATTGCAGGCCGTTGACCGGTGCGGCAGCGCTCTGCCACAGCGCCTCGAAGTCGCGGGCAAAATAGGCGGCCACCACCGCGAACAGCTTCAACAGCAGCAGCGGCAGGCAGATCGCCGGCACCAGGACCAGCCAGTTGAGGAAGAGGTTGCGGAAGTAGAGCGCGATCGCCGCCCAGCTATCGGCCGACAGCACGCCGAGCTTCGGCGTCAGGAAATTGCTGTAGCGCCGCAGATTCGCGATCTCCGGCGGCTCTTGCGACGGCAAAGGCCGGGCCACCAGCTTCGGCTGCACCTCCGCATAGCCGGCGCGGCAGAGCCAGGCGGAAAGCCAGCTGCCGGTATAGCCGCCGCCGCTGACGGTGGAGAGGAAATCCATCTGCCCCAGCAGCGCCTGCTGCGGCCGGCTGGGCTGGGCCGTGTTCTGGCGCGGATGCGTCGCCAAAGCCTGCAGCACACCGAGCGCGAATGAGCCGCTGCGGATGCCGCCGCCGGAGAGGCAGAGCGCCGAGCGGTTGAGGCGGCCGAGCCGGCGGTTGAACTCGCCGCGCAATTGCAGCCGATATGCCTCGTAATCGCGGGCCAGCTGATCGCGCGCCGTCTCCTGCGCCTGGAACTGGACCTCGAGCTGCTCGCGCACCGCCTCACCGGCAGGCGGGATGGCCTTGGTCCGCCGGCTGTCCAGTTGCAGCCGCAGGATCTCCGCATCGAGCACGGCGCGCTCACGGTGGTAATCGACTTTCGCCTGCTTGAGCGCCTGCTGCATCTCCGCTAGCGATTGCACTTCCGGCGCGGCATCGCCGAATTGTTGCCGCACCTCCGCGAGCAGGATGCTGACCTCGCTGCGCCAGTTGCCGTTCACATCGGCTTCCCGATGAACCATGTGACCCCCACCGCCCTGCGTGCCCTGACCGACCTCTGCGCGCAGCATGCCTGAGCAAAGCGCGTCGATGCCGATAAGCTGCCGCACGCACCACCGGCGCGCTGCATATCACTCTCTGTGGTAATCCGCCCTTTGCGGCAATCCCCTGGCTCGTCTGCCGCGTATGACTCTGCAACCGAGCCTATTATTCACTGATGCCGGCACGATTGGCATTGCCGTCATGGACGGCACAAACACATCATGCACGTCGCCTGTCACGGCGGGTCCGTCTTCCGCTGTCTATTGAGCGGCGTTGCTTATGCGGTGCGCAAGCCTTTTCTGGCGTAACCATTGTTAATGGAAGCCGCTGCGGTATGGCGACTTTTTGGCCGCCTATACATCCGCCTGAGAGCTTTGCATATGGAGCGATGCGCGCATTGATCCGCCGCGGCTAAGCGATGAAACGCATCAGCTACCGATACGCGGCATCAGCGCCGGCGATCCTCGCGGATCATCGCCGCACCCTTCTCGGCAATCATCAGCACCGGCGCATTGGTGTTGCCGGAGGTGATGGTCGGCATGACCGAGGCATCGATCACCCGCAGGCCCTCGATGCCATGCACCTTGAGCCGCGCGTCGACCACCGCCGTGTCATCGCTGCCCATGCGCGCCGTGCCGGCCGGATGGAAGATGGTGGTGCCGATGGCGCCGGCTGCCTGTTGCAGATCCTCTTCGCTCACCAGTGACGCGCCCGGCAGATATTCCTCCGGCTGATAGGGCTGCATCGGCTTGGCGGCAAGGATGCGGCGGGTGAGACGGATGGCAGCGGCAGCCGTGCGGCGGTCGCCCTCGGTCGAGAGATAATTCGGCCGGATCGACGGCGCGGTGCGGAAATCCCCGGCGGCGGCATGGCTGGTGCCGCGGCTTTCCGGCCTGAGATGGCACACACTCGCCGTGATCGCCGGAAATGCATGCAGCGGCTCGCCGAATTTCTCCAGCGACAAAGGCTGCACATGATATTCGAGATCGGCCGTCTCCAGCGCCGGATCGGATTTGGCAAAGGCACCGAGCTGGCTCGGCGACATCGACATGGGTCCCCGCCGCTGCAGCGCATATTCCAGCGCGATCTTCGCCTTGCCGCGCAGATTGCCGGCCCGCTCATTCAAGGTGAGCGCATTGGCGATTCTGTAGATGAGGCGCAGTTGCAGATGGTCCTGCAGGTTTTCGCCGACACCCTGCATGTCATGAAGCGGCGCGATGCCGAGATCGCACAGGCGCTCGGCCTGACCGATGCCGGAGAGCTCCAGCAGATGCGGCGAGCCGATGGCGCCGGCCGCGAGGATCACCTCACCGCGCGCCGTGGCCCGCGCCGGCCGGCCGGCAACGGTGAGTTCGACACCGGTCGCACGCTTCCCCTGCAGCAGCACGCGCGCGACATGGGCCTCGGTGACGATGCGCAGATTGGGCCGTCGCCGCGCCGGTTTGAGGAAGGCCTTGGCGGCATTGACGCGAACGCCGCCACGCTGGGTGACCTGGAAATAGGCAATGCCGGTATTGTCGCCGCGGTTGAAATCGGCGATGCGCGGAATGCCGACCGCAACCGCCGCATCGCGGAAGGAATCCAGGATCGGCCAATGCAGGCGCTGCTTCTCGATGCGCAGCTCGCCACCCCGCCCATGCAATGGATCATCCTCTCCTGGATCATCGTCGGCGGCGAAATCCTCATGCTGCTTGAAGAAGGGCAGCACATCGTCCCAGGCCCAGCCGGCATTGCCGAGCTGGCGCCAGTGATCGTAATCGCGGGCCTGGCCGCGCATATAGATCATGCCGTTGATCGAGGAACAGCCACCCAGCACCTTGCCGCGCGGATAGTAGATCGCGCGGCCGTTGAGGCCCGGCTCCGCCTCGGTACGGAAGCACCAATCGGTGCGCGGATTGTTGATGCAATAGAGATAGCCGACCGGGATATGGATCCAGACATAGTTGTCCTTGCCCCCCGCCTCCAGCAGCAGCACCGAGACAGCGGGATCGGCCGACAGCCGGTTGGCCAGCAGGCACCCGGCCGTGCCGGCACCGACGATGATGTAGTCAAAAGTTCCGAGATCGAGATCCGAACTGCCGGACATTGCCGCCTTGCCTGTCATGCCGCACCGTGGGCCGCATTTGAGCCGATCATCAGCGCCCAGGCAATGGCTTGCCTCATGTCGTGATATTTTCTGGCAACGGGTGCCAATCCTGGATAGGCTTGCATGTTGTGTGTCGTTACGGTGCCCGGCCCTTGCCACGGCAACGCCGCGGCGGCGGGATCTTCTGCGAATGGTCGAAGACGCCAACAACGGGTGATCGTCATTTTAGGCACAAGCGATCCAGGGGCGAAACGATGCCTGAGCTGACCGGACATATTCTGATGCCGATCGCCGGCGTGATTGTCGGCTGGTTCATTGACAAGGATGTGCCGAGCTATGGCCTTTGCCAGGTCGCGGTCTCTTATATCCTGTTCGTTCTCATCATCTTCGTTCTGGCGCTCGGCCCCTGGAAACTGTTCCATTGGCATCGCAAGCGCCGTGGCAGTAAGGGTGCCCGGCAATCGGACTGAACAGCGATCGGCCTGATCGGTAACCGGGCGATCATCAGAAGTTCGCCGCCAGCTTTTCCGCCGTCGCTTTCGCCACGGCACGGGCTTCCGTATCGACCTCGGGACCGAACAGGGTCTTCTCGACGACGATGCCGTGGATATCGGTGATGCCGATGAAGCGCAGCCACATCTCCATATAGGGCTTCTGGAAATCGTAATCGGCGGCGGGCGTCGAACCATCGGCGTTGTAGTCGAGGCCACGCGCATAGATGACGGCCGCTTTCTTTCCCGTGAGCTTGCCGTTGAGGCCGTGCTCGTCGAAGGTGAAG
>Ga0209455_1001173_pt1 | contig 12604 bp, 12 predicted proteins | sample AraplaCol_mCL_r2_FD_184275 | JGI IMG/M metagenome (GOLD analysis project Ga0209455, IMG submission 184275) | Arabidopsis root microbial communities from North Carolina, USA - plate scrape CL_Col_mCL_r2 (SPAdes) (version 2) | ecosystem: Host-associated > Plants > Roots > Endosphere | place: USA...
GACAAGTCGTTCGAGTATGCCCGCGCATCCGCCACATACTGTCCGGCGGCCGCTTCGGCGGCGTCCACGTTCAGGTCGACGACACCCACGAGCTCGATATCAGAGTGCAGCTGGAGGGTCTGGAGCCAGGTCTGTCCCATCCCGCCCGCTCCGACTTGGACGATTCGTACGGGGCGGTTCGGGTCTTCCAGGGTGCGAAAAGCGCTGGCACTCACCGGGTACCCGCCTGCGCGAAGGCCTCCGTCTGTGCGTGGCGCAGTTCGGGCATCTCGCCATCCCCGTCGACGGGTCCAACCCATCGGGCTCCGTTGGCGATCACGCGCCGGATGTCAGGGTGGAAGTACACCGGGTACTCCTGGTCGCCGGGGCTGAAGTAGAAGATCTTCCCGCGCCCTCGGCGGAAGGTGCAGCCACTTCTGAACACTTCGCCACCGCTGAACGAGCTGATGAAGATCAGTTCGTCCGGGACAGGGATGTCGAAGAATTCCCCGTACATCTCCTGTTCGGGAATGACGATCGGCTGCGGGACACCTTCCGCGATCGGATGAGTCGGATCCACCGTCCAGACCAGCTCCGTGTCGTGCGCGCCACGCCAGGCCAGGCTGCAGGTCGTGCCCATCAGCTTCTTGAAGATTTTCGAGAAGTGCCCGGAATGGAGGACGACAAGCCCCATGCCAGCCAGGACCCTCTCGTGGACCCGGTCCACGACAGCATCGGCGACGTCGTCGTGGGCCATATGGCCCCACCAGGTGAGCACGTCGGTCTGGTCGAGGATCTCGTCGGAGAGCCCGTGCGAAGGCTCGTCGAGGGTGGCCGTTCGAACAGTCGCATCAGTCCCGAGCGATTCGCGTAGCCCCTCGGCGATGGCTCCGTGCATCCCGGAGGGATAGCGTTCGGCGATCGTCGCGTCGGTTTGCTCGTGTCGGTTTTCGCCCCATACCGTGACTCGGAGTGGGCGGCCCTGATGCGTCATTAGCGTCCTTCTATTGGGGTCGATCGGCGGTTCCCCGACGCGGTGATCGAGGAAGACAGAGGATGATCGGCTGGAATCACCCCGAGCAGGGCAACCCCGTCGAGCGGGTCTCCCCGGGGAGCGACGACAGCGGCGGCGGGCCAAGCCTGCCGAAGGGCGACCTCGAGCTGCTCGCGAATGAACGGGTTCTTCATCACACCCCCGCTCCAACTGATCACCGGGGAGTCCTGGGGGCTCCAACCGGTGCGTTTCAAGCCCGTGGTCACCGACAGCGCGAGTTCTGAGGCCGCTGCCCGGGCGATGCGTGCTGCAACCGCATCCTGCTGAATACTGTCCAGGACGTTGTGGGCGAAGGAGGCGACCCGTGCGATGCGGTTCGGATCCGACTGGAAGCTGACATAGGCGAGCTCCGGGTCCGGGAAGTCGCGACGGAGTGCGTCGAGCAAGGAGGTGTGCGGTCCGCGCCCATCATGCGCTCGCATCGCTGCTTCGAGACCCGCCTGGCCGATCCAATAGCCGCTCCCGGAATCGCCCATGATGTTGCCCCATCCGTCGATCCGCGCTTGGCCTGTCGGACCGACCGCAAGGGTCACTACTCCGGTTCCGGCAGCGATGACCGCACCGTGATCTCGTCCGACGCATGCCAGGTAACTGGTCACCGAGTCGTGAGCGACGAGAACACGCACGACACCGAGCCCCGATGATCGCGCCACAACGTGTCGGGCCAGCCGCTCCGGATCGGTCAGACCGGAAATCGCACAGGACACCGTCGTGTCGACGGGGCTGCCCTCGAGCACTGAGCCGACCGCGTTGACGATCTGCTCGGGGATGCTTTCGCTCGTTCGCAGGGGGCCGAGAGTCGTGTCGATGACGACCCCTTCTTCGGCGACTCGAGCCCGGATCCCCGTTTGCCCGGCGTCCAGCAGTAGCCGCCTCACCGCCCGTCGCCGCCCATCATGCTGGTGAAATGCGCGCGAATCCGTTGCGCCGCGGGCTTAGCGAACGGGCAATAGTCGTCGTTCCGGGGAGCATCGACGACGTCATAGAGCAGGGCGGGCCAGTCCCACAACATGAAGCCGCCGAACCAGGGCCGCTTCGCCGTTTCTGCAAACATCTCTGCGTAGTAGGCGTCCTGGGTTTCAAGGGAGACGTCACCCTTGAGCTCCCAGTCGTTTGGTCGTGCTGCCGATCCTTCTCGCGAGGGACAGCCCGCCTCCAGGAACAAGAACGGCTTTCCTGCGCTGAGAACCGTCTCCTGGATGCGGTCCAACTGGGCCGTCCAAGTTCCGGCCGGGTAATAGCCGCTGGAGGAGATCACATCGACGGCGTCCCACCAGGTCAGCCGGTCTTCCTGGTACTTGTCGCAGTTGTAGGTGATAGCCCCCGAGTACACCTGCCGAACCTTCTCGATCAGGGTTCGCCATTCGCCCTCTCGGCTGTCGGCGCGGACCATCTCGCAACCGATGCAGAACAGAGGGCACCCCTCTGTCTCGGCGATGCGGGCGTAATGGAGGATGAATTCGGTGTAGGCGGCGAACCATTCCGCCCAGGTGGGCTCACCGGGCACGTCGGCGTCGAAGAAGCCGATGTGCGCTCGCCAGGTGCCGGACGCGCAATTGACGACGGGTTTCAGGCACACCTTCAAACCGAGCTGCTGTGCGTGGCGGATCGCGGATCGGACGTCGTCGTCCGTGACCAGCGGTGCCGAACCCCAGCGAATCGTCGTCGACTGCGCGTTCTCCTGCACCCCCTGGAAGGCGATCGTCACCCAGTTGCCGCTCAGGCCGGCGAGCTCTTCCATGCTTTCTCCTGCCGCAGGCGAGCTCCAGTCCTCGGTGTGGCCGACCCATCCCCAGGTGACACCTGCGAACTTCTCGGTGGTGAGAGAGGGGTGGCTCATTTGACAGCTCCTGCCGACAGTCCGCGGTAGATGAACCGCTGGAGGATGAGGAAGATCACCAGAGTCGGGACGATCACGACGATCGCTCCCGCCGAGAGGATCTCCCAGTGGGCCCCATAAGGACCGGTGAAACGGAACAACGAGGTCGAGATGACACCCAGATCCGGATCCGGCATGTACAGGAACGGGATATAGAACTCGTTGTAGATCGCGATTCCCTTGATGATCACCACGGTGGCGATCGCGGGTCGCAGCAGCGGGAGGATCACCTGGAGATAGATCCGGAAGTGACCGGCACCGTCCAGTCGTGCCGCCTCATCCAAGGATCGCGGGATCGAAGCCATGAACTGCAGAAAAATGTAGATCGCGATGATGTCAGTGCCGACGAACAGAGCGATGGCCGCCCAGCGGGTGTCGAACAATCCGAGCGCGTTAACGATCTGGAATGTTGCGACCTGTGTGGTCACGCCGGGCACGAGCGCGGCGAGGAGGAACAGGGACAGCACCAGGCCCTTGCCGCGGAACTGGAAGCGGTCGATCGCGTACGCGGCCGCCGTTCCCAGAAGGATCGTCCCGACGATCGAGAACAGCAGGATGAAGGTCGTGTTGAAGAAGCCGAGCAGCATCCCGCCCTGGGTGAAGGCAAGCGAATAGTTGGCGAGGTTGAACCAGTTCGACGGAGGAGTGAACGCGGTGGTCACTGCGTACTCGTGCGAGCTCTTCAGTGAGGCGAACAACAGGGTGGTCAGAGGCAGTACCACTACGATCGCCGCCACGATCAGGGACAGGTAGACCAGCGTTCGGGAGAGGACGCGGCTCATGCGAGGTCCACATCGTCGTCTTTGATCAGCAATCGCTGGACGACCGTGACGATCACCACGATCAGCAGGAGAACGACGGCCATGGCCGACGCCAACCCGAACTTGTTGTTCACGAAAGCCGTCTTCACCGTCTGGATGACGAAGGTGGTCGTTCCGTTCGCGCCCCCGAGCATGATGTACGGGATCTCAAAGACGGCGAGGCTGCCCGAGATCGCGAGGATCGATGTCAGTCCGATGATGCGTTTGATGCTGGGAAGGATGATGTAGCGGAACCGGTGCCAGGACGAGGCGCCATCGATCTCGGCCGCCTCGTAGAGGTCGGGATTGATCGACTGGATCGCGCCGATGAAGAGGACGACGTTCAATCCCATGTACCGCCACACCGAGACCCCGGCAAGGGACCAGTTGACCACAGCGGGATCTCCCAACCATTGGCGGGTCAACCCGTTCAAACCAAGGAACTGCAGGGTGAGGTCGAGGGTCCCGCCGGGCTGGAAGAAGAACAGGAAGATGAAGGCGATCGCCACCCCGTTGATCAAATAGGGGAAGAACAGGATGCCCTTGAAGAGATTCCGCAGCGGCAGCTTGAAGCTCAGGATCGTAGCGAAGTAGAGCGCCAAGAGCAGCTGTACGGCGGCCCCGAGGAGGTAGTAGATGCTGACGAAGAACACGTTGAAGTACACCGGGTTGGTGAAAATCGTCACGTAGTTCTGGAGTCCGACGAACGGCTTGTCGGGCTCCAGGCCATCCCAGGACGTCACGCTGTACCAGAACATGTTGCCCACAGGGGCGTAGGTGAACACGATCAGGAACGCGAGCGGGATCGCCAGGTAGAGCCACGGGACCAGCTGACGCACCAGCGGCTTGCGCTTGCGCGGAGTCTTGTTGCTGAGCTCGGCAGATGCCAGGTCGGTTGTAGCGTTCACGACTCCGGCTACCGGACGGGAGAGGGTCATCGTCGTCGATACCTTTCTCAAGGTCCGGGCGCGGCGCCCGCCGCGCCCGGACCGTCGGGGATGGGAGTCAGTTGCCGGCTGTCTGGATGCCGTTCGCCCATTCCGAGTTGAGCTGCTTGAAGTAGTCCGCCTTCGTTCCCGGAGCCGCACCGCGGGCGATGTCGACCATCTTCTGGTACCAGGTCTGGTCGGTCAGCTGCAGATTGGCCGCCTTCTGGATGCTCGGGAGCAGGTTCTCCTTGCCCTTCGGGGCCGGGGTGAGCTCGAAGGTCTTCACGCCCAGCTGGTCGAATGCCGCCAGCGTGGCCGGCATCGTGCCGCCCTTCTTCGGGCTGATCCCGCCCTGGTCCGCGGCGTAACCCGAGTCGTTGACGAAGAAGTCCAACCACTTCTTGCTGGTCGCCTGGCACTGCGAGTTCTTGTTGATCGCCACGTTGTAGTCACCCGAGAGCACCGAGGTGAACTTGCCATCGGTTTGCACGGGCAGCGGCCAGAACGCAATGTCGGAGGCGGACGCACCTGCCTGCTTCGCGGCATCGTCCATCTGAATGACGGACCAGGAGCCGAGCATCATCGTGGCGATCTTGCCCCCACCCAGGAGCGTCTTGCTCGTGTTCCAATCGGTGGTGGCGGGATCTGATTCAGTGAGCTTGTCGTGGACGGCGTCGAACAGGATCGAGTTGCCGACGTAGAGATCCTTTCCATCCGTCCAGGGGGCTTTGTCGGTCGCCAGCTGGTTCTGTCCGTCGGCGCCCTGGACGGCTCCGAGGAACTCGTTGCTGTAATTGGTGAGCGGCCAGCCGTCTTTGTAATTGGTGTAGAGCGGGACAGCGCTGGTCTTGGACTTGATGGCGGCCAGATCGGCCATGAACTCATCCGGAGTGGTCGGCGGCGTCGTGACCCCCGCCTGCTCCCAGATTTTCTTGTTCACTACGTAGCCGGTGGCATTGCCGGTCTGGGAGATCCCGTAGGTCTTGCCGCCGTATGAAGCCGCCGCAGTGAAGTAGTAGTCCTTCGAGAGATCGTTCGAGTCGCCCAGAGGGGTGAAGAACTGGGGGAACTGCGAGGGGGTAATCGTGCTCGGGATGAGCAGAACATCCCCGTAGTCTTTCGTGTTCATCCGCGTGCGGACGTCGCCGTCGTAGTTCGTGATGGCCTGGAACTTGACTGTGTGGCCCGGGTTCTGCTTCTCGAACGTCTTGGCGTAGTCGGCGAACGTGGTCTTCACGATGTCCGTGCGGTTCGTCAGAACGGTGATGGTCTTGCAATCGCCGTTGTCTTTCAATGATCCACCGGCGGCCGCGTTGCCGGATGAGGAGCATCCGGCAACGACGAGGGCGATCGAGCCGGCGAGGGCAAGAGCGCCGAGAGCTCGTGTGGTTTGCATGTCATTCCCTTCATTGCAAATGAGTGCTAGGCGGTGATGCTTCGTGTCCACACCAGATGTAAATTTAGTTACTTACCAAAGGTGCTGCACTGATAGTCTCTTATCGGCGCGACCATGTCAACAGTCGCTCTGCGTTCGGATCTGATTGAAGGAGACGGCCGTGACACTCCAGCTGGCGCGACCCGCGTCGAACAGCACTCGCCTTCTCGACATCGTCCGTTCGGCCGGGCCGATCAGCAGAGTCGAGCTCGCCAGACGGATGGCCCTCACCCCCGCCGCCGTCTCCTTCATCGTGCGCGCACTGCTGGACGAAGGCCTCATCGAAGAGGTCGGCCAAGTCGCCTCCGCCGGGGGCAAGCCGCGCACGCTTCTCGCGATCACCGCCGGCGCTCGCTACGGGGTCGGCGTTCACCTCGGACCCAACGAGACGACATACGTGGTCTCCAACATGGCTGGGCGCGTCGTCGGCACTCAATGCGTGTCGCGTCCGGCGCGGCTCCCCCCTTCCGAGACCGTCGATGTGGTCAGCGAGGATGTGGGCGCCCTCCTCCGCACCCTCGCGGTCGACCCCGCTGGCGTTGTAGGGATCGGCATCGTCGCACCGGGACCGATCGACTACCCCGGCGGCCGCATGCTCGGCGGCCCCGGCACGGCCGAGTGGTCCTCCTACCCCTTGCGGGAAGAGCTCTCCCGACGGACGGGGCTGCCGGTCGTCGTAGACAAGGACGCCACTGCCGCCGCGATCGGAGAGTTCTGGGGCGGACGTGTGGATGCACCCCTCTCCTTCGCCTGCGTCTACATGGGCGAGGGAATCGGCTCGGGAATCGTCGTCAACGGCTCAGCATTCCGCGGTTCCGCATCGAATGCCGGCGAAATCGGTCACGTCTCGCTCGACGTCCACGGCGACACCTGCCGATGCGGGAATCGTGGCTGCCTCGAGCTCTTTGCCGCACCCACCGAGGTGGTGCGCAAGGCGCGCGCTCGGGGAATGGACCTACCAGGCGGAGACACCATGCCGGTAGCACGCCTGTTCGACGAGATCTCTAGGCGTGCGGTCAGCCAGGATCCGCTCGCCCAGGAACTCATCCAGGAGTCGGCACAGTACATCGCCGAAGGCGTGCTGACGTTGGTGAATATCACCGACCTCGACCTCGTCGTTCTCGCCGGCCCCGGCTTCGCTATCGCGAGCGCCATATACGTCGGCGCAATCCGCGCCGTTCTAGAAGACCGGTTCTTCGCGCGTCGGGCTCACACCATCGACGTTCGGTTCTCCAAGAATCCGCGCGACGCCGCAGCTCTTGGCGCGTCAGCGCTCGTCCTGCAGCATCAGCTGGCCCCGCGATCGTGAGGAGTCGCAGCATGACAGATAACGCGCCGCTGGGTCTGGTGCTGGAACTGGAGCAACAGTACGGCGAGGAGCCGTACTACCACGAACTGACAGCGGGTATCCAAAATGTCCTTCTGGGTGCAGGCACGTCGCTGGTGGTGAAGATCGTTCCGGACGCGGAAACCGAGCTGGAGACCTACCGCTACTGGAAGGACTCCGGGGCAGTTGCCGGGGTGTTTCTCCTGAACCTCCGCATCGACGACCCACGGGTCACTCTCTTGACCGAGTTGAACCTGCCGACCGTCGTCGTCGGCTTCCCCGAGACCGCCGGACAATTCCCCGCCGTCTGGACGGACGACGCGTCGGCGATGGAGCTAGCGGTTCAGCGACTGTTCGACCTCGGTCACCGGCGTATAGGCAGGGTGAGCGGACCAACGCAGCTCGCGCACACGATCATCCGCACCGCCTCGTTCGAATCCAAGTGCGCCGAACTCGGCGTCATCGGCGACATCAACGAAGCACACGATTACACGGAGGCGAACGGGCGCGCCGCGACTGCGGCGCTCGTGGCACGAGAGACCCCGCCTACCGCCATCATCTACGACGACGACGTGATGGCGATCGGTGGACTCGAAGAGCTGAAAGCGCGCGGACTCGCCGTGCCCGGCGACGTCTCCATTCTGGCGTGGGATGACTCCCCCTTCTGCATGCTCTCCGAGCCCCCGCTAGCCGTGATGGGCCATGACATCCAGTCCATCGGCGAGTTGTGCGCGCGATCGATGCTCTCCGAGCTCTCCGGGGTCCGCGAGTCGCACGAGCGGGCGATAGCAACCTTCGTGAAACGCGAGTCCGTGGGGCGAGCTTCAAAGTCCTCGACGACGGGCAGCTGACCAGACCATCACGGGCCCCGTGGTGATGGTCTCATTGCACGGGCGAAGGTGACCCAGAGAGTCGCGCATTGTCGACGATCGCTCATCGAATAGTCCGTAGTGCGCGACCTTGACCCCACGCTTCCCGGCTGAGTAGGTTCCGGGGGGCCGACGCCAAGCCCCCCCATAAACGTTGGCCGCCGGAGGCCTAGGCCGTTCCGGCGAGGGTCTGAGCATTCGGGTTGCTCAGACCCTCACCCGGCTACCGGGAACTGTGCGCCTTCTCAGGAAGCTATGTCCGCGGCGCTGCAATGGCCCTGGCACCGATAGCGAGCGCGGCGCTATCGTGTGACCCGATTCAGGTACACCTCGAGCAACTGGGAGCAGATAATGGCTGGCAAATTCGAACTGTACAAGTCCTCGAACGGCGAATACCGCTTCCGACTCAAGGCCGGTAACGGCGAGATCATCGCCACTTCCGAGGGGTACTCCTCGAAGGCGTCAGCAAAAAGCGGAATCGAATCCGTGAAGACCAACGCGCAAGACGCCGAGGTTGTCGACCTCTCGTAGTGCTGACATGAGATAACAACATTGCGGACAGCGGCCCAAGCGGTCACACTGAGCCTGCCGTGCGCGGTGTCAGGCGAGGCCGATACTCCCCGATCCACCCTTCCGTGATCAGCCAGGCAGCTGCCGGACCAGGCGGCGCGCCAAGGCGAGAGCGGCGACGGCCGGCCCATCGGCGCCGAGGTGAGCCGCGTTGAGGTATACGCCGTCGATGAGGTTCGCGAGCTCATCCGCACGACTCTGCTCGCCTCCGGACCGCAGAACCAGGTCGATCAACCCGGTGCGCACGTCGGCTCGGCAGTGAGTAGCAGCCAGTTAGGCAGGCTGCACTGGCGCAGCGAATTCGGCGGCGGCGTTCCCGAACAGACAGCCCCGGAAATCGGTGCGACCCACGTCGGCGGCGACCGCATCCAGGATCCCGTCGAGAGGATCGCGCGGATCCGACCGCCCGACCAAGATCTGCAAGCGTCGGGTGTGGTCCTGCTGCGGAGGGCAGTGCTTTTCAAACTGCGGTGTGAGCTGGCCGAGCGTGCATCGTAGGTCGCTGACGCACCTTGCCGTGCCAATCGCGCTCTGACGCGCCCTTCGGGCTACCTCGCCAGAGCGCGGTTGGCACTTACGGTGCTCCCGTTCCCACCGACTCCCTCTATCGAACAGCCCACACAAACAGGTTGACCACCAGGGAGCACAGATCATGAACAACGCGAAGGAACGCACCGCAGGAATTCCAAGCCGAAGCACTCAACGCGTCGCTGAACCGCCAAGTTCAACAACACGCCAATAGCAGCCAATGGGGGTGGTTCCTCGACTTCGCCCGCTCCTTCCGCAGGTACAGCCTGAACAACGTCCTCGTGATCCTCGCCCAACCGGACGCGAGGATGGTCGCCGGTTCCGGCAATGGCAGACCAAACGCCGCCAAGTCCGCAAAGGCGAGCACTCGATCAAAATCTTCGGCTACAGCACAACGAAGACCACCAGCGCGGAGGAGGGCAGCGGCGCCGGAATACCCGGCCCGACGGCTCACCGGCGAGCACGAGGCCATTTGTTGGACCACGCTGACGACGAATCGCCCGACTACTTGCGAAAACGCAACTAAAGCATACGTTTGCAATGGCAACGGCGGCCGAAGGTGGACGCGTCGACGAGCGAAGGAGTCTCTTGATTAGCCATCAGCAAACCCAGCGATGCGGTTCGGCGGTAGACAAATGATGGGGTGGCCGATGTGGCTGTTGATCCTAGTTTTCGTTGTCGCGGCAGCCGTGGTGTGGGTGGCCGGCATTCAGCTTTCCCGCACTACAGATGTGCTTGACTCGCGCCTCCACATCGGTAGTGCGCTCGGCGGCTTGATCGTTCTCGCCATGGCAACAAATCTCCCCGAGATCGCGATCACCGTGAGCGCCGCCTTCTCCGGTGACCTCTCGGTCGCGCTCGGCAATATCCTGGGCGGCATCGCGCTTCAGACCGCGGTGCTGGTAATCCTGGACGGGTTCGGCAAGAGAGGAAAGGGCCTACGACCGCTCACGTATCGGGCGGCGTCGCTGGTCCTGGTGCTTGAAGCAGTGGTGGTCGTCGCCGTGCTGACGATCGTAATGGCAGGAAGCCAGCTTCCATCCCTGGTATTCCTTCGCCTGACTCCCGACGTCGTGCTGATCGCCGTGGTGTGGGTCGTCGGGCTTCTGCTCGTGAAGCGCGCGGGGAAGCAGTTGCCGTGGGAGCAGAAGGGAAACCCGCCAGACGCGTCACCCCATATCGCCGGGCACCGCCGTAGCAAGCCCGAAGCTCCTCATCAGAACTGGAGTACCGCCCGCGTCTGGCTCGTATTCGGCGTCTCCGCGCTCGCCACGCTTGGAGCCGGCGTCGTTCTGGAGGTGAGCGGAGATGCCGCGTCGAAACAGGTGGGCCTCTCGGGGGTTCTCTTCGGCGCCACTGTCCTCGCTCTGGCAACCTCACTGCCCGAAATCTCGACGGGGCTGCAGGCGGTCAAGCAGGGCGATGACAACCTGGCGATGAGCGACATCTTCGGTGGCAACGCCTTCCTCCCGGTGCTCTTTTTAATAGCAACTGTGATCTCCGGACGTGCGGTACTGCCCCAGGCGAACGCCAGCGACATCTACCTCACTGCGCTGGCGGCTCTCCTCACGCTCATCTACTGCGTCGGGCTGGTGTTCCGTCCAACTAAGCGGATCCTCGGAATGGGTGTGGATTCCTTCACTGTGCTCCTGGTCTACCTGCTCGGCGTCGCCGGCCTCTTTACCGTCGCCGCGTCCTAAAGGGGAGAGAGAAATCGCACCATCTAAGGAATCCGATAACCCGCTTCCTGCGCGTCTAGGGCCCGGGCATCGTGACTGGCGCCGCCGACGACGACCCGGCCGGAGTTGCGCCATACACCCAGGAGGGCGGCGCCTACGGCAGCGCGCAGCTTTCGACCGTTCCGGTCGCGCTGCCCATGATGATGGCGGTCCGAGAGAGGTGCGACCGGGTGGCGCTCGCTACAGGTGACAGCCTCAGAAAACTCATCCGGCGCCGGTTCGGTCGCGTAGCACAGACTGTCATCGGAGTTCTTCTAGCTGCCCTCATCGTTGCCAACGTGCTCAGCCTCTCAGCCGACCTGATGGCCATCGGCCGGGCATGCGCCTTCTCGGGGCCGGCCCGGCACCGCTGTGGTCAGCGATCGCCGGGGCCGAGATCGCTATCGCCTTGGAGGCAGGGTCGTTCCGCTGGATCGGACGAATCTTCAAATGGCTGTGCCTCGCCCTCCTGGTTTATATCGGCGTTCCGTTCGTCACGCACGTCGACTGGGCCAGCGTGCTTCGCGGCGTGTTGGGAACCCAGTTCCGGCTGGAGCCGGCCTATCCCGCTCTTGCTGTGGCGGTGCTCGGCACGACGGTTAGCCCCTACATGTTCGTAACCCCATCCGAACTGTTGGTGTTCTCTGCGATCGTGAACGGCATCGCCGCGGGACCCTTCGTCGTCATCGTTGTGCTGATCGCCCGCGACGGCAGGATCATGGGCGAATACCGTAATCGGTGGCTGTCACAAACCCTTGGCTGGACCACCGCGATCGTCATGTATGCCGCAGGCGGATTCGGTGCCTGGTACACCCTGTTCGGCGGCGGACGATGGGAACGACCGCGCGGTTGCGCAGTTCTCGCGCGTGCGCAAACGATTGGCGGTACAACTGAGAGAGTGGATGCCGAGAATGTCGAACTGCAGGATGTGGATGCTGCGCTCATCGCCGTGGACGTCATGATGGGTGTCGCAGCTCGATCGGTGGCCGAGGTTGAAGACATCGTCACCTCCCCGCAGCTGCGAGTGCTCGTGACCATCGCGACCCGAGGCCCGCAGAACCTCGGCGAGATCGCCACAGAGCTCGGCGTTCACGCCTCCAACGCAACACGCACCAGCGAAAAGCTTGTGCACGCCGGGCTGATCTCAAGGACCGAGGATCCCGTCGACCGACGTTTCGTCCGGCTGACTCTCACAGGCCAAGGCGCCGCACTTGTCGACCAAGTGATCGGGCACCGCCGCAAGGCGCTGGCGAACGTGTTGGCAGCGATGAAGCCAGAAGACCGGGCGCGCGCGACCGACGGCTTCCGCGCGTTCGCCCGCGCCGCCGGAGAGCAGCACGCCGACGACGGCCGGTTCACCCTTGTCCGCCCGGGCCTTACCGGAGACGCGCAGGCCTAAGCGGCTCCGCACCGCCAGCAGGCGCCGGGCCCCTCCCGCATGGCGCCACACTCAGGGCACACCGACGTGAGCCAGCAGGCCGCGTCGCCGCCCTCCACCTCGGCCGCTCCGTTCTCG
>Ga0209455_1001175_pt1 | contig 12596 bp, 13 predicted proteins | sample AraplaCol_mCL_r2_FD_184275 | JGI IMG/M metagenome (GOLD analysis project Ga0209455, IMG submission 184275) | Arabidopsis root microbial communities from North Carolina, USA - plate scrape CL_Col_mCL_r2 (SPAdes) (version 2) | ecosystem: Host-associated > Plants > Roots > Endosphere | place: USA...
CGGGAGCGGATCGCCGGCACGCCCTGGGCGGACGCGACGGTCGACAACGACCTGTTCGCCCTGCTCCGCGCGGGCACCGGCGAACCGGACGCGGTGGCCGTGGTCTGCGGCACCGGCATCAACTGCGTCGGCGTCCGCTCCGACGGCGCGGTCGTCCGCTACGCCTCGCTCGGAACCATCTCCGGCGACTGGGGCGGCGGCTGGCACCTCGGCGAGCGCGCGCTCTGGTACGCCGCGCGGGCGGTCGACGGACGCGGCGAACCGACCGTGCTGGCGGAGGCCGTTCCCGCGGCCCTGGGCCTGGCGAGCGTGCAGGACGTGATCGAGGCCATCCACTTCGGACGGCTGGCGAGCAGCGAGCTGTCGCGCCTGTCGCCGGTCGTGTTCGCCTGCGCGCGCGACGGCGACGCCATCGCCGCCGGGCTGATCGACGAGCAGGCGGAGGAGATCGCGACGATGGCGGTCACCACCCTGCGGCGTCTCGACCTGCTCGACCGCGCTGTGCCGGTGGTGCTCGGCGGCGGCGTCATCGGCAGCCGTGACGAGCGCCTGCTCGGGACGGTGGAGCGGCTGCTCGCCGAGCGCGCGCCTCTCGCCCGGACGGAGCTCGTGACGGCGGCGCCCATCCTGGGTGCGGCCCTCCTCGCGCTCGAGTCCGCGGGCGCGCCCGCCGACGCGGTCGAGACCGCGAGGAGCACCCTGACGGAGCGGCCTGCGGCGGTGGTTCACTAGTCGTATCGAGTACGACTACGCCGGCGAACGCGCGCGGATGGTCGAGGAACAGCTCGCCCGCCGCGGGATCGGGGATCAGCGGGTCCTCGATGCGATGCGGCGCGTGCCGCGGCACCTGTTCGTGGAGGCGACGGCCGCGCCGTACGCGTACGAAGATCATCCGATGCCGATCGGCGACGGGCAGACGATCTCGCAGCCGTACATCGTCGCGCTGATGCTGGAGGCGGCGCGCATCGACCCGGAGGACGCGGTGCTGGATGTGGGCACCGGGTCGGGCTACGCGGCCGCGATCGCCGCGGTGCTGGGCCACCGCGTGGTCAGCATCGAGCGGCACGCGGACCTCGCGGTCGGTGCGGCGGCGACGCTGGAAGCGCTCGGGTACCGGGTGGAGGTAGTGACCGGCGACGGGACGCTCGGGTGGCCGGCGGGCGCGCCGTACGACGCGATCGTGGCTGCGGCGACCGGGCCGTCCGTCCCTCCGGCGTGGTGGGAGCAGCTCGCTCCGGGCGGCAGGATCGTCATGCCGGTAGGCCGCCCCGGCCGCGCCCAGCGCCTGGCGCTCTTCGACCGCGATGACGACGGCGCGGTGCGCGAGACCAACCTCGGCGGCGTGGCCTTCGTCCCCCTCCTCGGCCAGCACGGCTGGCCCGCCTGACGCAGCGCCCCTCACCGAGTGGTGACTTGATGTCGCAACTCGTATCGAGTGGCGACCAGATGTCGCCACTCGACGGAGCTAGGCGAGGGGTGTCGCGTCTACCTCATCACCCTGGCCATCTCCTGAAATGTATATATTTTGCGCATCAATATGCTGATCCTTGCCGCCCAGCCACGCGGTGCAAACGATCAAGGGAGATGAAATGAACCGACTGGCGAAGGTGACCGCAGCGAGCGGTTTTGCCTGTGCCTGGCCCTGGGAACAGGGATCACCGCAGCGAGCGCAGACGAGGCGTCGGGCTCGCCTGAGGCGGTTTTCAGTGACTTCGTCGATGCGTTGAACGTCAGCGACGCCACGGACGCCGCCCTCACTGAGCGCTTCGACGACCTGTCGCCAGCCGAAAAGGAGAGCGTCGCGGACGCGATCGAGGAGGACCCACTGTCGGTGATGGAGTTCGACGCCGGTGAGCCTTCGTTGGCGTCGGGAACCGGAGCCCCCGCTGAACCGGCGCTGGCACGCAACGTCGCTACCTCGATCAAGACGGCAGCCCACCACACGGTCGCCGGCACCAAGCGGGCGTCGGCCCGGGTCGCCAGCGGGGTCCACATTCAGACGGTCGCGTCCAACCCTCGGTACACGGCCACCTACCCGGTCAACGCCAGCCTCTTCGGGATCACCACGGGCACGTTCAACATGCGGTACGCGTTCGAGGCGACCTCGACGAATGTCACTCGCAACCTGGAGTGCACCGGCTGGTTCACCGGGGCAGCCGGCGTCTGGAGCATCAGTACGAGCCAGAGCAATTACGTCTCCGGTGGCACGGGCGTGTGTACGGTCAACTACCGCATGTCCTTGGCCTTCAAGGGCAGCTTCTTCTCAGCCAACAAGCAGCAGCAGCTCCAGTACAAGGGAACCAGGCTCACGAGCGCGAGCGTGAGGAACATCTGACCATGACCGCCCCTATGATGGCCGCCACACCACGGACACGTCCCTCCGCGACAGACCGATGGTTGCTAGTCGCCTCCGTCGTCGTCAGCGTGCTGGCCCCGCTCGTGTGGCCCGCTCTCATCGGGGCGGTGGTCCTCTTGACGTGGACGTCGGTGCGGCTGGCCCGCAGGCGACCGCGTTCGGTGCCTCTGCTCACCTCCGCCATTGTGGCGCTCAGCCTGTCGGTCGTCGTCGCTGTGGCGCTGGGTGTGGCCACAGCGCTCACGGTGAGCGACACGGGAAGCGGGAACGTGACTCTGATCCCCGGATGACGTTGCGCCCATACTCTCCCCGCCTCGAAGGACTCCTCCCCTCGAGCTCCGGCGCGCCTGCGTCAGGCGGCGGCGAGGGCGGGAGTGCGCAGGCCGGCCAGCAGGGCGGCGAGCTGACCGGCGGGGGCGTGGACGTCCTCGGGGTGCCACTGCACGGCGAGCACCGGCGCGTCGCGGTGCTCGACCGCTTCGACGTGGCCGTCGTGCGAGCGGGCGGTCACGACGAGCCCATCGCCGAGCGCGTCCACCGCCTGGTGGTGCGCGCTGCGCACCTCGACGGTCGGCTCGCCCAGCAGCTCGGCGACGCGGCTGCCGTGCTCGACGTCCACCGTGTGGGTGGTCAGCACCTGCGGGATGGGGACGCCGCGGTTGACGTGACCGCACTCCTCGCCCAGGTCCTGAACCAAGGTGCCGTCCAGGGCGACGTTGACGATCTGGAGGCCGCGGCAGATGCCGAGGAGCGGCGTGCGGCGCTCGATCGCGACGCGGGCGAGGGCCAGCTGGGCGGCATCCGCGACGGGCAGGTGCCGCGACTCGTTGGGGTAGCCGGTCTCGGCGCCGTAGAAGCCGGGGTGGATGTCCTCCCCGCCGACGATGACGATCGCGTCGGCCCGGGCGGTCGCCGCGAGCAGCGCCTCCGTGCCGGCGTCGGCCGCGAGCCGGTCGACGGTCCAGCCCTGGGCGGCGGCCTCGCCGAGGACGTTGCCGACGAGGAGCTGCACGTAGTCGTGGTACGCCGGGTCGTGGGCGCGGAGGCGGGTCGCCTCGACGACGGCCAGGACGGGCTGCACCGACATGCGCTCCTCCTCTCGACCGGGTCACCCCATCCCACCAGGACTCCGCACCGGTCGCACCCCGGGCCGTAACAGGCCGAAACCTTCACAGTGTCCGGCAGCCCGAATAGACTCGGCAGCATCCCAGCCGGGACCCGAGAGAGTGGGTTTATGCCGTTGCGACGTCTGCTGAGCCGGGCCGCCCTCATCGTGGGACTCGCCGCCGGGTCGCTGGCGCTCGCCGCCTCCCCTGCTGCCGCGACCGACCCGGTCGATCTCGGGCCCAGCCACGTCGTCGACCAGTCGCAGGTGCTGAGCGACGCGGACGAGGCGCGCATCACGGATGCGGCGAAGAAGCTCTACGACCAGGACCGCGTCGACCTCTTCGTCGTCTTCGTGCCCCGTTTCACCAACCCGACCGAAGCGGCGGACTGGGCCAACGAGACGGCCGCGCGCAACGGCCTCGGCCAACGCGACTACCTGCTGGCGGTGTCGACGGACGGTCGCACCTACTACCTCTCCGGCGACGACGACGGCCCGGTGAGCGCCGACCAGCTCGACAGCATCGAGCAGAACGACATCGAGCCGAAGCTGAAGGCGAACGACTGGACCGGCGCGGCCGTCGCCGCGGCGCAGGGGCTGGGCGACGCGGTCGGCGGCGGAGGCGGCGGTGCCGTGTTCTTCTGGGTCTTCCTCATCGGCGTGATCGTCGTCGGCGTCGTCGTCTTCGTGCTGGTGCGCTCCCGCAGTTCGCGCAAGAAGCAGGCCGCGACCGGGCCGGCCACCCCGCAGAGCGAGCTGCAGACCATCCCGTTGCACGACCTGGAGCGCCGGGCCGGGTCGGCGCTGGTGCAGACGGACGACGCCATCCACACCAGCGAGGAGGAGCTCGGCTTCGCGACCGCGCAGTACGGCGCGGATGCCGTGGTGCCGTTCCAGGCCGCGCTCGACCAGGCGAAGGCACAGCTGCGGGAGGCGTTCACGCTCAAGCAGCGCCTCGATGACGCCGAGCCGGACACCGACGAGCAGCGGCGCGAGTGGAACATCCGCATCGTCCAGCTGTGCGGCGCCGCGAACCAGGCGCTGGACGCCCAGGCAGACGCGTTCGACGAGCTGCGGGCGCTGGAGAAGCGCATCCCGGAGGCGTCGGCCGAGATCCAGGCTCAGGCGACGGCGCTGCGACAGCGGCTGACGACCACCACCGCGACGCTGGATGGGCTCGCCCAGCGGTACACGGACGCGTCGCTCGCGACTGTGGCCGACAACGTCGAGCAGGCGACCCAACGCCTCGACTTCACCGAAACCGCGCTCGCCGGCGCGGCGCAGAAGGCGGCGGCCGGGCAGGCCGGTGCCGCGGCGGTGGGCGTGCGGGCGGCCGAGGAGTCGGCCGACCAGGCCGGGCTGCTCCTGGACGCGGTCGACCGCCTCGGAGCCGACCTGGCCGCCGCGCAGCAGTCGCTCGACGGCACGCTCGCCGAGCTGCGCAGCGACCTCGCCGAGGCGAAGGCCCTCGCGGCCGCGGACGATCCCGGCGGCACGATCGCCGCCACCGTCGCCGGCACCGAGCAGACGGTGACCGACGTGCAGGCGAAGATCGCCGCCGGGCGCGTCAACCCGCTGGAGTTGGCGCAGCGGCTGGATGCGGCCAACCGATCGATCGACGGCGTCCTGCAGGGAGTCCGGGATGCGCGCGCGCAGGCGCAGCGCGCAGCCTCCGCGCTGCAGCAGACGCTGCTCACCGCGAAGGCACGCGTCTCGGCGTGCGAGGACTTCATCACCGCACGCCGCGGCGCGGTGGGGCCCGAGGCCCGGACGCGCCTCGCGGAAGCCGGACGGCTCGTCGTGCAGGCCGAGCAGACGGCGGCGACCGACCCGGTGTCGGCCCTGGCGCTGGCTCAGCGGGCCGCGCAGCTCTCCGACGAGGCGACCCAGCTCGCCCAGCAGGATGTCGGCGGGTTCTCGCCGCAGATGGGCGGACTCGGCGACGTCTTCGGCGGCGGCACGTCCGGTCGCGGCGGCGGAAGCGGGGCCATGGGCGCGATCCTCGGCGGCATCCTCATCGACTCCGTGTTGCGCGGCGGCATGGGCGGCGGAGGCGGCAGCGGCTGGGGAGGCGGCGGTTTCGGCGGCTGGGGCGGAGGCGGCGGCGGTCGCAGCGGCGGCGGTGGCGGCTTCAGCGCCGGCAGCTTCGGCGGGGGCGGGACGCGCAGCCGACGCGGCGGCGGACGGTTCTGAACACACCCACGACAGACCTCACAAGCGCCCATCGCGGGCGGGAGCGAAAGGAAGAGCACATGGCGAAGCAGTCCATCTTCGGGCGGATCTCGCAGTTGTTGCGGGCGAACATCAACGCCCTCCTCGATCAGGCGGAGGACCCGGAGAAGATGCTCGACCAGATGGTCCGCGACTTCACCAACAGCATCGCCGACGCCGAGAGCGCCATCGCGGAGACCATCGGCAACCTGCGGCTCCTCGAGGACGACCACCGCGAGGATGTCGAGGCCGCCGCCGAGTGGGGCGACAAGGCGCTGGCCGCGAGCCGGCAGGCCGATCAGTTCCGCGCATCCGGGAACACCGCGGATGCGGACAAGTTCGACAACCTGGCCAAGGTGGCCATCCAGCGCCAGATCTCGTCGGAGAACGAGGCGAAGGCCGCCGAGCCGCAGATCGCCGCGCAGACCGAGGTGGTCGAGAAGCTCAAGAACGGGCTCAACCAGATGAAGGAGAAGCTGGAGCAGCTGAAGAGCAAGCGCGCCGAGCTGATCGCCCGGGCCAAGAGCGCCCAGGCGCAGGCCCAGGTCATCGACGCGGTCAAGAGCGTCGACATCATGGACCCGACCAGCGAGGTCTCCCGCTTCGAGGAGAAGATCCGCCGCGAGGAGGCCCGGGTGCGCGGCCAGCAGGAGCTCGCCGCCTCCAGCCTCGACGCGCAGTTCGAGCAGCTCGACGACCTCGGGGAGCTGACCGAGGTGGATGCGCGGCTCGCGGCCCTGAAGGCCGGCGGCGGCGCTCAGCAGTCCGTCACGTCGGGTTCCGAGGGGTGAGCGGCGCGTCCTTCCTCGTCGTGCCGCAGTGGCAGGGCTCCGGATCGTCGCGGGCGATGCGCCTGATCGACGGCGCGGAGGCCATCCGCGGCGACCTGCCCGGCGCCCGCACCCACCAGGTGCCGGTGCCGGCGGCGGCCGGCGAGTCGCTCGGGACCGGGGTCAACCGGTTCTCCTCGCTGGCCGCGGTGCGGGAGGCCACGGAGGCCGAGCTGGCGCTGCTCGAGGAGCCGGTGGTCACGATCGGCGGCGACTGCGGTGTGGAGCTCGCGGCCGTGCAGCACGTGCTGGCGTCGCATCCCGCCGGCAACGTCGCGGTGGTGTGGTTCGACGCGCACGGCGACCTCAACGACGTGGACTCGTCGCCGTCCGGCGCGTTCCACGGGATGGTGCTGCGCGCGCTGCTCGGCGACGGACCGGACGGGCTCGCCTCGACGGAGTCGAACCGCCTGGCGGCGGCGCAGTTGGTGCTGGCCGGGACGCGTGCGCTCGACGACGGCGAGTCCGCCTTCGTGACCGGCCAGGACATCCGGGTGGTCGCGCCGGGCGAGTTCGACGACCCGGACGCGATCGTGAACGCGGTCGCGGCCACCGGGGCGACGGCCGTCTATCTGCACGTCGACCTCGATGTGCTCGACCCCTCCGCGATCGACGGGATCGGGTATCCCGAGCCGTTCGGGGTGCAGCCCGAGCGGCTGACGGAGGCGATCCGTGCGCTGCGGCGCCGATTCGAGCTGGTCGGCGCCGGACTGATGGAGTTCGCCCCCGAGTCGCCGGACGCGGCGACGCGCGACCTGCCCGTCATCCTGCGCATCCTCGGAGCGCTGACCGGCCCGACCGGCGACCCGGCGGCGGCGCGCTAGCGTGGGCAGCATGAGCGAGTCCAAGATCCTCGTCGAGCGGCGGGGCCACATCCTGCTGATCGGCCTCAACCGCCCCGAGAAGCGCAACGCCGCCGACTTCGAGCTGCTCTCCCAGCTGGCCGACGCGTACGGCGAGCTGGAGCGCGACCCGGAGCTGCGGGTCGGGCTGGTGCACGCCGTCGGCGACCACTTCACCGCCGGCCTCGACCTCGCCGACCTCGGACCGCGGATCGGTCGAGACGGCCTATCGTTCGTGGGCGAGCACGGCATCGACCCGTGGCAGGTGTCGGGACGGCAGCTCACCAAGCCCGTCGTGATCGCCGTGCAGGGCACGTGCCTGACCCTGGGCATCGAGCTGATGCTGGCCTCCGACATCGTCGTCGCCGCCGCCGGGACGCGCTTCGGCCAGATCGAGGTCACGCGCGGCATCCTGCCGTTCGGCGGCGCGACGCTGCGCTTCCCGCGGGCCGTGGGCTGGGGGAACGCGATGCGCTACATCCTCACCGGCGACCTGTTCGACGCCGCCGAGGCGCACCGGCTCGGCCTGGTGCAGGAGGTCGTCGACGACGGAGCGCAGTTCGACCGCGCGCTGGAGCTCGCCGAGCGCGTCGCCGCCCAGGCGCCGCTCGCGGTGCAGGCCGCCCTCGCGAACGCCAAGCGCGCGGTGCGCGACGGGGATGCGGCCGCCGAGGCCGAGCTCCAGCCGGCGCTGGTCCGACTGGTCGGCAGCGAGGACGCGCGGATCGGCATGGAGGCGTTCCTGACGCGGACCGAGGCGCAGTTCGTGGGGCGCTGACCGATCCGATCCCTCCCACACCACGAACAACCAGGAGCGGCGCGAGCCGCGGAACCGAGGAGAAGGCATGAGCGAGACCCGGGACTACGACGTCATCGTGATCGGGGCGGGGGCGGTCGGCGAGAACGTGGCGGACCGCGCCGCGCAGGGCGGGATGAAGACGGTGATCGTCGAGTCCGAGCTGGTCGGCGGCGAATGCTCGTACTGGGCATGCATGCCCTCCAAGACGCTGCTGCGCAGCGGCGCCCTGCTGCGGGCGACGCAGCGGGTGGGCGGCGCACGGGAGGCCGTCACCGGTCCGCTGGACGTGGCAGCCGTGCTCAAGCGCCGCGACTATATGACGAGCAACTGGGACGACGCCGGCCAGGTCGACTGGCTGAACGGCGCGGGCATCGAGCTGGTGCGCGGCTGGGGCGTCATCACCGCGCCGAAGGAGGTGACGGTGACGGCCGAGGACGGCACGGTCACCGTCCTGCGCGCGAAGCACGCCGTCGCCGTCTCGACCGGGTCGGCGGCGCTGATGCCCGACATCCCGGGCCTGCGCGAGAGCGAGCCGTGGTCGAGCCGGGAGGCGACCAGCGCGCAGCGCGTGCCGGTGTCGCTCGCGATCCTCGGCGGCGGCGTGGTCGCGACCGAGATGGCGACCGCGTACGCCGGGTTCGGCACCGAGGTGCACCTGATCGCGCGGAGCGGGCTGCTGGGCGGCGAGGAGCCGTTCGCGGGCGAGCTGGTGGAGGCGTCCTTGAAGGAGCTGGGCGTCACCCTGCACCTCGACGCGAAGACCGAGAGCGTGGAGCGCACGGACGAGAACGGCTTCCGCATCCGGCTCGATGACGGAACGGTGGTCGAGACGGACGAGTTCCTGGTCGCGACCGGCCGTCTGCCTCGCACCTTCGGGATCGGCCTGGACGCCTTCGGGCTGGAGGACGGCGCCTGGCTCGACGTCGACGACAGCATGCGGGTGCTCGGCGCCGACGGCCGGCCGGTCGACGGCGGCTGGCTCTACGGGGTGGGCGACGTCAACCACCGGGCCCTGCTCACGCACCAGGGCAAGTACCAGGCGCGGGCCGCCGGCGACGCGATCGCCGCCCGCGCGCACGGACGGGACGTGTCGCTGGAGCCGTGGGGCACGTACGTGGCGACCGCTGACCACCAGGCGGTCCCGCAGGTGACCTTCACCGACCCCGAGGTCGCGTCCGTCGGGCTGACCGCCGCGCGCGCCGAGAAGGCCGGGTACCGCATCCGCGTGGTCGACTACGACATCGGCAGCGTCTCCGGCGCCCACGTCGTCGCGGACGGCTACACCGGAAAGGCGCGGATGGTCGTGGATGAGGACCGCGGCGTCGTCCTCGGCGTGACGTTCGTCGGGCAGGACGTCGGCGAGCTGCTGCACTCGGCGACCGTGGCGGTCGTGGGCGAAGTGCCGCTGAGCCGCCTCTGGCACGCCGTCCCGTCCTATCCCACGGTCAGCGAGGTGTGGCTGCGGCTGCTCGAAACGTACGGCCGGCCCACCGAATGACGGGATTCGACCGGACTTTTGTGGGTCGCGTCCTGCTTGATTCGCCGTTGAGTCGTGCAGGGTACCTCTACGCGACCGCGGTCGGGCACGCCTGGGGCTTCCTCTGGAGCACCGGGCGGATCGAGCGACGGGCCGGGCTCACGGTGTTCCGCGGGATGCCGAAGCGCACCTTCGGCCGCGGCGGTTCGTGCGTCGGCGGCGTCTACCTCACCGACCACAACGTCAGCGACGACGTGCTCGAGCACGAGGCCGTGCACAAGCGGCAGTGGCAGCGGTACGGGATGCTGTTCCCGTTCCTGTACCTCGTGGCGGGGCGCGACCCGCTGCAGAACCGATTCGAGATCGAGGCGGGCCTCGAGAAGGGCGGCTACCGATGACGCGCACCATCGTGATCACGGGGGCGAGTTCCGGCATCGGCGTCGTCGCGGCCGAGCAGCTTGCGGCGGCGGGTGACGAGGTCGCGGTCGTCGGCCGCAACCCCGAGCGCACGCGCGCGGTCGCCGAACGGATCGGCGCCACGCCCTTCCTCGCCGACTTCGAGCGGCTGGACGACGTGCGCGCCCTCGCCGCCGCGCTGCTCGACCGCTACGACACGATCGACGTGCTCGCCAACAACGCCGGCGGACTCAACCACGAGCGGGAGCTGACCGTCGACGGGCACGAGCGCACCATCCAGGCGAACCACCTCGCGCCGTTCCTCCTGACGGCACTGCTGCGTCCGCGCCTTCTCGAGACGGCCGCGGCCGGGCGGGATGTCCGGGTCGTGTCCACCGCGAGCCTCGCCAACCGCTTCGGAAGCCTCCGCATCGACGACCTCGACTGGGAGAAGCGGCCGTGGCAGGGCGGCTGGCGGGCGTACGGCACGGCGAAGCTGGCGACCATCCTGTTCGCCGCCGAGCTGGCGGAGCAGCTGACCGGGACGGGCGTGACCACGTATTCGTTCCATCCCGGCACCATCGCCACCAACTTCGGCAACTCCTCGCCGCTCATCCGCTTCGGGCACCTGGTGACGCGGAGCACCTTCGGCATCCCCGTCGAGGCGGGCGCGGCGCCCCTGCTGTACCTCGCCGGACCGGCGCCGGTGGGCGCGCCCAGCGGCACCTACTTCGACCGGCTGACCGCCAACGGCCGCACCAACCCGCAGGCGCGCAACGCGCAGCTCGGCCGCGACCTCTGGGCCGCCTCCGAGTCCCTCGTCGGCCTCACCACGCCCGCCTGACCAGCGCCTCGTCCCAACACGCCGTTACGCGCCCGGCCTCAACGGCGAGTCGGGCCCACCAGATCGCATCCAGGGGACGTGGATGGGGGTCAGCGGGCGGCGGAGACCGCCTCGGCGGGCATGCCGACGGCGTGGAGCAGATGGTCGCGCACCTCGGTCGCGAGCGTGAAGGCGCCGGTGACGATCGCACGGGTCTCGCCCGGGCCGTCGCACAGCATCTCGTCGCACCATGCCCGCACCGCGCGGGCGCCGGCCTCGCCGGGGGCGCACCGCTCGCCGGTTCCGGGGCGTCCGGTTCGCTGGGAGCGCGCCAGCCAGGTGACGGTCATCCGCATCGGCGTGGCCAGCGGGACGATCTGGGAGGCGTCCGCGACCTCGACGAACACCCGGCCGCGGGCGCACAGCGGCAGCAGCGCGAGCTCCGCCTCCAGTTCGGCCAGCGACGTCTCGTCGCCGACGACGAGGAACTGGACGCGGTCGTCCGCGTGCGCGGTCGAGGCGGTGTGGGTGGCGTGATCGGGACGGTACATCTCGCCTTCCACTATAGGTGAGGCTGTCCTAACCTCCGCATCCCTTCCCGAGGTCGGGGGTTCGCGGCATGATCGGAGCATGCAGCCCTCCGCCTCCTCCCCCATCGCCCCGATGCTCGCGAAGGCGGTCCCCGCCGTGCCGGCGCCCGACAGCGTCGCCGGAGGCCTGAGCTACGAGCCGAAGTGGGACGGCTTTCGCGCGATCGTCTACGCGGAGGACGCCGGCGACGGCACGATCGGCGACGTGCAGATCGGCAGCCGCGGCTCCAAGATGCTGACCCGCTACTTCCCGGAGCTGGTGGACGCGTTCCGCCGCATCCTGCCGGGGCCGTGCGTGCTCGACGGCGAGATCGTCGTGCCGACCGGCGAGCCGGGGAGGCAGCGGCTGGACTGGGAGGCGCTGTCGCAGCGCATCCATCCCGCCGCCAGCCGCGTGAACATGCTGGCCGAGCAGACCCCGGCCACGTTCGTCGCCTTCGACCTGCTGGCGATCGGCGACGAGTCCTATGTCGACCGCCCGTTCGCCGAGCGCCGCGCGGCGCTGGAGGAGTTCGCCGGCGACCTGCCCGCCCCGATCGAGCTGACGCGCACGACGACCGACCAGGAGACGGCGCAGCGCTGGCTGGAGGAGTTCGAGGGCGCCGGGCTGGATGGCGTGGTCGCCAAGCCGTTCGCCGGCGCCTACGCGCCGAACAAGCGCACCATGCTGAAGATCAAGCACCATCGGACGGCGGATGTGGTCGCGCTCGGCTACCGCATCCACACCAGCGGGCGCGGGGTCGGCTCGCTGCTGGTCGGCCTGTACGGCGACGACGGCCGCCTCTTCAACGTCGGCGGGGTGTCGGCGTTCACCGACGCCAAGCGGCTCGCCCTCATCGACGAGCTGGACCCGCTGGTGGAGCGCGACGAGAACGGCGAGACGATCACCGGCGAGACCGACCGCAGCCGGTTCTCCGGCAGCAAGGACGTGTCGTTCGTGCGGCTGCGGCCCGAGCGCGTGCTGGAGGTGCGCTACGACCAGATGGAGGGCATGCGGTTCCGGCACACCGCGCAGTTCGAGCGCTGGCGCCCGGACCGCGAGGCGCGCTCGTGCACCTTCGAGCAGCTCGACCGCCCGATCGCGTACGACCTCGGCGACGTGCTGACCTGATCCCTACGCCTTCTTCGCCCGGCTCGGCTGCACGCGCGGCGGCTCGCCCGGCATCT
>Ga0209455_1001177_pt1 | contig 12573 bp, 7 predicted proteins | sample AraplaCol_mCL_r2_FD_184275 | JGI IMG/M metagenome (GOLD analysis project Ga0209455, IMG submission 184275) | Arabidopsis root microbial communities from North Carolina, USA - plate scrape CL_Col_mCL_r2 (SPAdes) (version 2) | ecosystem: Host-associated > Plants > Roots > Endosphere | place: USA...
GGCGGCCAGACGCAGATAAGCACGGTCCGGCGCCTGTTTATCGGCGGGCTCTTCGGGTTTGGGAATGAGCTTGAGCATCATGGTCGCAAATTGGTTCGACCAATTATTAGATGGTCTACCAATCCATGCCATCATGGTTTACCAGAATAAATCCGGTAAACCATGACTCCCGCGATGACGCCGCCCGCTCGCCAGGCGGCCGGCCGAATCAGCCCAGATTCGGCGCCAGCGAACGCCGCACGTCTTCTTCCGCGCGGCCGCTGCGCGCGACGTAGTCGGCGACCTGGTCCGCGCCGATCACGCCCACGTTGAAGTACTGCGAGTCGGGGTGGCTGAAGTAGAAGCCCGACACGCTCGAAGCCGGCATCATCGCGTAGCCTTCGGTGATGTGCATGCCGATCTCTTCGGCTTGCAGCACGCGGAACATGTCGGCCTTGACCACGTGCTCGGGGCAGGCCGGATAGCCCGGCGCCGGGCGGATGCCGCGGTATTTCTCGGCGATCATGTCGTCGTTGCTCAGGGCCTCGTCGACCGCATAGCCCCAGAGATCCCGGCGCACGCGGGCGTGCAGGCATTCGGCGAACGCCTCGGCCATGCGGTCGGCCAGCGACTTGAGCATGATGGCCGAGTAGTCGTCCTGGGCGGCCAGGAACTCGGCCTCCTTTTGCTCGATGCCCAGCCCCGATGTCACGGCGAAGACGCCGATATAGTCGGCCACGCCGCTGCTCTTGGGCGCGACGTAGTCGGCCAGGCACTTGTTGGCGACGCCTTCGCGCTTGACGCCCTGCTGGCGCAGGTTGCGCCAGGTAAAGAGCACTTCGCTGCGCGACTCGTCCTTGTAGACCTCGATGTCGTCGTCGTTGACGGTGTTGGCCGGATAGAAGCCCACCACGCCGTTGGCCTTGAGCCAGCGGCCTTCGACGATCTTCTTGAGCATGGCCTGGCCTTCTTCGTAGACTTTGCTCGCCTGCTCGCCCACCACCTTGTCCTGCAGGATGGCGGGGAAGTGGCCGAACAGGCCCCAGGTGTTGAAGAACGGGCCCCAATCCACGTACCTGGCGATCTCGGCCAGGTCGTAGCTCTTGAAATCGCGGCGGCCCAGGTACTTGGGCCTGGGCGGCACGTAGGAGGCCCAGTCGGTCGCGGGCCGGGCGGCGCGCGCTTCGGCCAGCGCGATGAGGGGCACGGCCTTGCGGTTGGCATGGCGCCGCCGCACCTCTTCGTATTCCTGCGCGACCCCGGCAACATAGGCGTCGGCCTGGTCGGACATCAGGCTGGCTGCCACCGACACGGCGCGGCTGGCGTCGGGCGTATAGACCACGGGCCCGTCGTAGTGCGGCGCGATCTTCACCGCGGTATGCACGCGGCTGGTGGTGGCGCCGCCGATCATCAGCGGAACCTTGCGCTCGCGGAAATAATCGTCGCGCTGCATCTCGGAAGCGACGTAGGCCATCTCTTCCAGGCTGGGCGTGATGAGCCCGGACAGTCCGACGATGTCGGCGTTTTCTTTCTTGGCCATGTCGAGGATCTGGGCGCAGGGCACCATCACGCCCATGTTCACCACCTCGAAGTTATTGCACTGCATGACCACGGACACGATGTTCTTGCCGATGTCGTGCACGTCGCCCTTGACCGTGGCGATGACCATCTTGCCCTTGGAGCGCACGTCGCCGCCGGCGGCCTCGATCTGGCGCTTTTCTTCCTCGATGAAGGGAATGAGGTGGGCCACGGCCTGCTTCATCACGCGCGCCGACTTCACTACCTGCGGCAGGAACATCTTGCCCGCGCCGAAGAGGTCGCCCACCACGTTCATGCCGTCCATGAGCGGGCCTTCGATGACTTCGATGGGCCGCCCGCCGCGCGCGTCTATCTTCTGCCGCACTTCTTCGGTGTCTTCGACGATGAAGGTGGTGATGCCGTGCACCAGCGCGTGCTTCAGGCGCTCTTCGACGACCACCTCGCGCCAGCTCAGGTCTTCTTCCTTCTTCTTGCCGTCGCCCTTGATGGTGTCGGCGAACTGCACCAGGCGCTCGGTGCAGGTGCGCTCGTCGTCGGCGCCTTCCTTGCCCACGGGATCGGGGCGGTCCAGGATCACGTCCTCGACCAGGTCGCGCAGCTTGGCGTGCAGGTCGGCGTACACGCCGAGCTGGCCGGCGTTGACGATGCCCATGGTCAGGCCTGCCTGGATGGCGTAATACAGGAAGACCGTGTGTATGGCCTCGCGCATGGGCTCGTTGCCGCGGAACGAGAAGCTCACGTTCGAGATGCCGCCCGAGATGCGGGCGTGCGGCAGGTTCTCGCGTATCCAGCGCGCGCCTTCGATGAAGTCGACCGCGTAGTGGTTGTGCTCGTCGATGCCGGTGGCGACCGCGAAGACGTTCGGGTCGAAGATGATGTCTTCGGGCGGAAAGCCCTCTTGCTCGACCAGGATCTTGTAGGCCTTGCCGCAGATCTGCTTGCGGCGCTCGAGCGTGTCGGCCTGGCCCTGCTCGTCGAAGGCCATCACCACCACGGCCGCGCCGTAGCGGCGGCACAGGCGCGCGTGATGGCGGAAGATCTCCTCGCCTTCCTTCATGGAAATCGAGTTGACCACGGGCTTGCCCTGCACGCACTTGAGGCCCGCTTCGATCACTTCCCACTTGGAGCTGTCGATCATCACCGGCACGCGGGCGATGTCGGGCTCGGAGGCGATGAGATTGAGGAAGCGCTTCATGCACGCGACCGAATCGAGCATGGCCTCGTCCATGTTGATGTCGATGATCTGCGCGCCGTTCTCGACCTGCTGGCGCGCCACGGTCAAGGCCTCGTCGTATTTTTCTTCGCGGATCAGGCGCGCGAACATCTTGCTGCCCGTGACGTTGGTGCGCTCGCCCACGTTGACGAAGAGCGAGTCCTCGTCGATGCTGACCGGCTCCAGGCCCGACAGGCGGGTCTTGACGGGCACCTCGGGCACGACGCGCGGCGTCAGCGCCACGACCTTCTCGGCGATGGCGCGGATGTGGTCGGGCGTGGTGCCGCAGCAGCCGCCGGCCATGTTGACCAGGCCGGACCTGGCGAATTCTTCCAGCAGGCCCGCCGTGTCGGCCGGGCCTTCGTCGAAGCCCGTCTCGGCCATGGGGTTGGGCAGGCCGGCGTTGGGGTAGACGCAGACATAGGTGTCGCAGATCTTGGACAGCTCGGCCACGTAGGGGCGCATCAGCGCCGCGCCCAGGGCGCAGTTCAGGCCTATCGTGATGGGCCGCGCGTGGCGCACCGAGTTCCAGAAGGCCTCGACCGTCTGGCCGGAAAGAATGCGGCCCGACGCGTCGGTGACGGTGCCGGAGACCATCACCGGCAGGCGCACGCCGCGCGCTTCGAACACCTCTTCCACGGCGTAGATCGCCGCCTTGGCGTTGAGCGTGTCGAAGATGGTCTCGATGAGCACGAGGTCGATGCCGCCGTCGAGCAGGCCGTTCATCTGCTCGACGTAGGCCGCGCGCAGCTCGTCGAAGGTGATGTTGCGCGCGCCCGGATCGTTGACGTCGGGCGAGATGGAAGCGGTCTTGGGCTGCGGGCCCAGCGCGCCCGCGACGAAGCGGGGACGGTCGGGCGTGCTGTAGGCGTCGCAGGCGGCGCGGGCCAGCTGCGCCGAAACCTTGTTCAGCTCGTAGGCCAGCTCCGGCAGGTCGTAGTCGCCCTGGGCCACCGCCGTGGCGCCGAAGGTATTGGTCTCGATGACGTCGGCGCCGGCCGCCAGGTATTGCGCGTGGATCTCGCTGATGACGTCGGGCCGCACCAGCGACAGCAATTCATTGTCGCCCTTCAGGTCCTTGTGATGATCCTTGAAGCGCTCGCCGCGGAAGTCGGCTTCGGACAGCTTGTAGCGCTGGATCATGGTGCCCATCGCGCCGTCCAGGATCAGGATGCGCCGACCCAGCTGGCGCGCGAATTCGGCCCCGCGGGTGTAGGTGGACGGGGGATAAGGCAGCTTGGGATAGGTCACGACGGGCAATCCTGTTTCTGGCCCGGTTCCGAATCGGATCCGGGCATGCGTCGGCGCGGTTTGCAAGCCGCCGCACCGGAAGTCAGCTAGGGATTGTAATAAATCCCGTCAATCGGGCGATTGGCCGCGCACCCGCGCGATCGCAGCACGGCTATCGGCCCATGCCGGTTCGCCCGGAGCGAAGCGCTCGCGCACATAGCCCAGCAGGTCGGCCACCTGGCTGTCGTCGAGGCTGTCCTTGAAACCCGGCATATAGCCCAGGTCGCCATTGGCCGGCGTCTGGATGCCGTTGAGGATGACCTGGATCAGGTTGTCGGGCGTGCCGGCATGCACGCTGGTGTTGGCCGCCAGCAAAGGCTTGACGCCGAACAGCGTGGGGCCGTGGCCCGCTTCGTGGCAGGCGGCGCAGGCGTTCTGGTAGAGGCGCTCGCCGTCCGGATGGCGCAGCATGAGCGCATCGGCGGCGGGTTTCGACGCAGGTTTCGACGCGGCAGCGGCGGCGGCCAAGACCGCGGAAGCGTCCGGCGGAGCCGATGCGGCGGCAACGGTCTTCTCCGGCTTCGCGCTGCCCGGCAAATCGAGCAGATAAGTCGTGATCGCGCGCACGTCGCTCTCGGGCAATTGCGCCAGGCCGTGGATCACCGGGCCCATGGGGCCGGCCGCCACGCCGTGGCGCGCGGAATAGCCGGTGCGCAGATACTGGAACAGGTCGCCGCCCGTCCACGGCACCTTGGCGCGGCTCAGGCTGTTCAGCGGCGGCGCTTCCCAGCCCTCGGCTTGGCCGCCGGCCAGGTAATTCCCCAGGCCCGTCTTCTCGGCCCCCAGCGCGTTGCGCGGCGTATGGCAGGCCCCGCAATGCCCCATGCCTTCGACCAGATAAGCGCCGCGGTTCCATTCCAGGCTTTGGGTGGGATCGGGCTGATAGACGCGGTTGTCGTGGAACAGCAGGTTCCAGCCCGCGATCGCCGGCCGCAGGCTGAACGGAAAGGCCAATTGCGTCTTGGGCGGCTCGCTGCGCACGGGCGGCCGCGACATCAGGTAGGCATAGAGCGCCTGCATGTCCGCGTCCGTCATCTTGGCGAAGGCGGTATAGGGAAAGGCCGGATAAAGCTGGCGGCCGTCGCGGTGCACGCCTTCGCGCATGGCGCGCTCGAACGCGCCGTACGACCAGCGGCCGATGCCGGTGTCTTTGTCGGGCGTGATGTTGGTGCTGTAGACGGTGCCGAACGGCGTCTGGAGCGCGAAGCCGCCGGCGTTGGCCGCGCCATGCGAGGCGGTGTGGCAGGCCGCGCAGTCGCCGGCCGCGGCGACCAGCCGGCCGCGCGCAATGGCGGCGGCCGAATAAAGCGAAATATCGGGCCCGTCGGTCGGCGCGATGGCGGGCTTGGCCGGCCAGGCCATGGCCAGCAGGCCCGCAATGGCGCCGGCGCCCGCGGCCAGCCATGCGCCGCCGCGATAGAGACGGCGCCACCCGCCGCGCGCGGGCGCGGCAGGCGCTTGGGCCGACGTCAACGCCCGCCGCAATTGCTCGCTGTCGAACGGCACCTGGCGCAGGCGCACGCCGGTGGCGTCGAAGACGGCGTTGGCGATGGCGGCGGCGGCCGGCAGCGTCAGCACGCCATCGGCCGCCAGTTGGCCGTGATCGACGGGCGATGCCGCCGTGGGCGGCATATAGGCCTCGGCCCGCGCGAGCGTTCCCGTCGATGGGGGCAGCGCCGTTCTCGTTTTGTCCTCCGACGACGCAGCACCGCTGCCGTCGCCCCCCCAATCGTCGAAGCTCGCGGGCGCCATGAGCAGGCGCCGCGCCGCATCCAGCAATTGCGGGTCCTGCGCCCGGATGGTCGCACCCTGCGCGGGCTGCAAGTCGCGGCTGTCGTGTCCGACGACCACGCGCGTGACGTCGATGCGGCCCGTCGCCGGCTCCACCGCGACTTCGGCGATCCAGGCGCTCCAGCTATCGGCGGCCGTGCCGTCGGCCTGGCTTGCGTGAATGTGCGCCGACGCATAGCCGCGCCCGAGCAATCGTTCATCCGCGCCGCGCCGCAGGGCCAGGGCCTGGCCTTTGCCGTCGGGCACGGCCTGCCAGCCCGCGCGCTCGGCCATCTGCTCGGTCAGTTGCCGGCCCGGTCCGGGAGGCAGTCGATTCAGGCGATGCGCCAGCGGGTCCACGCCCAGGTGCGCGGCCTCTTCGTCGCTCGCGCTTTCCTCGGCAAAGACCCGCGCCGCGTCGAGATCGGCGGCGGCGGCGTGCGGCAATGGCACGGCCATCGCGTGCCGCCCCGCCACGATGGGCATGGCGCCCTGCGCGGCCGGCTGCTCGGAAGGCCCGGCTTGCGTGGGTGTGCCGAGCAGCCGGGCGAGGCTGGGCCGCACGGCCCAGGGCACGGCCGTTTGCAGCATCGCGGGTGCGGCAGTCGGCGAGGCAGGCTGAAACGATGGATGCGCATCGGCGCCATCCAAGGCTTCTTCCGGCCGCAGCGCCAACTCGCCCGGCGCGGCCGGGCCCTGCAAAGGCACGCGCACCGGCCGCTGCACGAATTGCGACAGCAGCGCCGCGTCGGCGGCGGCATCGAGCGCATCCAATGCATGCACGCCGCCTGGCGATCCTGCGTGGATATCGATGACCTGGACACGATCGATGTCCAAGCCCAGCAAGCGGCTCAACTCCGCCCGCATCACGGCCTGCTGGCGCGGCTCGGGGCACGGCGCCCATACGGTGGCGCGGTCTTGCGCGCACCACGCCGTGGCGGCGATGCCTGTGCCCGATGCGCGCGCGGGCAAATGCCACACATAAGATTGGGCGCCGGATTCGGCGGGCCGATGCGCCGCCGGACCCGGCGCGCCGCTCCGGTCGGCCGGGCCCGAGGCTTGCCGCCAGACCGGATACAGGCTGTCGACGGCCTGCCGCGCCAGCACCGCCGTCGCGGCGACCACGCCGATGTAATGCTCGCGCCGCACCACGGCGACCACGCCCGGCAGCGCTTGCGCCGCCGGCGCATCGAACGACTGCAGGCGCGCGCCGGTGTAGCGCTGGCCGTCCCAGTGCAGCGCGGGCGGGCGCAGCGGCAGGCCGTGCAGCACGCCATCGGGCATCGCCGGTGTATTGCCGGACTGCCGTATCGCGTATGGGGGCCGGGAATCCTGCCGGGCCATTACGCGGCCCCGCCCGTTCCGGCATGCGCGGGCCCGGCCTGCGCCCGCAGTTCCACCGCGCGGCGCGCGGCTTGCAGGATCTCGACATGCGTGCCGCAGCGGCACAGGTTGTGGCGCAGTTCCTGGCGTATGTCCTGCTCGGAAGGGTTGGGATTGCGGCGCAGCAGCGCCTCGACGGCCATGATCATGCCGTTCAGGCAATAGCCGCATTGCGCGGCCTGGCACTCGATGAAAGCCTGTTGCGTCGGGCCTGGGCAATCGGGCTCGCCCAGGCCTTCCAAGGTAAGGACCTCGCGCCCGACGACGCCGCGCACGGGGATGACGCAGGAGCGCGCGGCGACGCCGTCGACCAGCACTGTGCAGGCGCCGCACTCGCCCAGGCCGCAGCCGTACTTGGGGCCATTGAGCTCGAGATCGTTGCGCAGCACGTAGAGCAGCGGCGTGTCCGGCGCGGCCTGGACCTCACGCTCCCGGCCGTTGACCGACAGGCGGACGGGCTGCGCAGGTTCAGGAGTATGGACGCCGTCGCTCATGAGTGTCTACGGATCGCGGCGCTTCAGGCCGCCTTCTGGGCATCGACCAGCGGCACCTTGAACACGTCGTAGCCGAAGCACCACGCGGGGTCTTCGTTGGTGCGCAGCCAGGTGTTGTCGTGCGAAACGCGCTGGACCTTGCTGGTGCGCTCGACGCGGTTGGCCGCATACAAGGCATAGGCCTGCTCGTAGTTGTGCGCGCCGACTTCGTCGAGGCAGCGCACCAGCATGGCCGCGTCTTCGATCGCCATGCCCGCGCCCTGCGCCATGTGCGGCTTCATGGGATGGCAGGCATCGCCCAGCAGCACCAGGCGGCCGCGGCTCCACAGCGGCAGCGGATCGCGTTCGAGCAGCGACCACTTGGTGACCTCCACCGTGCCGTCGATCAGCGCCTGCACAGTGGGATGCCAGCCCGAGAACGTTTCGCGCATTTCTTCCTTGCTGCTGGGCAGCCAACTGTTTTTGAGATCCCATTCGACGACCGGCACGCCGGTCACATAATAGATCTCGTTCTGCCGGCCGGTCACGAAGTAGACCATCATGTGGCGGTCGTCGCTCCACCACTTCACGCAGGGGTCGAAGGGCAGCATGCCGGATTTGGCCGCGGGCGTGGGGAACACGGCGCGGTGGGCCAGATAGCCCGCGTACTTCGGGGGTTCGGGTCCGAGCAGTTCTTCGCGGATGCGCGAGTTCACGCCGTCCGCGCCGATGACCAGGTCGGCCTCGGCCGTGGTGCCGTCGGCAAAGCGCATGTGCACGATGTCGCCCTTGTCTTCGATGGCGACCAGATGCTTGCCGTAGCTCAGCGCGCTCTCGGGCAGCGCGTCGATCATCAGCTTGTGGAAATCGCCGCGATGCACCGTCAGATAGCTTTCGCCGTATTCCCTGACCGCGAAATCGCCCAGGGGAATCTGCGCCAGCAGATCGCCCGTCTGCCAGTGGCGGCTATGCCAGAAATCGGGGTGCGAACCCTGTGCGTTGAGCGCGTCCGCGATGCCGACCTGGCGCAGCACCTTCATGACGTTGGGGCCGACGTGGATGCCCGCGCCCAGGCGCGAGAAGGACGGCGCCTGCTCATAGATGTGGGCGTTGTAGCCGGCCTTGAGCAACAACGCGGCCGCCGCGGCGCCACCCAGACCGGCTCCGACGACGGCAATGCGAGGCTGTTTCGACACATTTTTCTCCTAGAAAAGAACCGAGGCAGCGGAAATGGCCGGCCTCAAGCGCCATGCAAAAAGTATTTTGTTCCCATCGACTTCGAGCGTATACGCTTTAGTTTAAAGCTTCCACTCTGGTTTTCCCTGAATCAAAAACCCCCATAATTCGCTAAATTAAAGGGAAAACCCTTGTATTTTTATGATCAAAACGAGCAAATACTGAACATTGAACTGAATGCACGCTCGGCAATAATGCACGTACACACTCTAATTATGCATGCCCCAAGGGCATCCACCAATGCCAGCCATCTTGTGCTGAAGTTTGAGTCAGATAAAAATACGTCAGCATACTGATTAATTTTCCAAGCAAGGTTTTCAATCATGACCAAGAACTTTCGCATCGGCCAGATCGTGCCCAGCTCCAACACCACGATGGAGACCGAGATTCCCGCCATGCTGCGCGCGCGCGAGGGCGTGCGCCCCGAAGAGCGCTTCACGTTCCACTCGAGCCGCATGCGCATGCACAAGGTCACCAAGGAAGAGCTGGCGGCGATGAACCAGGAAGGGCTGCGCTGCGCGGCCGAACTGGCCGATGCGCGCGTGGACGTGATGAGCACCGCCTGCCTGGTGGCCATCATGGCCATGGGCGTGGGCTATCACCGCCAGACCGAGACGGAACTGACCGAGGTGGCGCGGGCCAACCACTGCCTGGCGCCGGTGATGACCTCGGCCGGCGCGCTGATCGAAGGCCTGAAGATCATGGGCGCCAAGCGGGTGTCGATCATGGCGCCCTATATGCGCCCGCTGACCGACCTGGTGGTGCAGTACATCGAGCACGAAGGCATCGAGGTGATCGACTCGATCTGCTTCGAGATCCCGGACAACCTGGAGGTGGGCCGGCGCGATCCGCTGCAGCTGGTCGAGGACGTCAAGCGGCTGAACACCCAGGGCGCGGACGTGATCGTGGCCTCGGCCTGCGTGCAGATGCAGTCGCTGGCGGCGGTGCAGCGCATCCAGGACGCGACCGGGATCCCGACTGTGTCCACCGCGGTGTGCACGGTGCGCCGCATGCTGGACCACCTGGGCCTGGAGCCCATCGTGCCGGGCGCGGGCGCGCTGCTCGGCGGCAGTTATCGATAGTCGTTCGACACGTTTCGGATAGATGAGGTTGAAACCATGAAAGAAGCAGTCATCGTGTCGACGGCCAGGACGCCGATCGGCAGGGCGTATCGCGGCGCGTTCAACGCGACGAAATCGCCGAGCCTGATGGGGCATGCCATACGCCATGCCGTGGAGCGCGCCGGGATCGAACCCGGCCGCATCGACGACCTGATCGTGGGCACCGTGCTGGCGGCGGGCACCGCCGGGTCGAATATCGCGAGAAACGCCTTGTTCGCCGCCGGGCTGCCGCATACGGTCGCCGCGCAGTCGATCGACCGCCAATGCGCGTCCGGACTGATGGCGATCGCGACGGGCGCCAAACAGATCCTCGTCGACGGCATGGACGTCGTCGTGGCGGGCGGGCAGGAGAACATCTCGGCGGTCCAGGCGCGCTATTACGACTGGGTCTACGCGGAAAAGGACGCCCAGGTGCTGCGCTTCGCGCCCAACGCCTATATGCCGATGCTCGAGACGGCGGAGTGCGTGTCCAAGCGCTACGGCGTCACGCGCGACCAGCAGGACATCTACGCGCTCGCCTCGCAGCGAAGAACCGCCGCCGCGCAGCGCGACGGCCTGTTCGACGATGAGATCGTGCCGATCGACGTCACGATGCGGGTGACGGACAAGCAGACCGGCGCGATCGAAGAGCGGGCGATCACGCTGTCCCGCGACGAAGGAAATCGTCCGGACACGACCTTGCAGGGGCTGGCCTCGCTCAAGCCCGTGCTCGAGGGCGGCACGGTCACGGCCGGCAACGCGAGCCAGCTCTCCGACGGCGCCAGCGCCTGCGTGCTCATGGACGCGCAATCGGCCGAGCGGGCCGGACTCGAACCGCTGGGCGTTTATCGCGGCATGGCGGTGGCCGGCACCGCGCCGGAAGAAATGGGCATCGGCCCGATCTACGCGATTCCGAAGCTGCTCAAGCAGCACGGCCTGACCGTCGAGGACATCGGGCTGTGGGAATTGAACGAGGCATTCGCGTGCCAAGTGCTCTATTGCCGCGACCAGCTGGGCATCGACCCGGATCGCTGCAACGTCAACGGCGGCGCGATCGCGATCGGCCACCCCTACGGCATGACGGGCGCGCGGCTGGTCGGGCATGCCTTGCTGGAGGGACGCCGTCGCGGTCTCAAGCACGTCGTGGTGTCGATGTGCGTGGGCGGCGGAATGGGAGCCGCCGCCTTGTTCGACATTTTCTGACCCCCGCGTTCGGGGCCGCTCGCCAAGTCGCTCATCAATTCAATAATCACGGAGTGGAGACATACTCATGAACACACAAGCAACCTCCGAACTGACGTTGCCGCGCATCATGCCGATCAGCGCGGCGCGCGGCGCCCTGTTGGTCTGGGCTTGCGCCGTCGGCATGCTGGTCGGCTTTTCCGCGACCTATTTCAGCACCTTGTCGGTGTTCCTGAAGCCGATCGCGCATTCGTTCGGCTGGGGGCGGGCGGAGATTTCCGCCATCGTCACGCTGGCCCAGCTCGGGCTCGCCATCGGCTCTCCCATCACCGGGCGACTGATCGGTCGCTTCGGCGTGTGCAACATCGTCCTGGCTTCGACGGTGCTGTATGCGGTCAGCCTGCTGGCCTTGTCCATGGCGAGCGGCCATGCCGTGATCTTCGGCGCGCTGACGCTGTGGCTGGGGTTCATCGCGGTCGGCACCACGCCCATCGGCTATCTGAGCGCGATGCCCATCGTGTTCGACAAGCGCCTCGGCCTGGCCATGGGCGTGGCCATGATCGGACTGGGCGCCGGCAACGCCACGATGCCGCTGCTGGCGCAGGGCTGGATCAGCGCATCGGGCTGGCAGATGGCCTACCGTTATGTCGCGGCGGCCGTGCTCGTCGTCGGGCTCATCGCTTATTTCCTGATGGTCGGCGTGCGCCTGCCCAAGCCGGAGCGCAAGGCGCTGGCTCAAACGCCGGCGGGTTCGCGCAAGGAAGCGTTCGCCCTGATGCGCACCTGGCGCTTCGTCCTGTTGACCCTGGTGTTCTTCGCCGTGTCGTCCGCGGGGCTGGGCGCCATCATCCATATGGTGCCGATGCTGACGGACTCGGGCTTGCCGGTCGAACGGGCCGCGAAGGTCGCCGCCTTGATCGGCATCGGGGTGTTGGCGGGCCGCGCGGTGACCGGCATCCTGATCGACGCGATCGATGCCCGCTACGTGGCGGCGGTGCAATTCGTGCTGGGAGGCGCGGGCCTGGTCCTGATCGTCACAGCGCCGGCCGCCAACATGGCGCTAGTCGGCCTGGGCGCCTTCACCTTCGCTTTCGTGATCGGGGCGGAAGGGGACTTCCTGCCGTTCTTCATCCGCCGCTATTTCGGCGTGGAGCACTTCAGCTTCCTGTACGGCGTGCAGTTCTTCTTTTTCGCGCTGGGCGGCGTGTCGGGTCCCATTGCTTTCGGCTGGGTGTTCGACCGCTTCCATCACTACGTGCTTGCCTACGGCGGCGCCGGCGCGCTCTGCGCGCTTTGCGGCGCCCTCGTCCTGACGATGGGCAAGTATGTGTATCCGGTCACCCGATGACGCCTTGCAGGAAATCGCGGATGTCGTCGATTTCCTGCGGGCAGACGGCGTGCGGCATGG
>Ga0209455_1001179_pt1 | contig 12549 bp, 6 predicted proteins | sample AraplaCol_mCL_r2_FD_184275 | JGI IMG/M metagenome (GOLD analysis project Ga0209455, IMG submission 184275) | Arabidopsis root microbial communities from North Carolina, USA - plate scrape CL_Col_mCL_r2 (SPAdes) (version 2) | ecosystem: Host-associated > Plants > Roots > Endosphere | place: USA...
TTTTTTCATATATTTAAGCCAGTATGAATAAGCTCATCCTTGTTATTGCCGTAACTATATTGCTCATTTCCTGCAAAAAGCGCACACTGTTTGAGCAAATATCTTCCTCTGCTTCCGGCGTTACGTTTAACAACCAAATTACAGAAAACGATTCCATCAACCCGATCGATAATGCGACCGTATATAACGGCGGGGGTGTTGGCATAGGCGACTTTAATAACGACGGCTTGCCGGATATTTATTTTACCGGCAACATGGTAGCGAATAAACTGTACATCAACAGAGGTGATTTTAAATTTGAGGATGTTACCCTCAAAGCAGGCGTAGATGGTAAAGGGCGTTGGGGAAAAGGCGTTTCTATTATCGACATTAATAACGATGGTTTGCCTGATATATACGTTTGTAATTCGTTTGCTAATGATCCAAAAAAACGGCAAAACTTATTGTATATAAACCAGGGAGCTGATAAAGCCGGTGTGCCTGTATTTAAAGAAGAAGCAAAAGAATACGGCCTTGACATACAGTTATTTTCTACAATGGCCAGTTTCTTCGACTATGATAATGATGGCGACCTTGATATGTATTTGACTGTAAATGAGCCGAACCCTGCCGAGTTCCCTAACCAGTTCAGGCCCATTGATACCGCCGGGCATGGCAGAAGCATGGGACGATTGTACAGGAATGATTGGGACCCCAAATTTAAACATCCTGTGTTTAAGGATGTGTCACTGGCTGCAGGGATCAAGATAGAAGGGTACGGACACGCTGCTACTATCGCTGATATTAATCTTGACGGCTGGAAAGATATATATGTTTCAAACGACTTTTTGTCGAATAATATATTGTACATCAATAATCATGATGGCACTTTTGCTGACAAGTCAAAAGAGTATTTTAAGCATACCTCGTTCAATGCCATGGGGCAGGACATTGAGGATATAAACAATGATGGGCTTGCAGACATATTCGAACTGGATATGAATCCTGCCGACAATTATCGAAAAAAAATGATGTCGGGGCCAAGTAGTTATAACACTTTCCAAAACTTTGACCATTATGGTTACCAGTATCAATATGTTCGGAACACACTCCAGTTAAATCAAGGCTTTTCTGTTGGGGAAAATAACCAGGTCGGTCACCCTGCGTTTAGCGAAATTGGCTTTTTAAGCGGCGTGGCGCAAACAGACTGGAGCTGGACGCCAATGATTACTGATTTTGACAACGACGGTTACCGGGATATAATAGTTACAAACGGCTATCCCCGCGATGTTACGGATCATGATTTTATTACCTACAGATCCAATGCCTTTTTTATAACGCCAAAAAAGGAAATTCTAAAACAGATACCTTCAGTCAAAATTCATAATTACGCTTTTCATAACCTTGGGGGCGTACAATTTAACGATGTAAGTTTGGATTGGGGATTGGGTATACCGTCTTTTTCTAACGGTGCGGTATATGCCGACTTAAATAATGACGGGGCGATGGACCTGGTAATTAATAACATTAATGATGAAGCGCTGATTTACAAAAATGCGGCTACCACGGATAAAGAAAGTGTACGGCACTATCTCAATGTAGCGTTTAAGGGCCCTGAAAAAAACAGGGAGGGGATAGGCGCTTTCGTTGATATTTATTACCAGCACGGGTTACACCAGGTGTATGAAAACAATCCTTTCCGGGGTTATCTCACCAGTATCCAGCCTATAGCGCATTTCGGCTTAGGTAAATGCAAAGCAATTGATTCGGTAGTTGTAAGATGGCCGGATAGACACCGGCAAACATTTTTAAATGTAAATGCAGATCAAACCTTGTCGGCAAATATCAGTGATGCCCATCAAACATATAGCTGGGAAAAACCTGCGCCAACAAAAAAAACGTTATTTACAAACATCACAGGCAAGAGTGAGATTAAATATATTCATCGCGACACAGATTATCAAGACTTTAATATTCAAAAGCTATTACCGCATAAACTTTCCGAATATAATCCTGCGCTATCAGTCGGCGATATTAATGGCGATGGCCTGGATGATATAGTTATAGGTGGAAATTTAACTGAACCGGCCCAGGTTTTTTTCCAGCGAAAAGACGGCACGTTTATACAAAGAAATCTCCTGGAAGAAAAAAAATATGATCACTCCTATCTTGATGAGGGGATTTTAATTTTCGATTCGAACGGTGATAAATTTCCTGACGTACTGATCACCAGCGGTGGGTATAAAACGGCGGCGAATGACCCATCGTACCAGGACAGGTTATATATGAATGATGGCAACGGCCATTTCTCGCTTGCAAAAGGTGCATTGCCGGAATGCTTTAAAAGTAAGCTATGTGTAAGGGCATTTGATTATAATAATGATGGCAAATTAGATCTGTTTGTATCAGGGCGTGTTGAACCATGGCAATACCCTGAACCGGTAAGTAGCTATATTTTAAGAAATGATACAAAAGACGGCAAGGTAAAATTTACAGATGTAACCAATGAAGTTGCTCCCGATCTGAAAAAGATTGGATTGGTGTGCGATGCCATTTTTAGTGATTTTGACAACGATGGTAAAACAGATTTGATATTAGCCGGAGAATGGATGCCGGTAACCTTCTTAAAAAATAACGGCGGAAAATTTGTAAACGTTACAGCCACAAGTGGCGTTGGCAATAGAACCGGCTGGTGGAACTCGATAATTGCTGGTGATTTCAGGCACACAGGCAGAATGGATTATATAGTTGGAAATGTAGGTTTAAACTCGCTGTACCAGGCCAGCGACGAATTTCCGGTGTATATCACAGCGGCCGATTTTGACAAAAGGAACCGGTTCGACGCATTTCCATCGTTGTTCCTCCCGGGTAAAGACGAAGTAAAACGTGAGTATCCTGCAAATGTAAGAGAAGACGCTTTTAAGCAAATGATAAGTTTACGTGTAAAATTTACTAACTATCATTCGTATGCGGAGGCTACTATGCAGGATTTATTAAGCGCTGACCAAATGAAAAATGCATTGCGGCTTAAAGCCACAGAGATGAGGTCGTGCTATTTCAGGAATGATGGCGGCGGTAAGTTTACGATGATTCCCTTGCCCCTTGAGGCACAGGTTTCAGCATTAAATGGAATGGTAGCCGACGATTTTGATGGCGATGGCAACCTCGATTTATTGATTAATGGAAACGATTTTGGTACAGATGTAACACTTGGGCGATATGATGCCTTAAACGGCTTATTGCTAAAGGGCAATGGCAAGGGTGGTTTTACTCCGTTATCAATTGCAAATAGCGGGGTATATTTACCTGGGAATGGAAAGGCACTGGTAAAATTGAAGGGAGCAAGTAACAACTATCTGCTGGCAGCAAGTGAACATGCAGGGCCGCTGAAGGTTTTCCAATTAAATGCCAAAACTTCGCTCCTGAAAATAAATGATACGGATCAAAGCGCTATCATCTATTATAAAAACGGTAGTACTACCAAACAGGAATTCTACTACGGAAGTTCATTTCTTTCCCAATCATCCAGGTTTATCCTTATCAATGATAAGATAGCACAGGTGTCGATAAAAAACAATTTAGGGATAACCAGGCTTATCAAATTTTAGCTTAAATACATTTGATTGGCTGTTCTGGCCAAAGGTGTTCGGAAGATTAAAAAAAGCGCTGGAAAGTGCGATTCCCCTCTTGAGAGGGGTGGAGGGGTGTGTCCTTTCGGAGCCGAAAATTTTGTATCATAGCTGAATTATATAGCGACGAACACACCCCGCCACTACACAATCCGGCACGCCCCCTCTCAAGAGGGGAATGAAAAAATCTTTCAAACACCGGTGGACAGTTCCCAACAAAGAAGCTCTTCTATCAGTGCAAATCTAGATCATCGGCCGGGACATCTCGCACGGTTATTTAGATTTGCCTTTTACATACCGGCCATTGGCATTGACATCGGCTTCATATTAGTATCAAATTTCAACGCCTTCAGCTCAATTGGTCTTGCCTTTCCGCCTTCGGTTATTTCCAAAAACTGGCAAGGTTTTATTTTATACAGGTGCTGAACAGTACCGCTACCTGCCCAACGAATTTCGATGTCGTCAATTACATTGGCCTGCCCTACCCCTATTTCCTGCCTTAGCGGGGATGAACCAAAGCTTCCGCCGGAATTAACGTCTTTAAATACACTTCTTTGTAACCCTTTTTCAATAAACGTGAGCTTGATTCGTGAGCCAATTGCAGATTTATTCGCCTTTGTACCAACCAGTTTTAAGCTTATCCAATTATTACTGTTCTGACCCGGATTAAGATATAGTGAACTCGGGTAAGCATCGCCTATGTACGCCCCGCCCATTTCGATGAAAATATCCTGCAAGCCGTTGTTTCTGAAGTCAGCAAATGAAACACCATGGCCCTTCTGCAAATTACCCGTGCGCGACGAACTGGTTACATCGGCAAATTTTTCGCCGCCTATATTACGGAATAGTTTATTTGGGATGAGCGATCCAAAATCCGGATTACCTGTACCAAAATAAAGATCAGGATAACCATCATTATCAATATCGCCAAAATTGCCGCCCATGCTGAACACTACTTTGTCAAGCCCCGCATTATGCGTTACATTCGTAAACGTACCGTCGCGGTTGTTTTTAAAAAGAAAAATATTACCGTTGTCAGGTACAGGAGTACCCAAAGCTTCCATAGCCGCATAATAGCCCAGGGTGGTGCTAAAATTATAGCTACCCATCAAAATATCAGGCCATCCGTCATTATCATAATCAAAAAACCAGGTGGTAAACGTGTTTTGCTTTGTATTGATACCTGCCTTATTTGTAACGTCTTCAAAGTCTACATTTTTCCCGCCTTTGCATTTGTTTTTTAGCAGATACTTCCTTCCGCTCATGGTCGAAACAAAAATGTCAGGCCAGCCATCGTTATTATAGTCTGCAGACGTTACCCCTTTCACAAAATCATTGACCTGGCAATGCGCCTTTAGCGCCACCTCGGTAAAAGTACCATCGTGGTTATTCATATAAAGCGCCGATGGGTGATTGCTTTTAGGGTTAGTTCCACCGTGGCTTTCCATCCCAACAAAAACATCAAGCCAGCCATCATTATTAAAATCGGCCCATGCAGCGGTTTGCGTGGGATGCATAAACTTTAAACCCGCTGCAAAGGTTACATCGGTAAACGTTCCGTTACCATTGTTTTTAAGTAATGAGCTGGGCTGGTTACCGAACCCGTCCCGAAGCCAGCCTCCACGCATTATAAAGATGTCGGGCCGGCCATCGTTGTTATAATCCGTTTGTTCAATATTCAAACCGCCAACCTCATTCTGCAAACCGCTTTGAGCAGTGCGATCACTGAAGGTACCATCACTGTTATTATGAAAATAATGCATATGATCCTGTAAGTCCATCCCCGATGTGATAACGTCCAGGTATCCATCGCCATCGAAATCGTCAACTATGGAGCCGCCAGCTCTGCTATTCAGGTTTATACCAACGTTTGCCGCTACATCTGTAAATGGTTTTACTTTGTACGGCCCATCGTCAGCATTTAAATTGGGGATCAGGTATCGGGCGGGAACTTGTGCAGGGTAGCGTCCCAATGTCATATAAGCTATATTTAACAGCCACCGGGACTGAGCATCCTGCGGGTCTGTTTCCAAATTTTTTCCCAAGGTTTCTATGGCTTTTTGTGATCCTGTTTGAATTTGATGTACGCCTTCCCTTGCAATAGGAAATATGCACGATGAACCGTTATGGTTAAGCATGCAATTAGCACGCTCTCCTAACCGCATATAAGCTACTGCCTGGTCAGGCAATATATTTACCGGGTTCATGTAACGGGGAAGCTTTCCGATCTTATTAAAAATATCAACGGCCCTTTGCTCGTGGCCTTCCTGCAATTCAAACAACGCCTTTTTTGCCAGCAATTGCGCATCGTAATTTGGGGAATCTGCTTTTAACGTGGAATCGCTGGCGGCAAGCCGGGCATCTGAACTGAAAATATTTTGTGGGTTGTAATTTCGCTTTTTAAGCTGTTGCAATAGGTCAGCCATATTGGCCGGGGAATGTGGTTTACATGTAATCAACAAACTGCAAATACCTGGTACAAATAATATTGTGAATAGTCTATATCTCAACAACATGAAAACTGGTCTAAAATTGGAAGCGGATATGTAACTCAACAAAGTTAAATGAGTGGGGAATTCAAAAACACAACATTTGTCTATATTAATATAACATCTGAACAAGGAAACTGAACATATGAGTTATAGATGTACACAAACGTGCACAGCGGGGATGTTTATCCGCCTTAACTTCGCCAACAGGCAAAGCTTCAAATTCCTAAGAATGTCAACCGATACTAAACAAACCAAATAATGAAGAAAACTATTTTAAAGATCGCGATTTTGACCGTGGCGTCGACACTCGTGGTCAATTCGTTGAGTGCACAAAAAAACACCAACAAGGTTAAGTTCCTTAATCCACCGCTAATTAAAACTATTTATACGGCCGATCCATCCGCCCACGTGTTCAATGGAAAAATTTACATTTATCCCTCCCACGATATTGATGCAGGTGTGCCCGAAAACGACAATGGCGATCATTTTGCAATGCGCGATTATCATATACTATCGCTTGATCATATAGGCGGAAAAGTTACCGACCACGGCGTGGCGCTTGACATTAACAACATACCATGGGCTGGCAAACAGTTATGGGCACCTGACGCCGCGTTTAAAAATGGCAAATACTTCCTGTATTTCCCCGCAAAAAATAAAGAAGGCGTTTTTCAAATAGGATGCGCAACATCCGATAAGCCTGCAGGGCCGTTTAAAGCAAACCCTCATCCTATCAATGGGAGCTATAGCATCGATCCTGCTGTGTTTGTCGATGACGACGGAAGTGCTTATATGTATTTTGGAGGTATTTGGGGTGGTCAGCTTCAACGCTGGCAGACGGGAAAATATGAGGCCAATGGTTCAAAAACTGATCTTCATAACGACAAGGCAGCTGCTATAAGTTGCCGTGTAGCAAAGCTTGATAAAAGCATGATGGAATTTGACGGAAAAGTACACAATGCCCTTATAACTGATAGCGCCGGGCACGAACTATTGGGTGGCGACCATGACCGCCGTTTTTTCGAAGGCTCATGGATGCATAAGTATAAAGGGAAATATTATTTAACCTACTCTACCGGCGATACGCATTTCCTGGCTTATGCTATCGGCTCGAGCCCCGTGGGACCTTTTGTTTACGCTGGCCACTTTATGCAGCCTGTACAAGGATGGACAACACATCATTCCATTATTAAGTTTGATAATAAGTGGTATATTTTTTACCATGACACCGAACTTTCGGGCAAAACACATCTCAGGAATGTTAAAGTTACCGAGCTGCACCACCTGACTAATGGAAAGCTGGAAATGATCAATACCTATACAAGTTCAGCCAAATAACAAGGTCAAAAGCAAACGTGCGGCAGCTAATAAAAAAATTACGCTGTTGCACGTTTAAATTTTCGATGAACTAAGGAAATAGCTATTTAGTTACCTTTTCTATATAAATAAGTCATTTTTTTCGAAAACGTCAGTTACAGCCTCTTTCGGACTTCCAGACTTTACTGACTTTCGGACTTCCCTATAACATAAGTTTTACCGGGCGTTGTTGGCATATCGTAAACCCATGTTTTAGAAAGGCTGGGTGTAAGGCTTTCCGAACTGGGTTTCACTATAGGTGTCTTTAAATCCATCACCGTGTAAAAACGGTTTCTGTTAACGCCATTTGCTGCGGTCAATAATTTGGTGGTCATTTGTTGATTGAAACGCAGCCGGCAGTTTCCACCAAGCGAGGAATGTATAACCAATTTTACTATTTTGTGATCTACCCACGTCATATCAACTTTAAAGCCTCCCCGGGCCATTAATCCTGAAACGCTGCCATCTTTCCAATCATCAGGCAAGGCAGGCAACAGGTAAATTGCGCCGTCATGACTTTGCAAAAGCATTTCTGCAATCCCCGAGGTGCAGCCAAAATTACCATCTATCTGGAAAGGAGGATGGGCATCAAATAGATTAGGATAGGTGCCGCCAGAACCCCCACCTACAGGTTTTATCTGATCCTTAATAAGCTTGTATGCATGATTGCCATCCAATAAACGCGCCCACAAATTGATCTTCCATGCCATCGACCATCCCGTTGACACATCACCACGGTAGATAAGCGAGTTTTTTACTGCCGCAAATAGTTGTGGCTGCGTAAAGGGCGATATTTGATTACCAGGGAACAATCCGTATAAATGAGAAACATGCCGATGGTGGTCGTCGGTACGGTCAAAATCTTCCAACCACTCCTGTAACTGGCCATGCTTGCCAATTTGCATAGGCGGTAATTGGCTACGTAAGCTAGCCAGGCTGTCTGCAAAAACTTTATCAACATTCAACTCGGCTTCAGCCCTGATCACATCGGTAAACAAGCCGTAAACCAATTGATTATCCATAGTAGCGCCCGCAGTTACAGATACCTGGTTTTTTCCTTCGATATATTCGTGCTCAGGCGATATCGAGGGCGATACTACCAGCCAACCATGTTCCGGTTCTTTTTGCAAGGCATCAATATAATATTCGGCAGCCCCCTTCATTACCGGGTAATATTTCCTCAGAAATTCCCTATCGCCCGAATACAGATAGTGTTCCCAAAGATGCTGGCTGAGCCATGCATTTGATGTTGGCCATAATCCCCAAAAAGGGCCATCGACTATCCCGGTAATACGCCAGATATCGGTGTTATGGTGCAACATCCAGCCGCGTGCCCCATACATTATTTTTGCCGTTGGAGTACCGGTAACAGACAAATCTTTAATCATGTGAAATAATGGCGTGCTCAGTTCCGTTAGTTGTGTTACCTCGCTTGGCCAATAATTCATCTCGGTGTTGATGTTAATGGTGTACTTGCTGTCCCAGGGGCCTTTGATCTCTCCATTCCAAATCCCCTGCAAATTGGCCGGCTGCGAGCCCGGCTGAGATGAACAAATTAACAGGTACCGCCCGTATTGAAAATATAATTCGGCCAACTGTGCATCATTATCATTTGCGAAATTTTCAATGCGGACATCTGTAGGTTTGCTTGCGGCGCTATTGATGCCGAGGTTGAGTTTAACCCTATCGAAATAAGAGCAGTAAAACCTGGTGTGTTTATTCCGCAAGTCGTCGAAGCTATGTTGATAAGCTTGATGCAAAATATCGTTAGCCCGGTTCATTGAATTTGCCGAAACGTCATGATAATTCACAAAATTGGTGGCCATTGAAAGATAGATGACGGCTGTATCGGCATTTGCAATACTTATGCCCGAAGTATCCGCAACACAAGTCCCCCGGGAATTTTCAACCCTGGTAAGCACAGTATATTTAATCTGCCCTTTTTGCCCTTCATGGTCGCTGCCCTGGCCGGATAAAACCAACGTTTCCTTTCCGTTTACACTAACCGAAGATTTTAGCGGGCTTTGAAGTTTTACCTTACAGCTAATCATGCCGGGTTTATCGGCCGTTAGTCTTGCCATTAACACATTGTTACCAAAAGCTGTAAAATATTCCCGTTTGTAGTTAACACCCTTTAAAGTATATTTCACAACAGCCGTGGCATTTGAAATATCCAAATCACGATAGTAATTGCTAACGCTATCCGCTCCGGGAAACTTAATGTATAAATTACCTGCAAGCTGGTATGGCATACCGCTATTGCCCTTTGGCCCAAGTTTGCTGTTGGCCAGTTCTTGCGCTTCGGCGTATTTCTTCTCAACAAGCAAAGCCCTAACCTTATCAATGTATGGCCTCGCGCCCGAATCAATGGTATTATTGGGCCCGCCTCCCCATATGGTTGATTCATTGAGCTGGATACGTTCGTTTTGTACATCGCCAAATACCATACCTCCTATAAAGCCGTTCCCGATTGGCAAAGCTTCGTTCCAGTTTTTCGCAGGCTTGTTATACCATAGTTTATAGCGGTCGGCACCATGAGCCAGGGTTGCATTTTTACCAGCATGTTTTTGTTGAGCCTGCACCGATGAAAATATCAATAATGCCGCCACAAAAATGTTCGCCTTTTTATAAAATGATGCTGTCATATATTTTGGTTCCTGATCATTTAAAAATTAACAACCGACCAATAGGCCTTTTTGCGTTGCCTGTTTTCATCAAACAACAGCGGATAGGCTTTCCTGACCACCCGGGGTGTATTCACGCCGGCCGCAGCTCCCCCCGTAATCCCTCCGCCTCTCCCATCCAGCCAGCTTGCTTTATCAGATACATTCCAGAACGTAACGTTTGTTATAAATTGCTTATAAAGCCTGATAATATCAAAGGCCATTTTGTATTGCGCAACTTGCCGGGCTTCCACCTCCGGGGTGTAGCCCGGATCGGGCAATGGCGGCGCCTCGGCCACCAATGGCTCCGTACCGGCGACTGGGTTTGGCTTGGGCAACCGTATGGTAATGTCCATTTCGGTGAACTGTACCTTTAAGCCCAGGGAGGTTACCTCGTCAAGGGCTTTACGCAATTCGCCGGGCGATGGATCGTTCAATTTCCAATGGGCCTGCATGCCAACACCGTCGATAGGTGCATGGTCGGCAATTAATTTTTTTAGCAATTTATATATTTTCTCTCTTTTTACCGGATGTTCGCTGTTATAATCATTGTAGTATAACTTCGCAGTTGGGTCCGCTTCGTGTGCATATTTAAAGGCCGAATCTATAAAATCGGGGCCGTTGCATATTTTGTACCAATTGCTTTTCCGATATACTTGTGTGGTATCGTCACTATCATCAACCGCTTCATTCACTACATCCCAGGCGTAAATTTTGCCTTTATATCTTCCCGCCACTGTAAAAATATGATCTTTTAAGCGTTGTAAAAGTAACTGTTTGGTTACCGGTTCGCCGTTCGGCCCTTTAAACATCCATGCAGCTTCCTGGTTATGCCAGCATAAGTTATGGCCGCGTATTTTGATGTGATGACTCACGGCAAAATCAACAATTGCATCGGCATTTTTCCAGTTATAAACATTTTCCGATGGGTGTATCGGCCCCATCTTCATATCATTTTCCGGGGTTACGCTGTTAAACTCTTTCACAATTAATGCCGAATCGGGGCCATGCAAAGAAGCCATGCTTACAGCAACCCCAACCGGAAAATAATCTTTATAGTAATCTTTTAAACCTTTATCGGGATTGATACTCGCCGCAGCAGGTGATGTTACCGGATGTTTGGAAGCACACTGAACAAATGATAAAACCAAAAGCGCAATTACTGGGAGCAACATGCCCCGACTTGCTTTTTTCGCAGTAGTTGAAAATGCCATATTTTGTTAATGGTTTATTTGCTTATTAATTTTCTTTAACCTTATAACCTAATAACGAAAGCATCGTCTCGCCATATCGCGTTCCTAACAACCTGCATCCCTCGGCTGTAAAATGCAGGTGGTCGCGGGAGCAGGTGCAGCCTGCCGAAGAAATAACATAGGAGTTCGGAATAGTTTGAGGTAGCGTGGCTATAATTTTGTTCATGCTTGCGCAAATACCGCTTTGGTCGGCGTTTACAACCTCTCCCGCAAGTAAAGGAACCTTCTTTGGCTTTAGCTTCAAATCCTTCATCAAATTATCGTAAACGCCTTTTACTTTTTTTGTCCATAGCGTGTCGTTCGTATTGGATTCACCCTGGTGTAACAATATCCCCTTAATCACTCCCGACTTTTGCGCTAATTTGGCAAGTGCTACCAATCGTTCGTACGGATTGCCACCGTATTCGGCGGCTATGTTTTTCATCCATACCGGGGCCGTTGCGAGGTACGATTGATAACTATCCTTTTCAAAGACCTCTATTTTGGCGCCGGCAACGGAAACGTTTATGATTCCGATCCTTACTTTTTCAGGAAGGTTAGCTACCAGCGTCCTGCCAAAATAGTCGGCTGGGGTTAAGCCTGTTCCGCACCGGGCCAATGGCGGTATCGCCGTATACCAATTATCTTTAAGCTTGCTTTTGTCGCCACAGTCAACAGCTTGCAGTACCTGGAACCTGCTGTCAATACCAATCGAGTCTTGTGCCTGTACCCTTGCGTTGCCCTCCATGTTTGATTGCCCGAAGCAAATAAATATGTAAAACTTCTTGTCCTGCGAAAAGCCGCTCAAGGCCAGCAAAACAAGGCAAGCCACAGCTACTATTTTTAGTTTCATTTTGCAGGAAATTTCAATTCTTGAATATTAGGCCCGCAAACTGGTTTAAAGACCGCCTCCATGATTGCCACTCGTGTGCCGTGCCCGGCGATTGATAATACACCTGTTTAATGCCTGCTTTTTCGAGCGCCTCATGGAATCCCTTTACCATGGTTTGCATTCTTTCGGGCTCGTCAGTACCTACACTTAAATAAAGTACTTTAACTTTTTGGTTAAAATCATTCGCATCGGCAAATACGCCGTTGTACATTTTGGTTATATCGTTACCAGGCTGCATAAATGCGGCGCCGCTGAATCCTCCCACATAAGCAAATTTATCCAGATTGGTCATTGTAGTTTGAAAGG
>Ga0209455_1001180_pt1 | contig 12528 bp, 11 predicted proteins | sample AraplaCol_mCL_r2_FD_184275 | JGI IMG/M metagenome (GOLD analysis project Ga0209455, IMG submission 184275) | Arabidopsis root microbial communities from North Carolina, USA - plate scrape CL_Col_mCL_r2 (SPAdes) (version 2) | ecosystem: Host-associated > Plants > Roots > Endosphere | place: USA...
CCACGATGATCGCGATCACCAGCAGGAGGTGGATCAGTCCGCCGCCGATGTGGATCACCACGCCGAGCAGCCAGAGGACGACGAGAATGACGGCGATGGTCCAGAGCATGATGGCCTCCACCAGGAAGGTGTGAATCGCTTCGGGTAACGCTGGGTGAGGCCAACACGTTCCCGAAACGAACTTGCCTCTTTTGCTTGGGGGCCTGCCCTGCTCAAAGGGGGCATGCGCACCCTCCCCCTGCTCGCCCTCGCCGCTTTCCTCGCCGCCCCGATCCAGGCCAGTACCGGCTATGACATGGCCGATCCGCGGATCGGTACCGGCGGCGAAGGCCATACGTTCCCGGGCGCGGCGGCGCCGTTCGGCATGGTGCAATTGAGCCCCGACACCAACACCGCCTGCGTGATCCGCGAATGCTACAAATGGGCAGCGGGATACCGCTACGAAGACCAGACGATCGAGGGGTTCAGCCACACCCATTTCTCGGGCGCGGGCCATTCGGATCTGGGCGACTTCCTGGTGACGCCGGTTTCGGGCGAGGCGGTGCCGCTCACGCGCGAGGGCTATCGGTCGCATTTCGACCATGCGAGCGAGAAGGCTTCGCCCGGCTATTATGCGGTCAAATTGCGCGAGCAGGCGGTCTATGCCGAGCTGACCGCGGGGACACGCGTCGGCGTGCATCGCTATTCATTCATCGAGGGCGCGCAGGCGCATATCCTGCTCGACCTCAGAACTTCGCTCTACAATTATCCGGGAAAGACATTGTGGTCCTCGATCCGGCTGCGGCCCGACGGGACGGTGACCGGCTGCCGCCAGACGCGCGGCTGGGCGCCAGATCGCGTTCTGTGCTTTGCAATGCGCTTCAACGCGCCGCTGACCGGCCATGCCTTCATAAATACCGAGACCGACGTGGCCTATAAGGGCTTCCAGGGGCCAGGGCGCGGCACCGACGCGGTAGACAGCCGGGACGGCCGCGCGATCGTCGCGACCTTCGATTTCGGCGCGATCGACAAGCCGCTCGAGGTGAAGGTCACCTTGTCCTCGGTCGACGAGGCGGGCGCGATCGCCAATCTCGACAGCGAGCCGGGCGATTTCGATGTGATCCACGCCAGGACCAAGGCGGCATGGGAGCAGGCGCTGGGCGCGATCGACATCCAAGCGGCGCCGGCGATGACGAAGAACCTCTACACCGCGCTTTATCACAGCCTGCTCGCCCCCTCGGTCGCGAGCGATGCAGACGGGCGCTATCGCGGGCCCGACAACCAGGTGCACAAGGCTGAGGGCTTCACCTTCCGGTCGACCTTCTCGCTGTGGGACACGTTCCGCGCCGAGCATCCCCTGCTCACCCTGATCGAGCCCGACCAGACCAATGCCGATTTTATCCGGTCGCTGGTCGAGAGCCGGAAGCATAGCCCGTTCGGCATCCTGCCGATCTGGCAATTCCAGGGGCGCGAGACCTGGACGATGATCGGCTATCACGCGGTGCCGGTCATCGCCGACGCCTATATGAAGGGCATCAAGGGCTTCGACGCGAACGAAGCCTTGGACGCGATGGTCGCGAGCGCGACCTATGGCCCTTATGGCGACCTCGCCGACTATATGAAGCTGGGCTACGTACCGATCGACAAGGAGCCCGAGGCGGCGTCCAAGACGGTCGAATATGCCTATGACGATTGGGCGATCGCGCAGATGGCGCGCAAGATGGGCCGCGCCGATGTGGCTGCCACCTTCGAGAAGCGTGCGGGCAACTGGCGCAACAGCTTCGATGCGAAGACGGGTTGGGTGCGGGCGCGGCTTTCGACCGGCGCGTTCCGCGAACCGTTCGACCCCGTCTCGATCAAATACGGATCGGACTATACCGAGGGCAATGCCTGGCAATATTCATGGTTCGCGCCGCAGGACGAAGGCGGGCTGGTACGCCTGTTGGGCGGCGACAGGAAAACCGTCGCCAAGCTGGATGCGATGTTCAATTACGATACCAGCAAGCTCGATTATTCCTCGTCCGAGGATATTGCCGGGCTGATCGGCGAATATATCCATGGCAACGAGCCGAGCCATTCGGTCGCCTATCTCTACGTCTATGCGGGCGCGCCGTGGCGGACGCAGGAGCGGCTCAGGCAGATCGTCGACAGCCAGTATAAGCCGACGCCCGATGGCCTCGCGGGCAATGATGATCTGGGGCAGATGTCGGCCTGGCTGATTTTCACCGGGCTGGGTTTCTATCCGGTCACGCCGGCGAGCCTGGAATATGTGATCGGCCGCCCGTTCGTGACGCGCGCGACGCTACACCTGCCCAACGGCAAGAGCTTCACGGTCAGCGCGGACGACGCGGCCAAGCCCTATGTCGGCAAGGTATTGTTGAACGGCGTGCCGCTCAGCCGGGCCTATATCCGGCATGACGAGATCATGGCCGGCGGCGAGCTGCATTTCGTGATGCAGGCGATGCCGAACAAGAATTGGGCGACCGCGATGAAGGACCGCCCTTTCTCGATGACGCGTTAGTCCTTTTCTCGACGGCGGCGATCCATGCCGGACAAAGCGCGCGTGAGCCTATCCGTCATGCCGGACCTGGTCCGGCATCCACGGGAGGGTGCGGCCAAGCCGCTGACCACGGCTTGCAAGCAAGCCGACTTCGCGGCTGCGACGTGCCCCCGGCATGTCGCTGATCGCCGCTACGTCCCCGGAACAAGTCCGGTGACGGTTTGGGAATGAGAGGGCGGTAGCATATTCCTGAGATCCCAGCTTTCGATGGGATGACGGAATTTGGACGCACGTCTCCCATGGCTTGGGGCAAGCTGTGTGTGACCGGCGCGGTTCCGCTCCCTTGTCTCCCGGCAGCGGGGGAGGCTGCGTCTAGCTTGGGCCGTGAAGCCCTGGACGCCGCCCGCATGCCTCCCGGAACGCGACGTCCAGCCTGATGGCTGCGGAATATGATGGGTAACTGTCTTTCAAGTCCCTGGAGGTTTTCCACCCCCAGCAATCGCCCGCCTAGCACCGAGTACGCGATTGCCATCCCGAAGCGGCGGACTTTGGCCGGGGGTTACCCCCTTGGAGCAGAAGCCCCAGCGTCGTCCGCATAGCTCCGCTACACGACGCCGGCATCACCGCGCGACCCGAAAGCCGCACGCCGAGATCTGTACTGTGGGCGAAGGTACCGTCTCATGCATGCCGAGGAGCTTCGCGCCGGTCATGTTCTTTGGCCTGAACCATCGAACGCACCATGCGTACATGATTTGGCCGGGTTTGTCAAGAGGGGTGCGCGGAAGGCAGGTGTCAGCTGCCCTTGCGTACGATCAGTCCGATCGAGGTGCAAACATACTGCTCGAGCTGCAGCTTGATATGCGGGCTGACCTTGTAGGGCGGCAGATCGATCACGGTTTCTGCGAAGCCCTGTCCGGCTTCCCATTCGAACGGAAGAACTTCATGGCCTTTCGCCGTAAGACGCGAGGCCAAGACCTCCATGTCGCATCGCCTGAATATCGACAGATCGGGGGTTTCAACCGTGTCTTCATTGGATGACAGGTTGAACTCGGTTGTGTGAACCGCGATCCCGCCTGGCCGCAGGGTGGCCATCGCGCGCTCGACGAAAGTCAACCCATGCTCAAGCGAGCCAAGATGTTCGAAAGCACAGCTTGACCAGCAGAAATCATATTGCCCGGTCATTGCATCCGGGATGTCGTTCATATTCAGGTTTTGATAGCGAACGGCATTGAAGAACGTGTCACGCGGGCAAAGATTTTCGTAAAATAGCTGTTCCACCTGATTACTGTGCTGGCCCGTCTCCACCCATCCGGAGGCTTGGGCCGCTTCCTCTTCCAGGTCGGTCGCCGTGATCTGGCAGCCCAATTTGGCAAACACTGCCGGCAGCATTTCGCGACCAACCGCAAACCCCAGGCCTTTCCGTCCCGGTTCAAGCATTCCCTGATCGAACAGCGCCTGAGCGATGTAGAAATATTCCCATTGCTTGCGGTGCATGTGCGGCGGGATGCCCATCGCCCCCATCCAGTAGCGGAACTCATCCGTGCTGAAATGCAGCTGCCTGCAGACACCCGACTTCAATCCAAGAACCGCCGGGCTGCCCCGCAGCGATTCCGTACCCCCATTGAGGGCAGCATAATAAGCCTCGGGCGATGCGTCGAAGTAGCGCTCCAGGAAGCGATCAGGCGACACGCCGAGATATTTGAGCAATTCGCCACCGCGGGGCTTGTCGGTCGCCGCGCCAACCTTCCTCGAGAGATCCCGCAGGCCGGAGTCAAGGCTGGCAAGCCTCTCTTCGATCGCCGCGAGCCTCTTTGACCTGCCGAACATTCCGTCCCCTTCCTCGCGTCGATCCAACGCTGGTATCAGGCCGGCCCCAGCAACGCATCCGCCTTCTCGGCAGGCACGAAGGCGATATCGTCGATGCGGAAGCGGTCGGGCCAATTGGAGAGCCAGGCATCCGGGTCGGTAATCTCTTCGACCGGGCCGGACAGGCCGAGCGTGCGCGCACGATAGCCGATGTCGAGATAGCGGCGGAGATAATCCTGCGGCGCGACGCGCGAGGCGCCGCTCAGCATGTCGACCGAGAATTCGGTGACGATCACGGGGCGATGCTTCTGGATCAGGCCCATCGCGCCGCTGATGACCAGATGCTCGGCACCTTCGACATCGACCTTGATGAAGTCGAGCCGCGTTGGATCAATCAGTCGATCAAGCGGGATGGTCGGAACTACCGAGCAATTGGGGTGGAGCACCGGATCGTCGATGAAATAGAGAAAGCCGCCATTGCCGCCGATCGCCTGGGTGAAGGCGATCGCACCGATCCGGTCGGACAGAGCGACCGGGATCAGCTCGACATTGGCGAGTTCGTTCTCGCGGATGCCGAGCATAAGCGCGCGGCAATTCTCAGAATTGGGCTCAAACGCATAGACATGCCCCTGATCGCCGACGAGGCGCGACATGGTGAGCATGTGGCGGCCGACATTGGCGCCGACATCGATCGCGACCATGCCCGGCTGCAGGACACGCCGGATGAAGCTGGCGAGATGCGGTTCGTAGTCGCCCCGGCTGATCTCATCCCCAGCCCACCAATCGAACCGGTCCAGCACAAGGTTTGCATCGAGTTCCGGTAGCGCGATCCGCTTCACATCGGCGGGCGCGAGGCGGACACCGACCGAGGTCGGATGGCTGGTGCGCGAGAAAGCCGAAACCGTCGCCTTGAGCAGATCGCGGTCGCCGGCGACGCCGATGCGCTCGACGAACGCGGCGAGCTGGTTAAGCTCGTCCTCGCTAGGCGCGCGCTCATAGGCGAGCGCGAACATGGCCGCGATACGATGGCGCGGACGGGTCTGCCGATATTCGTCGGAGGTGAGAAAGATACCGTGCAGCGCGTCGACGGTCAGGCCATCGTTTCCCATTGCACGATAGTGAGCCAGGCCGGCGGCATCGGGCTCACGGCCGAGATAATGCCGGTAAGCATCCGCAATTTGATGATCTTCGAGCATCCGGCCCCGCTATCTTACTGCTGCCGGGGCTGGCCGGGGAACAGACCGGCCGTTCCCCCGGGATAATGGTGCGGTCGAGAAGACTCGAACTTCCACGGCCTTTCGGCCACAACGACCTCAACGTTGCGCGTCTACCAGTTCCGCCACGACCGCACATCGGGATATTCCCCGGCGGGCCGGGGCTGGTGAGGCGGTGCCCCTAGCAGGGGATTTCGCGGGCGCAAACCCAAAAATGCGGAGAACGTTGTTTGTCGGTGCGGTTCGGAGTCCTTGGTTTGTGCGGTTCGACATCCGTCGAACCTTGGCCGCACCGGCCCACTCCCCCACCCGGCCTCCCATAGACTACCCTGTCGGGAGGTCGGGTGGGGGAGTGGGCCGGTGCGGCTGGCTGCCAACTAATCGTCAGACCCGGCGAAAGTGACGTTTACCTTGGCGGATGCGGCAGGCACATCCACGGCGGCACCGTCGAAATTGGCGGACGCGCCGGGCGCCAGCTTCGCGATCGGCCGGGTGATCGTCCAGTGATAGACGGTCTTGCCATGCGCATCCTTCAGCTCGGCGCGGATGTCGGGCACGGGTTGCTCGACCTTGGTGGGATTCCAAATCCGGCCCGAGACAGCGAACAACTGGCTGCCGCCCGCGATCATCCGCCAATCGGGCTCGCGCGTGATGGCGATGCCCAAAGGCACGCGCCGCTCGCTCAGGCCGAGGCGTGAGACGACCTGCTGTGGCCCGAGCAAGACGGTTGCGGCGACGCCGCCCAGAATCACGACCAGGACCACCAGCCCCAGCAACAGCCACAGGCCGCGCCGACGGCGCGGCGGGGCTTCCGCCTCGGCATATGCCTCTGGCTCGGCGCGGGGTTCGGATGCGGGCGTCACAACCGGCATCGGTGAGACAGGCGGCGGCGTCGCGGGCAAAGGCGCTGCCGACGCGGCCGGCAGGCGACCAGGCTCGAACCAGGCCGTATCGCAGGCGCGGCAGCGAATCTTGCGGCCGCTGGGGCCGATCGCGTTTTCGGGGACTTCGTAGGTCGCGGAGCAATTGGGGCAGGAAAGCTGCATAGCCCATGATAAATCATGGCCTTCGCAGGGCTGCAAGCACCGCGTGACACTTCGGGGTGCTTTACCTGCCGCCACTGTGATGCGATGCGCTTTTAAACAAGGTTTTGGGGCAAACAGGGTTTCGGGGAGGGTAAGGCTCAGCGCGATGGCCGGCATGGTCCATTTCGACAATGTCGGGCTGCGCTACGGTACGGGCGCGGAGACGCTCGCGGGCTTAAGCTTCACGCTTGCCCCCGGATCCTTCCATTTCCTGACCGGCGCGTCGGGCGCGGGCAAGACGTCCCTCATCAACCTGATCACGCTCGCGCAGCGGCCGAGCCGCGGCATCGTCAGCCTGTTCGGGGAGGATACGGCGGACCTGCCGCGCCGCCGCCTGCCCGCACTCAGGCGGAGGATCGGCGTGGTCTATCAGGATTTCCGGCTGATCCCGCAGCTGTCGGTGTTCGACAATGTCGCCCTCCCCTTGCGCATCTGCGGTATGAGCGAACGCGATATCGGTCCGCGCGTCGCGGAATTGCTCGAATGGGTCGGGCTGGCCCCGCGCGCCTCGGCCAAGCCCGCGACGCTTTCGGGCGGCGAACAGCAGCGCGTCGCGATCGCGCGCGCGGTGATCACGCATCCCGAGCTGATCGTGGCGGACGAGCCCACGGGCAACGTCGATCCCGACATGGCGGCGCGGCTGCTTCACCTGCTCGAGGCGCTCAACCGCCAGGGCACGACCGTGCTGATCGCGACGCACGACGTGCACTTGCTGCGCCAGATGCCTGGCGCGAACATCATGCGCCTGTCCAAGGGGCGGATCGACGATCCGACCGGATCGCTGCGCTTCCCGCCGCGCGAGACGGCGTCGTGAAGGCGCGTTTCGCCTTGCTCGCGCTCCAGCGCCAGCGGCCCGGCACCTTCGCCTTGCTGATGGCGGCGACCTGCCTGCTAATGCTGCTTGCCGCGGCAATGGCACTCGCGTTGCGCGGGGCGGCGCACGAGGTTTCGGGCGTGACCGCGACGCGGCTTCTGATCCAGGTGGTCGACGCCAATCCCGAGCGGCGCGATGCGACCGCGGACGAGGTGATGGCGCGGCTCGACCGGATGCGCGGCCTCGGTTCGGCGCATCGCGTGGCGGCAGAGCAAGCGCAGGCGCTGATCGCGCCCTATATGGATGGGGTGCCCGTCTCCGATTTGCCTTTGCCCGTATTGATCGAGCTCGATGGCGGCGATCGCAGCGAAGTGGCGCACCGGTTCGCCGACCTTCCCACTGTCCAGGTGACCGCGGCGGGCGCCGAGCTTGCACCTTTGATCCGGCTGATCGACGCGCTGCGCGGCGTGTCGTTCGGCATCGCTCTGGTCGCGGCGGCCGCCACCGGGCTGATCGCGATGCTGGCCGCGCGCGCGGCGCTGGCGCGCGAAGGCGCGACGCTCGGCATCCTGCATGCACTGGGCGCGACCGACCGGCAGATTTCCTATCTGGTCACGGGCAAGATCGCGCGCGATGCCGGGATCGGTGCCGTGATCGGCTTCGGTGTTGCGCTTATAGTCATCCTGACCATCGCGTCGCGCATCGCCGCGATCGGTGCGGGCCTGAGCCCCGCGCTCAGTGCGGGCGCGTGGGCGATCCTTTTGGGGTTGCCGCTGGCGCTGGTCGGCCTGGCGGTATTGGCCGCGCAGAGCGCGCTCATGTTCGCCTTGAGGCGCGCGCCATGATCCGCCGGATACTGAGCCTGATCCTGATCCTGTGGGCGCTGGGCTTTGCCTGGTTCGCGATCGACCTGCCACAACCGGCGGGTAGCGAGAATACCGACGCGATCGTGGTGCTGACCGGCGGCCCGGGCCGGATCGAACGCGGCATAGACGTGCTCGAAGCGGGCCATGCGCGGCGGATGCTCGTCTCGGGCGTGGACAGGCGCGTGACGCTCGCAGATATCAAGAGCACGTTCCACGCGCCCGCGAAGACGCTGTCACAGATCGACCTGGGGCGGTCGGCGGTCGATACGCGCTCCAACGCGATCGAGACCAAGCGCTGGATCGTCGATAACCACTACAAGTCGATCCGGCTGGTCACGACCGACTGGCATATGCGGCGTGCGCGGTTCGAGCTGCGCCAGGTGCTGAGCGGCGTAACCGTCGTGCCCGACGCGGTGAAGAGCGAGCCCGACCTGATGGGGCTGCTCCGGGAATATCACAAATATCTCTTCCGGCGGTTCGCGGCACTGGCGGGGAGGTAAAATATCCGCGTTATTCGTGCGTGCGGCCGAAATCGGGGCGCTCGTCGTCCTGGCCCTGCTCGATGATCGAGCGGCGGATGGCCCGGGTCTTGGTGAACAGGTTGAAGAGCGTATCGCCGTCGCCCCAGCGGATCGCGCGCTGGAGTGCGGTTACGTCCTCGGTCAGGCGCTGGAGGATTTCGAGCACGGCTTCCTTGTTGTTGAGGAAGACGTCGCGCCACATGGTGGGGTCGGACGCGGCGATGCGGGTGAAGTCGCGGAAGCCGCCCGCCGAATATTTGATCACCTCGCCTTGGGTCACATCCTCGAGATCGGAGGCGGTGCCGACGATCGAGTAAGCGATCAGGTGGGGCACGTGGCTGGTCACCGCCAGCACCAAGTCATGATGGCGCGGGGTCATGATCTCGACCTGCGAGCCGAGTTTCTCCCAGAAGGCCCTGACCCGTTCGACCGCCTGTTCGGGCGCATTGTCTTCGGGGGTGAGGATACACCAGCGGCCGTGGAAGAGCGTCGCGAAGCCCGCGTCGGGGCCGCTATGCTCGGTGCCCGCCACCGGATGGCCGGGCACGATCAGGGCGTTGGGCAAAGCCGCGCGCATCGCTTCCAGCACGCCCAGCTTGGCGCCGCCGACGTCGCTTACGATCGCTTCGGCGGGCAGATCGTGCGCGATCGCTTCCGCCGCCTTGCCGATCGCGCCGACCGGCACGCACAGCATCACCAGATCGGCATCGATCACCGACGCGCCCGCCGTATCGGGCACGTCGTCGGCGATGTTCAGCTCGATCACGCGCGCGCGCACCGCCGGATCGGCGTCGTACGCCGTCAGATGCACGGTCGGCATATGCTGCCGCACGGCGCGCAGGATCGACGAGCCGATCAGGCCGAGGCCGATGACGGTGACGCGGCTGAAAGGCAGCATCAGGCGGCTTGCTCCACCATCTCACGCAGGCCCTTCGCCACGGCCTTGATCTCGTCCTCGGTGCCGATCGTGATACGCAGGCCATGCGCCAGCCCCTGATTGGGCAGCCAACGGACGATGTAACCGCGCTCCATCAGGCCGTGATAGGCTTGCTCGGCGGTCAATTTGCCCTCGAACAGGACGAGCGAGAAATTGGCCTTGCTCGGCACCGCACGCAGCCCGGCATTGCCGAGCGCGGCGATCTCGCCCTCGAACCAGGTGCGCCATTTGAGATTATGGTCGTGGCTCGCCTGGACGAAATCGTCCGCGCCCAACGCCGCGATCGCCGCGTGCTGGCCTGCGGTCGAGACGTTGAAGGGCGCGCGGATCTTGTACATCGCCTGGATCACCCGGGCCGGGCCATAGGCCCAGCCGATCCGCTCGGCAGCGAGGCCGTGAATCTTGGAGAAGGTGCGCGTGACCAGCACGTTGGGCTCGGTCCGGGCGAGGTCGAACGCGCCGTCATCGTCCTCGGGATCGAGATATTCGGTGTAGGCCTGGTCGACGACGAGCAGGCAATCCCTGGGCAGGCCGGCGTGCAGGCGCTTCAGTTCGCTCTGCGAAGTGTAGGTGCCGGTCGGGTTGTTGGGATTGGCGATGTAGACCAGCCGCGTCCTTGGCGTGACACGCGCCAAGAGCGCATCGACGTCGGTCGCATAATCCTTGTCGTCGGCCTCGATCGGCTCGGCACCGACGCGGCGCGCGGCGATCGGATAGACCGAGAAGCCGTAGCGCACATAGAGGACCTCATCCCCCTGCCCCGCGAAGCCGCCCGCGGCGAGGTGGAGCACGTCGTCGGAACCGGTGCCGTGGATGATGCGGTCGGCCTCGATCCCGTGCTTGGCGGCGATCGCCTCGCGCAGCGCGATCGCGCCGGCGTCGGGGTAGCGGTCGAGCGTGCCGGCGGCGGCGAGGAACGCCTCACGCGCCTGGCTGCTGGTGCCGAGCGGATTTTCGTTGGACGAAAGCTTGTGGACCTTGCGGCCGTCGTCCGTGGTGGAACGGCCGGGCACGTAGGGCGAGATCGCCTCGATCCAGGGCTTGGGCGTGAGTTCGGTCATGGCTGGGGGCTTTAGACGATGGGCCGCCATTGACAATAAGGCAGCCCCAACCCTAGCCCGCCCCTTCCCATGTCCGACGATCAACGCTTCGGCCTTATGCGCACCGTGACGCTTCCCGGGCCCTTGCGGCTCGACGGGGGCGGCACGCTGGCGCAGGTGGAGATCGCCTATGAGACCTACGGCGCGCTCAATGCGGACAAATCGAACGCGATCCTGATCTGCCATGCGCTGACCGGCGACCAGCATGTCGCGTCCGCACACCCGATCACGGGCAAGCCCGGCTGGTGGACGCGCATGGTGGGCACAGCCAAGCCGATCGATCCGGCGCGCCATTTCGTATTGTGTATCAACGTGCTGGGATCGTGCATGGGATCGTCGGGCCCGGCGAGCGTGAATCCTGCCACGGGCAAGCCTTACGCGATGGCCTTCCCGGTGATCACGGTGCGCGACATGGTGCGGGTGCAAGCCTTGCTGCTCGACCATCTCGGCATTCCCGCTTTGCAGGCGGTGGTCGGTGGGTCGATGGGGGGGATGCAAGCGCTCGAATGGGCGGCGACCTATCCGGAACGCGTACGCTCGGCGATCGTGATCGCCTCGGCCGCACGTCATTCGGCCCAGAATATCGCGTTCCACGAGGTTGGCCGCCAGGCGATCATGGCCGATCCCAAATGGCGGGGCGGCGATTATTACGAGGCGAGCGATCCGCCTTCCGCCGGGCTCGCGGTCGCGCGGATGGCGGCGCATATCACCTATCTGTCCGAAGCCGGGCTGCACGAGAAATTCGGGCGCAAGCTGCAGGACCGGGGCGAGAAGGGCTTCGGCTTCGACGCCGATTTCCAGGTGGAATCCTATCTGCGCCACCAGGGGATCAGCTTCGTCGATCGGTTCGACGCCAATTCCTACCTCTATATCACGCGCGCGCTCGATTATTTCGACCTGGCCGAGGAGCATGGCGGGCTGCTCGCCAATGCTTTCCGCGGCAGCAGCTCGCGCTTCTGCGTGGTGAGCTTCGATACCGACTGGCTCTACCCGACCGCGGAATCGCGCACGATCGTGCATGCGCTCAATGCGGCGGGTGCGGCTGCGAGCTTCGTCGAGCTCTCCTCCCCCTTCGGTCATGACGCCTTCCTGCTCGACGTCCCCGAATTGTTCGCGGTGGTGGACGGCTTCCTCAAGGCGGGCGAGGCATGAGCGAGATCGTCCTTTCCGACGACAAGGCGCGGCTCGACGTGCCACGCGTGCATGGCTGGCTCGCGTCGAGTTACTGGTGCCCGGGCATCGCCTACGAACTGGTCGAGCGCGCGATCGCCGGATCGCACTGCCTCGGCGCCTATCGCGATGGGGAGCAGGTTGGCTACGCGCGCATGATCACTGACCACGCGACCTTCGCCTGGCTGGCGGATGTATGGGTGGACGAGGCGGCGCGCGGCCAGGGCCTGGCCAAGCGCATGGTGTCCTGGTTCCTGGAACATCCGAAATATGCGGGCATCCGCCGGTTCGCGCTGGTCACGCGGGACGCGCACGAGGTCTACGCGCCGCTCGGCTATCACGCCTTGATCAAGCCCGACCGCTATATGGAGCGGCTGGGCGAAGGCTTTGCCGATCTGTTGAGGGCGCAGGGATGAGCCTGCGGCCGGATCTTGCGATCATCGCCGATCACGTCGCGCAGGGCGCGCGCGTGCTCGATATCGGCTGCGGCGACGGCGAACTGATGGCGGAACTGCGCGATCGCAAGAATGTGGATG
>Ga0209455_1001183_pt1 | contig 12497 bp, 7 predicted proteins | sample AraplaCol_mCL_r2_FD_184275 | JGI IMG/M metagenome (GOLD analysis project Ga0209455, IMG submission 184275) | Arabidopsis root microbial communities from North Carolina, USA - plate scrape CL_Col_mCL_r2 (SPAdes) (version 2) | ecosystem: Host-associated > Plants > Roots > Endosphere | place: USA...
GATTCCCCCAATACTGATGCCGGAGTCTAGTCCGTCATGTCACGCATCGACAAGTGGGGGAAGCAACAGATGCGCCTGAGTAGCAGGGTGTGTGGGGACCGGCGAAGCGCGGCCCCGGCCCCCAATCTCACGTCGCCGTCAACCTCACTTCGCCGTCAGCGTCGGCTTCCACACATAGTGATCGCCCTGCGGCTCGATCTTGCCGACGCCGGGGAAGGGGAAATGCGGCGCGAAGATCGTCTCCTGGCTTTTTGCCAGCTTGGCTAGTTCGTCGATGCGGTTCTGCTCGCCCTGGTCGCCGTCGGTGTCGAAGCTGATATGCCAGGTCGGCTTCGCCAGCGAGACGATCGAGCTATGCGCCGTATCGCCGAAATCGAGCAGGCGGCTGTTGCCGGAGACGATCTCATAGCCGCTATGGCCGGGCGTATGGCCCTTGAGGTCGACGGCGGTGATGCCCGGCACCACTTCGGCGCCCGGCTCGAAGGTCGCGACCTGCGGCATGATCACCTTGACGATCTCGGCATTCTGCTCCTGACCCTGCAGCCAGGACCATTCGGCCGAGGACATGCGGATCTTGGCATTGGGGAAGGCGAGCGCCCCCTTGATGACGAGGCCGCCGATATGGTCGGGATGGGCATGGGTGATGAGGATGTCGGTCACCGTCTCCGGCTTGACATGGGCGAGCTTCATGCTGCCTTGCAGGGCGCCGCCGACGCCGGTATCGATCAGCACGACCTTGTCGCCGGTCTTCACCAGCAGCGCATCGACGCTGAGCGTGATGGTCTCGGTCGGCGCGCCCGCCGCCTGCAGCACCTGGGTGACCGCCGCCGGCCCGACGCCAAGGCCGAACACCTTGCCGTCATTCGGCAGGACGAACTGCGCATCATGCAGGGCCACCAGGCTGAAGGCACCGAGCTTGAAGGGGCGGGCCTCCGGCTGCTGGCTCGCCGCATTGGCGACGGGCGCCGTGGCGATGCAGAACGCGAGCAAAGAGGGGACGAGGAGGGAAGCCGCGAGAAGGGCCGCATGGGGGCGGAGGGGGCGGGAAGAGCGCATGGGATCAGCTTTCGTTTAGTGGATGCCCGGACGGGCGAGCCGCCAGGCTGGAAGTGACAGTCGGAACGGCATCGCCGCACAACGGTTCCGTGCCGAACCGGGGCGGGATGAAGAATCGTCGGGATCATCTTTAGGTGGTATGTCGCCGCCGTCAAGCAAGGCGCAATGACATTTGCCAGTACGCGACCGCCGGGGAGGCGATCTCGACCAGCCGGAAAGACAGCGGGATGGCCCGGAGGCATTCCGACGCGGGCAGCTCTGCCCGGCCCCGCACAGCAGCCCTGGGCTGGCCATGTCGCGTCGGGCACCGTCTCGACGTCATGTCCGGCTTCACCCCAGTCGAGAGTATCGCCGACACTTTAGTCCTATAGACTTCGCCGCACCTCAGGCAGATGGTCAAGCCCAGCACGGAACTGCGACATCTGAGGGCGGCATGCGTGACGAGAAAACCCGCCTGAAAATACCCGGCACCGCCCGCCGCAGCTTCTTTCCGTAAACGCCGACCAGAAAATCGAGCAGCGCAAACACCGTGACCTGTCAGTCGTTTCTGCAGCGCATGCGCAGAAAACGAGAAGTCATGCGCAGGATCGGCACCGTCTTCACCCGCCGGCACAGCTTTCTGCAACACAATGAAGGAGAGCCCAAATGAGCCTGATCGACCGTGCTATTGCGGCAAACCGCAAGAATGCAGCACATCATGATGCCGCGCTGGCAAACAAGCCGGCACCGAAGATCGCCATCCTCACTTGCATGGATCCCCGCCTCAATCAATTGCTCGACTGGCTGGACATCAAGCCTGCCGAGGCGGATGTCATTCGCAATGTCGGCACGGCGGCCACTGAAGATGTCGTGCGGTCCCTCATGTTCTCGATTCACGTCCTCGGCGTGAAGGAAATCATGGTGGTCGGGCATACCGGTTGCGGCATGGAAATGTTCACCGAGGAGGGGTTCGAGAACCATCTTCATAAACAATGCGGCGTGTGGGCCGTGGCCCCGGATAAATTCCACTTCTATACCGACGTCAATCAGGCGACCCAGAGGCAGGTGCTGAAGCTGAGGACGCATCCATGGATTCCGCCGACGATGGTGATCCGCGGGTTCGTCTTCGATCTATCGACCGGCAAACTGACAGAAGTAACGCCGACGGCGGAGCAAAGCCGGTTGGCTGGATGACACCTGTCGGCGTGGCGCCGTCCCGCCCTGCTATCTGCCAGGAAGTGCGGGAGCATTCGTACAATGCTCCCGCGCCCCACCATATCACTCCCGCGGCCCGCCCGTCGGCGTAGGCCGACATTCGTAGGTGGTCGATCTAGGCCGACCTTCGTCGGTGGTCGGCGTAGGCCGACATTCGTTGGGGGCGGGGAGAGGGCCGGGGTGAGGAGCCGCAGCCAGTGAAAGCGACTTCCACCGCTACCCGCAAAGCCAGCAGATCCGCGGGGTTCCGGGTTGCGGTGAAACGACACAGTCCCGCATGGTCACAGATAGATGCGTGAGCTGCGCGCATATGGGGCAGTGATCCGGCGCAAACAGCGCTACCTTATTTTTCTTTCTTTTAAAAAGAGAAGAAAGAAGAAGGGGATAGGCTGGTTGCGCATCAGGTTGCGCCGGAGGTATCGCTGCAACGTGGCGGGGACCGGCGTGACCGCTCAGGCTGGGTGCTGTACCCGCCGGCGCCAGCCTGCAAGACCGAGCAGTCCGATCGCCGCGGCAAACATCGGCAGGCTGGCGGGCAGGGGCGCCACGGCAACGGCTTCCGAACGCACCAGATAGGAGCCCCAGATGGAGGATGCGGTCTCCTCGGCCGGCAGGCCGAGCGGCAGGATCTCGGCCCGGGCCAGCGGCGTGCCGTCATCGGCGCTGGAACGCTGGATATCGGCCACGCCGTAATCATAGATCGTGCCGGAACGGGTCTCGGTCACGCTATAGAGGAAGAGGCCGCCGCTATAGTCATTGCCGCCGAGATGCTGCTGGGTGACGCCGATCAGGTTCTGGAAGGCGCCGATCTCCGGCGGCACGGGTGGCTCGCCGCTGCCGCCATAGGACCCATAGGTGAAGCCGGCATCGTTCCACAGCTGGGCGACCTGCTCCCCGGTGGCATAGCGCCAGCCTTCGGCGGCATAGGTCACGCCGACATTGCCCAGCACGTCATTGGCACCCAGCCCCTGGGTCTTGGTCAGATCGAGCCATTGCAGATGCGTGCCGGGATCGAGCGTCGTGTCGCCCTGGTCGATCAGGATCGACGAGGCCACACCGGCGGCCGGATAGGCGAAGAGGATAGTAACGGCGAGGCCGAACCCGGCCAGGAGCTTCGCAAGCTTCATGATGTGCCTCCACAAACTGCCTGCCCGCACCTATGCCGGCGGGCCGGATGAAAGAGAAGAGCCGATGCGCGCTGGCGTCCAAAGAGGTGATGTCTTCGATGACGTCTTGATGAAACCTAATTGATGAAGTCTGGCCGGATGCAGCAGGAACGGCTGAGCACCGCATCCTTTTGTCATGACGCGAGGCGTCGCCCCGGAAGGCAGGCGCCTCTGCCGTGCATGATGCCAGATACTGTATCATGCATCGCCTTCAGCGTCAGCCGGATGCGCCGCCGTCAGCGCAAAGTTGATCGCGCATGCCTTGGGGGCGTAGGCAGTATTCATGATCATGACAGAAGCAGCCCGGTGATCATCGCCGCCGTGAATTGCCGCCACATAACCGGGTCAGTGGGAATAGGTATGCAGCTGCGCGATCGTGTCGGGGCAGCTTTCTTGCAGCACGGGGATCGGGTCGTTCGTCAGCCGGTCCGTTTTCTGCATCAACACTGCCTGCATCGCAGGGTCCTGGACATGTGTCCCGTTGCGTGCCGCGGTATCGAGCGCCGCCTGTTCATCCGGATTCAGGCTCCCCCACAGGCTGTGCCACATGCAGTCGAATAACTGCCGCTGTAGTTCATCGGGAACTCCGGCCTGATGCCGCGGGCGGGCATTGGAGAGGCTCACGAATTTCAGATGATACCAAGAAATTCGTCGATTTCATCGAATGCCACCGTTGTGACACCCAATTTTTTGATTGTTTCATCAAATTGCAGAGGAGCTGGGTTACTAAAGAGTAAGATAGCCTCAATCTGCTTCACAGAGTTCCCAACAAAGTTCGAAAGGCTAGGTTGCTCTGATTTTAGGACTTCACATCTATCTAGATGCTTTCGCAGTTCATCCCTCTTCTGATTTGAATCGGTTGCGCCTCGATATTTTGCTAGCCGGCGCGCAATCTCGCCGAATGTCTTATCAAGGGACAAGTCTTTACATTCTATTATCAAAATGCGACCCGTGTCTGGCTTCCAAGCCAGAACGTCGACGTCACCAAATGCGGGATCTTTTGCTCGATTTAAAATTTCTCCGTCAGAAAGATTCGCCCGAGCTTGCCAGCCAAGTTCTCGAAATCTTTCAGCTGTACGTTCGTTAAATGCTTCGCCTTGCTTCTTATTTGTAGACCCAATCCACTTAGAGATCGCGCCGCCGGATCTAAACATGTCTGCGTCAAGCCGTCCGAGCATAACGTCGGAAACAAATTTCGAAATATGATGCACAACCATCGCCGGAGCTATTACGACCAAAGTATCAATGTCGTTCCCAAGAGATAGAATTGGTCGTGTAACGAGCGACAGTTGTCGTCGGAAGCGCCACGGATACCACGCCGACCTCATGAATCCTTCTGGTGATGCGTCCCATTTTGAACGATGAGACAGAGTAAAGGTGCTTAATAGCTGTTCGGTCGTATCCGAGGTTAGGCCGAAGCGTGCGGTTAAGAGGTCGATTAACTCCGTCCGCTTCATTGTTATCGTTGGTTTCCCGTTTTCTACTGCTAAGTCACGAAATGCTTCCAAAAATCTCTTTGTATCGGCAAGAGGGAACTTGAATTCATCAAGCCAGGCGCCTTCAAAGTCTTGATTGATAGTGGAGATAATTTCGTCAGCACTTTCAGCGGTGCTATCTATTTCTAGATAATTGTCGTGATAATGACTGGCCGCATTCGAGAGAGTTACGAATTGAAATTTCTCGCCAAATGGACGGACTATTCGGTCTGTGAACCCGTGATCCATGAGCACATCCCCCGCCGGTGAAATGCGAATAGTTGCAGGCATTACACCATTAGCAACGGCATCCGAATATCCGCCAAGGTGGAATAGCATGGATGCGTCAGCTAAGAGGCCGGCCAGGTCATATGTGCCCGGCTTAATTCCACCACCTAGTGGGCATTCGCAGAGTGCCACCTCGATAAGTATTCTCGAGGAAAGGCTGGCTGCATTCAGGCCAGCAATCTTCAATCCGGCTTCTTGCGCGGCCTTATTTTCGTCCAGGCTTAAGGCTCGTACTGCTCTAAATGTGCGGTGCCATCTTTTTGCCTCGATCGCGGCCAATTCATGGTTTAGCAAAAGAGCGTTGATCGCCGCGTGTCGATTGTAGTTGCGCAACGATGTCTTTATGCGCTCGGCAATCTCTTTGGTTAGTTCGTTTAGATATTTGCAGCATTCCTCTTTTCCTTCGATCTTTCCGCCTTCGCCTCGCTTTCGTGTGAGCCACCCCAAGCCGATTCGGTTATTTGCGTCGTCCATCCGTTCTATTATCTGAGCGTTTGTTGAGTGAGGTGGCTGTAGATGGTCTCTTACGTCAAGAACAGAGAAGGCGTGAAAGTGCCGTGCACCATCATCAACGACTATTTTTGATGTGAGCTCGTCAATATTCTGTTCTGTAAAATTTTCACCGACGGAAGAGATGAGTGTTTCCACGAGAGCGCGGACGATTGCTCGCTCACCCAAATTATCCGGCCTTCTGCTCGCCAACAGAAAGCCTTTATCAACGACTATCTTGGTTAAACGACCTGCGTGCTCGTATTCAATCTTTGTCAGCTGAGCGATCTGAGCCTGATCCGGAATCTGTTCACCATAAAGCGGATGGCTGTCGTCAGAAAAAGTAATTGACCAAGAAAAAGGCTCGGCGATTTTATCTTGAAGATGAGACGACATCTCTCGCGCTACGCACTCGGCCCAGTTTAAGGCCATCAGCCTCAGATTACTTGCTATACTGGCTTCGAGTTTGGGGGATACAAAGACCTGAATCCATAGATCTATGGCGCCTGCCTCATAGACCGCTTTGACTTCTTTGTTTTTGAAAGCGTCAATGTCAGCGTAAAAGGGCGATAGCGAATTAGAGCCGTACCTAGGTTTGGCATTTACGCGCCGCACCTTCGTATATTTTCCTTCGGGAGTCCTGACGCGGTGCACGTCCGTTGTATTCGCAACCTCGGCTCTTACCTCTAAAAGGGCATTTTGTGGAATTGTGAGGAAGCTTGGTTGTCCCTCGGAAATAAAGTTGCTTTCAAGCCGCTCGTGCGGAACGATATGGCCATTGCTATGTTTCATCCATGAATAGAGGTTTAATAAGCCATTGGCGTAAACAATCGAGATATTCTGTTCTTTCATTCTGTCGCGCGCATCCAGCACGCGAAGCAAATCCAGAAGCTTGAAATCTACGTCTCTGCTCAGGGTTATAAGATCGTACGCTGATAGAAATTCTACCCGCCAATTTGATACGTTCTCTGGCAGTTTCAGGGCGAGTGAGCGTCCCCAGGCACAACCTATTATCAGAGTTATAGCGTCCCGAAATCCTGGAGTTTTGCTGAGCTCATCGCGCACCTGCCTAACTTCCGCTTCAACATACTCGCTCGTAGATTCGTACTTATTGTGACCGGCAAATGTGCCATGGGCGTAGTCGCCAAGGTTGTCGCAAAATACTAACAGATGTAGGTGCCGACCTTCGTCTATCTCGACATGTACCTGGGAATAATATGTCTCTTGGTTGCTGGTGAAATGGATAGGCACATCTGATAGATCGCCGAGAAGGCGCTCGGTACGAAACAGGGCCGAGTATGTCTCGGCCAGTGCTCGCTCAAATGAGTTCGTTAATTCATAGTGAATACAAGTTTCAATAATGAGCCGCCGAACGGCGAGGCCAATGGCACTAGGCAGCACAACGATGAGGGAGTCTTTGCAGAGAATTAGTGGGCTCGCCTCGAGGGGGCTATGCCCATAAGTAGTATTTTCAAGATCATTCGTTTGTGTGAGGTCTAAAAGGAATGGTGCGATCTCTTCGAGGGAAATATTGAGTCTTGATATCTCTTCTAAATTAAAGATGACGCGTTGCTTGAGTTTAAAAAACTTATCTTCCTTCAAGCTCGGTATCTTGCTGCGCGGGTTGGTCACTCCAACGATGTTTCGAGGAAGGCCGCAGCGCTCGGCAAGCATGTCAGATATAATTAAGATAGCGCGAACTGAAGCGCGCAAACTGGCATAGAGGCCGGTTGCCGGCATTTTATCTAGAACATCTAACAAGACCTGCGTATGGAATGCATTGCCTTCTGAGGTACCTTCAAACAGTCGATAATTTCCAAAGCTATCTGATACATTTCCAATAAAGAGATCTTCAGCCGGGTCCTCGAGTCTGCCACATGTTCCACGATCCAGCTGATTGAACCATGCAGAAATATGTCCTGCTGCGGGTCTGTTTTTTCCTCTGGAAAATTGAGCTGCCATATGTGCGAGCGCTTCTAGCCGCAAGCAATTTGCCTGTAAGTCGGGAAGCGTCAAGAGTCCCCCGATAGACGCAGTAGCCTGTTCTAAACTGCAACGGCTGAGACCGTTGACGACAGTGGGGTATTCCTTTGCCATTTCGCCAAATGAGGTGCTCAGCTGTGGCAATTCCGGAAATGAGGGCGAGCCAGCACTTTGGCTAGAGAACATCGCCATGTCGTTTTGCGGTGCTCCACTTTTTCCTTTCATGAAATCGGAGAGAGCTTTCAGCAAGTCGTCTGTGTCGGACATCGAAATATCATCCAGAACGCATTTGAAGTTGCATGGCGCATGATTACACTTTTGAATGGCTATGTGTTTTCCTTTTTCAATTTAGATTGTGTTTGTTTGTAGCCTGTGGCCCCACTCTCCCATCCCGCCTGCCTCTATTAATTTCACACCAGAATCACTGTAATCTTGTATAGATAAGTGAGGCTGTGACTCGGGGCCACCGGGAGGAACTCCCCGGCGGTGTCACAGCCAGGGATGAATGAAGACCGCAGCCATGACCCGGCGCCGGAAGAGCGCCAGGGACCTGTCGGCGGGCAGCAGAGATTGCGAGTGGGAGAGCAGATGGAGCGCTTTCAGGCGCCGCCGGCGCAAGCCGGGGAAGAGGCGGTCGAGACCTCGCCGCAGATCGGCGACAGGGTCGCCACCACCACCTGCTACATGTGCGCCTGCCGCTGCGGCATCAAGGTGCATCTACGCGATGGCACGATCCGCTATATTGAGGGCAATCGCGATCATCCGGTGAACAAGGGCGTGCTCTGCGCCAAGGGCTCCGCCGGCATCATGACGCAGAATTCGCCGGCGAAACTCCGCAAGCCCCTGCTGCGCGTGGGCGAGCGCGGGGCGGGCAAGTTCAAGGAGATCGAGTGGGAAGAGGCGTTGGGCCTCGCCGTCGAATGGCTGGGCGCCATTCGCGCCAGCGACCCGAAGAAGCTCGCTTTCTTCACCGGCCGCGACCAGAGCCAGGCCCTGACCGGCTGGTGGGCGACGCAATTCGGCACCCCCAATTACGCCGCCCATGGCGGCTTCTGCTCGGTCAACATGGCGGCCGGCGGGCTCTATTCCATCGGCGGCTCGTTCTGGGAATTCGGCGAGCCGGACTGGCACCAGACCCGCTATTTCATGATGTTCGGCATCGCCGAGGACCATGACAGCAACCCGATCAAGATCGGCCTCGGCCATTTGAAGGGCCGCAAGGATGCACTCGGCAAGCCCGCTGCGAAATTCGTCTCGGTCAACCCGATCCGCACCGGCTATTCCGCCATTGCCGATGAATGGCTCGGCATCACGCCCGGCACCGACGGGCTCTTCGTCCTCTCGCTGGTGCATGAGCTGCTGCGCCAGGACAAGGTCGATCTCGATTTCCTCATCCGCTACACCAACGCGCCCTGGCTCGTAGTGGATGCGCCGGGCACGGCCGAGCATGGTCTCTTCGCCCGCAACGACAAGGGCGAGCCGCTCTGCTTCGACACAGTGACGGGCCGACCGGAAAGCGCGCTCCTCCCTGAGGTGCGGCCGCAACTGATCGGCGCGGTGACTCTCGCGAATGGCCGAAAGGCAAAGCCTGTCTTCGATTTGATGGCGGCGACCTATCTCTCATCCGACTATGCGCCGGAGAATGTCGCCGCGCGCACCGGTATCGCCGCCGATACCATCCGCCGCATCGCCAGCGAGCTCGCCACCGCCGCTTTCGAGCAGGAGATCGAGCTCCCCATTCGCTGGACCGATTGGGCCGGCCGCACCCATGACAAGGTGATCGGCCGTCCCGTCTCCATGCATGCGATGCGCGGCGTCTCGGCGCATTCCAACGGTTTCCAGACCTGCCGCGCCATCCATCTCCTGCAGATGATCCTGGGCTCGATCGATTGCCCCGGCGGCTTCCGCTACAAGCCGCCTTTCCCGCGTCCCGTGCCACCGCCGGTCAAGCCCTCTGCCGCCTGCGAACATGGACGGCCTTTGGGCGGTCCGCCGCTGGGCTTCCCGCAGGGCCCGGCCGATCTCCTGATCGACGCCGATGGCACGCCGAAGCGCCTCGACAAGGCCTATTCATGGGAGGCGCCGGTCGCCGCCCATGGCCTCATGCATATGGTCATCCATAATGCCTGGAAGGGCGATCCCTATCCCATCGACACGCTCTTCATGTATATGGCGAACATGGCCTGGAACTCGGCCATGAATACCGGCGGCACCATGAAGATGCTGACCGACAAGGATGCGGCCACGGGCCAGTATCGCATCCCGCATCTCATCTATGCCGATGCCTATTTCTCCGAGATGGTGGCCTTCGCCGATCTCGTCCTGCCCGACACCACCTATCTCGAGCGCCATGATTGTATCTCGCTCCTCGACCGGCCGATCTGCGATGCCGATGGCATGGCGGATAGCATTCGCCAGCCGATCATGCCCCTCGATCGCGATGTGCGGCCGTTCCAGGACGTGATGATCGAACTCGGCACGCGATTGAAGCTGCCCGGCCTGGTGGATGGGGAAGGGAAGGCGCTCTATCCCGGCGGGCTCAAGGATTACATGGTGAAGCATGAGCGCCGTCCCGGTGTGGGCATGCTGGCCGGCTGGCGTGGCAAGGATGGCAGCAAGCAGGGCAAGGGCGAGCCCAATCCCGATCAGCTTGCGCGCTATATCGAGAATGGCTGCTTCTGGCGGGCGGAGATCCCGGAGAGCGCCAAATACTACCGCCATGGCAACAGCGATTATTTCGCCTGGGCGATCGAGATGGGCCTGATGGACAAGGCCGAGCAGATCGTGCTCCAGCTCTACAGCGAACCCATTCAGCGCTTCCGCCTCGCCGCCGAGGGCCATGGCGCGCATCAGCCGCCGGAGAGCGAGCGGGAGCGGCTGAAGGCGCATTTCGATCCGCTGCCGGTCTGGTATGCGCCTTTCGGCCAGAACGTCCGCGAGGAGGAATTTCCGCTGCATGCGCTCACCCAGCGGCCGATGCATATGTACCATTCCTGGGGCTCGCAGAATGCCTGGCTCCGGCAGATCCAGGGCGAGAACAAGCTCTTCATCAACCGCCACATGGCGAAGAAGATGGGGCTCGCGAATGGCGACTGGGTCTGGATCGAGAGCGAGCATGGCCGCGTGAAGGCGCCGTTGCAGCTGATGGACGGGGTCAATACCGACACGGTCTGGACCTGGAACGCGATCGGTAAGCGGGCAGGGGCCTGGAACCTCGACAAGGATGCCAGCGAGGCGACGCGGGGTTTCCTTTTGAACCACGTCATCTCCGAACTGCTGCCGCCGCGTAAAGATGGCTATCGCTATGCCAATGCCGATCCCATCACCGGCCAGGCCGCCTGGTATGATCTCAAGGTGCGGCTGGTGAAATGTTCTGCGGAAGAAGCGGGCGTGACGGAACCCGCCTTCCCGGCCTTGACGCCGCCGCTGCCACGGCCGGCGCGTGATCTGCGCTATGGCGGCTGGTTCCGTCGCAAGCGGGAGAACACGCAATGACCTCGCTTCCCGCCAGCGCCAGCCCGCGCCAGCTGGGCCTCGTCATCGATCTCGATATCTGTGTCGGCTGTCATGCCTGCGCCGTCAATTGCAAGGAATGGAATACCGGCGGCCATATGGCGCCGCTCACCGACTTGAACGCCTATGGCGCCAAACCGAGTGGCGTCTGGTTCAACCGCATCCATACCTTTGAAGTCGAGGGCGAGGTCAATGCCGGCGGGAGCGGTTGTGGCAGCAGCGGCCGCACCGTGCATTTCCCGAAATCCTGTCTGCATTGCGAGACGCCGGATTGCGTCACCGTCTGCCCGACCGGGGCCTCCTATAAGCGCGCGGAAGACGGCATCGTCCTCGTCAACGAGGATAAATGCATCGGCTGCAAGCTCTGCTCCTGGGCCTGTCCCTATGGCGCCCGCGAATTCGACGAAGATGTCGGCGTCATGAAGAAATGCACGCTCTGCATCGACCGCATCTACAACGAGAACCTGCCCGAGATCGACCGCGTGCCGGCCTGCGTCGCCACCTGTCCGACCAGTGCGCGGCATTTCGGCGATCTCGGCGATCCCACGTCGGAAATCTCGCAGCTGGTGCAGGCGCGCGGCGGCTATGACCTGATGCCGGAACTGGGCTACCGGCCGAGCAACAAATACCTGCCGCCCCGGCGTCGCGACGGTGAAGGCAATGCCGCGACCCGCGCTCCTGAAGCTGCCGCGCCGCAGCCGGAACCGGCAAGCGCGAAGCTCAGCCCGTTCCTGCGCTGGGTCGACAATCTGCTTTCCCGCTAAGGCCTGTCATGCATCCAGCCTATTCCGTCATCTTCTTCACCTCGGCCTCCGGCGGCGGCTATGGGCTTCTCGTCTGGCTGGGGCTGCTCGGCGCCAGCGGGCAACTGCCGACAGATCGCTGGCTCGGCTTTACCGGCTTTGCCTGGGCCCTGCTGATGGTGACGGCGGGGCTGCTCTCATCGACAGCGCATCTCGGCCATCCGGAGCGCGCCTGGCGCGCCTTCTCGCAATGGCGGAGCTCCTGGCTGTCGCGCGAAGGCGTGATGTCGGTGGCGACCTATATCCCGGCCGGCATCACCGCTATCGGCTGGGTCTTTCTGGAGCGCGTCCTGCCCTGGTCCGGCCTGCTGATGGCGGCGCTGGCGATCCTCACCATCTGTTGCACGGCGATGATCTATGCCTCGCTGAAGACCATCCGTCGCTGGCGCCATCCATTGACATTGCCCTGCTATCTCGCGATCGGGCTCTCCAGCGGCGCTTTGTGGCTGGCCTGCCTCGCGCCGGTTTTCGGCGCCGGGCAGGGCGTGCTGTGGCTCGCCGTCTTCACCCTGGCGATTGCCGGCCTGGTG
>Ga0209455_1001184_pt1 | contig 12488 bp, 10 predicted proteins | sample AraplaCol_mCL_r2_FD_184275 | JGI IMG/M metagenome (GOLD analysis project Ga0209455, IMG submission 184275) | Arabidopsis root microbial communities from North Carolina, USA - plate scrape CL_Col_mCL_r2 (SPAdes) (version 2) | ecosystem: Host-associated > Plants > Roots > Endosphere | place: USA...
AAAACAGGATAAATTATTTACACCAGCAAGCTTATATTCTTGATGTACACCATATTTTCCGTACCTGGGAGTACCGCAACACGAGGCTCGCTAATTAATTATGCACCAAGCAAATTATTTTCATCTTTAATAAATGAAACGTCCGCTGCTTATCATCTCACTTATTTTAGCGCTTCAGGTTGGCTATTCCCAAACATGGCAGGATACAGCAAATATTATCAGCAAACATTTCGACCGCTATAAACCAAATAATCCGGGTTGCCAGCTCTCCATCAGCCTTAATGGTAAAATAATTTTTTCGAAAGCCTGGGGTCTGGCGGATATCGAACGCAATGTGCCATACTCAACCGAAACCGTAACCGAAGCTGGCTCCATCACCAAGCAGTTTACGGCGGCAGCAGTGCTGTTACTGGAACAGCAAGGGAAGCTCTCATTACATGATGACGTACGAAAATTTGTACCCGAACTGCCAAACTATGGTCAGGTTATTCACCTGGAACAGCTTTTACATCATACCAGCGGCCTGCGCGAGTGGAGCGACCTGGAAGCTATCACTGGCTGGCCGCGCACCTATAAAGCTTATAACAATGATGACGTACTAAATATGCTTTGCCGTCAAGCCCGGTTAAATAATTTACCGGGGAACGAATACATTTATAGTAATTCCAATTACCTGCTGCTAACCTTTATTATCGAAAGGGTAACCGGCATGAAACTGGCCGATTTTACAAAACAATACATTTTTACACCAGCCGGGATGACTCACACCAGTTGGCGCGATGATTTTAAGAAAGTAGTGCCAAATAGAGGGATTGCCTATATTAAAAGAGATGGCAATTACATTATCAACATGCCTAACGAGAATGTTTATGGCCCGGGCGCATTGCTAACTACAACTGATGATTTATTAAAGTGGACCAACTTTATTTTAAGCAATAAGCTTGGCAACCCCGGCTTGTTGGTCAAACAATTAGCGCTCGAAAAAATTCCCGGCGGCGCCGAACCCAACTATGCCGCAGGCTTATTTATCGGCGATTTTGAGGGCTACAAAATCATATCGCACACCGGGCAAACGGCAGGCTACATCGGCGCTGTCGAAAGCCTGCCGGAATTAGGCCTTTCTGTAGCCTGGCTCAGTAATACCACTGAATTTAGAGATAGCTTATATACCGGTATAGATGCCGTTAATAATTTGTTTATTAAAAATACCGCTCCCGCCGTAACAAAAAAGGTTGTAGCTGCCGCTGTGTTGCCCGTCGTGAAAATAAAGCAATATGAAGGCTGGTACCGTAGCGAAAAAACCAATAAGGGCGTAAAAATTATATTGCAGCATAACATGTTGGTTGTAAATAACACTGCATTAGTACCCTTGAATGAAACGACGTTTAAATATGACGAATCGGAATTGAAATTTATCAGCGCAGGCAGGTTTACACTAACTACGCCAGATAAAGCAACCACAGGTTTCACCAAAGAAAGTACCGCCCAAATAATCCCGGCTTATCTGCGACAGTTTACCGGAACCTGGTATTCAAAAGAAACAGAAAGCAGTTTCAAAATAATAATCAAAGATGGTAAACTGCTGCTGGAAGCAAATTATCTAAAGGATGTTGTCTTATCTCCCACTTATAATAACGCCTTTAACTTTAAGCTCGATGTTGATTCAGATATGCAGCCGGTCGATGCCAATATTGTTTTCGAAAAGGGCGGCAAAAAGCAAGTTGTACAATGCCTGGTATCGATGAATGACGCCAGGGGTATCAAATTTATAAAAACCAAACAATAGCGTCTATTCCAACCCATACTCCGCCACACTTGCAATATAATCCATATCAATAGTGTTATCATCCACCCAAATCTGCACAAAACCCGAGCCTGGCGCCTGGCTGAATTTTTTTACCCAAGCTGACGCGAGGCCATTTTCATCCACACCTAAAACTACGTCGACCTGTTTGCTATCAAGGCTCAATGCAGAGGCCCAGGATTTCTTCAAACCCCAAAGTTCTCCTGTTTTTGTCGGAAAAGCCGGCTGGTTGCCTTTGTATGAGCGCAGGTCCTCAGGCCCATATTTTATTCCTAAAACAGTGTCAGCATAAAAGAAACTTCGGATATCCAACTGACCATCTTTATCTTTTCTGAAAACAACCGGGTTATTGGTTGTCACTACTACCTTGCCGCCCTGGTTAAGATATTTGCGCAACAGGCTGTTTGCACCATTATCAATAATTTCGGCAGGGAAAACGCTGGTTGCAATAACGACTACGGAATTAGCCTTAGCATCACCGTCACTTATCAATTTTACGAATTTGTCTTTATTTAAGAGCGTGTAGCCGTTATCTACAAGGAACGATTTTACCCTCACATCGGCACCATACCTTGAACCGGTGTTACCAGCTTCCCAGTAAACATATTTCCTGGCCTTCTCATTCAGTTTATGTGCTTTACCGGATGGCCGCAATGCATATAGGTCGCCATCGTCATTGCCAAAAAACAACAGGTTACCTGTAATAACCGGTGATGAAAAAATTATGCTGTAAGTTTGATAGGCGTTTATCTTTTTGCCGGTCTTTAGGTCCAAACAAAGTAACGCACCCTGATGGCTGCCTACGTAAACTTTATCGCCATCAATTACCGGCGACGACCACACCAGCGAGGTGTGAAATTTCCATATCTGCTTGCCTGTGTTCAGGTTTACCGCCTGCACAAATCGCCCGTCAGAAGTGCCGGTTACTACAAACGAATCTTTAACTGCCACGTGCGATATTACCCACGATACTTCGTGGTCAACCACCCAAAGCTGCTTGCCGGTTTGCTTATCAACGCCGTACAAAAAGCCATCGCGCGCACCTACAATTATTTTGTTGCCTGCAACAACCGGCGCAGCAATAATTGCCCGCCTGTCGAACCCGAAATTTTCATTTTTTAATGCATGTCCCTTTATATAAAAGTGCCATAGCTCGGTACCGGTTTGCAGGTTAATGGCAAATAGCGTCCCATCAGTATCACCAACGTAAACTACAGAACCCGATATCGCCGGCGAACTGCGCACCACCCCACCCGTTTTAAATTTCCAGTTTACCTTACCATTGGTTTTATTAACGTTGTAAACATATCCGTCCTTACTACCCACTACTACCTGGTTGTTTAAAACAGACGGCGATGAATAGTAATAATCAAACGCCCAATCGTAAGCCTTGCTTTGCCCCAATGAAGTTTTCCATGTTAATTTGCCCGTCGCTCCCGCAAGGCAATACAGGTTTTGCCCGTTATCGCTAAAAAACACCTGTCCGTTATTATAAACTGCTGATGAATTAATCGCACCTCCCGCGTTGAATGTCCAGTTTGTTTTCCCGGTTTTTTTATCGAGGCTATAAAATATGCCTTTGCTACTACCGAAATAGACCGCCTGCGGCGAATAAGCAATACTCGACCGGATCGGGGCATTTGCCGAAAACTTCCAGGCTAATTCATCAAATACATTTGTGACAGGTGCGCCGGCACGGCAGGCAAAATTATTAAACAGGCAGCCCAGGCAAAACAGCATGAACGCAGGCGAAAATTTATTACGCATATCCGGTTGTGATTAGTACAAGCCAAGTTATGCTTTAAGTTGACGGGATGTATCACCCTTGAAGGGGGGATTTTTTAATATAGTTACTCTACCTTTAGCGATACAGTTACACTTTGTCCGAAAACTACCTTTTGATTGAGTTCCGCCGGCATAGTATTCCACAAGCACTCGCGTACGGTAACATTTTGCGCTTGCGGGTCGAGTGTTATCAATTGGAAGGAAAGTTGCTTTTCATCCTTTGCTGAAAACTTGCCCTTCATTGGGGAGTCTACCCGAAAAACGGGTAATTTAACATCTTTATCCGGCCCGGTGTAGGTGTAGTATTCATTCCAGTTGCTGTTGCCATGAAAATAAGCTTTAATGTTCGGATGAATTTTTAAAAAAGCCGCAAATCCACGCTGCTCCATTTCCGTAGCGCCATCATCCTTTGCAGCATTGTACCCTTCCTTATAGTGTTCCGAAACCAGGTCTTCGAATGTATTGTCAGCAGCTATTTTATATGGCGATTTTGGGTTGGTAAAGTGTTTGGCTTCGCTTGTTGGCTGGTCGTGCGTAAAAATGATTACCGGGGTCTTTCTGTTTACCGTATCCAAATCTTTTGTCATCCAGATGCGCTCGGCAGAGTCGGGCCAAAGCGTGATAAACATAACATGTATGCCTTTTAAATTAAAGGAGTAGTTTACCTTATCCCTGGCATAATCAAAAGTTTGGTTGGTTAATGGAACAGCCGGCTCCATCATCAGGTTGTAGATACCCACCATTGAAGTAGGATCGGTTAACGGTTGCATTGGCCGCGGAAAACCTATAGCATTTGATATATCATGATTGCCCGGAGCGAGCAATAATTTTGCCGGCAAACCATTATGGCCTTTAACTTTCAGGCCTCTGATGTAGTCATTTTCAAATTGAGCCCACGAAACTGCTGCCGATTGAACCGGCGGCTCCATGCGGTTTGCTATATCACCGGTTTGAATCATAAAATCAACCGACCCTACAATGTTTCCTGAATTAACACCGCCATCTTTCGGAATTTGGACATTAGGCAGACTGTTAACATCCTTAATCATTGCCGCATTAACAACAGTACCAGTAACGTTGCTATCGCCACGGAAAGTTTTGCGGCTAACGCCATAATGGGCGTCGGACGAGAAAACCATATTGATTACTTCCGGTGCGGCTGTTTGGCCGTAACCTGTTTGCCGACACAAAAAAAAGCTAGTACTTATAACTAAACAACATGCTATCCTGTATTTATACATAACCGGGCTTATCAATTATTTTCTTTTATAAAATGAAATCGTAGCCAGGTTTCCGGGATAGTCTCTTACCTCAGTGGTTGTAAAATAACCGGAACCATCGGCAGCAAAGCCGATACCTTCGCCCTGTGGCTCATTATTAGCGTAAGGAGCGTGATGCGGTTTTGTTAATAGCCCGGCACTAATACTTGTTCCGGCCGGAAGTTTCCAGTACCACACAAGTTCTTTACTTCTCAACAATATTTCTGTCCCATCCGGTGAAATATCGCCGCCGGTGGCTTTATTGAACAGTAGTTTCACAACGGGGGCCATTATTGTAACCGATTCCGTGTTTTGCGGGTAATGGGCCACATATACTTTTGATGTGTTGCTTTCCTTACTGGCGATATAAATATCCCTGGTCTGCGGGTCAACCATCAGAGTTTCAGCATTGCGCGGCCCGTCCGGGTATTTTAGTTCGATTTTATCCACAGCGTCGATATTTATAACAGGCATTGTTTTACCGGCCAGGTCAGGTTCCACAAAACGATAAATAAATATTGTTTTGTATTTCGAGTCATTATCCCCGATATCGGCCACATATACATAACTTTTGCCTGCAATGGGGCCGGGGCCTACAGCAATATCTTCCCAGTCGCGGTTGCTTACCGGTACTAAGTTTAATGTGCCTTTGTCGGCGCCTGTTCCGTCGGTAAGGTAAACCTGGTTTAGGTTGCCACTATCGTTGTGAATGTACAATATACCGGGGTTAACACGGCTTGCCGCCACTCCCGAAATTTCTACAAGGTCGGTACGCGCCAGGTTTTTAACTACAGGTGCACTATTAAATGCCGTTGTCGTATCAAGCGTTACAGGATCGTAGCCGGGGGTTGAAAATACTACAGGCTGCGTTTTAACCGGAATACTATCGGCAGGGCTGTTACCGCTGATACCTGCCTTTTTGCACGAAAATAAAAACGACAGCAAAAAACACAACAACCCGCTTTTAATAAAACTTGTGATGATATTTTCATTAAAGCGGGTTGTCATGTTAATTATTTTTAATTATTGATTAGTGGTGATTACCTGTACCGTCTAACTGGAAGCAACCGATGTCTTTTCCCGGAGGGGTTATACCGCTTGACCCGAAGTTATCACTGATAGGGATTCCGCTTGTAATAGGCGAAAATGCGGTAGTTGTACCTTTACCTGCTGCAGGCGAACCAGGTTGCAGATGAAAATTAAAGCCGTCAACAGATGCCTGGTTTGCGAAATTGAGGTTTGGCAGCGGGTAATTAACAAACATCGGGTTGTTTTTGCCCACCAGCGAGGTGCCGTCATATTTAAAACCAAAAGTATAAGTTGCGCCCAGGAACGATGCCATATTAGGGATATCGGTTGACTGCGGATGAGTAACAACAGCTTGCGCCACGTTTGTCGGAACGATCTGGTTAGCCTGCGCTACGTTGTCAACATAATAAAAATTGTACCCGTACGAAGTCTTGTTGATAGGGCCGTCAGCATGGTTTAACGTGTCAGCAAGATATACCTTAGCTGTAACGTTATTACCACCGGCTATTCTTACACCAAAGTTACAGTCAACAATAAGGTTGTTGTAGGCATAAGCCCGCGAATTATTTTCTACCTCGATAGAACCGCTGCGCGCGCCATAAGTGCCTGTGTTCCTGAAACCATCATTAACATAGGTATTATTGTACATGGCTATCTGGCATTGGATTGAGCCTTTAGCACCATCGTTTGACGATTTAGTCCCGTTGGTTGCGCCACCAATAATTAAGTTGTAAGCCATGTTGCCCTGGGTTCCGCCTTTGGCATTAAAGCCATCACCACCCGTGCCACCGCACTTTTCAAGTGTGTTCCTCATCATATTGATGTGGCCGCCATAAAAACGTACCGCATCATCCGGCGAGCCATATAACCATGAATCCTCCAAAACAAACACGCCGTTAGGGTTTTGCCAGTACACAATATACTGATCGCCGGTTGAAGGGCCAGTGAAGGGCGGAGCGGCAAGGCCAGCGCCACCAAAATCAAGATGCGTCCATTTAATTACCAGCAACGGGCAGGTTACATCGCAATAAATACCACCCCATCCGCCAACATAGGCAGGATCGGTGGCAGCTGAAGAATTACCGGTAGTTTTTGTTTTAGTAGGATCGGTAATTGTTATCGGTGCATCCTTTGTCCCAAGGCTTATAAGCGTTCCTTTAACAATAAAATTTGCAGCATTGGTCATATTAACCTTTACACCTTTTTGTATCAAAAGTGTATCGCCTGCATTTATAGTTACGTCGCCCGATACTGTATAAGTTTGGCTGGCAAGCATTGTGCCTTTAATAGCGCCCGACAGTGGCGCGGCGTTGCTAACCGGCTTGCCGACCTGCAATAGCGGCACCGAAATTACTGCCTTATCCTTCTTGCTGCATGATGCTAGTGCAAGCAAAGAAAGCAGATAAAAAGCATTTCTTAAGTTTTTCATGTTTAGTGGGGTTGTTAAATTTTAATTGATATTCTATTTGTTGTTTATTGATTGTTTATTAGAACTTAAACCTGAAGCCAATCAGGTACCTTGAGTAAAACTTATCGTTCTCAATAGTTGCATAGTTAGGGCTGTCCTGGATGGGCAGTTTATTGTCGCCGCTGTATGCTTTATTTTGTTGCTTTACTACTAACCGATAGGGTGTATTCAGCAGGTTATTGACTTTTATGTAAATGATGTAATGCTGGCTAAACTCCTTTTGAGCCGAAAGGTCGAGATTGAGGGTGGGGCGTTCCCAATTATCCAGGTCTTTATAAAGCGAAAGCGTGTTGATCCGTTCGCCGGTATAAACAAACGCCAGTTGCGCGTCCAGTCCGTTTTTGGTGTTTTTATATAAAAGCGAAACATTGCCAATGTGAGCAGCCTGTCCCTGCAATGGCCTGGGTTGGTTCACAAACGTTTTGTGAAACGTGTTATCTGCCGGGTCGTTGTAATCAAATTCTTTGGTCGAATTAATGAGTGAATGGGTGTAGGTATAATTACCGGATACACCAACATCGCCAAAAAATTTCCGGAAAACCATCTCCACCCCGTAATTATGTGCGGTACCAAAATTGTATGGACTAAGTGTCAAATCGGCCGAAAAATTTGTCTGCACCAGGGCGTACTCAATAGGATTTGCTATATTTTTGTAAAATGCCCCAACCATAAATTGATCGAGCCCGCTCGGGAACACCTCGTACCTGAAATCAAAATTGTCAATCACCGAATGCTGCAGTGCCGGGTTACCCTGGGTAGGAAAATTATCCTGTCCAAAGCCGGTGTTATCCAGGTAAGGTATCAAATCAGAAAAGCCGGGACGCAGTATCGAGCGGAAATAAGACAGGCGCAGCGCCTGGTTTTTGCTCAAACCATATTTAGCATTCAGGCTCGGTAAAAAATCCAGGTAACTAATGTTTGCCGTTTTTCCTGCAATAGTAGCCGGCAGCGATGAATCGTAAACCTGGCTGGTGTTCTCTACCCTCAGGCCAAACAATGCATCAAAACGGTCGTTGATGAAATACTTTGCCCCAGCGTAGCCAGCTTCCACGTTTTCGGTAAACGTATATACGCCAGCGTTGCTCGCCGCATTCCCCACAGCATCCGAAGTTGGGATAAATGCAAATTTTGAAGCCGGTATCGAAATGTATTTCTGGTAGGTCGAATCCTGGTCGGGCGGAGCGTTCAAATGATAGGTATTATCAAAATTGTCACGTGTTTTATGCCTTACCATTCCCCCCAAAAGAAATAGGGTTTTATGGTCGTTTATTTTAGTATCATATTTAAGATTCAGGTAGCCTGAGATATCCTTATCCGTGTTGTGCGACCATTGGCGGCTTTCTGGGCGTACAGCCAGGGGACCATAAGTAAGTGAGGTAGCCGTTCCTGAAGCATTTGGACTAATTTGCTGCGTAGTTTCAAAAGTTGCCATGTCAGGCAATTCCTGCTTAGCCTGTGAGAAGGCCACCGACCAATTTGCCGTAAATGAATCGGCCAGCTTATTATCGCCATGTAGTATAGCACTATAAATGCTTTGTAATTGCTTCCTGGTTTGTGTTTCATAACTTTCCTGGAAGCCCCCGGTGTATCCATGGTACGAATAATTACCTAAAAGCAGGTCATCGGTAATTCTCACCCTGTTTTCGTTCAGTTGAGCGTATATGCCAAACAAGCTTATCGAGTTATCCTTATTAAACTTATAATCAATATTTGAAACCAGCCCCAGCCTGTTAGTTAACGATGAGTACTGCCGGTTCAGGTAATCCGGAAAAACCTGTGTCATTTCTGCATCCGGGCCATGTGCAGGGCCCAACGTCGCGTTTTCAACCAGGCGCGATGTGTTATTCCCGGCGTAAGTATTTTGATAGCTGCCCGAAAAAATAACTCCCAGCTTTTTATTTAAAAACCTATCGCCTACTGTTAAACTAAAATTGCTGTTGATTGGCGTTTTTGTTGATGAAGTAATCAGGTTTTGATAGGGAAAATCGCTAATTGCGGCGGGGACTCCAATTCCCAATATCTCTGCAGGCGATTTCGAGTTCACCGTTGAATTGTTAAAACCCAGGAACGGCCGCATTGAAAATAACTGGCTGTAACCAGCGCCTAAATTTCCCTCAACACGTAACTGATCGGGCGCGGTTTTCATCACCATATTTATTACCCCGCCTGACGCATCGCCTTCCATATCGGGTGTTAGCGATTTAGATACCTCAATACGCTCTATTAAATCCGAAGGAAATATATCCAGGGGCACGTACCGTTGCTTGTTATCTGGGCTTGGTATTTTTACGCCATTTATCAGCGTGGTATTATAGCGGGGATCCATGCCGCGTATAATGGCGAACTGCCCATCGCCGGTATTTCCGCGTTCCACCGAAACACCCGAAACGCGGGCCATTACGTTAGCCACGGTAATATCAGGCGAAATAGCGATCGAGTTGGCTGAAACAATGTTCATCACATTATTTGCACGCTGTTCCGCCCGTTTTGAATATTGGTCGGATTCCTTATTGCTTTTTGCCGTTACCACAACCTCATTCAGGCTTGAATTTGCCGAAACCATGTAAAAGTTAAGCCTGACATCTGAGCCGGCGCTGACCACCAATGTGGTATCAATAGGCCGGTAGCCAATAAACGATACCTTAATTCTATAGCTGCCTGGCGTAACATTATTTACCTGGTATTTTCCATTAAGCATGGAGGATGCTTTGAAGTTACCAGGCGAAAGGACTACAGTAGCCCCGACCAGTTGTTCATTAGCGCTTTTATCAAAAATATAGCCTGAAATGGTGGATGCGAAAGAAAAGGAAACGGAAAAGAGGACGAATAAGCAAGTATACGTTAGTTTCATCAAGGGTATTTTCCCCAAAGAAACCGCCCGAATTCTGTGTAAATTCTGAATTAGCGCGCCTCCAATAATTCCTTAACGCAATAATAATCTACCGATAATATTTAGTGGAGACAGGTCTTTAATTGTTAATACTAGCCAATTTAATATTAACATTAAATTAATGGAGGTACAGCGGAAAGCACCCCGGTTACCAGCCGATCAATTTTTTAAATTTTCTCTTGCATTTAAAAAAACTATTGGTAAGTTTGTACTAACGGTAAGTTAATACTTACCATAATTTAAAATATATGAGTAACAGTGAGAGAGCATTTAACGCATTGGGCGACCCCACCCGGAGAATGATTTTTGAAAAGCTCCGCGACCGTCCCCTGGCCGTGGTGCATATTGCCGAGGGCTTACAAGTGAGCAGGCCCGCAGTATCACAGCATTTAAAAGTGTTGCGCGAGGCGAAGCTGATAAGCATTAATCAGCAGGGCACAAAAAACATTTATCAGATTAACCAGGAAGGGATTTTAGCCATGCGCAATTATTTAGATAAGTTTTGGGATACGGCGCTGGCCGCATTCAAATTAGCAGCAGAACAAACCGAAAAAGAAAATGAATAATGTAGAAATCGCAACAATAAAAAAGGAGGTTATTGTTGAAGCCTCACAAGCCACAGCTTTTAAAGTTTTTAGCGAAAAAATGGACTTATGGTGGCCGCGTACACATCATATCGGCAAAGCGCCCATGACTGAAATGGTGGTGGAGCCTGGCTTAAATGGTCGCTGGTACACCCGGCATGAGGACGGCAGCGAAGCCGATATTGGCTACGTGTTAAACTGGGACCCAAATAGCTTTCTCGGTTTGGCCTGGCAAATAAATGGTGAATTTCAGTTCGACCCGGAACTAATGACCGAAGTTGAAGTGAATTTTATAGCCGATGGCCCTAAACGAACCACGGTGAAATTTGAGCACAGGAACCTCGACAGGCTTGGCACTGGCGGAAAAACCTTTGAAAGTATGGACGAGGGCTGGGGAATGATTATAGATCTGTATAAAAACATTGCCGGACAGGCAGCAACTTTATAAAATGAAGCCGAAAATATTACTGCGCATAGCATCGATACTGATGCTTTTGCATACCGCCGGGCATACCCTAGGCGCCCTTACCTGGCGCGACGCCCCTAATGCCGCCGTTGCCCGTGTTGTTAGAGGAATGGAAACTGTGCATTTTGAGTTTATGGGCCGCCAGGCCTCACTCGGCCTGTTTTTCAACGGCTACGGTTTTATAAATATAGGCGTATTATTGCTGATTAGTGCGTTACTATGGCTGCTCTCCCGGGATATCGGCAACAGATTATTTAGCGGTTTTACCGTATTGTTAGGTGCGTTTTTACTGGCGATGGGAGTTTTGGAATATATTTACTTTTTTGCGTTTGCGGCAGTAATTTCAACGCTCGCAGGGGTGTGTACGTTAGCTGCGTTGATTTTGAGAAACAGAACCGATGGTTAAATATCGTAGAGACGCGATGCATCGCGTCTAAATGCGGACAGATAAACGACACGTAGGAATTGAATATCGGTTACCTGGCAACGGGAGACGCGAAGCATCACGTCTCTACGAGAGACGATAAATGCAATTTCAATACCAGGGCTCCAATCTTTTCAAATCTCGGCTACTTATTTCCCAAACGTCCCGGTCAACATACAACGGAATTCGTTCGATGCAGCTAACATTGGTTTCAAGGCTGTTTGCTGAAATGTCGAAGTCAAATCTCGGGTGTACGGCTGAAAGGAATTTTACCTCTTTGGTATTTTCAATAAAGCTGAACAAAACATTTACCATGCCACCAATTCGGTTGGTGACAATATAACGCAGCAGAACCGGGGTGGCGTCATATACATAATTGTACCCGCGCGGGTCGGTCATATCACGTCCCAATTCCTTTTTGGCTACTTCAATGTCGTACTTTTTGATTTGCTCTATCGAATCGAACTGCCTGAAATCCAAATAGATTTCCATATCCATACCCGGGTAAACCGACTTATTTTCATCTTCCTCATCATCATTATAAAGCCTCCGATATTGCGTGTAGTGCACTTTGGCTTGCCTGGGATGATCGTAAATAAATACAAATTCGGCAAAAAGATGGTCGGTCTTGGTGTAGATTTTTAGGGTTCTGTCCATGAGTAAGGCTTAGAATTGGGTAAATTAAATTATCCTCCGAAGGTAGTATTTTGTGGGATTAAATAAAATACAACATCATGCAGTTATCAAAACATCTCAATAAACCGCTCCAGCTCCGCCTC
>Ga0209455_1001185_pt1 | contig 12482 bp, 12 predicted proteins | sample AraplaCol_mCL_r2_FD_184275 | JGI IMG/M metagenome (GOLD analysis project Ga0209455, IMG submission 184275) | Arabidopsis root microbial communities from North Carolina, USA - plate scrape CL_Col_mCL_r2 (SPAdes) (version 2) | ecosystem: Host-associated > Plants > Roots > Endosphere | place: USA...
CCCGCGCCGGCCGCCGGCGAGGCGTATTTCCTGCAGGCCGGCGCCTATAAGCAGTCGGCCGACGCGGAGTCGGCGCGCGCGCGCATTCTGCTGCTGGGCCTGAAGGCCGTGGTGCAGCGCGCGGAGGTCAACGGCGCGCAGTGGTACCGGGTGCGCGTGGGCCCCTACGCCAGGCTCGACGACATGAACCGCGCCCGCGTCAAGCTGGCCGACAACAAGATCCAATCGACGATCGTGCGGCAGTAAGCCAGGGCGATTGAACTTCCGGGCTCGTGTCCCGGTCCTATTTCCGGGCTCGCCAACCTCACTTTTTCAGGAAGACCCAACATCATGTTCCGTATGCAGGCCAATTCATTCACCCGGCGCTCTTTCGTCGCCGCCGCGGCCGCCCTCGCGGGTCTGGGTTTCGTTTCGGCCGGCCGGGCTCAGGACGCGCAGCAGCCCTACCGGGTGGTTTCTCCCCCGCAGCCTTCCGACACCCCGGGCAAGATCGAGGTGCTCGAGTTCTTCGCCTACAACTGCCCGCACTGCTTCCACATGGAGCCCATGGTCCTGAACTGGGTCAAGACCGCGCCCCAGGACGTGGTTTTCAAGCAGATTCCGGTGGCCTGGAACGCCAGCATGAAACCCATGCAGCAGCTCTACTACACCCTCAAGGCGATGGATCGCCTGGATCTGAGCCCCAAGGCGTTCGATGCGATCCACGTCCAGCACGTGCCCCTGTTCACGAAGGATGCGATGGTCGACTGGGCCGCCAAGCAGGGGCTGGACAAGGGCAAGTTCGTGGCCGTGTTCGATTCTTTCGCCGTGCAGAACGATGTGAAGCGGGCCGATCTGTTGACGCAGGCCTACAACGTCGACGGCACGCCTTCTTATGCCGTGGGCGGCAAGTATCTGACTTCGCCGGTGCTGGCGGGCAACAGCTATGAGGGTTCGTTGCAGGAAGTCGACAAGCTGATCCCGATGGTGCGCGGCGGCAAGTAATTTATCGGGGGCGCTCGAGCCCGAACAAAAGGCCGCATGGAGTTGTTCCATGCGGCCTTTTCTATTGTCTTGTCTTTAAGTTCTTGCTCCGTCCGGCGGATGCCGGACTACATCTGAGCAGGCTCCTCAGGCTTCTTTCGCGGCGGCTTCCAATGCCTGCGTCAGGTCCGCGATCACATCGCGCGGGTCTTCCAGGCCGATGTGCAGGCGCACCAGCGCCAGGTCGCCTTCGGACCAATAGGCGTGCCGCGCCAGTTCGTTGGGCGTCACCAGCTGCACCAGGCTCTCAAAGCCGCCCCATGAGAAGCCGATGCCGAACAGCGTGAGCGATTCGACGAAGCGGCGGGCTTGGGCGGGCGTGAACTTGAGCGAGATGGCCAGCATGCCGTTGGTGCCAGTGCAGTCGCGCTGCCACAGCGCGTGGCCCGGGTCTTGCGGCCAGGCGGGGTTGTAGAGGCGCGAGACTTCGGGGCGCCTGGACAGGAAGTCGCAGATCGTCATGGCGTGCCTGGCGTGCTGTTCCATGCGCACGGGCATGGTGCGCACGCCGCGCAGGGCGAGCCAGACGTCGTCGGCGCTGATCGAGTTGCCGATGGCGTATTGCGTGCGGGCGATGCGCTGGAAGATCTCGTGGTCGCGCGCCACCACCGCGCCGAGCATGAGGTCGGAATGGCCCGCGATGTATTTGGTGCCCGCGATGACCGAGATGTGCGCGCCCAGCTGCAGCGGGCGGTAGATGTAGCCCGAGCCCCAGGTGTTGTCGGTGGCCAGCACCAGGCCGCGGCGGTTGGCCAGTTCGGCCAGAGCGGGAATGTCCATCATCTGGAATAGCAGCGAGCCGGGCGTCTCGACGTACAAGAGGCGCGTGTTGGGCCGGATCAGCTTTTCGAGTTCGTCGGGCGTGGCGCTGCTGGGGAAGTAGCTGACTTCGATGCCCATGCGCTTGAGCACGGCGTTGTTGAATTCGTAGATCGGGCCGTACACGCAATCGGCCACCAGCGCATGGTCGCCCGCCGACAGCAGGCCCAGGAAGACCATGGCGATGGAGGCCAGGCCCGAGGGCTGCAGGGTGCAGTACTCGCCGTCTTCCAGTTCCTTGAAGATGTCTTCCAGCGCGATGTGCGTGTCCATGCCGTAGATGCCGTAGCTGGCGGGACGGCCGCCCTCGGCGCGGCGGCGCTGGACGTGCTCGAGCTTGTCGATGTCGCGAAAGCGCACGGTGCTGGCACGCATCGGCGGCAGGTTGACCGGCGCGACGCCGGTCTCGGGATCGAAGGGGGCGGCGCCGGAGTGGGCCAGGAAGGTGGAGATGTGCTTGGAAGAATCGGACATGGTTTTTATTCGTCGATCCAGTTCACGGTTTCGGACTGGAGCGCACGACGGGTTCGATATTGGTTCACGGGATGATCGAGGTCTTCGTAGCCGAAGGAAATGCCGCAGACCACGAGCTGATTGTCGGGCAGGCCGAGTTCGCGGCGCAGCACGTCGGGATATTGCGCCACCGCGGCCTGCGCGATGCAGGCCACGCCGTTGGCGCGCGCGGCCAGCATGAAGGTGGACACATAGCCGCCGCAATCGATGGCGCCGTATGTGCCGAGCGCGGCGGGGCTGCTGACGACGGCCAGGTGCGGCGCGTCGAACAGCACGAAATTGCGCCTGGCCTGGCGTTCGTAGGCCTGGCGGTCGCCGCGCGCGATGCCCACCGCCTCGTAGAGCTGGTAGCCCGATTCGCGGCGCCGCTCGAGGTAGACGCCCTCGTAGGCGATGGGGTCGCCGAAGTCGCGCCTGCCTTGCGGATCTTGCTCGTGGCGGGACGCGAGCGCGGCGCGCACGCGCTCCATGCCCGCGCCCGATGCGATGGCGAGCTGCCAGGGCTGGCAGTTGCACCACGAGGCGGTGCGCTGGGCCAGTTCGAGTATGCGCTCGATGACATGGCGCGGCACGGGTTCGGGACGGAAGGCGCGACAGCTGTAGCGGGTGCGCAGCCATTGCTCCAGCTGTGCGTCGCCGCGGTCGGCGGACGTTTGCATCGCGGGTCTCACGCCGCTGCGAAACGGATGATGCCGTCTTCGCCGGTGTGGCGCCGCAGCTTGCCCTCGTAGTAGAGCGTGTGCAGGTGCGCCAGCGCCTCGCCCATGGCGAAGGTAAGCTGATGCAGGTCGAGCGCGCGCTTGAACAGCACGGGCACGATGTCGGTCGTCGATTTCGGCCCTTCCTGGCAGGCGGCCAGCACTTCGGCCAGCCGATCGGCGTGGTGTTCCTGCTGCTGCCGGATGCGTTCGTGCAGGCCGGTGAAAGGCCGGCCGTGCGAGGGCAGCACCAGCGTGTCTTCGGGCAGGTCGGCGTAGCCGTCGAGCGACTTCAGGTAGAGCGGCAGCGGATTGGCGTCGGGCTCGTGATCGAACACGCTGATGTTGGTCGAGATGCGCGGCAGCACCATGTCGCCCGAGATCAGCAGCTTGAGGTCGGCGCAATACAGTGAGACATGCTCGGGCGCGTGCCCGTAGCCGGTGATCACGCGCCAGTCGTGCCGGCCGATGCGCACGCTGTCGCCGTGCATCATGCGCGTGAAGCGCGCGGGCACCGAAGGCACCAGGCCCAGGTAGTAGTTGGAACGCTCGCGGATCTTGGCCTGCGATTCGGCATCGACCAGGCCGTGGCGGGCGAAATGCGCCACCGCGCCTTCGCCGCCGGCGCCCGAACCGCCCGAGCGCGACGACCAGAACGAGGCCGTCATGAAGTCGGTCATGCTGATCCACAAGGGCGCCTGCCAGCGCTTGCACAGCCAGTCGGCCAGGCCGATGTGGTCGGGGTGCATGTGGGTGACCAGCACGCGCAGCACCGGCAGGCCGTCGAGCGAGGTCTCGAACACGCGGTCCCACAAGGCCTTGGTGTCTTCGCGCGCCACGCCGCAATCGACGATGGTCCAGCCCTGGCGGCCGTCGATCTCGTCGCGCAGCAGCCAGAGGTTGATGTGGTTCAGGGCAAAGGGCAGGGGCATCTGCACCCAGGCCGCGCCTTCGGCGACGGGGCGCGCCAGCCCGGGCTCGGGCAGGGCGTCGCCGAAGGGGTAATGCAGTTTTTGCTCGTTGGGATTCATGCGGCATCTCGCTTCATCGTCGTGCCGTCAAGCATACGCCAAGCGTGCGAGGCTGTTTTCGCGCCGCTTATTGCTTCATAAAAAACACTACCGTTGTCGCCAAACCGATAGCCACAATGCCGCCGCGCAGCCAGGGCGCGGGAATGCGGCGCGCGACGCGGGCGCCGACATAGCCCCCGAGTGTCGCGGCCACCATCATGAGCAGCGCCTCGGGCCAATGCACCAGGCCGCCCGCGGCGTAGATGATCACCGCGATGGCCGTGAGCAGGGCCGACACGAGGTTCTTCATGCCGTTCATGGCATTGAGCCGGGTCTGGCCCAAAAGGCCGAACAGCGCGAGCAGCAGAATGCCCAGGCCGCCGTTGAAGTAGCCGCCGTAACCCGCGACGAGAAACATGCCCAGGCCGGACTTCCAGGGCGAGGCGGGGCCGTGCGTGGACGCGCCGGCCCACTTACGCAATTGCGGCGCGAAGGCGAACATGGCGGTGGCGGCCAGGAGCAGCCACGGCACCACCTTGCGGAAAGCCGTGTCGGACGTGAACAGCAGCAGGGCCGCGCCGACGGAGCCGCCGATCAGCGAGATCAGCACGATGGCGCGCATGGACAGGCCCGGCGGTGACTCCAGGTCTTCGCGAAAGCCCCAGGTTCCCGACACATAGCCGGGCAGCAACGCCACCGTGCCCGTGGCATTGGCCGCCACGGGCGGCATGCCCGTAAATACGAGCGCGGGCAGCGTCAGGAAACTGCCGCCGCCCGCGACGGAGTTCAGGGCGCCGGCAAGGAACGCGGCGACGGACAGCAGGACGACATCATGCATGGGCGAAGCTCCGGTCGGGCATGGCTAGGTGGTGCGAGGCAGGCGCTGGCGCACCAGCTCGGCGAAGAAGCGCGCGCCGACGGGCAGCACGGCATCGTTGAAGTCGTAGCGGCTATTGTGCAGCGGTATGCCGCCGGGCGTGTCCGCCGCGCCGTTGCCCAGGAGCATGAACGCGCCGGGCACTTCCTGCAGGAATCGGCCGAAGTCTTCGGAAGTCATCATGGGCGCGACGTTTGCGTCGACATTGTCGGCTCCCACCACGGCCTGGGCCGCGCGCACTGCCGTGGCGACGCATTGCGGCCAGTTGATGGTGGGCACGAATTCGTGAGTGTATTCCACCTCGCAGACGCAGCCGTGGGCCATGGCGATGCCGTTGCAGATCTCGCGCATGCGCTTTTCCAGCAGGGCCTGCACGTGCGGCGAATAGCTGCGCGTGTCGCCCTTGATCTCCACGTGCGTGGGAATGGCGTTGCGGATGCCGTCGGTGTGGATCTCGGTGCACGACACCACGGCCGTGTCGGCCGGATCGACCGAGCGCGCCACGACGGTTTGCAGCGCCAGGATGATTTCGGCCGCGGTGACCAGCGGGTCGGCGGCCATGTGCGGGCGCGCCGCGTGGCCGCCCCGGCCCTGGATGCGGATGACGAAGTTGTCTTCGCTGCCCATGATGCCGCCCACCCGCGTGGCGATGCGGCCCGCGGGCATGCCGGGGTTGTTGTGCACGCCGTAGATCTCGTCGACCGGGAAGCGCTGGAGCAGGCCGTCCTGGATCATGGCGCTCGCGCCGCGGCCGTGTTCTTCGGCCGGCTGGAAGATGAAGCGCACCGTGCCGTCGAAGTCGCGGCTTTGCGTCAGCAGTTTCGCCGCGCCCAGCACCATGGCCATGTGGCCGTCGTGTCCGCAGCCGTGCATGCAGCCGGCGTTCTTCGAAATATGTGCCCGGCCTTCGGCAGTCTCGGCCATGCCCAGCGCATCCATGTCCGCGCGCAGGCCGATCGCGCCGGGGCCGTCGCCCACGCGCAGGCTGGCCACCAGGCCCGTGCCGCCGATGCCGCGATGCACTTGCAGGCCCATGAGTTCCAGCGCCGCGGCGACAAAGCGCGAAGTCTGGTGTTCGTTGAAGCCGGTTTCCGGCATCTGGTGCAGATGATGGCGCCAGTTCACCAATTGGGTGCCCAGTTCGGTGTCAACGTACATGGTTCTTCCTTGAAAATTGCCGTTGCCGTTGAAGTATCTCATCGGCGGATGTGCCGACCAATTGCTGGAACACGCTGGGCGCGGTGGCGCCCTCGGTGTTGACGATCAGCACGCGCGATTGCGCGTCGAGCCCCGCTTGCGCCGACAGGGCCGCATCGGCGCGCAGGCGCCGCAAGGCGGCCAGGCCCGCGACGCCGGATTCGCCGGCGACGATGGGAATGTCCTTGTCGCTGCCCTGGGCCAGCACGCGCATGGCCTCGATCGCTTCCTCGTCTTCGATGGTGGCGAAGTGGTCCACGCTGGTTTGCAGAAAGCGCCAGGCCAAGGGCGAAGTCTCGCCGCAGGCCAGGCCCGCCATCACCGAGTCGACCGAGCCCGCGGCCCTGGCCGGGCGGCCCTGTATCGCGCTCTGCATCAGGCAGTCCGCCTGGGCGGGCTCCACCACGATGAAACGCGGGCGGTTCGCGCCCTGGTGTTCCCAGAAATAGCTGATCAGCCCGGCCGCCATGCCGCCGACGCCGCCTTGCAGCATGACATGCGTGTAGGCGCCGGTTGCACCGGGCCGCACGGCGGTCTGCTCGACGATCTCGGCGGCGATGGTGCCGTAGCCTTGCATCACGTCGCGCGGGATGTCCTCGTAGCCTTCGTACGACGTGTCGGAGACGACCTGCCAGCCGTGGGCGGCGGACAGGCGGGCAGCTTCCTGGACCGACTCGTCGTAGTTGCCCGCGATGCGCACGATCTGCGCGCCGTACGCGGCGATGGCCTTTTCGCGCTCCTCGCTGACGTGCGCGTGCAGCACGATCACACAGTAGCAGCCGGCATCGCGCGCGGCAGCGGCCAGCCCCCGGCCGTGGTTGCCGTCGGTGGCGCTGACGACGGTGTAGTTCTTGAGCCGATCGGCATAGCGGCCCGCGAGCACGCCATGCGGATCGATGCCGGGATGCAGCCGCAGGATCTGGCGCACCAGCGCCGCGGGCGCGCCCAGGGCCTTGAAGCTGCCCAGCGGCGAACGCGCCGATTCGTCCTTGACGCTGAAGCGGGCGATCTGCAGCTTGTCAGCCAGGTCCGGCAGGTCGCGCAAGGGCGTGGCATCGGGCGCGATCTTGCGCCAGCGCGACAGCCACTGGCGGCTTTGCCGGGCTTTGTCGATGGACAGGATCGCGCGCAGTTCGGCCGGATAAGGCGTGCGCTCGGCGCGCGGATTGGTGATCAACATGGGCTTGTTTCCGTGGCTCGATATGAAGGGAAGGCGGATCAGGCAGCCGCCAGGCGCCGCTGCACCACGGCCAGCAGCACTTGCGCGCCTTGCACGAGCTGTTCGTCGTCGGTGTGCTCGCGCGGGTTGTGGCTGATGCCGCCGCGGCTGGGCACGAAGATCATGGCCGCCGGTGCGATGCGCGCGATCATCTGCGCGTCGTGCCCGGCGCCCGAGGTCATGCGCCGATGCGAAAAGCCGAAGCGCCTGGCCGATGCTTCGATTTCATCGGCCAGGCCGGCATCGAACACCACCGGCTCGAAGCGCGCCAGGCGCTCGGTTTCGATCTCGACCCTTTCGCGCTCGGCGATGCGCGCGAGAAAATCGGCCAGGCGCTTTTCCGCGGCCTGCAGGCGCTGCTCGTCCGGGTCGCGCAGGTCCACCGTGAACGTGGCCTTGCGCGCGATCACATTGATGAGATCGGGCTCCAGGCGCAGCGAGCCGACGGTGGCCAGCGTGGTGTCGGGCGCGGCGCCCACCACCTCGTCGCGCAGAAAGGCCGCCACGGCGCAGGCGGCATAGCCCGCGTCGTGGCGCAGCCGGGTCGGCGTGGTGCCGGCGTGATTGGCCGTGCCTCGTATGGTGATCTTCTGCCAGGAGATGCCCTGCAGGTTCTCCACCACGCCGATGAGCCGCCCTTCGGCTTCCAGAACCGGGCCTTGTTCGATGTGCAGCTCCAGATATTCGCGCGGCACGATGGCGCCGGGCTCCATGTCGCCCGCATAGCCGATGCGCGCCAGCTCGTCGCCCAGGCGCGTTCCATCCGTGCCCACCGTGTCGAGCGCGGCCTGCACGTCCAGCGCGCCCGCGTACACCAGCGAACCCATCATGTCCGGCTGGAAGCGCACGCCCTCTTCGTTGGTGAAGGCGCCTACGACGATGGCGCGCTGGGGCGCGATGCCCGACGCGCGATAGGCTCGCGCCACGGCCAGGCCGGCAAGCACGCCGTAGCAGCCGTCCAGTGCGCCCGCGTTGCGCACGGTGTCGATATGCGAGCCGATCATCAAGGGCGGCGCATCGCCCGCGTCCGCGGCGGCGTGCAGGATGCCGAAGAGGTTGCCGATGCGGTCGACGCGCACGTCCAGATCCAGCTCGCGCATCCACCGCGCCAGCAGATCGCGGCCCGCTTTTTCGTCGTCGGTCAGCGCGATGCGCGTGCGCCCGCCTTGCCCGGCGTCGGCGCCGATCGCGCCCAGCAGGCGGATCTGTTCGAGCAGGCGGCCTGCGTCGAGGGCGGGCGTAGGGGCTGACATAGGTTCTCCAGGGGATGGATTGAAATAATATTTCTCCACTGGGCGAATTTTTTATGAATTAATGGGCCTTGAATTGAATTTTTTATCGATTCATCGCGATTCTCCGAACCGGTGTCCGCCATGACCTCCGATATCGACCGTTACGACCGCGTGCTGCTGGCCGCGGTACAGGAAGACGCCCGCATCGCGCAAAGCGAGTTGGGCGTGCGCGCCAACCTGTCCACCGCGGCCGTCAACCGCCGGCTCAAGCTGCTGTCCGGCGCGGGCGTCATCGAACGCTACACGGTCAGCATCAACCCCAAGGCCCTCGGCTACGACCTGACCATCATCGTGGAGGTCAAGATGGAGAGCGAGCGCGCGGACCTGCACGACGAAATGCGCAGGAGCTTCGAGGCCTACCCGCAGATCCAGCAGTGCTACTACGTGGCGGGCGAGTGCGACTTCGTGCTGATCTTCCTGGTGCGCGACATGGCCCAGTACGTGGAGCTCACGCGCAAACTTTTCCACGGCAACAGCAACGTCAAGGCATTCAAGACGTTGGTCGCGATGGACCGGATCAAGACGGGGATGAATGTGCCGATCGACGGGGTCGATTAACCGACAGCGCAATATTCCTAACCTCGTGGACCACATGCCCAAACTCGATCACCTTTCCGTCATCGCACCTTCTTTGAAAGAAGGCGTGGAGCACGTTCGCTCTTGCCTTGGCATCGATATCCCGTTTGGCCGCAAGCATGCCAACATGAGCACGCACAATCATTTGCTGCGGTTAGGCGACACGGTTTATCTCGAAGTGATCGCCATTGACGAGAACGCGCCGCCTATCGTCGGTCCCAGATGGTTCGGTCTCGACAATCGTGCGGCGGTTCGCAAGGCATGGGATGAAGGACGATGCCTGCGCAGCTGGGTGGCGAGCACAGACCATTTCGATCGCCACATGGCCGAGCACACGTCCATTTATGGCGAGAAGCGGGAATTCCAGGGCAGCGCCTCCAGCTACTTCTTTTCTATTCCCAAGGATGGTTCGCTGCCTTTGAATGGCGTGGCTCCGGCATTGATAGACCGGCAAGGCAAGAGCCCCTCCTTTTCGTCGGAAGCAGAGCAGGGCTGCAAGCTGCTCGACTTTGCGCTCGAGCATCCGGACGCCGAGAAAGTGCGGGTGCTTTATCGGACTTTGAACATCGCTGGCGCACCTACGGTGATTCAAGGCGCGGTGTTTGGATACACGGCCAAAATCCAGACGCCCGAGGGCACTAAGGTGCTTTGCTAGGATGCGATGCGATCGCGGCCCTGCCTTGTTAGCGAGAACGATGCGACGGTTCGAGAGCGACGGACGACGAGGTTTCCGCCGCCTTGGCTAGCTCGGCCATTGCTTGCCTCGTCGATCGAAGTCCTACGGGTCAGGCTAAGCCGCTTTCCAGCGCGGCCACGTCGACCCCTGCGCTAGCCGCGAGTATTGCACTTGCTTTGACGCAAAAAAAGCCACTCCGAAGAGTGGCCTTTTACTTGAGCTCTTGGCGAACCGCGAGCGGCTAAATCGAAATCAAGCGCGCTCGACCGCCAGCGCCACGCCCATGCCGCCGCCGATGCACAGCGAGGCCAGGCCCTTCTTCGAACCGCGGCGGTTCATTTCGTGCAGCAAGGTCACGAGGATGCGGCAGCCCGAGGCCCCGATCGGGTGGCCGATGGCGATGGCGCCGCCGTTGACGTTGATCTTGCTGGTGTCCCAGCTCATCTCCTTGTTGACGGCACAGGCCTGCGCGGCGAAGGCTTCGTTGATTTCCATCAGGTCCAGGTCCTGCGGGTTCCAGCCGGCCTTCTTCAGGCACAGCTGCGAAGCCGGCACCGGGCCCATGCCCATGATGGACGGATCCAGGCCGGTGGTGGCGTAGGCGCGGATCACGGCCAGCGGCTGCAGGCCCAGGCTGGCGGCGCGCTTGGCCGACATCACCATGACCGCGGCGGCGCCGTCGTTGATGCCCGAGGCGTTGCCGGCGGTCACCGAGCCGGCCTTGTCGAAGGCGGGCCGCAGGCCGGCCAGCACATCGGCACTGGTCTTGCGGTTCACGAATTCGTCGACCTCGAAGACGATCGGATCGCCCTTCCGCTGCGCGATGCTGAACGGCAGGATCTCGTCCTTGAATTTGCCGGCGTCCTGGGCGGCGGCGGCCTTCTGCTGCGAGGCCAGCGCCAGCGCGTCCTGCATCTCGCGCGTGATGCCGTATTTCTTGGCCACGTTCTCGGCCGTTATGCCCATGTGGTACTGGTTGTAGACGTCCCACAGGCCGTCGACGATCATCGAATCGATCATCTTCCAGTCACCCATGCGCTGGCCGTCGCGCGAGCCGAGCAGCACGTGCGGGGCGGCGCTCATGTTTTCCTGGCCGCCGGCGATGACGATGTCGGCGTCGCCGCATCTGATCGCCTGCGCCGCCAGCATCACGGCCTTCAGGCCCGAGCCGCAGACCACGTTGATGGTCATGGCCGGCACGGCTTGCGGCAGTCCGGACTTGATGACGGCCTGGCGCGCGGGATTCTGGCCTACGCCGGCCGTCAGCACCTGGCCCAGGATGATTTCGGAAATTGCGTCGCCGGGCACCCCCGTCTTGGCCAGCAGACCTTTCACTACGTGAGCGCCAAGCTCGCTCGCCGGCGTTTTTGCGAGCGTGCCGCCAAATTTGCCAACGGCCGTGCGCTGGGCCGCTACGATCACGATATCGTCGGACATGAGAATCTCCTTCCTTCTGAGCTGATTGATTTTTTAATCAAAGCACGGGGTGCATCGCTGAAAGCTGGCCGGAAACAAGCTCAGCTGATGAAGTCGCCGACATGCCCACCTACGATATCACCATGCAAGTCGATGCATGGCGCATGGGCATCAGGGTTTTTCCTGCGCGGGAAGGCGCCCTCCCGTCGACCCGGCAATAAATGGATGCACTTGCGCCGGCCTTGGCGGCAAGCTCAAAGCTGACTCGGCCCTGCCCTGTGTTACGGTAAATCCAAGGGTAAGCACCATACGGCCGGCCGACGGACGCGACCCGCCCTGGTGCTTGCGTTTGCGCAGGCAAGGAACGCCATGGAACTTCATATCAACGGCAAGGCCTATGAAGTCCAGTCGGACGCCGATACGCCCCTGTTGTGGGTGATCCGCGACGAGCTCGGGCTGACGGGCACGAAATACGGCTGCGGCCTGGCGCAGTGCGGAGCGTGCTCGGTCATGATCGACGGCGCGGTGGTGCGCTCCTGCGTGACGCCCGTCGATGGGCTGGCAGGCCGCAAGATCACCACGATAGAAGCCGTCGAAGACGACAGCGTGGGCAAGCGCGTCGTCGCGGCCTGGATCAAGCACCAGGTCCCCCAGTGCGGCTACTGCCAGTCGGGCCAAGTCATGGCGGCGACCGCGCTGCTCAGGCAGACGGCGCATCCGACCGATGAAGAAATCGCGGCCGCGATGATCAATCTGTGCCGCTGCGGCACCTACAACGCGATCAAGGCCGCCGTTCACGATCTGGCCGGCAATGCGCCCAATGGCGGGACGAACGCATGATGAACAAGCCGAGCGACATGTCCGCCGGGGCGGATGCATCCTTCCCGACAGATGAGCCCGAGAACATTTCCCGCCGCCGCCTCCTGCTGGCCTCGGCGGGAACGGCCGCGGGCGCTTTTGTCCTGGGCTTCGGCCTGCCGGTCGACCAGGCGCGCGCGCAGGCCGCGGCGGCGCCGGGAACCCGGGTGCCGGCATTCCTCGAAATCCGGCCGGACGGCACGATCCGGCTGCAAAGCCCTTTCCTCGAGGGCGGGCAAGGTGTCTTCACCGCCATGGCGCAGGTCGTCGGCGAAGAGCTCGACGCCGATCCGGCGACCTTCCTCGTG
>Ga0209455_1001188_pt1 | contig 12455 bp, 9 predicted proteins | sample AraplaCol_mCL_r2_FD_184275 | JGI IMG/M metagenome (GOLD analysis project Ga0209455, IMG submission 184275) | Arabidopsis root microbial communities from North Carolina, USA - plate scrape CL_Col_mCL_r2 (SPAdes) (version 2) | ecosystem: Host-associated > Plants > Roots > Endosphere | place: USA...
GATGGGCGATGTGCTCGACCTCACCCAGAGCGCGGCCGGCACCTTGCCGATGGCGATGGAGCCGCTGGAGGTTGCCGATCTGGTGCGTCAGGCCGTCGATCTGGTGCGCGAGCCCGCGCGCGGTTCGGGTCTGACACTCGCCGCCAACCTTGCCCCCGACAGCGGCACGATCTCGGGCGATCGCAAGCGCCTCAATCAGGCGCTCGACCATCTACTGCGCAACGCGATCACCTACACGCCCGCGGGCGGGCGAGTGCTGGTACGCAGCCGCGTGGTGGAAGGCATGGCCGAGATCGTCGTGTCCGATAACGGCCCCGGCATAGCGGCCAAGCAGCGCGAGCGTATCTTCGATCGCTTCCGCCGCTCCACCATCGGCCATGTCGACGAGGAGCCATCCGACGGCGATGGCGAAGGCGCGGGCTTCGGCCTGCCGCTCGCGCGACAGTTCGTGGAGGCGCATGGCGGCAGCCTCGATCTGCTCTCCGACGTGGGGCGCGGTACCAGCGTGATCATCCGCCTGCCGTTGCAAGGCGGCGAAAAGCCCGAGCCCGAAGAACCTGAGGAGCCTGAAGCCGAAGAGGCCGCCGGCTGATGGCGTCGGGCACGCTTGCCCTCGCCGATGCGCCGGAGACCGAGAAACTGGGTGCCACGCTTGCGAGCGTGCTCCGCCCGGGGGATGTGGTCGCGCTGTCCGGGCCGCTCGGGGCGGGCAAGACCACGTTCGCGCGCGGCGTGCTGACAGCGCTCGGCCTGGTCGGCGAGGCGCCGAGCCCGAGCTTCAGCCTCGTCATCGCTTACGATCCGCCCGACGTGCGGTTGCCGCTCTGGCATGTCGACCTCTATCGGATCGAGGACGCGGCCGAGATTCAGGAATTAGGGCTGGAGGATGCGCGCTATGACAGCGCTTTGCTGATCGAATGGCCCGAGCGAATGGGCGATCGATTGTGGGACGATGCGCTGCGGCTGACCCTGGAGCCTGAACCGTCGGGCGGGCGCCGCTTGACTTGGACGAGCCCCAAGGCATGGGATGGGCGATGGCCGCGCCAAACATGATTCCACCGGCAAGCGCGCCGGAATTCCTCGAACGTGCCGGATGGGGCGGGGCGGTGATCACGCCGCTCGCGGGCGATGCCTCTTTTCGCCGCTATTTCCGTATCCTGGGACCCAACGGCAATGCCGTGCTGATGGATGCCCCGCCGCCGCACGAGGATACGCGGCCCTTCCTCGCGGTGGCGGACCATCTCCACCAGCATGGTTTCACCGCGCCCAAGATCCTGGCGCGGGACACCGATGCAGGTCTGGTCCTGCTCGAGGATTTCGGCGACGACCGCATGCGCGAGGCGCTGGATGTGGATCCGACGCGCGAGGATGCGATCTACACCCAGGCGATCGACCTGATCCGGGACCTGCACCAGCATCCCGCGGGCACGTTGCCGCTCTACGACATGGCGGTCTATCAGCGCGAAGCGGGCCTGTTTCCGGAATGGTATATGCCGGCTGTCGGGCTCGATGTACCCCCCGGCTGGGAAGAAGCCTGGACCGAGGCGCTGGCGCCGGTCGCGCGCGACCATTCGACCACGGTGCTGCGCGACTATCATGCCGAGAATATCATGCTGTTGCCCGACGGCAGCCTCGGCCTGCTCGATTTCCAGGACGCGCTTGCGGGGCACCGCGCCTACGACCTCGTCTCCTTACTGCAGGATGCGCGGCGCGACGTTTCAGCCGATCTCGAAGCGCGGATGCTGGACTATTATGGCCCGGTGGACCGCGCGGCTTATGCTTTGCTCGGCGCGCAGCGCAACGCCAAGATCCTCGGCATCTTCACGCGGCTGTGGAAGCGCGACGGCAAGCCGCGCTACCTCGCGTTCCAGCCGCGCATGTGGGGTTACATGGAACGCGACCTTCAGCATCCCGCGCTGGCGCCGGTGAAGGCCTGGTTCGACGCGCATGTGCCGGACGAGAAGCGCGCGGCCTACTGGCATGATTTCCGCGCATGAAGACCTATCGCCCGCTCCGTCCCAAAGCGGGCGATGCGACCCCGATCCGCACCGCGATGGTGCTAGCTGCCGGCCTCGGCAAACGGATGCGCCCGTTGACCGCGACGCGGCCCAAGCCGTTGGTCGAGGTGGCGGGCAAGCCCTTGCTCGATCATGTGCTCGACCGGCTGCGCGCGGTCGGCATCAAGCGCGCGGTCGTCAATACGCACTATCTCGCCGACGCGGTCGCAGCGCATCTCAAGGATGAGGCGCAAGACCTTGAAATCCTGATCTCCGACGAGACCAGGGAGTTGCTCGAAACCGGTGGTGGCGTGACCAAGGCTTTGCCGCTGATCGAGGATGAGACCTTCCTGATCGTCAACAGCGACAATCTCTGGGTTGACGGTCCGATCGACGCGATCCGATTGCTCGAAGAGCGCTGGGACGAGAAGGAAATGGACGCCTTGCTACTGGTCGTCCCGCTCGCCAGCGCGCATTGCCACAACGGCACCGGCGATTTCCGTATGGACGCGCTCGGCCACCTCACCCGCCGCGCGCCTGGCAAGCCCGCTCCCTTCGTCTATACCGGCGTCCAGATCGTCTCGCGGCGGTTATTCCAGGATGCGCCGGACGGGGCCTTCTCGATGAATGTGCTGTGGAATCGGGCCATCGCCGAAAACCGTGTCTTCGGTCTGGTCCATGAAGGCCTCTGGTTCGACGTCGGTACACCACCTGCCATTGCCAAAACCGAAACGATTCTAGCAGGCGGCTGACGCCCTTTTTTGTCACCCCACTAAAAGCCGGGTCCATCTCCCGTCTGTTCGACCTAATTAGCCGGACTGGAGATGGATGCCAGCTTTCGCTGGTATGACGAAGTAGGAGCTATGCTCCACGGGCGATTTCCCTCTAGATCGACTTCGTGGCCGCGTCGCATCCCTCCGTTTTCAACATCCCGATCAATCGCGGCTTCGCCGATGCGCTAGCAGCAGGGCTGCTCGCCCGCGCCAAGGGCGATCGGCTGGCACTTGCCCGCGCCATCATCCTGCTTCCCAATAACCGCGCTCAGCGCGCCATCACCGACGCCTTCGTCCGCCGCGCCGAGGGCGGCCTTTTGCTGCCTCGCCTGGTATCGATCGGCGATCCCGAGCTCGACGACCGGATCGGCCCCTTGTTCGACCCCGCCAGCGATGAGCGCGTACCGCCGGCGATCGACCCGCTCACGCGCCAGCTCATCCTCGCCCGCCTGATCGGCGAGGCGCGCAAGACCGACCCAATCGAACCGGTCGAGGCGGTGCGCCTCGCCGCCGATCTCGCGCGCACGCTCGACCAGATGATCGTGGAGGAGGTCGATCCTACGCGGCTGGCCGATGCGGTGCCGGCCGAACTGTCCGAACATTGGCAGACCTCGCTCGATTTGCTCCAGATTGTGCTCCGCCGCTGGCCCGAGGAATTGGGCCAACGCGGGCGTATCGATCTCGCCGACCGCCGCAACCGGCTGTTGATCGCAACCGAGCGTCGCTGGGCTGAAGCGCCGCCCGATGGGCTGATCGTCGCTGCAGGCATCACCAATGCCGCGCCGGTGGTCGGGCGTCTGCTACGCCGGATCGTCCGCCTGCCGCAGGGCATGGCGGTGCTCGCCGGGCTCGACCGCTTCATGCCCGACGCCGAATGGGATGCGCTGAGCGGCGAGGGCGGCAGGCCGATCGAGACGCACCCCCAATATGGCTTGCGCCAATTGCTCGATCATATGGGCGTGGCGCGCGCCGAAGTGCGCCCCTGGCGTGCGGGGCGAGACGGTGCCTCGCATGATCGCGCCAAGGCGGCCGGCAATGCGATGACGCCTGCCGCCTTCACCGACAAATGGCAGGCGCTGCCCGCCCGCGCGCGTCGTCTGTCGGGCGTGCGCGCGGTCGAATTGCCCAATCCCGCCGCCGAGGCGCAAGCGATCGCGATTGCCTTGCGCGAAAGCGTCGAGACGCCGGGGCGCACCGCCGCTTTGGTCACGCCCGACCGCGCGCTCGCGACCCGGGTCGCGGCGCACCTCAAACGCTGGGGGATCGAGGCCGACGATTCGGCCGGCCAACCTTTGTCGCGCACGCCGCCCGGTACCTTGTTGGGCGCGATCGCGGATGCGGCGGCGGACGGCTTCGCGCCCGTCACTCTTCTTGCCTTGCTCAAGCATCCGCTGGTGCGCGCGGACGAGGGGCGGCTCGGTTGGCTAGAAGGTGCCCGCTTGCTCGACCGCGCCTTGCGCGGACCACGTCCCGGGCCCGGCCTCGGCGGCATCACCGCCTTCCTCCTGGATGGCGACGACCGCACCGCGCGCCAGCGGATTGAGGCGCTCGACTGGTGGAAAACAGTGCGGCCGTTGCTCGAACCGCTAGAGGAAGCCGCTTCGGCCCGCGCGCCGGCGCTGGGCGACCTGCTGGCGGTCGTGTCCGACACTGCCTCGAACCTGGCGGGCGACGAGGCCTGGAGCCGACCCGCCGGCCGCGCCGCCGCCGAGTTGATCGCCGGGTTGCAGGCGAGTGCGGGAGAGGGGCCGCCCATAATCAGCGCGCGCGCTTTCCCAGCCTTCCTCCAGGCGATGGCGGACGCGGTCGCGATTCGCCCGCCCCAGGGCGGTCATCCCCGCGTGTTCATTTGGGGGCTGATCGAGGCGCGGTTGCAGCAGACCGATCTGGTCGTGCTGGGGGGGCTCAACGAGGGCGTCTGGCCCAGCCTGCCTGCGCCCGACCCCTGGCTTGCGCCCGCGATCCGTAGCCAGCTCGGCCTGCCCGGGCTTGAGCGGCGTATAGGGGTCGAGGCCGAGCAATTCGCCGCCGGCCTCGGTGGGCCAGAAGTGCTGCTTACCCGCGCGCGCCGCGATGCGCGCGCGCCTGCGGTCGCATCGCGTTTCTGGCTGCGGCTTGAGGCAATGACCGGCGGGATCCCGCCCCACCGCCTACTCCAGCATCGCGCCGATGCGCTCGATCGCCCAGTCGACTTCACGCCCGCCCTACGGCCCGCGCCGCGTCCTCCGGTCGAGGATCGCCCGCGCAAGATAGCGGTGACCAAGCTCGATCGGTTAAAAGCCGATCCCTTCGCTTTCTACGCCGACGCGATGCTGAAGCTGCGCGCCTGGGACGGGGTCGATGCCGATCCCAGCGCGGCCTGGCGCGGCAGCGCGGTTCACAAAGTGTTTGAGACCTGGATCAAGGAGGACGATTGCGACCCGGCGCGGCTCCGGCCGCGCGCCGAGCAATTGCTCCGCGAGACTGCCGCGCATCCCGTGCTGCGCGCGCTCTGGACGCCACGCTTGCTCGAGGCAATCGACTGGGTCGCCGCCGCTGTGGCGGAAGACCAGGCTAGCGGACGCCGCCCGATCCTGGCTGAACGCAAGGGCATCATCCCGGTCGCGGGTATAACGCTCGAAGGTACGGTCGACCGGATCGACCGGCTCGCCGACGGCAGCCTCGCCATCGTCGATTGGAAAACGGGTAAGCCTCCCTCGAAGCGCGCGGTCGCCGAGGGCTTTTCGATGCAATTGGGGCTGCTGGGCCTGATCGCGGAGCGACATGGGTTCGAAGGGCTGACTGGTAGGCCCGGTACCTTCGAATATTGGAGCCTGGCGGCGGGCAAGGACGGTACTTTGGGTTACCGCACCAGTCCCGTGGGCCTCAGCAAAACGGGCGACGGCATCGCGCCCGAGGATTTCACCGCGCTGTCCGCGCGCGTGCTGACCGATGCGGTCGAAACCTGGCTCAGCGGCGACGCGGCCTTCACCGCCAAGCTGCATCCCGAACATGCGCCTTATGGTGATTATGACCAGCTCATGCGGCTTGACGAATGGTATGGCCGCGGCGGCAATGGGGACGAGGCATGAGCGGCCGCCTCCCGCCCCTCAAGCGGCTCGAAGGCGCGCAGAAAGCCGCATCCGAGCCCGAAAGCCAGATATGGCTGTCGGCCTCCGCGGGTACGGGTAAGACGCATGTGCTCACCGCGCGCGTGCTGCGGCTGTTACTCAACGATGCGCCGCCCGAAACCATCCTCTGCCTCACATTCACCAAGGCGGGCGCCGCCGAAATGGCCGAGCGTATCCAGGCCCGGCTCGCCGCCTGGGTGCGGCTGCCGGACGCCGATCTGCGCAAGGAACTCGATGCGCTCGACGAGCCTTTTCACGACAATGCCGTGCGCAAGGCGCGTCGCCTGTTCGCACGCGTGCTCGACGCGCCCGGAGGCGGGCTGCGCATCCAGACAATCCATGCATTCTGCCAGACCCTACTTGCGGCTTTCCCGGCCGAAGCAGGGCTTGCGCCCGGTTTCAAGCCGCTCGAAGGCCGCGCCGAATCCGCGCTTGCGCGCGCGACTTTGGCCGAGATGCTGGTCGGTGCCGAGCGCGGGGGCGATCTTGGCCTGATCGACGATATCCAGAAGCTCAGCCGCCGCCTCGGCGAGGAGAAAGCCGAACGCTATCTCTCGCTTTGCGCGCGCGCGCCCGATGCGCTGGCAGCGCTCGGCCCCCGCATCGGAATCGAAGCGCGCGTCCGCACCGCGCTTGAGGTCCCATTGGGCGATGTCGAGGATGCGATCGAGGCCACACTGACGGACGATGTCTTCGATTCCGGCCTGCTGCGCCGGATCGTCGATGCCAACCGTGCCTGGGGCACCAAGACCGGTCTCGGCCATGCGGAGACCGGCGCAGCCTTTCTCACCGCCGATGCTAAAGCGCGCGCGGCCATGCTGAAGGATCTGATCGGCATCGCCCGCACCAAATCGGGCGACCCGCGGTCCTTCACCGCCAGGTTGCTCGATTGCGACCCGTCGCACGACACCAATTGCGCGGATCTGGCCGAGGCGATCGACGTCCTGCTTGGCCTGCGCCGTCGCGCCGAATTGTCGGGCCTGCTCGCCGCGGGCCTGCGCGCCGGGCAGGTTTATGCCGCCGCCTATTCCGCCGCCAAGCGCGCGCAGGGTGCGGTCGATTTCGACGATCTGATCCGGCTCGCAACCAATCTGCTCCAGCGCCCCGGCGTCGGCGCATGGATCCGCTTCAAGCTCGACCGGCGCACCGATCATATCCTCGTCGACGAAGGGCAGGATACCAATGCCCGCCAATGGGCGATCGTGCGGGCGCTCGCCGAGGAATTCTTCGTCGAACAGCCTGTCCGCGAGAAGCGCGAGCGAACCATCTTCGCGGTAGGCGATTTCAAGCAAGCGATCTTCGGCTTCCAAGGCACCGACCCGATTTTCTTCGCCGCCGCCCGCGAGCGGTTTGGCGATGCGGCGGAGGAAAGTGGACGCACGCTGCGCCGGCTCTCGCTCGACCGCTCGTTTCGCTCGACCAGCACCGTGCTGGCGGTGGTCGACCGGCTGATCGAGCAGGTCGGCACCGAGCGGCTGGGCTTGCTCGACGCCGCCGAACCGCATCAGAGCGCACGCGGGGACCTCCCCGGCGTCGTGACCCTGTGGAAGCCGGTTTCGCTCGAGGGCGGCGTCGCCAATGAAGATGAAGGCGAGGAAAGCTGGATCGACGATGCCTCCCGCGATTTCGCGACCAGGCTCGCGCGCCAGGTGCGGGACTGGCTGCGCGCGCCGCTATGGCTGGCCGGGCGGGGCAGGGCGCTCCGGCCTGAGGATGTGCTGATCCTCGTGCGCAAGCGCGGCGACCTCGCCTCGTTGATCGTCGCCCGGCTTCATGCCGAGGGCGTGCCGGTGGCGGGTGTCGACCGGCTGCGGCTCGACGCGCCGCTCGCGGTGCGCGATCTGATGGCGGCTATCCGTTTCGTGCTTCAGCCCGAAGACGATCTCAACCTCGCCAGCCTTTTGGTCTCGCCTTTGTTCGGGCTGAGCCAGGACGATCTCTACCGGATCGCCTTCAGCCGGAGCGGCAGCCTGTGGCAGGCGGTCGCGGGCGATCCCGTCTCAACCGGCCTGCGCCAACTTCTCGCACGGGCCGACCTCAGCAGCCCGTACCAATTCCTCGAAAATATCCTGTCGGGCGCGCTCGATGGCCGGCGCAAATTGATGGAGCGCCTGGGCGCCGAAGCGCGCGATCCGATCGAGGAATTGTTGAACGCCGCTTTGGCGTTCGAGGGCGAGGCCACGCCTACCCTGCAACTCTTCCTCGACTGGTTCGACCGAGATGAGGTCGAGGTCACGCGCGATCCTTCCGCCCCCTTGGACGCGGTGCGCGTGATGACCGTGCATGGCGCGAAAGGCCTGCAGGCGCCGCTCGTGATCCTGGCCGATGCGACCGGCGACCCGGATGCCTCGCGCACCGGCACAATCGACTGGCCGATCGAGCCCGATAGCGACTCGCTGCCGGTCTTCCGCCCGCGCAAGGCCGAGCTGGCGGGTTCGCTGGCCGACGCGCTCGCCCGGGTCGAGCAGCGCGAGCGCGAGGAGCATTGGCGGTTGCTCTACGTCGCGGTCACGCGCGCAGAAGAATATCTTGTTATCGGCGGCGCCCTCGGCCCGCGGGCCAAAGGCCAGCCGCCCGCCGAGAGCTGGTACACCGCGCTCGATGCGGCGCTTGCATCGCTCGGCGCCGAGGAGCTGGCTGACCTCCGATGGGGCGGGGCAAGGATACTGACAGGGGGCAAAGATGACGGCACGCGCCGCCGGCCTCCCGTAGCGCGCGCCGTGGTCGAGGCGACTATGCCGGCCTGGCTTCGCCGTCCCGCACCTGCCGAAAGCCGCCCGCCGCGCCCGCTCGCACCCTCGGCGCTGGGCGACGACCGCGTCTCCGATCCGCCGCCAGGGCCAGCCCTGCTCGCAGCCGCTCGGCGCGGCCGTCTGCTCCACGCCTTGTTCGAGCGCCTGCCATCCTTACCGCCCGAAACGCGGACATATGCGGGCGAGCGCTGGCTCGAACATTCGGGCGGGGTGGAGGATGCGGCTGAGCGAGCGGCCTTGGTGCGCGACGTCTGCGCGATCGTGGCCGATCCCGCACATGCCGCCATTTTTGCAGCTGATGCGCTGACCGAGGCCCCGATCGCGGCGGTTTTGCCCGAGGGGCTGGTCGTGGCGGGTACGGTCGACCGGCTTCTGGTCGAACCGGATCGCGTGCTATTGGTCGACTTCAAGACCGGCCGCCGCGCACCCACGACGCCGGATCAGGTGCCCGAGCATCATCTGCGCCAGATGAGCGCTTATGCCGCCGCGCTAAGCGTGATCTTCCCCGATCGACGGGTCGAGGTGGCCTTGCTTTACACCTCCGGCCCCAACCTCATTCCGTTGCCCCAGGCCGTTCTCGACGCCCACAAGCCAGGCTTGGGCGGGGCGGAGCAAATGCTTAAGCTCGACGGTTGAGTGAAGCGAAGCGCATGCCTACATCCTGCCGTAACGAGTTCCATTGGAGATTCCCTCATGGCCACCAAGAAAATCACTGACGCGTCGTGGGAAAATGACGTGCTCAAGGCCGACGGCCCAGTTCTGGTCGATTTCTGGGCGGAGTGGTGCGGGCCCTGCCGAATGATCGGCCCCGCGCTGGAAGAGATTTCGGACGAGCTTGGCGAGAAAGTCACCATTGCCAAGATCAACATCGACGAGAATCCGGATGCGCCCGGCCGCTACGGCGTGCGTGGCATTCCGACCATGATCCTGTTCAAGGGCGGCGCCCCCGCCGCGACCAAGGTCGGTGCGGCACCCAAGAGCCAGCTCAAGGGATGGCTCGAATCTTCGCTGTGAGGATCCGCTTCGGCGACGAAGCGAAATGAAATCGAGGCCGGCAGTTGATAAGGCTGCCGGCCTTTGCTTTTTTGTTATTGACAAGTTCCGATCTACGGATCGCAGAGCCATAATCGGCGTTTAGCCCTGACATGTTCAGGGAGTGCGTAAACGTGCGTTTCGGTAGCCAGAAGGGGCTGAGCCTGCTCGCCGCCGCGGCCATTGCCTTGCTTGCCCCCAATTCCCCCGCCTTCGCTCAGGATCCGGTGGCGAACACGGCGCCTGCGCCCGCGCATTGGAGCGTCGAAGCCGTGCGCGATCTGATCGCGGCGGTCGAGGACTCACGCCGCGAAGGGCTCCACCCGGCCGATTATGATCTGGCCGGCCTGAAACGCACCGTCGATGGCGGGGCAGGGGCTGCACTGGATGCGCTCGCCACCACGTCCGCGCTCAGTCTTGCGCACGATTATTATTTCGGCCGGATGACCGACCGCTCCGGCATGGAGTGGATGATCGATCGCTCGCCTTACGAGGCAGCGCAGCTCCCCGGCCGGCTCCAGACGGCGATCAACGATGGTAAGCTCCGCCAGTTCTTCGACGCCTTGCTGCCGTCCGATCCGCGCTACGCGGCGCTGCGCGACGCGCTTGCCGATGCCCAGCCCGGAGCCGAGCGCGATCGGCTGCGCGTCAACATGGAGCGCTGGCGCTGGATGCCGCGTTCGATCGCCATCAATTATCTCTACGTGAACGTGCCCAGCTACAAATTGCGCGTGATGCGCGATGGCATGCAGCTTTCGTCCTATGACGTGGTCGTCGGCGCGAAGACCACGCCTACGCCGCAAATGGTGACGCCGACCGGATCGTTCGTGGTCAATCCTGCCTGGTACGTGCCTGCCAGCATCGTCAAGAAATCGGGGCTGCGCGCCGGGCGCGGCGGTTTCGTCGCGCGCCGCCTCGGCGACGGCAGCTCGGGCGTGATGCAGCCGCCCGGGCCGCGCAATGCGCTCGGCAAGATCAAGTTCAACCTGGATAACGACCAGGCGATCTACCTGCACGACACCAACGCGAAGGCAGCCTTCAACCGCGACGATCGCGCGCTCAGTCATGGCTGCGTGCGCGTCAAGGACATCGACCAGCTTGCGACCGAATTGATGGAGCAGGGCGGCGACGATGCCCAGCTTGAGGAAGCGATGGCGGGCACGCAGACCGCGACCTTGCATCTGCCGCAGACCTGGCCGGTCTATATCGTCTACTTCACCGCTGACACCGACGAGAATGGCGATGTCGTCACCTACCGTGATACCTATGGCTACGATGCCAAGGTGCTCGCAGCGCTGGATGGCAAGCCGCTCGAGGTAGCCTCGAACTGAGTTGAACGGGAGCCGGTGCGGCCAAGGCTCGGCGGATGCCGAACCGCACTATAAAAGCGCGCAAAAAAAGGGCCGCCCGGCATCCCGGGCGGCCCTTTTTCCTATCTTACGCCAGCGCGAAATTATTCGGCGTTGGTCGTGGCGTTGTCGCCCATCATGCTGTCCGACGCATTGGTGCTGTTCATGTCGGAAGCCGACATGTCGTTCATGCTGCCTTCCGCGTTCATGTCGGTCATCGACACGTTCTCGGTGGTGTTGGTGGTCTCGCTCTTGCAGGCCGCGAGGCTCAGGGCAGCGGCAGCGACCATCGCAACGGCCGCGGTCTTCTTGATGACGTTTCGCATGTCAGACTCCCTAGAATTTCGATTTGGATTGGGTTTTGTTGACCATTACCCAAATCGGGGCCGACCTTACCATAAAGCGGCGATGCCTCAAGGGCGTTTGCAGCTCCGGTCAAGCGACTGAAGGAATTGGGGAAAACCCGCCGCAAGCGCAGCGTCGAACTTTTCGGGGCTGGCGTCGCGTTGCAATGCGGAAAGGCTCGTGACGGGATATTCCGCGATTCCGCAGGGCACGATCGCGTCGAAATGCGTGAGGTCGGGATCGAGGTTGACCGCGAACCCGTGCAACGTCACCCAGCGGCGCACACGCACCCCGATCGCGCCAATCTTAGCCTCATGGCCGGCAAGGTCGTCTGTCCAGATGCCGATCCGTCCGGGGGCCTTGCGCGCCGAAACGCCCAGCCGACCGAGCGCGCCGATCAGCCAGTCCTCGAGGCTCGAAACGTAGCAGCGTACGTCGCGCCCGCGCGCCTCGAGATCGAGCAGGACATAGCCCACGCGCTGTCCCGGCCCATGATAGGTATAACGCCCGCCGCGGCCGGCGCGGTGCACCGGGAAGCGGCCGGGCTCAAGCAGTTCGTCCTCGACCGCGCTGGTTCCGCCGGTGATCACGGGCGGATGTTCCAGCAGCCACACCAGTTCAGGCGCCGTACCGTCGCGAATCGCGCTGGTACGTGCCTCCATCTCCGCGAGTGCTGCGACATAATCGGTGCGGCCGGGCGATATGCGCCATTCGATCTGGTCTAAAGGAGCAGGCATGAAGGACGCCCATGTGGCTGCGCACGCTCGCGCATGCAAGAAGCGCTCGATTGCCTTTGCCCGAAGGCCCGACGATAAGCTGCGCGAGCAGGGAGGAATTTGCCTGGTGAAGTCGCTTTCGATCGAAGATGCCTTTCAGTGGACGCAGCGTTTCGTGGCGCGGGAATGGAAATTGCTGCTTCCGCTCGCGCTGGCCTTCCTTGCGGTGCCGCAACTCGCCTTCAATCTACTGGTGCCGTCTGGGATCAACGCGGCGTTCAGCAAGGGCGATCCGCAGCTTGTGATGCAGTCGTTCGAAAAAGCCCCCTGGGTAATGCCGAGCGCGCTGATCGTACAGCTGATCGCACTCGCTGGCTCGC